>Ga0114129_10011884_pt1 | contig 12385 bp, 16 predicted proteins | sample RhiMetdeltSRZDD1_FD_80071 | JGI IMG/M metagenome (GOLD analysis project Ga0114129, IMG submission 80071) | Populus rhizosphere microbial communities from Tennessee, USA - Rhizosphere MetaG P. deltoides SRZDD1 (version 2) (version 2) | ecosystem: Host-associated > Plants > Roots > Rhizosphere >...
CCATTTCTTTCAAAATTGTTGCACCATCGTTGGTTATTGTTACATCTCCGAGAGTATCCACAAGCATTTTATCCATGCCTCGCGGCCCTAAACACGATTTCACCAAATCTGCAATCAGTTTAGCAGCCGTAAAGTTGTTCCTTTGAGCTTCTTTTCCTTTAGATTCTTTTGTCCCTTCCCTTAATATTATAACTGGCATTCCACCAGCAGTTGTTTGCATTGATTCCATATCTCACATATCACCTAGAAGAATGGTAGAGTTTTTTCCGTAGCCTCTTTTATAGTTTTTCAAAAATATCTGTTCTTGATATTTGCTAATTCAAGACTCAGTCATACTAAAAACAATAGGTAGTTGTTAACTAACCGCCAAATTGCCTAAGGCGATAGCCTTACTAGCTTTTCATTAAACTTGGCCTTGAATCTAGGTATGTTTATGACAACTCTCTCATGTATCCCTTCTCCTATCTTTTCTAGTTTATCCGACGCTTCGACTTCAAAGGTAACTTTCCGGTTTTTAGACCCAATTATTTTTGCCGTTAGTAGAACTACTGCACCAACTGGAGTAGCTGCAAGATGTCTAACATTAACAAGGGTGCCCACAGAATCAGAATCTTTTTCCGAGATAAATTGTTCTTTTAACAAGAGTCTACATGTTTCTTCCATCTCAGCAATCATGGAAGGAGTAGAAAATACATTTTCCCCTTCCCACAGGAAACTCGTTGTTTGTGTAGAACTAACCCTTACTTGTCTTTTTTTTTCAGCCCCTACGATAAAGCCATCTTCCATAGATTTTTGTTCAAAGCAGTGCTTTTAGAGTTTTCTTTGGTGCTATTGAATAGTATATTTATACAAAAAGAAAGGAAGGGTCGCTACCCGACTATCTGTGCCGTCTTGCACCTGAAATAATCGCATATACTAGTCCTACAGTCAACCCGAAGGCTAGTGGTATCCAAACTCCGAAGCTTTCCATACTTACGTATATCTGCTGTATCAGGCTATCGAACATTATTATTCATGGTATAAAAGTACTTAGTATATTAGATTTTCTCAAGAACACCTCAAAAAAGCTCTAAATAGGATAGTTAATGTAAGCGTAAAAGGTCTTCGGTAGTTGTAAATGTGCCAGCGTATGAACTTTGCCTTGACAACTACGATGTCCTTAAATTACGGGATTTAAGATTTAACTTTCATCATGAAGATGCAGAAGCAGTATCGCAAGTTCTGTCCGAAATGTAAGACACATACTACACAGTCGGTTGCAATTTATAAAAAGGGTAAGGACAGAAAGACAGCTCTTGGTGCTCGTAGGCATGCCGAAGATAAAAAGGGTTATGGGGGACAGAAGTTTCCAGAGTTAAAAAGGACTGCGAAAACTACCAAAAAGATAACATTAAGATATACTTGTAAGAATTGCCAAAGAAAGACTATGAAAGAGGGAATGCGAATGCGGAAGTTGGAAATACAACCATAACTTGAGTGATTGATATGCGAAAGGAGAATATTTTGATTCCAAAACCAAAGAGTAAATTCATGTCTATCCAGTGTTCTCAATGTCAAGAAAAAATGATAATTTTTTCTCATACGGCTTCAGATATTGTATGTAAATCGTGCAATTCAGTGATTGCAACTAGGCGTGGAGGAAAGGCCAAAATACTAGGTAAGTTCCTGACTACACTCGACTAGTTAATTTCAGTATTTATAGCCGCGAGGTCATCTTTAGTATTTATGTTGAATGCAATTTCCTTTCTATTTAGTATTATGTACGTTTCCTTTGTTATAGATCCAACTGTTACTTTAGAAGTATCAATAATTGAAATTCCTGAATAACAATACTCTAGTCCTCGGTCGCGAATGATGATGCTTGGTTTGATCCCTAATCTCTCTACAAAATCTTTCCTTATAATAACAGAAAAATAGGGAATAGCCGGTGTCCAAAGTTTCAGAATTTCGTGTATTGTACCTATATTCAATAATGGCATATCGGACGGAGCAACAAATAACCTTGATGGCTTCAACAATTCAATAAGCTGACCAAGGTCGGTACTATAATCGACACCTGAAGTATTCGTGGCATCAATTAGCCTACTCAGATAGTACTTGTGACTTTTCAAATACAGTGCCGTTGTAGGTGTGTATCGACTAGTTACTGCCAATACGGAGCTAAATTTTCTTGACCCAACTACTGCATTGAGGACATATTCTATCATAGGTACGCCTCTAATCAAGAGTAGAGGCTTCTCAATATCACACGGATACTTCATTCTAGAGCCCTTCCCCCCACACATTATTGATGCAATCATTGAAAGTCCTTCATAATATCAATTGAGATAGTACTAGTAAAGAGGATAGTCGAGTAATCTCATTAGAAGCACCGAACGCATCGCCAGTAATTCCCCCAAAAGTTCTTGATGAAACAATGTTAACGATCGTGGCTATTATTAGACCGACCCCAAGAGCAATCAATCCTATAAATCCACTCAAAATTACGATAGTTGCGACTGTAAAGATGCTAGCGTATGCTATTTTCCTTTTGTCTTTCATTGCTTTCGTGAACGGTGAGCTGAATCCTTCCCAAGCTGATGTGCATTTTCCCGCTTCTATCACCATCACATACTTTGCTATTATTTCTGCAGTAATTATACTAAAAAAGAGCTTTAGAGCAGAGTTAAAAGTAGCAATGGCAATAATCAATCCTATTACGTAAAGAATTAGAGATAAGGTACCTGCCGTACCTAATGCGGGTTCTGACATGATCCTTCTCTTTACTTCTCGGCCTCCTTTCGCCATTAGTCCGTCCGCAAAGTCTGCGAGTGCATCAGCATGATGCATTCCAGTGATTAGTAATGTAACCGCGGTTACTAGAAACCCGACCAAATAACCAGTCAAATAAAATGATATTACATATGCAAATATGCCCACTACTGTTCCAATCAGCGCACCTATTATTGGAAACCAATGCATATTCTTTGCAACAATACTCAGGTCGGTATTGATAGACCTTGGTACCGGAATAATTGTCAGGAATGACATTGGTGAAAGTATTGTGTTAGAATCCAAAAATAAGATTCCACCATCCAATCAATGATAAAGAAGTAATGATAGGCAAGGGTATCAGTACGCAAAATATTAAAGCAGTCATCTGCATGATTCTGATTGCAGTCTTGCATTTGTCGATATTAATTTGCTCTAGCTCTCTGCCTAGGGTGTATTCACCAATTTTTTCGAGTTTCACCCTTAACGCTCCGGCCATCGTAGACATTGGATAACCTGCATTTACACTTGAGGTATTGGAGTGATCCGTGCTCAAGACATGGCTAGAATTTCTCCAATCTGCTCCTATTATACCTGCTGCCAAAATCATCAAAATTGCGGACAGCCTAGCTGGAATAAAATTCAAAATGGTGTCCGCCTTTGCGCTCATCCATCCTAAATCAATATTGTACTTATCTTTGTATCCTACCATTGAATCCATCGTATTTACTATACGATATGCAATTGCGCCAGCAGGTCCAAAAAAGCAATAATAGAACAACGGTGAGACAATACCATCGACGATACTTTCACCAACTGATTCTATAGTCCCTGACAAAATGTGCTGACTATCTAAATTACTGGTGTTCCGACTAACTATGTAAGAAAGGTTTTCTCTGGCTCTCTCTATATCATTTTCTTGCAATGCTAAGATTATGCTAGATGCGTGTTTCTCCATTGTCAATATCGCCACAGTTGACTTGACGACAATGATTGCATAGAGAATAAAGCCAACAGCACCAAAAAATGAGTAAACATAATCTGAAAATACTTGACTTATTATGCATATTCCGGAAGTCAAAAATATGGTGAATATTGTACCAGTAAACCTTTGTATTTCAGATCTATTTTGTTTCCTTAATTTTTCAACCAAGGTCCCGATAATCCTTCCGAGCCAGGCTACGGGATGAAATTTATTCGAAGGATCACCAATCATGAAACATAGTGCAACCCCTATGATTAATGGAAGAAAAAGATAGATCGCATTCAATTCTGCTCAATCTTAAGCAATCTAGAAACAATTCCTTTCACATCAATATTCTCCTTAAGACCCGCGGCCAAAATGTTCACCTGCTCTTCAAGTGATTCAGTCATTTGCAGCAGAGGGTAGGCCTTAACATCATCTAAGGAGTCTTCAGGAGGCAGAGCAAATTTTATCCTTGGAATTACTCCAAGAACTTCTTTCTTTGTTATTTGCTCTACATATCGGATAGCTTTCAACAAGAGCTTTTTGTCCCCCCTGAATTTGTTGATTACAATACCCTTTACTAGCTCCTGGTGATGAGGCTTCAGAAGTTCTATTGTTCCAACAATACTTGCAAAACAGCAACCTCGTTCTATGTCTGCCGTCAGAATTACGGGAGCACATACCTTTTCAGCCAAAACCATATTGGCTATATCAAATTCAGCAATATTGATTTCTGCTGGTGAGCCAGCCCCCTCAATTACAACAATATCATTTTCCTGTCTGAGGGAGTCTAAACTCTTCAGAACATTGTAGAATCCTTCTTCGAGTACAAAACTTTTATAATACTCTTCCGCTGTCATTTGACCGAAGAAGATGCCGTCTAAGAAGATATTACTACGATACTCACCCACAGGTTCGAGTAATATAGGATTCATGCGTGTGTCTGGCTCCCTTCTAGATGCAAAGGCCTGAATTGCTTGAATTGCTGCCACTCGTTTTGAATTTAAGATTGGGTAAAAATTAGATGTCATATTTTGGGCCTTAAATGGAGATACGCTGTATCCCATATCAGAAAATATTCTACAGAAAGCAGCGACCAGAGTACTCTTGCCAGCACCTGACGATGTTCCTTGAATCATGAGTAGCTTCGCCTTCAATCTATTAGTTCCAGTATTCTTAATAGTTCAAGGTTCTGTTTGCGATTCTTTATCGCAACCCGAATGAAATTCTTGCCAAGGCCTCTAAATGTACTGCAATCTCTTACCAGTACTCTGTTCATTTTAAGCAGATAGTCTCTTAGGCGGGTGGAGTTACGACCATGCAAATTCAACAAATAAAAGTTAACGTCAGAACGAACTGTAGAAAACGTCTTTAATCTTCTGAGGACCTCGCTGAACATAAATTTTCGCTCTCTTTTTATTACCTTTCTTGCCCTGCTAAGGTGCATATTATCATTCAGGGCAATGATTCCAGCCAACTGCGCCAGCCCATTCACATTCCAAGTGATCTTGCGGGCAGACATTTTCTTTGCTAATTTCGGATGCGAAACACTATAGCCAATCCTTAAACCTGCAAGGCCATGTGACTTTGTTAGAGATCTCAGAACTATCAAGTTTGGATGTTCATTCAAGTCTTCGATTGAAGCTAAGTGTGCCTTAGGATCGTCAGTCAATTCGATAAAACTTTCGTCCAGTAGAATTTTGGTTTTATCGCTGGCTGATTCTAGAATTTTCCTAATGGACTTGTTGGATAGTATCCCAGTCGGATTATTTGGATTGCACAAGAATATAACATTCGCCTTCCTTGAACTTTCGATTATTGAATCAGGGTCGATCTCCCAGTTTGACAGTGGAAGGAACCTTACTTTCGCCCCCGCTCTTCTAGAAGCTAGCTCGTATTCACAAAATGTAGGTGACGGTACCACAACTTCGTTCTTCCCGAAGGTCCTGACGAAATTGTCAATTAGTTCGGTCGCCCCATTCCCAACATTAATTTGGTCGATGGAGACTGTATTATCGAGGTAACGGATTAAACTCTTTTTAAGGTCGATACATTCTGGATCTGGATAAATTGATGATATTCTATCCAGCCCTTTCTTGAGCTCTATAAAGACCGCTCTCGAAATACCCAAAGGATTTACATTGGAACTAAAATCGATCCTGACATCATAGGATCTTGCTGAATAGATACCTCCGTGAGAGCAATCCCATCTATCCACTTCATGGAGATTGATTGTTAAGTAATATATATTTAGAATCAACTAGCTCTGGTTGCTTCATTGGAATCCTAAGACTGAAAACGATTATTAGTTCCATTCAAAATAACGCCACCATATATGCTACGAGTTGCTGTTGTAGGTGCCACGGGAGCTGTCGGTCAAGAATTTGTTATTTCACTCGATAAACACCCTTGGTTTGAACTAGGCCTTATTGTGTCCTCGGAGAGGTCGGCTGGTAAGAAATACATTGATGCCCTGAGAGATCCTAATTCGGGTCTAATTCGGTGGCATAACAGTGCGGAAGTACCCGAGTATGTTAAGAACATGTTGGTAAGCAGTATCAAAGAGTTAGATGCTGCAAAATATGATCTCATTTTTACTGCACTTGAGTCCGAAGATGCGAGGACTATTGAACCACAACTGGCTAAAGAAACTCCCGTTATAAGTACTGCCGCGGCATTCAGATACGAAAATGATGTTCCTATTCTGATTCCCGGTATAAATGACGATCACAGTTCCTTGCTGGCTATTCAGAAAAAGAATAGAAATTGGAGTGGTTTCATTGCGCCCTTACCCAATTGTACTACTACGGGAATGGCAATCACACTAAGACCGATTATGGATCAATATAATGTTCAGAAAGTATTTATGACTTCAATGCAGGCGTTGTCAGGAGCGGGTAGATCGCCTGGTGTTGCAGCATTAGATATTATGGATAACATAATTCCATACATACCGAAAGAAGAAGAAAAAGTACAGGTGGAAACGAAAAAAATACTTGGCAAAATTAAGCAAGATGCGATTGTGGCATCAGATATAAAAGTCAGCTGTACATGCACAAGGGTACCTGTGCTTGATGGACATACAGAATCGGTATTCATTGAAACCAAAGAGCCAGTCACCCCTGAAGAAATAAAAAAAGTAATGCTTGAGTTCTCCAAATTAGTAACGATAAGAGACTTGCCTTCAGCGCCCAAAGATTACATAATAGTTCATGATGATCCTACAAGGCCACAGCCAAGAATAGATAGGGAGATTAACGATGGAATGACTACTGTAGTTGGCAGATTAAGAAAAGATACAGCATTCGACAATGGTATAAAATATTTACTCTTATCTCATAATGAAAAGATGGGTTCCGCCAGAGGGGCAGTATTGCTCGCTGAATTACTTCGATCTAAGAAAATCATTTGAGTATATATTATTATAAAAAACTGAACTAAATTTGAAATTAATAGGTTTATTAATCCCTGAATTTAGAATATAATTGGTGATTTATTTGAGTAAAATTGATGATTTGGATTTGAAGATCTTGAGCGAACTATCAAATGACGCTGCAGTTTCAGTCCCTAAACTGTCAAAAAAAATCAACATCAATGCATCTGTTGTTTACAGTAGAATCAAAAGGTTAATTCGAAAAGGGTTCATTAAGAAATTTACAATCGTAATAAATGATGAAGCTTTAGGTTTTAGCGTCAAAGCACTTACTGGAATTAATATGGATTCTAAATTGCGGGACAATGTACTTAATGAGCTATTCAAAATACCTGAAGTTAGGGAAATTTCTGAAGTGACAGGAAGATTCGATATACTAGTTACAATGAATTCACAGTCACTTGACGGAATGCATCACCTAATCTCTGAACGAATTGGACGGATTGAAGGTATCCAGAAGACAGAAACGTTTATTGAAATGAGGAAAACGGTGCGTGAAATCCTATTTCCAACGACCAAATCTAAATAAATACTTTGCATTTTGTTAAATTTGGCTCACATGATTCTAAACATGCCAGAAGACGTATTGCAACTTTTATATTATATGTAGTCAAATAAAATAAATCCTTCTTATGGAATATGGGTCAAGGCCAAGAACTGGGCATAAAAATCAACATCGATCTATGCGTCTGAAGAAGAGTAAGAGGCCACTTATGATTTGATTCGTACTTTGACCGTTAGAAATAGATTCAAAAATTATTATGAGCTCACCAAGCCAAAAATATGGTACTTACTGGTTTTTACAGCTTTTACTGCGGCGCTTACTGCTTCGCTTCTTTTCAATATTAACGTGGCGCCTTGGCAATGGATTCTGCTCCTTGTTGGTGTTGCTGCTGGATCGGCAGCGGCAGACACAATCACTGGTTATAACGATCGGGATCTGGACGCTATTATGGATAGGACTAAAAATCGACCAATACCGTCCGGAAGAATTTCCCCTAGGAATGCACTGATTTTCGGTCTTGTATTAACAGGAATATCTTTGATTTGTGCTTGGTTGATTAACTATTTGGCATTTGGGCTCATGGCATTTGGTCTCTTTGACAATATCATCGTATATAGCAAATGGCTCAAACGTAGAAGCCAGACCAACATTATCCTTGGGGGATTCTCAGGGGGGGCCCCTGCGTTAATTGGTTACGTGGCTGTTACCATGCAGCATATTGAGATTGGAATAGCTATGGCAGCACTTGTTTTTTTATGGATACCTACTCATATATGGAGTCTTGCATTGCATGTAAAGGAAGACTATACAAAAGCGGGAGTCCCAATGATGCCTGTAGTTTCCAGCGAGAGAAAATCAGTCCGCATTATCGCTATTACTACACTTCTAATGGTACTATTTAGCATAGTTCCTTTTTTTACGAACCAATTTGGCTTGATATACTTAACAACAGCTTCTTTGCTCGGTGCAGCTATGCTATTATTATCAATATGGCTTATGTTAAGACCTAGTGAAAGAGTATCATGGATCGTTTTTAAATTTTCAAGTCCATACCTGGCTGCAATATTTATTGCTTTCGTGGTTGATGCCGCATTTCATTGAAATGCTTTTTCACATTCGTACAGAATTCGTGAAATTACTACATGCGATTCCAATCCAAAATCACTTATCGAGTAAATGTTGTCAAGAGCACTTAAGACGTTTTTCTGAAAATGTCCTCGTTGAAAGCCCCCTATTACAAAGCAATAGTTTTTGCCACTTTCCTTAGCGTTATCTACTAGAATCTGGCTAAAGCTGCACTTAACGCCTCTTGTTGAGAATCCAATTAATTTATCTGGTTTAACAATCTCATTTATTACGCCTTCAAATGTAATATCATCCATTAACTCCATCAGATTTCTTGATTTATTTGAATCGTTTATCGCTTTGTCTCTGAATAGCTTCAGGATCAAGCCTTCAAATCTTGAATAAGATTTTGGAAGTCTTAAATTATCATTTACCAAGATCAACTTATTATTTAATGTCGAAACGTAAACATTCAATTTCCTCTGCATGAATAGAGGGGTTGAAAGGGCTGCCAAAAGGGAGAAATGAGTGATATCTGGTCTTCCACGTTTCCACCAGTAACTAAGGTTCCGTTCTATCATTGCCCTATAATGATAACTGGTTTCGAGAAGTACCTCGTTTGGTTGCTTCCCGACCTTCATGGCATTGTTCTTTACTGAGGGGTGATCCCACATTGCAGGTGGTACTAACTCTATACCCGCTTCAGCAATAATCAGTGAAAACAATTGAATTAAATAATTAAAGAACTGATATTTAATTAATGGATAATACCGGTTTTACTAATTTAATATCCAGTCCGTTTATGTAATGAACACTATCTTCATGGAGATCTGAATATGATTTTATGTTTTTATGTTAGAATTAGATGTACATACCCATAACTTGAAAAAAAGCAGCAGTATTAGTATTGCAACTGAAAGGGTTCAAATATTACAAGGTATTATACTGCGTGAGTTAGGAAGCTGTCATGGTTATGCAGAAAAACAGTCAAGACTCGCTTTGAAAATAGTTACTCGCAGCAAGATAAAGACTCCTTATTTCTTACGACAGCTTTTTTGCAGGAATTGTAAGCAATTTATTACACCTGGAAAAACTTCCAGGATACGAATTGGGCGTTCTCGAATGAAGGCTATTCGAATTACATGTTTAAAGTGCATGCACACGTATAGAAAAAAATTAGCATAACCAGACATAGCTTGGACTTTACGCCGCACTCTATACCAAATAAGGAAATGAAAAGGTGTAAGTGTATACTGGAAGCAGATAGTTGCTATTTCGTGAATTCGAAGATATTAGCCTTTGATTAAAAAATTTTAGCGTAATATCAATAACCAGACGGCAAAGGTGGGCATTCCACAAATTAAGGTCAATATAGATTATTTTGGGTATAAGGATTTATAAGGGAATTAGCGCAAATCTGTCAAGCTTTATGGCTAAGGTCTATGATGTTCCTGCTAATTATATGATCCTTCGATTTGCTGACCAATTGAAAAAAGACAAAAAAATAGAAGCGCCCAATTGGTCTTTATTCGTTAAGACTGGGTGCCATGTCGAGAAAATGCCACAAAACAAGGATTGGTGGTATTTGCGATGTGCATCGCTTTTAAGGAAAATTTATACGCATGGACCCTTAGGCGTGTCTGATCTTCGTAGAGAATATGGTGGCAAAAAGCAGATAGGATACAGTCTTGGGCATCACAAACGTGCAGGAGGCAGTATTATAAGAAGAGCATTGCAGCAGCTGGAAAATGGTGGGTATATTGTTAAAAAGGGCAAAGGAAGACTTATCTCTGACGAGGGTATGAAGCGAATGGACAGGGTAGCTACAGAGATTTATAAAGAAATTGTTTCATCAATTCCCGAGTTAAAGCGGTATGCCTGAATACTCTTTCTGTTCTATATAATAGAAAATGTCATCGCCTCAGCCACAAAACAATGACGAGGATGCAAGAAGGCGGGAAGCCGAAGCCGCAATGAGACAGAAGGCTCTGATGGTGCTTCTAGATCCGAATGCTAGACAGAGACTCATGAATATCAGAATCGTTAAACCAGATCTTGCAGCTGCTGTAGAAAATTATCTAATTTCGGCTGCCTCCACAGGTAGATTAAGTAGAGCTCTTACGGACGAAGAACTAAAAAGGCTTCTGATAAATCTACAACAGCCAAAAAAAGATTTTAGAATAAACAGAATTTAGACTTCTCTAACTCCGAATAAGCGTAGAAAAGTAATATTTCAGTTTTGGATGGATCAAAACCTAGTTAACTATATTAAGTATACCTGCTACTGACAGATTCATGAAGGCAGCAGTATTTAAAGAATACAATAAAGATCCTACAAAGGTTGTCAAGATAGAAGAAATCGATAACCCGAAACTCAAACCCAACGAGGTTATGATCAAAGTTGAATCAGCCGCTTATAATTACAACGATCTTTGGGCAATATGGGGCGACCCTGTTAAGGTGCCACTTCCTCATATTTCTGGCAGTGATGCTGCTGGTGTCGTAGTTGAGACTGGTTCAGATGTTAGAAAGATAAAGACAGGAGACAGAGTAGTTTCACATTCTAATATGAGTTGTAGAGTTTGCGACATGTGTACTTCTGGAAGAGAGTTTGATTGTAATGAGAGGCTAATCTGGGGGTTTCAAACAGGACCGTTATGGGGAGGGTTCGGTCAATTTACTCAACTTCCTGAAGTAAACGTTGCTAAGATTCCAGACAACGTCTCATTCAACGATGCCGCTGCTGTTTCAATGGTTGGAATGACAGCATGGCACATGCTTGTTGGCCGTGCAAAAATCAAACCTGGCCAAACGGTATTGATCATGGGCGGTACGAGTGGAGTAGGAATGGTAGGACTACAAATTGCCAAATTATACGAATGCACAGTAATAGCCACAGCGGGAAACGATGAGAAAATGAAAAAATGTTTGGAGTTAGGCGCTGATCACGTTGTGAACCATAGAGAATCAGACTGGTACAAGAAGGTAAGAGATATTACAAATAAGCAAGGAGTTGATGTTATATTTGAGCATATAGGTAAGTCGACGTTTGCACAGGAGGTAGGTCTGCTCAAGATGGGGGGCACTTTGGTTGCAACAGGTGCAACCACTGGCTATGATTCTACCATTGATTTAAGATATCTATTTTTTAAAGGAACTAATTTGCTTGGCTCTACCCAAGGCACCAAGGCTGAATTAATGCAAGTTATTCACTGGACCTCCAAAGGAAAAATCAAACCTCTGATTGGAGAGATACTTCCTTTTTCAGAGATGGTTAAGGGTCATGTAATGATGGCCAACGCTGATCAAATAGGAAAGATCGTTACTACTCCTCAAAATCTCTAACCTCCCATTTTTGTTTATATTTTGAGTTGTTGTTTAGAACATTACTTTTTATTCCTGGTAATAATGAAAGATTTGTAAAGAAATCTTTCAGCCTTGATTCAGATATCTTGTGTTATGATTTGGAAGACTCTGTTCCGCTAAATGAAAAGGCTTTAGCCCGTAGTTTAATCAGAACTAAATGTGCACAGGCGTTGGTTGGGAATCATGAATCTTCAATTTTTGTTAGAGTGAATTCAATAAGTTCAGGTTTAGTTAAGACAGACCTTTTAGAAGTAATACAGGAGGGCATAAATGGAATAGTGCTACCCAAAATTAATGA
>Ga0114129_10011885_pt1 | contig 12385 bp, 12 predicted proteins | sample RhiMetdeltSRZDD1_FD_80071 | JGI IMG/M metagenome (GOLD analysis project Ga0114129, IMG submission 80071) | Populus rhizosphere microbial communities from Tennessee, USA - Rhizosphere MetaG P. deltoides SRZDD1 (version 2) (version 2) | ecosystem: Host-associated > Plants > Roots > Rhizosphere >...
CCAGGTCGGCGCGCAGTTGCAGCAGACCACCGCCGTCTTCACCGTACGCGCCGGGCCGCGCTACACCTGGACCGTGACCGGCATGGCGAACCCGCCGGATCTCACCGCCGTCATTCAGAAGGCGCTGTACGCGGAGGAGGCCCTGGCCCGCGGCGCGGAGCGCCTGCTCAAGAACCTGCGCGATGCCGGCCACCTGCGCGCGGTCGTGCGCACCGAGATCCGCGGCGAGGGCGACCTGCGCACGCTGTCCTTCGCGGCCGAGCCCGGCGCGGTCTACACCGCCTCCAGCGTCGTCTTCGAAGGCGCCCACGCCTTCTCGCAGAAGGCGCTGCTGCGCGCCGCCGGCAGCGTCGGCGAGCTGGTGGCCGAGCCGGCGCGCGCGCGCCGCCGCGTGGAGGAGTACTACGCCGAGGGCTACTACCTCGAGGCGAAGGTCGGCGCCCCGCGCGTCGAGGAAGCCGGCGGGCGCGTGAGCGTGATCGTGCCGGTCAGCGAGGGCCTTCAGGCTCGAGTCAGCCGGGTCACGTTCACGGGCAGCTCTCTCCACGAGACGGAGCTGCACCTCCTCACGCAGGGCGTGACGGGCACGCCGCCCGACGAGCTCCGCATCCCGGCCGCGTTGCAGCACGTGCGCGAGCGCTACTTCGAGCTCGGGTACCCGTACGTTCGCGTCTCGTCGCGCCTCGTCCCCGAAGGCAGAGATCTCGAGATGCGTGTGGAGATCCTGGAGGGCCCGCAGGTCCACGTGCGCGAGATCGTCTTCGACGGCAAGGCACGTGTACCGGAGCGCGTGCTGCGGGCGGAGATGCCGCTGCGGCCCGGCGATCCCCTCGATCCCCGCAAACTCATCCGCGCGGAGTCGCTGCTCTCCAAGTACGTCCCCCGCGTCCGCGTGACGAGCGAGGAGAAGGACCCGGGCCGCATCGTCGTCACCCTGCGTGCCTCCGAGCGCCTGCAGGCCACCTATGCCCTGGACGTCGACAGCAGCTCGGCCATCCCCGGCGTCTCCATCGATCTCAAGGCGCGCAACCTGCTGCGCGCGGTCACCCCGAACGTCTTCTTCTCGCAGAAGGAGTTCGAGCGCCGCGCGCGGGCCGGCCTCAGCATGCCGGCCCTGCTCCATCGAGGGCAGCTCAGCGTCAACGTCACCGTCCAGGACCGCAAGACCACTACCGACGGAGAGCGACCGGCACGCGGCGCGGCGCCAGAAGAGCTCCTCCGCTCGCTCACGCGCATCGCGTCGGCGACACAGAACGTGCAGGTCGCCGGCCACTGGCTCATCGACTACGGCGTCGAGCTCAAACACGTGACCACCGAGGCCCCGTTTTTCCTGGTGCCGATCGAGGTCGACATCAGCGAGGCCCGCGTCTCCCTCGTGCGCGACACACGGGATCACCTCCTCGATCCGCGCAACGGCCGCTACTGGACGATCAGCCTTTCATACGCACCGCGCACGGCGCTCGGCGATCTCACGTTCGTCAAAGGCTACGGCCAGCTCGCCGTGTATCGTGCGCTGGCGCCGCAGCTCACCTGGGCCCAGTCGTATCGCGTCGGCCTGGGCAAGGGGCTGCGCGGATCGGAGTTGTTCTCCGAGGAGCGTTTCGCCACCGGCGGAGCGAGCAGCGTGCGCGGCTATGCCACCGATTGGCTGGGGCCGCTCGACCCGATCAGCGGCGAGCCGGAGTCCGGTGAAGGGCTCGTGGTCTTGAACCAGGAGCTCCGATACCACCACCCCTCCGGGCTGGGCGCCGTCCTGTTCTACGACGGCGGCAACGTCTTTCGCCACCTCGCCGACATCGAGCCGAAGCTTCGGCACTCCATCGGGGCCGGGCTGCGCTACGACTCGCCCGTCGGCTTGCTGCGCATCGACCTCGGCGTGCCCATGAAGCGCCGCACCGTCGACGATGCCTACCAGATCTTCTTCAGCCTCGGGCAGGCGTTCTAGCGCTCCCGGGTTCCATTCCTCACGGACGTGGTACGCGTACGAGAACGTGTACGACAACAACAACGACAGCTAGAGCTGGAGCGGCCAGTCGCGCTGCCACGTGGATTGGACTTGGTGATGAGGTCCGGAGTGAGCCTCCCCGGGCAGCCTCATCGCTGCCCGCAGGTGCGAGGGCAGCGATGACGCTGCCCGAAACAAGGAGGCTCACCATGACAAGGACCTCATTCACCCAGCCAATCCACGCGCCAGCGCCCGACGCGGCGCCCGGCGCAGCGCCCGGCGCAGCGCACGCTGACGCGCCCGTCCTTGACGCGGAGCGGCTCGACGTGTTCCACGTTGCCGTCGAGTTTCACGGCCTCGTGCCGCAGCTCACGCCGCGCGCCGCGCCCGTGAGAGCGCCGGAGGACCGAGAGCCTCAGGCGAGGCTCTGTTCACAGGTGTCGCGTGCCCCGTACACGTGCGCGTGTCCCGTACCCGTCCGTTAAGGGGATACGGAGCACTTGTGACCAGTGGTATTCGAGGAAGCCCTGTACGATGGAATAAGGAGGTCCTCATGGTCCTGGACAGCCCCCTCATCCCCGTGTTTCTCGGCGTCATCGCCCTCACCGCACTGCTGCACGCCGTCTTCCTGGCGGGGGCGACGTTCGCCATCTGGAAGGGCCTGTCGTACCTCGGCACCGTTTCCAGCCGCGCGGAGACGGAGATCACGAAGCTCGGGCAGAAGCTCGACACGCTCACCGCCCAGGTCGAGACCCTCAGCCGCCAGGCCCACGAAACGATGGCGCGCACCGAGCCGATGGTGGATTCCGCGGCGGCGCGCGCCTGGCGGGCCGGCCACGGCGTCCGCCGCATGGTGGAGACGCCCCAGACGACGCTACAGAAGGGCACCGCGATTCTCAACGGCGTGCTGCGCGCCGTCGAGACCTACCGCCAATTCCGCGGTCCGGCGGCCCGCTGACCAGCGCAGCTCCTGGCGCGCGCCTTGCTACTACAACCACAGGCGACGCCTCCGGGCGACCGTAGGCGCCGGGTGCGCGGCCATCCGCGTCCCGAACAAGGAGGAAGCATGCTCTGGACGATCTTCATCATCCTGCTGGTGATGTGGCTGCTGGGCATGGTGTCGTCCTACACCATGAACGGGTTCATCCACATCCTGCTGGTCGTGGCCCTCGTCGTGCTCCTGATCCGGGTCATCTCCGGCAGTCGTCCGGTGATCTAGCGCCGCGAGCGGGCGAGCGGCGGGGGTTTCCCCCGCCGCGCCGCTCATTCGACCTTGACGCCGCTGAACTCGTTCAGGCGGTTGTAGAGCGTCTTCACGCTCACCCCGAGCACCTTCGCCGCCTTCTTCTTGTCGCCCTCGCACTGCTCGAGGGTGGCGAGGATGAGCCGCCGCTCGATGTCCGCGATGGACGTGCCCACCTTGACCTGCAAGGTGGATCCGGGAGTGTCCTCCACCCCCAGGGGCAGGCTGTCGAGCGTGAGCTCGTCCTCGGCCATGATGAACGCGCGGTGCACGACGTTCTTGAGCTCGCGCACGCTGCCCGGCCAGGTGTGCGTGCGCAGGCGATGGAGCGCCGTGCGCGAGAAGTCCTTGCGCGTGCCGTGCTCCTTGTTGAGCTGCTGCAGGAAATGCTGGGCGAGCAGCTCCACGTCCTCCTTGCGGTCGCGGAGGTGCGGCAGGTGGATGGGAAAGACGTTCAGGCGATAGAGCAGGTCCTCACGGAGCTTGCCCCGGCTCACCGCGTCCTCCGGCCTTACGTTGGTGGCCGCCACCACCCGCACGTTCACCTCCAGCGACTGCGAGCCGCCGATGCGGGTGACCTTCGCCGTCTCCAGCACGCGCAGCAGCTTCACCTGCAGCTCGACCGGCATCTCCGTGATCTCGTCGAGGAAGAGGGTGCCGCCGTGCGCGCGCTCGAAGTAGCCCTTGTGCAAGCGGTCGGCGCCGGTGAAGCTGCCGCGCTCGTGGCCGAACAGCTCCGTCTCGATGAGGGTCGGTGACACCGCGCCGCAGTTGATCGGGAGGAACGGTTCCTTGCGGCGCTTGCTGAGCGCGTGGATCGTCTGGGCGACCAGCTCCTTGCCCGTGCCCGTCTCGCCGTAGATGAGCACTGTCGCGTCCGAAGGCGCCACCTTGCCGATGAGGTCGTAGACCTTCTGCATGGCGGGCGACGAGCCGATGAGCGGACCGAAGCGGCCCAGCTCGCGCAGCTCCCCGCGCAGCGAGCCGATCTCCTCGCGCAGCTCGCGCGTGCGCGCGACGTTGGCGAGGACGGCTTTCACGCGGGCGAAGTCGACGGGCTTGGTCAGATAGTCCGACGCGCCGCGCCGCAGCGCCTCCACCGCGGTGTCGACGCTCGCGTGTCCGGTGATGAGGATGACCTGCCCCGCCGTACCGCCCGACTCGATGTCGCGCAACAGCTCGAGGCCGCTGCCGTCGGGGAGATTGAGATCGACGAGCGTCACGTCGGGCGCGTTCTTCGCGATCTCGTGACGTGCGTCCTTCAGGCTGTGAACGGTGCTCGTGCTGAAGCCTTCGCGAGCGACGAGCTCCGCGAGGCCGGCCGAGAAATTCTTGTCATCGTCGACGATCAAGGAGTGTGGCATCGAGTCGTTGCTCTCCGCTGGTGCGCTGGGTTGTTGTTGTGGTGAAGTGAACCGACCCATTTCCATTGTAGTTCTTACAGGGTGAAAGCCGGGAGTCAATTTCTCTCCCCCCCTTCTAACTGCCATGACATCCGCGACGTATGTTCTACCTCGCGCCTGCCGGGCCAAGCCTCTCGAGCATGGCACGCGCGTTGCTAATAGAGGGATCGGAACTGACAGCCTGATCGTAGACAGCCCTCGTTGAGCTTGGAGGGGTCGATGGCAAGAGCGCTCGACCACACGCCAGCCAGGAGCAGGGAGGGGACGACGTCGGGATTCTTCGTCTCGGCGGTCACCCTCCTGTTGCTCGTGCGCGGCAGCGAATGGCTCGGACGATGGCTGGACGAGATCAGCGGGAACCACGCATCGCAGGCCGGCCGTCACCGGCGCCGCGTCATCTGAAAGCGGAGCGGATGCTCACAGAAACGACGGGCAAGGGATCGACCAGGCGGAGAACGACAATGATCAACCGGCTACGCTGCATGCTGCGCAACCATCACGTTCCGGCGCGCCATCCCCTCGGCGGGTTCCGCTGCGCGGAGTGTGGTGAGGCCGGTGCCGATCTGGACGAGATGGGCTATCTCGGCTGCGGCTTCGTTTCACCCATCCGCAAGGTCTTCTCCCGCGACCGCGGCGAGCTGACGCGCACCGCCGCCTGGGAGCCCACTCGGCGGGGGTGGTGAGCGACACATCGAGCCTGGACCGCGCCTCGGCGCCTGAGGTATCCTCATTGGATCCTCCGCTCGAGGGGTTCAGCGTGGCTGACGAATCCTCCCTCTCCGCCGTGCGGCGCACCCCCGGCCCGCAGCTCGAAATCGTGGGCAGTCCGGAAGCAGAGCTGCGCGCGCTCTTCGACGAGAGCGCGGTGCCGAGCTGGGTGTGTGACGCCGAGACGCTGCGCATCGTGGCCGCCAACCGGGCCGCCCTCGAGCGCGCCGGTTACGAGCGGCGCGAGATGCTGGAGCGCCGCCTCGACGAGATCCTGACCCTCGGCACCGGCCTCTCGGCCGACCTGCACACGAAGAAGGGCGAGCGCTCGAGCGTACGGATCTCGATGGCGCCGGTCCGCTTCGGCGGCCGCAGCGCGCGCCTCGTGCAGATCTTCACCCGCGTGGGCTCTCCCGAATCGGAGGAAGACCTCGGCGCCCGCCTCGCGCAGGCGGAAAAACAGCGCGATACCGCCGACGCCGCCAACAAGGCGAAGGACGAGTTCCTCGCCATGCTGTCCCACGAGCTGCGCGCACCCCTGGGCTCGATCCTCATCTGGACCCAGCTCCTGCGCACGGGTGGCCTCGACGAGGCCGCCACCGTTCGCGCGCTGGGGATGATCGAGCGCAGCACGGAGACCCTCGAGCACTTCATCGAAGACCTCCTGGACATCTCGCGCATCATCGCCGGCAAGCTGAGCCTGGAGGTGCGCCCCACCGACGTGGCCTCGGTGGTGGAAGCGGCGATGGAGGAGGTACAGCCCGCCGCCGCCGCGAAGACGATCCGTCTGACGAGCGAGCTCGACAAGAACCTGCCGCCGACCTCGGGCGATCACGCGCGGCTGCAGCAGGTGGTGCGCAACCTCCTCGCCAACGCGATCAAGTTCACACCCGAGGGCGGCGCGGTGACGGTGAAGCTCGACCACGCCGACGCGCGCGCGCGCATCCGGGTGACCGACACCGGCGTGGGCATCCCCGAAGACTTTCTGTCCACCGTGTTCGAGCGCTTCCGGCAGGTCGACAGCACCAGCAGCCGTTCGCACCGCGGGCTCGGCCTCGGCCTCGCCATCGTCCGCCACCTGGTCGAGCTGCACGGCGGGTCCGTGACTGCGGAGAGCCCCGGCCAGGGACAGGGCAGCACGTTCATCGTGCTGCTGCCGCTGGTCTCGGCCCTGGCCTCCCCGCTGCCGCCGCCGGAGCCGGCCCCGCCGCCCGCGGAGTGGTCGTTGGACGAGCAGGCTCTCGCCGGCATCCGGGTGCTGCTCGTCGACGACGAGGAGGACGCGCGGGAGTCTCTGCGCGTGCTGCTCGAGCGATCGGGCGCCGAGGTGAAGGCGGTGAGATCGGCGGCGGAGGCGCTCGCCCACATCGAGGCGTTCAGTCCCCACGTCCTGCTCAGCGACATCGCCATGCCCGAAGAGGATGGCTATCGCCTCATTCACAAGGTCCGCGCCCTCGACCCCGTACGTGGCGGCGCCACCCCCGCCGCGGCCCTTACCGCTTATGCCAGCCGCGAGGACCGCCGCAGCGCGCTGCTCGCCGGTTACCAGGATCACGTCGCGAAGCCGCCGGACCCGCCGAAGCTGATCGCCCTGCTCGCCCGACTCGCGCGCGCGGTGGAAGGCAAAAGTCAGACGGGCTGACGCCCCGGCGAGTCGGCGCGCGGCTTCCGCTCCGGCGCCGGACCACTTGTCGCTTGTAGGATTTGCAAGGGCCGTTCTTCGATCTTGCAAACCGATCCCGGTTTGGCACGCCACTCTCGCAAAACGACTGGCGCAGAGCACCCTCCGGCGTGGCATGTCACTTGCTTTTTCCTCGCCGCATGTCCACGCACTGCTGCCGGACGTCGACGAGCCTCGTCGCCAGTGTCGCTCCCGCTTTCGGGAGGCCTCGCGCGCTCGCCGTGAGTTTTTGACAGGCATGCGAATGCCCAAGGAGCCCCCAATGCAGTCGACTTCGTCTCCGGATCGATCGCGCACCGAAGCGACGGCGCCCCCCAGCGACGCAAGGGCGCGCCTCGAAGAGCGCATCCAGTTCTCGGAAGCCGCGGCCTGGATGCAGGACACGCCTCTCGCCCGCGCGTTCAAGGACGTGTTGTGCGGCGCCCTGATGCGGGAAGACATCGAGCGCCTCCGCGTCCGCTGCGGCGCCGCACGAGACGAGGAGACCGAGGGCCTCCGCTTCATGTGCAAGGTGGAGTACGCGGGAGACGGCTCCGCGCTCGGTGCCGCCGCGCAACCGTGGAGCTGGTGGTCGCCCCTGCTCGAGAAGCCGGAGGAGCTGGCGAGCGAGCTGCGGCGTGCGCTCCACCTGCGGCACGAGCGGGTGGAGGCGAGCCGCGTCCGCGAGCGCGCGGGCCACGGAGCCGGCGCCGACAAGGCCCGCGGTCCGTCGCACGACACGTGGTCGACGTCGCCCTGGGATCTGGGACGCGGCGTCCGGCCGGACACCTTCTGCCGTAATCGGCGCGGGCGCTGGACCGGTCCCGCCGCCGCCAAGCCGTTCCGGCCGCGTTCGCCGCGCTAGCGGCGGGAGGCGGCGCGGCGCTCGTGGTCGGGCGGTGTCCACGGTGTCTCGCGCATGACGGCCACCGCGCGAGCCACACCCTTGACCACCGCCGCCGCCTCCACCCACGGCATGCGGATCACGCGGCGCACGTCCTCTTTGGCCTCGCGTACTTCCTGGGCCGCGGCGTGGGCACCGGCGCGGACGGTGCGGACCTCTTCGGCAACGATCGACGAGATGTCCTTCACGTGGCGCAGGGCTTCCGTCGCGTGCTGCTTCGGCTCGGCCAGCTCCACCATCGCGAGCTTGCCGAGCCGCTGGGCGCGGCGCATCAAGAGGAACGCGGCCACGGCCACGGTCGCGAAGAACGCGATCTCGATGAGGGACGCGAGGGCGATGATGCCGAGGAAAGCGACAACCCAGGACTGCATGACTAATACTAGGCATGTCACAGCAAGAACGTCAATAAAGTCATACCCAATGCCTGGGCGCCGGCCCCGCGCGCGCCCAGGCCGCTTGCAATCGTTTCCTGCAAGAGTGCAAGAAGGGGCTCGCACTTCCCCCTCGACGGCGCGGAACACCTGGCGGAACCTCGGAAAGCCGAGCCGGCAAGATACTGCCCAACATAGATTTATCTACCGAGACGGCCGCGTCGACGACCATGGCACAACCCATGCAGTCGGGGGTGCGGACTGTCGCACACGGTTTGTCACCGAGAGGAGATCCCGATGCGTAAGTTGGAGTTGGTCGATCGCGAGCGATACAACGTCCTCAAGACCCTCTTGCAGGATCGCGCCAACGAGCTCACGGACAAGCTGCGCGCGCTGCGGGAGACCCTGCCGGACGAGCTGGCGGACGTGAAGGATCCCGAGGAGCTCTGCGTCCAGGAGTTCGTTCATGGCCTGGATTTCGCCCTCATCGAGATGAAGTCGCGGACGCTGGCCCGCATCAACGACGCGATGACACGCCTCGAGAGCGGCGAGTACGGCACCTGCCTGGACTGCAGCGACGCCATCAGCAACGCGCGCCTGCAGGCGCTGCCATTCGCGGATCGCTGCCGCGACTGCCAGCAGAGCCGCGAGGAGCTCGCGGCCGACACGGCCAGGCAGCAGTCGCGCTTCGAGCTGCCCAAGCTCGACGCCCAGCCGACCGACGCGCCGCCCCAGGCGGCGGCGGCGCCCGGACGTCCCGCGCGCGACTTCACGCGCCGTGCTCCTGCCCGCGCGGCGATGCGCAAGGCCCTGCCCGGTCAGCTCGCGCTGCGCAAGCAGGTGGCCGGCATGGAGCGCGCCTCGGCGTTGCCGCGACCGCAAGCGCCGGCGAACACGAGTAAACCGGCCGCTGACCGCTCGCGTCCACGCAGCGTCGCAGGTCGCGCCGCCGGTCGCCGAGTGGTCACGCGCAACAAGCCGGCGTAGCTGCAAAAAAGTTGGGAGACGTGGGGCGCGCGGGATGCGCGCCCCTTCTACAACTCCGGCGACTACGACTTCTCCTCGTGGTACGCCTCACGCCCAGCCTCGACGGCGGCGTTCAGTCGCTCCTTCTGCCAGTCCAGCCCGTGACGCGCGTCGTCGATCAAGGTCCGGCTCTTCTGCGCCGCGCGCTCCCCGAGCTCACGCCCGCGGCTCGCGCCTTCGCGAACCTTCGTGCCGATGAGAGAGCGGAGCTCGCTCCCGGCGCGCGGTGCGAAGAGGAGAGCCAGACCGGCTCCTACGAGCCCGCCCAGGATGAAGGACGACGCGGTGTCGGTGGCGTAGCTGCGTTCCATATTCACCTCGAATCGTGAAAATTGTCTCTTGACACAATATAGCGAAACGAACGGCTAATCACAATAAATTGTCACCCCAAATAACATCGCGCCCTCCGCCGGACGTCGGCCTCGCCGACAGATACCCAGATATCGTCTTTTGGGCTATGCTCTGGTCCCGGATTTTTAGAATCGCCGCATGGAAAAAGAATCGACACAGCGCAAGCCGGGCCCCGCGGAAACCGAGCTCAAGAGCGACGAAGCGGTCGGTCAGCGCATCGCCAAGGCCCGGGAGTTCCTGGGGCTGACGCAGGCCACCGTCGCGGACCGCATGAGCCTGGCGCGCACGACGCAAGTGGCGATCGAACAAGGCCGGCGGCCGGTGTCGGTCGCCGAGCTGTATCGCTACGCTGACATTCTGAGCCGGCCGCTCGACTACTTTCTCGGCCTCGGGATGTGGCAAGCGGAAACCGACTTCCGCCCGCAGTTCCGGCTGATGATGGACAAGCTCGACGCCATCCCCTCCGGCGCGCCGCGCCGGCCCGGGCGTCCGAAGTCTTCGGGCGAAGCATCTCCCGAGCGGCTCGCGCTGATGAAGTTCGAGACCCTCTGCCGCAACTACCTCGAGCTCGAGCGCACGAACCAGCTCCCCCGCGTGCCGATGCCGGAGCTGCCGCAGCCCAAGCGCCTCTCCGCTCAGGAGGCGGAGCAGCTCGCGTCCACCCTGCGCGCGCACCTCGACCTGGGCAACGACGCGCCCATCCGCGATCTGCGCGTGCGCCTCGAAGATGCGTTCGGCCTCCGCGTCTTCGTGTCGAACCAGATGGGCCGGCTCATCGCCGCCGGCTTCCATCATCCCGACGTGGCCGGCTGCCTCCTGCTCGCCGATCGGCAGATCCCGCGGATGCGCTTCACCCTCGCGCGCGCCCTCGGCTACCTCCTTGCGAACCGCGACGAGGCCCTGATCGACGCTGGGGATGCGGCTTCCAAGAAGAATCCGGCCGAGGTCTTCGCCAACACGTTCGCGCTGGCGCTGCTCATGCCCTCGCGCGGCCTGCGCGAGCGCTTCGGCTCCGTGCGCAGCGACGCCTCCGAGGTCAACGACATCGCGCTGCTGTATCTGGCCCGCAGCTTCGGCGTCACCTTAGGCGCGCTGTGCACGCGTCTCGAGGGGCTGCGCCTGCTGCCGTCGTCGGCGATCCGCCGCATCGAGGACGCCATCAAGAAGGCGGGCGGCTCCGAGAAGGACCTCGCCCCCCAGGCCCTGCCCGACCTGCCGAAGTGGGAGCCGTTCCCCGAACGCTACGTGTTCCTGGCGCTGCGCGCGTACCGCAAGGAGCAGATCGACCGCAGCCGGTTGGCCGAGTGCCTGATGACCGACGAGAACGACAGCTCGCTCCGGCTGCTGCTGTACATGGCGAGCGTGGCCGACCGCCACGCCGACACCTCGGACAACCCCACCTCCTGACACCGTCCCGCCGGGGCTTGTCGTCCAAAATGACTTATTGACAGACGGGGTTCTCTGGCCCTAGATTATGTTCGTCGCTTGTTCTGGGCCTCTTGCCAGGAGGTGCCACAGGATGAACAACACCTAGAAGCTCAGAGAACAAACCACCCCACGGAAAGACCCAAAGGTGACGGTGACCCGCCGTCACCTTCTTTATTTTGTTTGCGTTACGTCTGGTGCCGCAGCGCCGTCAGGGGGCTTACCCGAGCGGCGCGAAGGGCGGGAATCCAGCCGGCAAGGAAGACCGCACCCGTGAGCAACGCGGGGGCCGCCGCGAAGGTCACGGCGTCGAGCGGGCGGACACCGAACAGCAGGCCGGCCATCAGCCGCGACAACCCGAGCGCGGCGAGCAGGCCCAGCGCGACGCCGGCCAGTCCCAGCCGCATCACCCACCGAAGGAACAACCGCACGATGTCCGCCGCTTCCGCTCCCAGGGCCTGACGCACGCCGACCTCGTGCGTCCGCTGCGTCACGAGGTACGCCACCACCGCGTAGATGCCGACCATGGCCAGCAGCAGCGCCAACCCGGCGAACGACGCGAGCAGCGACAACGCGAAGCGGCGAGGCGCCAGCGACACCGCCATGCGCTCGCCCATCGTCTTGACATCGTGCACGGGCAGGTCGGGGTCGAGGGCATGGACGCGGCGCCGCAGCTCGGGCACGACAGTCGACGCCGGCAACGAGCTGCGCACCACGAACGTCATCGAACCGTGGATCGACGTCTGAGCGTAGGGCAAGTAGACGTGCGGCCGGACGTCCTTCTCGAGACCGCGATGCCGGACGTCGTCCACGACGCCGACGACGGTGGGCGGCTGCACGGCACGCGGACCGAGGGCCAGGCCCTTACCGATCGCATCCTCACCGGGCCATAGCGCTCGCGCCGTGGACCGGCTGACGATCAGCACCGGCGGGGATTCCACCGTGTCGCGTGCGTCGAAGAACCGGCCGGCGTGCAACGCGACCCCGAACGTCCGGAAGTAGTCGTCGCTCACGATCGACCCCACCGCCGGCTCCGTGAGGCCGCCTTTCCCGCCGGCGTCGGCGCCGAGGCCTGCTCCCATGGTCCATTCGCCGATGCCGGTGAACGGCAGGTTCGTGATGGCCGCCGCACCTGTGACTCCGGGGACCGCGCGCAGCGACTCGAGGGCCTGCCGTTGGAAGCTGGCGCGGCGGGCGTGGTCGGGGTAGCGCGAGCCGAGGTTCATGCGAAAAGTGACGACGCCGTCGGCGTCGAAGCCCGCCGGGACCTGCAGGACCTTCATGAAGCTGCGAATCAGCAGGCCGGCGCCGGCGAGGAGCACGAGCGACAACGCGACTTGCGTGACGAG
>Ga0114129_10011886_pt1 | contig 12383 bp, 9 predicted proteins | sample RhiMetdeltSRZDD1_FD_80071 | JGI IMG/M metagenome (GOLD analysis project Ga0114129, IMG submission 80071) | Populus rhizosphere microbial communities from Tennessee, USA - Rhizosphere MetaG P. deltoides SRZDD1 (version 2) (version 2) | ecosystem: Host-associated > Plants > Roots > Rhizosphere >...
CGAACTTTTTAGTTTGTCGTGGCGCGGGGCCAAGCTTGATGGAGGTCTTGCGTTATTGATTAAAGGCCCGCAATCCTAACTACGACAAACAAAGTCGTCGAATAATTCGAACGGAGCCGATGTTGACAACTCTCGATCTGATTCGTAAATTCAAGCCCTCCTGCTGGGAGGTCGTCCAATGGTAGGACTCCAGACTCTGGATCTGGCTATCGGGGTTCGAGTCCCTGCCTCCCAGCCAAAAACCAATCGTTTGTCATTTGGCATTTCTCAGTTTCCATTTTTGTTTTAGCTTTGGTTTCCTGGATTCCACGTACATGAAGTCAAGACCGAAATGGAGCAAATGTCTTTTTGGAGCGATCCCTTACGTTACTTTTACTTGTGTAAAGAGCCCCCGGATTAGCGGGGACGAAAAGTGGTCGAAAGCGTACTGACTCTTGTTCTCAGTCCGCCCAAAATCCGCTGGCGGAGTCGAGGTTCGGTTCATAGCCCGGGTACGACATCAGGACTGACGAGAACCGGCCTCGGCATCGCGACTCAACGTTTTTTGGTCTAAGCAGAGATTCTCTCTGCGATTTAGACCGATCACCTAAAACCGGAGAGATGGATGTCGAAGGGTCGAATACTCTGCACTGAGGATGACCAGGACACGCGGGAGATGCTGGTTCTCTTCCTTCAAGATTATGGTTATGAAGTAGTGTGTTCCGCCGACGGTAAGCAGACACTTGATCTCGTCGACGGCGAAAATTTCGACCTCTTTCTTTTCGACAACTGGTTGCCTGAAATAAGTGGTGTAGATTTAACGCTCAGGATCCGACAATTCAACAAGACTACACCGATCCTTTTCTATTCTGGTGCTGCTACTGAAGAGGAACAACGATCTGCCTTAGAGGCTGGGGCACAAGCGTATCTCATAAAACCGATCGGAATCGAAGAGTTGGTTCAGGCAATCGAGAGGCTAATTAGTGAGTCAAACGCGAGCGCAGCGGGGCAGCCCGACTGTCAAGGAGGGTCCAATTAGATCCGTGCTACAAGGGACTGAGCCCTCCTTGACAGTCGGGCTACTGCCCCGCTCCCTCGAGGTCGTACTGACTGCTTCCAACTCTCGTTTTCTTGAATTAGACTACACCCGTTCACCCCGCCTGTTACCCGTAACACATCTCGGCTCGAAACGGGCCGCAGGCTTTCCCCCTTCGCAAATTCATTTTGCCATTTTAAGGAGTTCGTGATGGCTGGAAACTCTTCTGCCGGCAAGAAACGTGGTCGTAAAAACCGTTCTTCCAGTGACAACGAGTTTCTAGTCGTCGGCCTTGGGGCTTCTGCGGGAGGCATTCAGGCACTCAAAGAATTCTTTTCGAAAGTGCCCAGAGACAGCGGCATCGCATACGTTGTTATTCTTCATATGTCTCCCGAGCATGAGAGCAAGCTCGCGCAAATCCTTCAAATAACGAGTTCCATTCCCGTGAAGCAAGTAGATCAACGTATGAAGGTGAGGCCCGACAACGTTTACGTTATTCCTCCAAATCAGAACTTATCGATGGCGGACGGACACCTGGAGCTAACCCACATGATCGGCGTTGAAGAACGACGATCACCCGTCGATCTGTTCTTCCGGACGTTGGCCGAAACGAATGATTCACGCGCCGTTTCCGTAATTCTCTCAGGCACCGGCGCAAACGGATCGATGGGTCTCAAACGCATCAAGGAATCAGGTGGCGTCGCTTTCGCACAAGATCCAAACGAGGCTGAATACAATGACATGCCTCGCAATGCGATTGCGACCGGTTTGGTAGATTACGTTCTTCCTGTTGCAAAGATCCCAGGGAAAATCCTCTCCTACAAAGATCACCGCGGTTCAATACAACTGGCTGCCCCTCCCGAGATCAAGGCAACTGACGAACAAGCCTTGCGCGACGTGTTCACTCAGTTGCGAATGCGGACCGGTCACGACTTTTCAAATTACAAGCGAGCGACGATGTTGCGTCGGGTGGAGCGCCGGCTAAGTATAAAAGAACTCTCGGGTCTTCCGGATTATGCAGAATACATGCGAGCGAATCGAGACGAAGGCCAGGCGTTGATGAAGGACTTGTTGATAAGCGTCACTAACTTCTTCCGCGATCCGGAGTCGGTTGAGACGCTCGCTAAAAAGATCTTGCCGACGGTCTTCGCCAAAAAGGCGGATAACGATCACGTTCGTGTATGGATAGCCGGTTGTGCCACTGGTGAGGAAGCATACTCACTTGCAATGATTCTGAATGAAGCTTCTTCGAATTCGCAGAGGGAAACGCTAATCCAACTATTCGGTACTGATCTTGATGCGGAGGCGATCTCCATTGCCCGTGAGGGACTCTATTCAGAAGCCGAGGTCACAGATATCTCCCCGGAACGATTGCGACGTTTTTTCGTTAAAGAACACAATGGCTATCGCGTGCGCCGCGAACTAAGAGAGCAGGTGCTCTTCGCGGTGCACAACGTCATTAAGGATCCGCCGTTTTCTCATGTGGACCTTATCTCTTGTCGCAATCTGCTTATCTATCTCAATCGAAACGCCCAGAGTCGAGTGTTGGAGGTAATGCACTTTGCGTTGAATCCGACAGGTTACCTTTTTCTGGGTGCATCAGAATCGGTAGAAGGTCAAAGTGATCTCTTTGCAGTAGTCGATAAAGAGCATCACATTTTTCAGAGCCGTCCAGTTCCAACTCGCGCTGTTTTCCCAATCCCGGAGATCTCCTTTGGACCTCAACCACGTCCGCATATAGACAAGGAACGAACGACTCAGGAAATGAGAGCGGTTGAGCGCTTGTCTTATGTCGATCTTCATCAGAGATTGCTTGAGCAGTTTGGTCCGCCGAGTGTTGTGGTTAATGAGGATTATGACATCGTTCACGTATCAGACTCGGCCGGACGCTATCTAAAGGTAACGGGAGGCGAACCGACGAATAATCTTCTCAAGTTAATAAGGCCGGAGTTGAGGGTGGAACTTCGGACCGCGCTGTATCAGGCAGTTCAAAAGCGAAGTGAGACAGAAACCACCGCTCTTCACGTGCAAGTGGATGACGGCTCAAGCGTGAATCTGCGCGTCACCGTTCGACCCGTTTTACGTGAACAAGACCCAACGCGAGGATTCATTCTCGTCCTTTTCCAGGAAACGGGCGATGGACCTTTAGAGAAACCGGTTTCTGTGGTGCCGGAACCGGTCACCCGCCACCTCGAAGATGAGCTGATGCACCTCAAATCACAGTTGCGTACAACCGTCGAACAGTACGAAATTCAGCAGGAAGAATTGCGCGCCTCGAACGAAGAACTCCAGGCGATGAATGAGGAACTGCGTTCGTCTGCCGAAGAGCTGGAAACGAGCAAAGAAGAACTGCAATCAGTTAACGAAGAACTCACCACCGTCAATCAGGAACTAAAGATTAAGATCGAAGAGTTAAGTCAGGCGAACAACGACTTCACCAACCTGATGAACTCTACTGACATTGGTACGATCTTCCTGGACCGAGGTCTTCGCGTGAAGTTGTTTACACCTCGAGCACGCGATGCTTTCAACCTAATTGCTTCGGACATCGGGCGTCCGCTTCTGGACATTACAAACAAACTTAACTACGACTCGCTTGTCGTCGATATCGAGAAGGTAATGAAGACTCTCCATAGGGTGGAAACGATAGCGGAAAGCGTCGATGGTCGTTGGTACACCCTGCGGGTCCTGCCTTATCGAACTAGCGAGGATCGAATAGACGGAGTGGTTATTACGATCTTCGATATCACCGAAAATAAACTTGCCAAGATAGCTCTCGAAAGAGCGCGCAATGACCTTGAAGCGAAGGTCACTGAACGTACGTCAGACCTCACTGAGGCCAATGCGAATCTCTGGTTGGAGATTTCCGAGAGACGTCAAGCAGAAAGCTCTCGCGTAAAGCTCCTCAATCAGTTAGTCAGCTCCCAGGAAAAAGAGCGACGGCGAATTGCGCGAGACCTGCACGATCAGATGGGCCAACAGTTGACCGCCTTGAGATTGCGGTTGGAAACGTTGAAAGACGGAGCCGGAAAACGCGATAACCTGAGTGCGACGTTGAATGACGTACTGGGAATCCTGACGCAGCTGGATAGTGACGTCGATTTTCTGGCCTGGGAACTTCGGCCTGTGGTTTTGGATGATCTGGGAATTAAAGAAGCCTTGCAACAGTACGTGGATCGATGGAAAGAGCATACCGGGATTGCGGCCGAATTTCACAGCACCGGGTTTCAGAATGATCGTCTCCCGCGTGAAACCGAAAACAACTTATATCGGATAACGCAAGAGGCTATGAACAATGCAGCCAAACATTCACATGCTTCACGACTAAGCGTACTTCTAGAACGCAGAGAGGATCACGCTGTCTTAATAATTGAGGACAACGGTATCGGTTTCCACCTTACGGAGAGTAATAACGGTTCCGGAATGACGGGTATGCGCGAGCGCGCGGCGTTGATAGGCGCAGAGTTTGAAGTGGAGTCAGACTCCGAAAAGGGGACGACAATTTTCGTGAGAGTGCCACTCACCGAAAATTCGGGGGGGAGAATATTTAACAATCCATGGAAAAAATTAGGGTTCTAATCGCTGAAGACCATGAGATGGTTCGCGAAGGGCTTAAGCTAATTCTCAGTGCGCAGTCCGATATAGAAGTTGTGGGCGATGCAGCAGATGGACGGGCCGCTATCGAGTTGGCCCAGAAGTTGAATCCCGATGTTGTTCTAATGGACATCTCAATGCCGTCGATGAATGGTCTTAAGGCGACAGAAAAATTAAAGGCCTGTTGTCCTAAATCACACGTTCTCGCACTCACGCGCCATAAGGACGATGCCTATCTACAACAAATGCTGAGTGTCGGGGCCTCAGGTTACGTGCTGAAACAAAGTCCTCCTTCGGAGTTGATCCATGCAATTCGTGCGGTCGCCAAAGGTGGCAAGTATCTTGATCCAACGGTCGCAGGCAAAGTCGTGGGCCGATTTGTAGGACGTAGCGCTGTGGCAAAAGAAAGATTGCCGGAAATCACGGATCGTGAAGAGGAAGTGTTGCGGCTGATTTCATGGGGCCACAGCAACAAAGATATTGCGAATCGATTGGACCTTAGCGTTAAGACAGTGGAAGTTCACAAGACAAATGCCATGAAGAAATTAGGAATGAATAGCCGCATTGATATTGTTCGGTATGCCGTTCTCCAGGGTTGGATGGAAAGCACGTGAGTTAGACCACACGGCCCAGCCACATAAGGGAATTCCCTTATCCGCCGGTATAATTTTCCCTATTTCCGCCTTTTCTAAGAATCGCTAAATTCTCCCGGTCCAAGGTCAGGAATCATCTCAAGCTCTCTCTCTCCGAAACGGCCTCGTCGAAAGCTTGGACCTTAGTAAGGAGTTCAACCATGTCCACTTATCCCAGTACAATACCCAACGCTGAACGACGCCTCGATTTCCATAAGTCTAATGGAAGTCCATTTACCGGTCTGCTGACCAATAAATTGCTCAGTTCTCTGCCGGGCGTAGAATTTGCCCAAATGCTTCCTTATCTGGAGCCTGTCTCGTTTAGGACCGGCGAATTCATTTGTGAACAGGGTCAGGAGATGCACTACATCTATTTTCCAGAGACGGTGGTGATCTCACAGTTGTGCTATCTGGACGATGGTAGTTCGACCGGAGTCGCAATCATCGGCAAAGATGGACTACTCGGATTATCGACAATTCAACAAGACAAGCGCGCTGATCATTGGGCGATGGCGACAATCGGCGGCAGTGCATTGCGTATTAGAGCCGACGAAATACGGCGAGAATTCGCGAAGGGTGGACCGGTGCAAAGGTCGATTCTCACTTATGCGCATGCACGGCTTCAGCAGGTCTCACAAAGGGCCGTGTGTAATAGTCGTCACCGATTGGAGGAACGTCTCTGCACGTGGCTGTTGATGATCCAGGACCGCACGATCGCATCCCACCTGCCTTTGACCCACGAAGCCATCTCGCAACATCTCGGCACTCGACGGGCTGGCGTCACGAATTTCTGTAATGTTCTCCGAGAGAACGGCGTCATTGCTTATCACCGGGCGATGATTACCATCCTGAACCGACAGGCGTTAGAAGACTCAGCTTGTGAGTGTTATCGGAAAATGAGCTAAGAAGATCTCAGATTTCAGATCTCAGATCTCAAATCCGGTTGCCTCAAGAGTCTGTTGCTTCCATCGAATCGTTTCTTCTAGCCTGCGAATCAGGCTGAGATCAAAGACTGTGTAAACCATTCCGCCCGACTCCGAATCCAACTGCCGCAGATTTGACTATCTGAGATCTGAGATCTTTAATCTGAGATCTGTACTACCTCTCCCGCTTGCAAAAGCATTCGAGTCTTGCTAAACGTCGTCAACGAAATGCCCCCTGGGAGAAGTATTATGAAAAAAACCTGCCGAATCCTGCTCGCTGTTGCCCTTCTGCCTAGCCTTGTAACCCCATTACTAGCCGATACCATCAAACTGAAAGATGGTAGTGTCATCCGTGGTCAGGTGGTTGGGTTTAAGGACCAGCAGTTCACCATTCTTATCGGCGGAAACGCCAAGGGACGTCGAGGGCAAACGACAGTCTTTGTTGAGGACGTTGAATCGATCGACTTTGACTCCACTTCTGCGGGCCCGGTCAGTCAACCGGATGACTCCGCCGTGAACGTTTCGCAACCGACCCGTCCAACACCTCAGAACAACCCACCTCAGAACAACCAGTCTGACAGTTCGACTCAGCGTATTGGCCAAGCGCCACCACCGATGTCAGCCGCTCCAACGTTCTTTACAGTCAAGGTGAGTGTTCGAGCTGACAGCGCCAACAATGGCTGGACAAATAGTGGGCTTGTAGTTCGCAAAGGTCAGCGGTTACGAATCACCGCCTCTGGCCGAATATCGCTGGGCAGGGGCCGGTTTTCCACTCCAGTTGGACTTGCAACTATCTCCGACAATGACAAACTGATGCGAAATGAACCGACGGGAGCACTAATCGCCGTTATTGGCGACGATAATGACGACTTCATACTCGTCGGTCCCAGACGAGATTTTGTCGCCCAACGCGATGGAGTGCTGTTCCTGGGTGTAAACGAAGGCGATTTGACGGATAATACCGGCACGTACGACATTGTGATCGAAGCAGAAGCCGGAGGCAGTTCAAACCGTCCATAGGAAACGCCTTCTTTGGTCAAGGCATCACACCGTATGCTCCTGTTCCTGAAAACTTTTGCAAACTGTCGGACTCGAAGAATGTCATAGCCTGCGAAGCAGGCGAAAGGGCCCCAGGTGCAGGTCGAATTTAGCTTGGGAGCCCGCGATAGCGGGCGAAAGCGTGGAAACATCAAGACTGTCGCCCGTTTCACGGGCTGAAAACATAATGCGCCATGATCCTGGGGCTCACGCCCCAGGCTTTATGCTTTTGCCTGCTTCGCAGGCTAAGAACCTGGCTCCGGATTCGAAGCCTCTGACGTAATATTATTGGGGCAAGCTCTTCCTGAAACAACGCCATGAAATACCATCGATCGTTCCCACTCATTAGTCTTCTACTCGTCTTTTTACTTTTGCTGGGCACTAATGTGAACCTCGTTCGTTCACAATCACGCCGGCTGCCCCCTCCGACAAGCAACGAAAAAAAGAACAAGCGTCCGGGCGAAACCAAGCCTGGCGAAAAGACCGACGAACCCGTACCGGCGGATATCCAGCCAACCAAACCGCAGGACATCGAAAAGCTTTCAATCACGACTCAGGTCGTGAACGTCGATGCCGTCGTCTATCACAAAAAGTCCGGCCAGATCGTAACGAACCTCAAGAAAGCAAACTTCGCCATCTTTGCTGACGGCGTTCAACAAACGATAACTAACTTCTCCACTCCAGAAGCTCCGATTACGGTGGCGATGGTTGTTGAATATAGTAAATGGACAGAGGTTTTCGGATTGTACGGGAATGGAGGCTATGAACCCGGTGTCTACGAAGTGATTAGGCCAATGGCGCTGTTTCTTTCGCAGTTTGTAAAACCGCCCGATGATTACGTCAGCGTTGTCGCTTTTGACATGCGACCGACACCGCTCACTGACTTCACGAATGATCCTTCACGGATCAATGCTGTCATTAATCTGTTGCTCCGCAATCAACCGGCATTTCGCGAGACGAACCTCTTTGACGCATTAAAGTTTGTTTTGGTCGGCGGTCGTGGTGATTCCGTCGTGCTCGAAGACTCCAAAAGTGAAAAATCGGATTACACCGGTCTCGTAGCTGTTCAAGGTCGGAGACGTGCGATCATTTTAGTCGCGTCCGGCATTGATACTTTCAGCAAGATTAACTATGGCGACGCGCGCAAGGTCCTTCAGAACTCAGGTATACCCGTCTACATCATCGGTACGGCTGGTCTGTTCAAAAAGAAATACGGTGACATGCTGGGTCCGCTTGATAGCCTTAGTGGGGCGCCTGGGAGGATGACCTTTCTTCAAGCCGAAAACACACTCACAACCTTCGCCAAGGAAACGGGGGGAGCCTACTTTCCCTATACGTTCGAGGGCGAGATTCCGAAAATCTTAAGCAGCATCAACGCCCTGTTGCGCAGCCAATACAGTCTTGGATTTAACCCCGGTGATGTGCAGGACGGAAAACAGCACAAACTGGTTGTGAAAGTCGACGTGGATGGCGATGGGACTTACGACGATAAAGAGTTTGTCGTGCAGGCGCGCCAGTTCTACAACGCACCAAAACCGGGAACGACGGCGAAGACGGGCGGGCAGTAGAGCGAAGGATGAAGGCGGAAGGATGAAGGATGAATGATTCGAGTTTGTCTCGGGCTCCATTGGTGTGAATTCGTGTTAATTCGTGGATCGCTTTTATCGATAACTAAGCTTCGATCCACGAATTCACACGAATTAGCACGAACAAAGAACTGAAGTAATCCGACTACCGACAGATCACAGCGAGTTCATTCTCCGCTCGAGCTCCTCAGTAATCGCACCTGGTTCCCACGATCGATCAAATCGAACCGCCTGACCAAAAACAACTGAGACCATTCCCTGCGTCGCAAAATACTGCTGACGGCGCTTCAGTTCGTAAAGTCCCTTTAACTTCACCGGCACAACCGGAATCCCGAGGTCCGCAGCGAGCAGTCCGATCCCGCTCTTGAATCGACTCATCTGCATCTGTCCACGCGGTGCGCGCCGGCCTTCCGGAAACACGAGTAAACTGAAACCTTTTTCTACACTCTCACCTGCGTACGCAAAACTGCGCCGAAACCCGCTTTTCTTTGGCAACGGGAAAACATGAAAGAAAGTTGTGACGAGAATGTATTCAACCATCAACCGCAACCTCATAAACCATCCAGTTGTTCCCCGTGGATGTAGCCATTCCCGCAACCGCTCACCTTCCATCGCAGTCGCAAGTCGATGCCGCAAACTGAGTGGCAGAGCTGCAAGAATCAACGCATGATCTCCCAGTGTTACGTGATTCGAAATGAACAGAACCGGTCCATTTACGGCTTCCAGATTCTCCAACCCTTCAGCTCTCAGGCGACTCATAATGTGTGTTATGGGAAGGATGATTGTGTAGAACAACAACACCCGAATCCATGTCACAGGAAAGTGATGCGACCACGTCGGATAAGGATAAGGCGCGGCCAGTTTCGCAACTTCGCCGCGAAGGATCTGCTCCACGTCAGCTACTGAAGTCGCGGCAGTAAAGGTGCTTTCATCGATTTCAATTTGATATCGATCCTCGAGCGCACTAAGTAATTCGACGCGTCCTAACGAATCCAGTTTCAAATCTGTACTCAATTTGAGGTTGGGATCATTCGCATCCGAGCACTGTTGTCCGGTGATTCGAGCAGCCTCAGCAATAATCAGATTCGAACCAAGATCGACATGCCTATCAACCCGGGCGCTTTGAATCGCAGCAATTTTGGCGGCGACTTCCCTCTTCAGGATCTTTTGCGTCCGAGTTAGTGGAAACGACGGCCCATCCCAAAGTCGCCAATTTCGGATTCGCTGATGTTCGGAAAGCTTCTGGTTCACACGCTCGATGATTGTCTCAACATTGGCGTGGCGATCTTTCAGAATCAAGACAGCGAGAGGCTCATCGCCTTGAACTCCCGCCCACTTGATCACACAACTGGAGTGTACCGCCGCATCAGCGTTGAGAATGGACTCGAGATCTTCCGGATAGACGTTCAGCCCGGCTGAGGTAACGATGACGTCCTTTTTACGCCCTTTGAATCGAAGCCGACCCGTCTCATCGATTGCGCCTACATCACCCGTGCGGAGCCACTCATCGTTTTGACGAGAAACTTGACCCGTTGCTGTCCAGTAACCAGGCGACACGCTTGGGCCACGTACTACAATCTCGCCCTCTTCATCGAGTTTCACTTCATATCCGGGCATCACCTTTCCGATTGCACCGCCGTTGTCTTTGAATGGATGCGTGACCGAGATCAAAGAGGCTGTTTCCGTCATGCCATAACCCTGCAAGACGGCAAAACCCAGATGTCGCCAGAAGTTTTCTGTCTGAGCCTCGAGTGTGGCGCCCCCGCAAACGAATGCCCAGAACTTCCATCCGAACATGCGATGCACTCGCCGAAAGATCCACCACAGTTGCCAAAATTTCTTATCGACTGCAGCGGATAGTTGTTCGTTGAACCGTTCGCCTTCTCCGCGCGATGCAAACCCGCGCTCGAGCCACTGTCGCACCGAATCCAGAACGCGTGGCACCAACACCGTTACCGAAATGCGATGTTTGCGCACGCGCTCAACAATCTCAGCGGGATTCAAAGTGTTGTGGAAATGAACCTCGGCGCCGAGAAGTTGGGGAACAAACATTCCCATAAACTGACCGAAAACGTGGCTAAGTGGGACCAAATTCAAAAATCGAATCGGGTGAAACAACCGTTCCCACTTTAGATACTTACCAATCTCTCTTTCGATTGGTAACAGATTGGCAAGCAGATTCCGGTGCGTAAGCAACACGCCTTTAGGGGTTGAAGTGGTACCGCTCGTGAAGACGACCTCTGCAAGCGTATCGGGAGTGATCTGACGAATACCGATATCACCATTGTGTTTCTTGGTCAGTACAAACAGCTCTTCAAGTTTGATCTGCGGTATTGAAAGGGCCGAAGCACACGTAGCGCCTGCGCCGGCAAAGACCAATTTGGCTCGCGTCTGTTGTTGCACTGAAATGGCAAATGAGCCTGTGGTTTCTTTGTCGAGCGGAACTACAACAACACCCGCAAGCAAACACCCCCAGAATGCGGCGACCCATTCGGCGCTGTTCTCGCCACACAAAATCACGGTCTCGCCTTCGCGAATCCCACGATTCTCTAACTCGCACGCTGTCTTAAGCGCGTAGTTAACAAGTTCAGAATAGGTGCAGCGAACGTGACGGAGCCCTGTTTTCGAAACAAATACTGTTTCAGAACCTCGTCGTATGTAATCGTCCAGATAGGAGAGAAGTGTTTCGCGGTTTTTGGATGGCCTTCGCATCAAGACTCTTGCACGTCTAATTTTACGCACATTTGAACTGGCGCACTATTGACCCGACCTGAAGTCTAGCGATCGTGTTTCCTCAGCAGAATGGCGGTGTTGCACTTAAGTCTCTGACCTAAGGGTGGGCCGCGGCTTTATCGTTTGGTTTGACAGACAGGATTTTTCTTCGTGTTAATTCGTGTGAATTCGTGGATCGGGTGTCAGGAACATAACAAACGATCCACGAACTCACACGAATTAACACGAAAAAAACCTTCGCGCGTGATTCCAGAAATCTGCGCAATCGATGTAATCTGCGGATGAATCTGATCACACATAACAGGAGCCAGCCCATGTCTCTCCACCGCCGAACTCTATCTTTGCTTGCATTCACACTCTGCCTCGTGATCGTCACGCCTCCTGCGACAACTCAGGAAGCAAAACCTTATCTCAACCCGGCGCTGCCACTCGATCGTCGTGTTGCCGATTTAATCTCGCGTATGACCCTCGAGGAAAAGGTGTCACAAATGATGAATACGGCGCCTGCAATTCCGCGACTCGCCATACCCGAATACGACTGGTGGAATGAAGCGCTTCACGGGGTTGCCTTCTCGGGCGTCGCAACAGTGTTTCCACAAGCGATCGGGCTGGGAGCGACTTTCGATCCTCAACTCACGAGTCGCGTGGCAACAGCAATTTCCGAAGAGGCGCGCGCGAAATATAATGATGCACAACGACGCGGCAATCGAAATCGTTTCTACGGTCTCACGTTCTGGTCTCCCAACATCAACATTTTTCGTGATCCACGTTGGGGACGCGGTCAGGAGACTTACGGAGAAGATCCTTACTTGACGGCGCGCCTCGGCGTTGAATTCGTCAAAGGCCTTCAGGGCAATGACCC
>Ga0114129_10011887_pt1 | contig 12383 bp, 18 predicted proteins | sample RhiMetdeltSRZDD1_FD_80071 | JGI IMG/M metagenome (GOLD analysis project Ga0114129, IMG submission 80071) | Populus rhizosphere microbial communities from Tennessee, USA - Rhizosphere MetaG P. deltoides SRZDD1 (version 2) (version 2) | ecosystem: Host-associated > Plants > Roots > Rhizosphere >...
ACCAGGATGGACGAAAGGAAATCGGTGGTGTCCAGGCCAAGGCCGCTCTCGTTGCCCGCGTTCGGCAGCTTGGTGGCGAAGCGAAACCCGAACGCCGGCCGTGAGGTCCCTTCAGGCGCAATTCGAATCTTGGCGCCGATCAGCACATCGTCCGCATCCGAGGTCGTCGAACCGGTCGCGGTGACCAGATCGGAGAGCGGGGCGCGCTGCCGGCCGGTGATGTCCAGCCGCGAGAACGACACCTGATCGATCTGAATCTCGGCGATCGAGCTGACACCGACGCTCAAGCCGAAGACCGGCACTCTCAGGAGGTTCCCCTGCAGGCCGGACACGGGATAGACGATGTCCTGGTCGTACTCGACGCCACCCTCGAGGAGGACCCGTCCGGCGCCGATGGTCTCGGGATCTTCGGTGAGCAGCGGCCGCTGCTGGGCGAACACGGTGCCCGCAACGAAAGAAGCGATCACGCTGATGAGAAGTGTCCGCATGGTTATCAGACGTCAGAACTGCCGCTTGCTGTCGATGAGGATGGTCACCGGGCCATCGTTGACCAGCTCGACGCGCATCATGGCCTGGAATTCGCCCGTGGCAACGGGCAGTTGAGCCGCGCGCAATTCTCTCACGAGGCTTTCGTAGAGCGCGCGGGCTTGTTCGGGCGGGGCCGCGGCATCGAACGCAGGGCGTCTGCCCTTCCTGATGTCGCCGAACAGCGTGAATTGCGAAACGACCAGGATGCTGCCGCCCACGTCAACGACCGAGCGGTCCATGTGCCTGCCGGCGTCGCCCTCGAACACGCGGATGTCCCGAATCTTGGCGGCGACGTAGGCCGCGTCCTCGGGACCGTCGTCACGACCGATGCCAAGCAGGACGACGAGGCCGCGGCCGATCTCCCCCACGATGCGACCTGCCCCGAGCGAAGTCGAGGGGCTTGCCCCGAGCGAAGTCGAGGGGTCTCCGATGCGAACGCGCGCCTCGGTGACGCGCTGAACGACCGCCCGCACGCTACTGCCGGATTTGAAGGAGGTTGGGTGCGGCTTCGTCCGCCAGCCTCAGCGCGGCGCTGTCGCGCAGCTCGCCGCTCGGATTGAGCCGCATGTCGAGGAGGTGCCTGGGCATCACGTTGCCGAGCGCCTTGAGCATCGACTGCTTGACGCCGGCATGTTCCTGCTCGAGATCGAGGATCAGCCGCTTCACACGCTGGCGCTGGAGGCTCAGGTCGCCGCACGCAGGGCAGCAGCAGCCGATGATCGGCAGCTCGCGCTCCTTCGTATACAGCCGTGCCTCCGCTTCTTCGACGTACACGAGCGGGCGGATGACGACGTGCTCGCCGTTGTCGGACACGAGCCGCGCCGGCATCGCCTTGAGCGCGCCGGCGAAGAACAGGTTCAGCAGCAGCGTCTCGATGAAGTCGTCGAGATGGTGGCCAAGCGCAATCTTCGTTGCCCCGACCTCGGTCGCGATTCGATACAGGACCCCGCGCCGCAGCCTCGCGCAGAGCGAGCACGGCGTGGCGTTCGCCTCGAGCAGGTCGTCCATCACGTCGCCAATCGAGGTGTGCTCGATGCGGTATTCCCAGCCGCGCTCGCGGCAGGTCTTCGCGATGACGTCGTGCTTGAACTCCTTGTAGCCGGAATCGACGTTGACGGCGACGAGCGAGAAGTCGATCGGCGCACGCTGCCGCAACTCGTCGAGAATCTGCAGCAGCGCCCAGCTGTCCTTGCCGCCCGACAGACCGACCATGATGCGATCGCCGTCTTCAACGAGATTGAAGTCCTTGATCGCCTTCGTCGTCTTCTTCGCGATGCGTGCTTCGAGAGGGCTGCGGTAGGACATCAATGCCGAGGAGGCTTCCGGGCGTCACGGTGCTCGAGATATATCAAAATCAGCGCCCAGATTCCGAGAAGGGCGGCGGCGCCGAACGGCGGCAACCACGGCGCAAAGGGCGTCAGGTCCATCGGTTCTTGGCCTCCAGCAGTATACCGCACGCTATCAGGGCGAACCCGCCGAACATAAGGGTTATGAGCACATCGCTGTTGATGGATCGCTCCGAGACCAGCGATTCCAACGGAGCGAACACGACAGTAAGGACACCGATCTCTCTCAACGTTTCTCCGACCAGGCGCAGCACAATGCCGCGTTCCATCGTCCTTGCATCTCGCAAGGTGAGTGCCCGGTGATTTTTCGAACGATTCGACACGACGGGGGCCGCTGTGCGCGGAACTAGCAATCTTCGTCCGCGGCCGACATCGCAGTTCTTGCGATGGCCGCGACCGTGTCAGGTGGTCGAAGAGCGGATCTCCGCGATGTCGTAGAGGTGCGGGGCGGGCGTGTTCGGGTCGACGGCCTCACGCATCAAACGCCGAAGCCGCACGAGATCCGCCACGACACGAAACGTTCGACTCAGGTTGTATTTCGAGCGTCCGTGCTGCCGCGGACGATGGTTCACCTCGACCTCGGCGACGCGGCCACCCAGCTGGCTGGCGATCGCCGGCAGATAACGGTGCATGCCAGGCCGCAGCTTCAGCGGCTTGACGACCTTCGCGCGATAGACCTTCAGCGAGCAGCCGTTGTCGTGCAGCCGCACGCCGGTGACGAGGCCAAGCAGCCAGTTGGCGATCGCCGACGGCAGATGCCGCGTCAGGAAGCTGTCCTGCCGCTTTCTCCGCCAGCCCGACACGATGTCCTTCCGCTGCGCGAGCGTGAGCATCTCCGGGATGTCGCGCGGATCATTCTGCAGGTCTCCGTCGAGCGTGATGATGTACTGTCCGCGCGCCTCCGCAAATCCCGCGGCGAACGCCGCCGTCTGGCCGAAGTTGCGCGTGAACCGAATTGCCTTCACCTTCGGGTCCTGCGCCTGCACGTACCCCATCTGCTCGAACGTGCCATCGGTGCTTCCGTCGTCCACGAGGATGACTTCGTACGAGCGGCCAAGCTGATCGAGCACGTCGGTGAGCTCGTCGTGAAGCGGAACGACGTTGCTCTCTTCGTCGCGAAGAGGAATGACGACGGAGATCTCAGGATCGAGCACGCGACAATCGCTTGAGCAGCCACCACACGACCGCGGCGGCAACGATGATACCGGCGACCCAGACGGCGATGACGCGGCCGCGCGTGCGCATCAACTCGAGCGCGTAGTCGCCGTACCGGATCGCCAGTGCGCCGAGCACAAGGTAGCGCACCCCGCGCGCGATCGCGATCGAGCAGACGAACTTCAGCGGACGGACCTCCGCGACGCCGGCCATCAGGACGAACAGCTTGAACGGCGCCGGCGGCGGCAGAATCGCGGGCACCATCAGCGCCAGCACGCCGCGCCGGCGATAGAGCGCCAGGGCGCGTTCGATGTGGCCGGCATGGAGGCGCCTGGCGAGAAAGGCTTCACCCCCGCGTTCGGCGATCAGGTACAGCACGTAACAGCCCGCCACCGAGCCCAGCGTCGCCATCGCCGCGTAGTACGGCATCAACGCCTTGTTGCGGACGACCATCAGGACGACGAGCAGGTCGTTGATCTGCGGCAGCGAGATGAACGAAGAGTCGAGGAAGGCGACGACGAAAAGTCCAGGGCCGCCCAGTGACAGCGCCAGCCCGTAGACCCATTTGATGAACGATTGCACCTATTCGCGTTATGCTGAGCGACGGATCGTGATTATATCGCGCGACGTCGCGCCCCTCGACTCGCTTCGCTCGCTCGGGGCAAGCCGCTCTTCAACTCTCCCGCGTGTGCTCGCCTTCGCCGCCGCGCTCACGGGCGCGGCAGGCTGGATCGTTTTCTTCCGGAGCGGTCTCGTTCTCAGCCATTACGACGCGAAGGCCCATCTCGTCGTCGCGAGGCGCGTGCTCGACAACCTCACGCCCGGTTGGCAACAGGTCGGCGCGGTATGGCTGCCGCTGCCGCACCTGATCGACCTCGTGCCCGCGCAGGTGGACTTCTTCTACCGCACGGGACTCTTCGCGTCGCTCGTGTCGATTGCGTGCCTCGCGATCTCCACCTACGCCGGCGCCCGTCTGATTCTTCGCGTGACGGGCTCGATCATCGGCGCCTGCGTGTCCGCAGCGCTCCTGATGTTCAACGCGAACCTGCTCTACCTCCACACGACCCCGATGACCGAACCGCTGCTCCTGGCGACGACGGTGCTCTCCGTGCTGTGGCTCGTGGAATGGGTCGAGGCCGAGAGCGATGTCGTGCCACCACAGCTCGCCGCGGTTCTCTTCGCGGCCATGTGGACACGCTACGAGGCGTGGCCGGTGATTGGCGCGGCGCTCGCCGCGGCAGCGTATGCGACCTGGCGGCGCGGTGCGCCGTTGGGCACCGTGGTCCGGCGCGCGTGGCGCATCGCGGTCTGGCCAGCGCTCGCCGTGGCCATCTTCCTGGTCAACAGCCGCATCACCGTCGGCGCCTGGTTCGTGAGCGAGGGATTCTACGTTACGGATCCCACCTACGCGCATCAGCTCTCGAAGACGCTGATTGGCGTCTGGTGGGGCACGCATCAATTGAGCGGCTACGTCATCGAAACGATCGCGCTCGCGGGCGCGGCCGCGATCGCGTGGCGGGCGCTGGTGCGCAAAGAGGATGCATCGCTGCTCATCACGCTGGCGCTGTTTGCCGCGGCAGCCCTGCCGATGGTCGCGTTCTACCAGGGGCATCCGTATCGCATCCGCTACATGATCCCGGAGGTCGCCGCATGTGCGGTGTTCGCCGGGTTGGCCGCAGGGCTCTCGCGGACCTGGAAGGTCCGCGCCGCTGTCGCTGGAGCGCTCGTCGCCTCGCTCTTCGTCGAATCGCCTCCGTGGAACATGCAGGCACCCATGCTCGTCGAGGCGCAATGGGACCGCGGCGCGAGCATCGGCAGGCGCGGCGTCACCGCCTGCCTCGCGCGCGAGTACGCCGGCGACAAGGTGCTGGCGAGCATGGGCTCGCTCGCCCACTATATGCAGGAGCTGTCGAACAACGGCTTCGCGATCGCGGACTTCATCAACGAAGGCAACGGCGAGATCTGGAACCTCGCGCTGCAGACGGGGCCGGCGCCGCACGCCGGCTGGATGCTCGTCGAGGAAGTGGCGGAAGGTGGCGACGTGCTCGCCGAGCACGTCCGCCGCGATCCGGCGTTCACCAGCGGCATGACGCGCGCGTGTGAAGGTGGTGGGGTCGCGCTGTACAAGCGCGAATCTACCGCGCGAAACGCATCCCTACGGTGAACAGGTACGACCAGCCGCCGAGATCGAGCTTCCGGCCCGCGAACGGCGCCGCGAGATCGGCTTCAGCCGCCTGATACCGGATCTCGAATCCCGTGGCCACCGAATCGCCCGAGAAGCGGATGCCGCCCATCGCAACCGGACCTGTCTTGGTCCCCGACGCCGAGTACGAATTGTTGAAGATGCTGCTGTCACGCGTATCGACGAACTGCCCCGACTCGCTGTAACGCCAGCTGATCACGCCAAGGCCGCCGCCGAGATACGGCTGGAACCCGCGATCCTGGCCGAGCGGCAGCACCCGGAACGTCACCGCTGCGGGGATCATGCGCAGCCGGAGATCCTGCGCAATCTCGGATCCGTTGGCGTTGACCAGGCGGGAATACACGGTCGGCACCGTCTTGCGGGTGAACGCGACGCCGGCGCCTGCCTCGATATACCGGCCGACCGGGAAGAGCCATTCGCCGCCAATAGACGCCCCGTTGAAATCTTTCACCGCAAATTCGAGGAAGTTCCGATTGGCATTGAGGACGTCGCCGGTGACACGCGCGTCCTGCCCGCGGGGGGTGAAGTAACCGAGGGACACGTTGAAGGTCTGCTGGGCGAGTGCGGCCTGCGCGTCGAAAACGAGGACCGAGCTGCACACGACCACGAGACCCAACCAGAATCGCCGCGACATCGCATTGACCTCCGTGTAGGGGGTAAGACCCGGGGCGGGTCTGAAGACCCGCCTCGACACCGACAGCAACGGGGGTGCCAGTCAGCTCTGCCGTCTTTTGGCGCGTTCCTCCCTGAATGCGGCGATCGTATCGACCACTTCCCCGTGCACATGACCGTTCGAGGCGATGAGGTGCGCCGCGGCAGGGTCGAACGGTGCGCCATCCATCCCCGTAACCTCGCCACCCGCTTCCTCCACGATCAGCGCGCCGGCGGCGACGTCCCACGGCTTCAGATGCTGTTCCCAGAAGCCCTCGAACCGCCCGGCGGCGACGTAGCAGAGATCGAGCGCCGCGGAGCCGAGCCTGCGCACGGCACGGGCGCGCCCGAGGAAGTATCCGAACAGCGCCACCAGGTCGCCGCTCTCTTCGTGCACCGAATAGGGAAAACCGGTGACCAGAAGCGAGTCGATCAGCGTTGATGTCTGTGAGACCCGGAGCGCGCGGCCGTTCAGGTACGAGCCTTCGCCGCGTTCGGCGGTGAACAGCTCCCGGCGCGTCGGGTCGTAGATGGCGGCCACTTCGGCGCGGCCGTCGATTTCGAGCGCCAGCGAGGAGCAGTAAATGGGCAGGCCATGCGCGTAGTTCGTCGTCCCGTCGAGCGGGTCGAAGACCCATCGGAAGCGCGAAGCGGCGCCGCCGGACGAGGGGCCGCCAAGCTCCTCGGCGAGGATGTCGTGATCGGGAAACCGCTCGGCGATCGTCTCGCGGCACATCCGCTCGCAGGCGAGATCGACTTCCGTCACCAGGTCGATGCTCCCCTTCTTGTCGACGCGGAACCCCGACTCCTGGCCCGCGCGCTGGATGTCGCCGGCGCGGAGCGCGATCTCGACGGCTGTGGCGAGGTAGAGCGGATCAGGCAAGCGTCGATTGGTGGACGCGCTTGACCATGCGGACTTCCATGCCGCCCTCCTTGGCGCGCTGGAACGTCATTTCGTCCATGAAGCTGCGCATGAGGAAGATGCCGCGCCCGTTGGCCTTGAGGAGGTTCTCCGGCGCGAGCGGATCGGCGAGCAATGAGGGGTCGAAGCCGCACCCTTCGTCGCGGACCCGTACCGCGAGGCCGGGGCCGCCGCCGTCCTGCAGCGCGGTGAACTCGACGTGCACGCGCTTGCGGACGTCGTTGCAGTTGCCATGCTTGATCGCGTTGATCACCGATTCGCGAACGGCGACGCTGACCCAGTGAATGGAATCGTCATCGAGTCCGACCATTCGCGCGATGTGGTCGCTGACCATCTGCACGAAATCGAGCATGCCGAGAGAGCTGTGGAAGTCGAGACGGACGCTGTTGCCGCTGGTCATCGGCCCTGATCGGAATTATAACTGTCTCATGTCCACGACCTTCGCCGTGACGGTGCAGCCGGCCGCGTGCATGCGCGGCCGCGTCCGGCCGCCCGGCGACAAGTCGATCTCGCATCGATACGCGATGCTGGCGGCCATTGCCGACGGCCCCTCCATGATTCACGGCTACTCGACCGGCGCCGACTGCGCGTCCACGCTGCACTGCCTGCGCGTGCTCGGCGTGCCGATCGAACAGATCAAGCGTGACCGCGCCACCGGCATCCAGCTCGAAATCCTCGGCGTGCAGATCCGGGGATTCCAGCCGCCGTCGACGACGCTCGACGCGGGCAATTCGGGCAGCACGATGCGGATGCTCGCCGGCCTCCTCGCGGCCCACCCGTTCCGAGCCGAGATGACCGGTGACAGTTCGCTCCGGCGGCGGCCGATGCGCCGGATCATCGTCCCGCTCGAGCGCATGGGGGCCCGAATCGCGTCCGAAGACGGCCGACCTCCGTTGACGATCGTCGGGTCGGACCATCTCAACGGCATCGATTTCCAGCCGGATGTTCCGAGCGCCCAGGTGAAGAGCGCGGTGCTGTTCGCCGGCCTCCACGCCGAGGGAATTACCCGCGTGGTCGAGCCGCTCTCGACCCGCGATCACAGCGAGCGGGCGCTCGAAGCGTTCGGCGCGCAAGTTCTTCGCGCCGGCACCTCCGTCGCGATTCGCGGCGGCCAGCGGCTGATTGGCGGGACGTTTCACGTGCCGGGCGACATCTCGTCGGCCGCATTCTGGATGGTCGCCGCGGCGGCGCTGCCCGGCTCCGACGTGACCATCGACCAGGTCGGCCTCAACCCCTCGCGCACCGGGATCGTCGACATCCTGCAGCGCATGGGGGCACAGCTCAAAACGGCGGTCACCAACCCCAATGCGACCGAGCCGATTGGGACCATCCAGGTGCGCCATGGCGGCCTGCGGCCGGCTGAAATCACGCCGCAGGAGGTTCCCGGCGTGATCGACGAGCTCCCGGTGCTGGCCGCCCTGGCCACGCACGGCGGCGAGCTGAGCGTGAGCGGCGCGCAGGAACTCCGCGTCAAGGAGAGTGACCGGATCTCGGCGCTCGCCGAGGGGCTGCGCCTCATGGGCGGAGAAATCGACGAAAAGCCCGACGGCTATCACGTCCGCGGCCGCACGCGCCTGCGCGGCGGCGAGGTGGACGCCAGAAACGACCATCGCCTCGCGATGGCGTTCGCCATTGCGGCGCTCGGCGCGACCGGGCCGACCGTCATTCACGACGCCGGCGCCGCCGGAGTCTCGTATCCCGAATTCTTCACCGTGCTCGAGTCACTGCGGGCGTGAAGGTCGACAAGTTGTATCTGGTTGGCTTCATGGGCGCGGGCAAGACGAGCGTGGCGCGGGCGCTGGGGCGGCGAATCGGGTGGCGCGTCGAGGACATCGACCACCGCATCGAGGCGCGTGAGCGCGAGCGCGTCGCCGAGATCTTCGCGCACCGGGGCGAGGCGTACTTCCGCAGCGTCGAGCGCAGCGTCCTGGAGGAATTGCTGCCCCAGCGGCACATGATCGTGGCGACCGGCGGCGGCACGTTCGTCGATGCCGAAAACCGCGCGGCGATGCTCGCCGACGGCGCGGTGGCGTGGCTCGACGTGCCGCTCGAGCGCGTCATCGAGCGAGTGCCCGCCGACGGGCGGCGTCCGCTCGCCTCCGACCGCACGCAGATGGAACAGCTCTATGCACGGCGCGGCGCGGCGTACAGCCAGGCGCACGTGCGCATCGACGCGGCGCGCCCGATCCCCGAGATCGTGGAGCGCATCCTGGAGTGGATTGGGTTTTGAAATATCTCGTCATCAGCGACATCCACGCGAACCTCGAGGCGCTCGACGCGGTGCTCGCCGCCGCCGGCCGATACGACCACGCCCTCGTGCTCGGCGATCTCGTCGGGTACGGCGCCGACCCGAACGCCGTCATCGATCGCGTGCGGTCGCTGCCAGCCGCGACCTTCATCCGCGGCAATCACGACAAGGTCGGCGCGGGCCTGGAGAACACCGACGGCTTCAACTACCTCGCGCGCCACGCCATCGAGTGGACGGCGAACGCGCTCACGCGGCCCCATCACGATTGGCTCGCCGCGCTGCCTCAAGGCCCCGTGGTCGTGGACGATCTCGTCGAGATCTGCCACGGCACCCCGTTCGACGAAGACGTCTACATCTTCGACGACCTCGACGCCATGCGCGCGCTGCACGTGGCCAGACGGCCGCTGTGCCTCTTCGGCCACACGCACGTCGTGGCTGCGTTCCAGCTCGCCGGCGAGATGCACAGCGTGGGCCACCTGCGCGCGACGCACATCACGATTCCCGACGACGGCGCCGCGCGCTACCTCGTCAACTGCGGCGCGGTTGGACAGCCGCGCGACGGCGACCCACGCGCGGCGTTCGGCCTCCTCGACACCGTGACACGCACGCTGTCGCTCGAGCGCGTCGAGTACGACATCCACACCGCGCAGGCGAAAATCGTGGGCGCCGGGCTGCCCGACGTCCTGGCACAGCGACTGGCGGTGGGGCGGTGACCACTTCCAACGTCCAACTCCCAACGCCCAAGGCAGTCGCGCTCGCGCTTTCCGCCTGCGTCCTCGCGGCATGCAGCAACTCCGCGCGCGTGACCGGGACGGTAAAGGAGATCGAGGCAGGTCCACTGCCTGGCGTGCAGATCACAATCGACGGTCTGAGAGCGCACGCAATGGCCACGACGGACAGCGCGGGGAGATTTGAGTTTCAGAATCTCTCGGCGGGTACATACAGCCTGAAAGCCGAACTGTCGGACTACGTCGCCGAGAACCGGCAGGTCATCGTCGCTCGGGGGGGCGCCGCGAACTTCGATTTCCTGCTTCATCCGGCCTGCCTCGAAGAAGGGTCCTACGTTGACGGCGGACTGAAGTGGGGACTCCAGGCGGCGGAGGCTGTCCTGTACGTCCGGCTCACCGCCGTATCGGAACCTGATCGCTGGATCGTGAACGGTCAGTGCATCGTCGGCATCGATCACACCGCGACCGTGCTGAGCATTCTGAACATGGGACCGGACAGCGGCTCGATCACCAAAACGATCCACATCGTCCGTGATGGCCGCGTGGCATGGAGGCAGAGTGACGAATACATCGCGTTCGTGCGCTGGGAGCCGGCGATCGGGAGGTATCGCCCGATAGCGGGTCCTCTCTTCATGATTCCCGTCCTCGACGGCAAAGTGGTGTGGGATCGAACCGACGCGCCGAACATCAGGACCGGCGATCCCGTCAGCAAGGCGATGGCAGGCCTCTTCGTGCTGCTGCCGTCAGCCCGGGCCGCACGCTAGCGACGATGCAAGGCCGGCAGGTCGTGAATTACGCCGCACGAATCGCGATCGTTCTCGCGGTAGCGTGGCTCCTGCGCGACGTCTATCGGTCGCTGGTGCTGACGCTCGCGCTCCGCAACGCGAGAATCGGCCCGATCAACCTTGCGACCAACATCACCATTCCCGCTGCCGTGTGGGTCACCGGTGTCATCGCCAACGCGATCCTCGCCGTTCGCATCGGCGCGCCGGTCAGACGGCCTTTCATCTATGCGCTCGTCGCCATCACGATGCTGTCGGCAGTACTGATCGCCGGGGCGCTCGCGTCGATGGCCACGTTCCCCAAGCTCGCCATAGGTGTGTTCCTGACCGCGGCAGGCGCTGCGCTCCCGCTCCAGGCGATTGTCTTCGCGGCTGGCGTGATGCTGCTGACTGCCCCACGACCTCCGGAGTGAGGACCTTCGGCGGTTCTGAAGGAGTCATGCGACGTTGCTCAGCGCAGAGGAAGCTCAGAGATCGGAGTTCTGAGCGTTTCCTTGGGACTTGGGATTCGGGTTTTGGGATTTGGGTTTTGGGAGTTGGGAGTTGGGAGTTGACCCGCGCTTCCGAAGTTCCGCGGCGTACGCATCGGCCGCCGCGCGCGAACCGAGAATCCATCCAATCACGACCCCGAGCAGCAGGACGCCGGGGATGTAGATGAAGTGCGCGGCGGTCGGCATCAGGTGCGCGTGCCCCTGGCAATGTCGGATTCGAGCCGGTGGACCTCGCGCTGCACTTTCGACAGGCGGTGGCCGACAGACACCAGATACCCGAACAACGCCAGCCACACGAACGCATAGGCCGTGACGAGCAGCGGCGCGGCCGGCAGCTGATCCTGCGGCGGCAACTGCGAGATCGGCACGAACTCGTCGGTCGCGGCCGGCGGCGCGGGCTGGGGCTGCGGCTGCGGTTGCTGTGCGACGGCGGGCCCGCAGGCAGCCAGCGCCAGAAGAAGAACAAGAAGAGGCAGTGAGCGTTGCATCCTAGTCATCCAGTGAAAGGTAGAGCGTATCGAGCTTCGCGCGTTGTTCTTCGAGGTGTACGCGGACGCGCAGCAACAAGATGAACAGCAGCAGGAAACAGGTGAACGAGAACCAGAGCGCGGCCCCCATGTCGGCCGGCAGCGTCGGAACGACGCTCGTCTTCGGGTGAATCGTGCGCCAGTAGTTCACCGAAATGTAGACGAACGGCACGTTCGCCATGCCGAAGAGCGCGAGTCCGGCCGCGAGCTTGTCGGAGCCGGGACCTCCGTACTTGCGCACCAGCAGATAGGCCCACGCGACCATCCACCCCATCAGGCTCGACGTCAGGCGGACATCCCACGCCCACCAGACGCCCCACGCCTTGCGCGCCCACAGTGGCCCCGTGACCAGCGTGATGGCGCCGAACAGGACGGCGAGCTCCGCGGCCGCGTACGCGAGCCGATCCTGCCGCGGCGAGCCGCCGAAGAGGAACCGCGCGCTCGCGATGCCGCACACGACCGCCGACAGCAGGAACATCGATGCCGACGGCATGTGGAAGTAGAAAATCTTCTGCACGAGCCCCATCGTCGACTCGTAGTCGGCGCGTGCGATGAGGAACGGCGCGGCGGCGAACATCACCGCGTTGAGACCGGCGAGTGGCATGAACCATTTCGGCATAAGCGTCCCCCGGGCCGGCTAAAGCCGGCCCCTACGTACGTTCACGTAGGCGAGTACGTCTACGTACGCCGTACGTAGAGGCCGCCTTCAAGGCGGCCTAATCCGTCATCAGTGGCTCAAAGGTCCAGAGCGCCAGCGTCACGAAAACCACGTCGAGCGCGAGCAGCAGCGCGACCCAGAACC
>Ga0114129_10011888_pt1 | contig 12383 bp, 8 predicted proteins | sample RhiMetdeltSRZDD1_FD_80071 | JGI IMG/M metagenome (GOLD analysis project Ga0114129, IMG submission 80071) | Populus rhizosphere microbial communities from Tennessee, USA - Rhizosphere MetaG P. deltoides SRZDD1 (version 2) (version 2) | ecosystem: Host-associated > Plants > Roots > Rhizosphere >...
ATTTCATCATATTACCCATAATTGTTGCTATGTTAACATACAGATAAGTCTTTTTTCAAAGAAGATGGGTAGAATTGTGTAAGTTTTAGGAAGGTGTGATCTGATGCATTCAGGGTTAATGAGTTAACTACTGATAAGTGTACGATATTGTAAAGGAGTTTTTTTTGTAACAAGCCTGAAGTGCTTATTGAAATTCGAAAAACTGTTATAGCCACATTCAAAACAAATTTCAGCAACCGGCATTTCGGTTTCTGCGAGTAATTTACAGGCGTGCCCTATTCTTATCTCAATTAAAAAACTGGAAAATGATTTTTTAATTCTTGATTTAAAATACCTGCAAAAGGAATTGGGGCTTAAATGAGCGACTGCTGCAATGTCTTTTAATGAAAGTTTATTGTTAAAATTCTTCATTATATATTGACAAACTTCATTGATCCTTTCACTGTCTGAAGGGCTAAAATTAAAATTGGCATTTTGGCTGCAAATAGTTTTTGTATTCTTTGATGTAGCAATGATCTCTATAATTTCAATAAGCAGAAGGATCCTTTTTGTTAAAGATGCATTCAAAATTTTCTGCATCAAATGCACTATCTCTGATTTTGTATTGCCGCCTATTCTGATTCCCTGTTTTGCTTTTTTTAATAATGTCAGTAAATTTTTATTCTCCGGCAGGTGGAAAAACTCTTTACCAAAGCAATCACTGGTAAAATGAATAACATAGGCTTCACAGGCCGAAGCTGCTTTTTTTGAAAAGTATTTCTCGTCGCTCCTCCACAAATGAGGCATATTTTCACCCACCAGGATCATATCCCCGCTTTTGAAATAATGGATCGAATCCCCTATAAATTGCTTTCCCGTACCTTTAATAATATATACCAGTTCTATTTCAGGATGGTAATGTAGCTTATTGAAAAAGAAAGGCACTACATCATGACGGGCACTAAAAGAATGCTCGGGTTGCAGATTAATTTTTAGATGCTGTATACTACTGGTAATACTCTTTTTCATGCTGCTATGTCCTCAGTCAAAGCAAAAATATGGATTAAATAAGGAAACGCTTTTCTGTCAAATGAAGTCAAATTGTTGGGGGACTACAATCTCAGTGAGATTAACAATCAGGCAGATAGGCCTAATTTTCAAGTAGGAAAAAATGTTTTTACCACAGGGAAAAATGTCATTGCTTAAAGGAATTGGATCTTTACTTGCTGTAATTGGCCATTTGCTTCTATGTAATCGGATAATTGCTTGTAGTAATTATGTATTTGCCTGTAGTAAATGTATTTGCTTGCAGTAATGAACTTTTTCTCATGGGAAATGGACATTCGCTTACAGAAGTTATAAAAATTCCCCATGATCCTGATCAAAACATTCAACCAAACATGCAGTACCAGCGCAGCTTCTGGCGGAAATAAAAATGGGACCTTCCGTCTTGATTTCGAAAAGTCCCATCAAGGCCCCCTGTTGGGTCGGAGTTCGAACCAGGCGACTATTGTTAAAAAGATACGCTATACTATTATTGTATCGGCCTTAATTCAACATTATCTACAGCAATACCCGTAGTTCCAAGGTTATTCCCACCGCCGCGGATCACTAAATATACAGTTCCCTTTGTAGAAAATTGTACAACACCTCCCCCGGTACCATTGCAGGAGAGCGTGGTCAATTGTCCGTTGAATCCATCTTTTCCGCAACCGAGCCAGGTGTTCAGGCCCAAACGCATGCCACCATCATTGTAGTCCTGGCCTTGCCGGGGAACCACCTGACCTACGTATACTTCAAACCATGTATCGGAAGCACCACTGCCCGAAACATTCATATTGACCTGATACTTTTTATTAGCTTCTACTGCTATGGCCTGATATATTCCCGCATGTCCCCAACTGCCGCCGGTCCACAATGCTGTACCATTTGTAAAACTAACGTCAACACCAGCGGAAAGGTTCAGCACGGTCCACTTGCTTTCATCCCCCGCATCGAATTTACCTCCCTGTACCAGATTAGGCGCCGAAAAATAGGGAGTAACTTTTATGGTAACAACATTCGAAGCAGCCGTTTTTCCATTTAAAGGAATACTTGCCTGTACCTGCGCCGTTACATCGGCCGTTATCCCTGGTATTAAGCCGAATTGATCAACCAGTATTGTATTCAACTCGCTGTTAGTAAATATCCTGCTAACTGTATTTTGTGCTATAGCTACAGTATCTGAATGACCACCGGAAGTAAGAATCAGACTATAATATATCAATGAATTTTTTTCGGTAGCCAATGAAAATGTAACCGCTTCCTTATCGGTGTTGGCGGCGTCCAATGCCACCTCGCTTTTTGAAGCAGAAAGAACACCAGTTTCCAACGACTGCGGCTCAGGCGCTTTTAATTGTTTACGGCATGAAGCCAAAAAAATTAAAAATGTAAGTATGGAGACAATGCATTTACTTATAGTGTGCATTTGATATAATTTAAATGTTGTCAGATAGATTATTTGTACCCGTCGTTTTGCTGTAATTGAGGAGACGAATTCTTTACTGTTTGACCTATGTGATAAATTTTAGTGTGGTCATCAGCGTCGGATTGTTTGTCCCACCAGGTTCCGGTATTGAACACGCCCCAGCGTATCATATCGATACGGCGCCGTCCTTCTACCAGAAATTCCCGCCCCCACTCATCCAGCATTTCCTGATCAGTCAGTTGGCTGCCATCGGTTTTATACAGGCTTGATGATCCTCCCGGATAATTGCGTTTACGCACTTCATTTAGCAGTACGGCAGCTCCGGCTTTATCACCAGCCCTGTACTTGCATTCCGCCAGAGAATAATATACTTCTGCCAGCCGTATTTCAACAAAGGAAGAAGCAATCGTATTGGGATCATCACCTGGATAGATGGGATATTTTGCCGGCCAAACGCCTGAGTTATCATCGGCATGGTTCATATTCGATTCCTTATCGGCCAATACCTTTCCCGGAGCCAGATCCCTGAACCAGCCTACCTGGTCACGGGCAAAGATGGTATAGCCGCGGTTACTTTTCACCAGTTGGTTTGAGTTGCTGTAATAGGGCAGATAACCGTATAGGAACATTCCCTCACGCTTACTGTTACCTAAGTTTTTATATTTTTTCAGGCGCAGGTCATCGGGATACTTTTGAAATTTAATAAAAGGTTTTCCCAGGGTGAATGAATATTCCACACTATCCACATCCCTTCCGGGTTGCAAGGCAAACCGGGTATTCATGTTGCCAAAGTTTGTAAACCCAAAAAAGTTTTGTGCCTGGTGTGGCCCCATCCACCATAACATGCCCCCGGTATAATGATGATGCGTTTGTGCAAGTGTAGATGGAAAACCAAACATAACTTCAGGGCTCTGTGCATTGTTATAATCGAAGGGCGCATCCCAGGTGCTTTCCAAAGCATAGTCGCCATATTTGCCGTTAATGATGTCCTGGCAAATGGCGGCGCATTCAGCAAATTTATCCTGGCCTGTATACACTTTGGCATTCAAATACAAACGCACCAGTAATGCAGCTGCAGCGCCTTTTGTCAACCGGCCGATTGAATAAAGGCCAAGCGATTGCCTCGTTGGTAATCCGGGAATGGATTCCAGCAATTCCTTTTCAATAAAATTGAAAGTTTCCTGCGGCGTGGCCTGAGGAGGCATAACGGTTTCACCTTTGATTTTAGTAACAAGCGGAATATGACGGAACAGATCAAACGCTCTTAGATTATACCAGGCCCTCAGCGTTCTAAGCTCTGCAATAAAATCTGCTTTATCAGCTTCTGTCAGATTGAATTTGGCGGGGTCAATGGCCTGAATATCTTCGAGAGAGTTAACAGCCATACTGATCCCGGAAAATAAAGCATTCCACATATCGCTCGTAAAATCATCCTGCAAGGTCCAGGTATGATAATGTATGCGTTGATATATGCCTCCGTCGAACCAGTCGCCCTCCCTGTTAGGCGTCATCAATTCATCGGTTGGTAATTCCTGCGCATAATATAAATTGCCGCCCTGAATCGACCAGTAACCATGCTCAAAAGACCGCAAAAAGTCTCTGATCACATCGTCTTTGGTTTGTAAAAAATTTTGCGATACAATACGATCATACACAGTTTCATCGAGCTTGGTACAACCAAAAGAAAATAACAGCATGAAACAGCTGATCGCTATTTTAATTGTGCATTTATGAAAGGATCTCATTTTTTTCAGATTGGTAGTTAAAATTTAAGTTGAAACCCTGCTATGAGTTGTATTGTGGAGGGATAGTAGGATAAAGAAGCGGTGATACCTGGCGTCAGTCCGTTTACACTTATTGCCTCCGGGTCACCTGTAGTGTATTTAGTAAATGTATACAGATTCCTTCCTGTTACATAAAACCGGCCGCCCTCAAGCTGCCTGATGGGTGATTTGAAATTGTAACCCAAAGTAATATTGTCAATCTTTAGAAAATCTCCTTTTTCCAAAAAGTAATCTGAAAGGGTTGAATAAGTTTCAGCATTGGTAAGTGCCGCATATTTACCATTGCCATAGGCAGCCGTCAATACATTGGCGCCGCTCTGCGTAACCGGCGTGCCCACATAAAAGGCTACGGTGTTAAAAAGATCATATCCAAAAGCGCCTCTTAAGTATACACTCAGGTCAAGGTTTTTATATGTAAATGTATTGCCCAAACTTGCGGTGAATTGTGGCAGGCCATTTCCTACAAATTGCCTGTCATCAGTAGTGGCCCTGTTGCCGGGAATGATCTTTCCATTTTTATCATACACCAGCAACCTTCCTGTGGCATCGATACCTGCGGAACGCAGCATATAGAAGCTGCCTATACGCTTTCCCTCCTGCAGCCGCTGCGCAGGACCGGGCGAACCGGGCGAGGGCATGTATGCCATATCCGAATAATTTTGACCCTGATAGTTATTATTCGAAAAAGAAACAAACTCGTTCTTATTGGTAGCGCCTGCGAAAGAAACAGTATAACTAAAATCCTTATTGCTGACAACAGTTCCTTTCAATTGAATTTCCGCGCCTGAATTTTTCATAGTTCCTACGTTGGCAAAGGTGGTTCCCTGAATATTCGGGGGCGTTGAAACAAAATAGTATCCTAACAGATCTTTATTTGTTCGAACATAATAATTAAAACTTCCGGTGAGTTTGCTATTGAATAACTCAAAGTCTAAACCGGCATTGAAGTTTTGTGCTTTTTCCCATCTTAAATCATAATTCGTATTCTGGCTGGGCCCCCACACCTGGTAATTTGTACCATTGAATAAATAATATCCATAACCCGAATAGGTGTCTAATGAAAGATAGCTGCCAAAATCCTGGTTACCGGTTTCGCCATAGTCGGCACGAAGCTTCAGTTCATCAAGCCATGGCAAGGCGGGAAAAAATTGCTCTTTTGAAATTACCCAGCCAACCGATGCAGCAGGGAAATAACCCCATTTATTGGCAAATCCAAACTTTGATGATCCTTCACGGCGAAGGCTGGCCGACAGGTAATACTTTTTGTCAAAATCATAGTTCAGGCGTCCAAAGAAGGCGATCAGTTTTGCATCGTTTTTATAAGAGCCAAGACCTCTGAAAGTAAAATCACCCGAACCGCCGTTAGTTGGAAGAGGAAGATTGGAAACACCGGATCCCAAATTATTATAGGTCAATACATCTGATGGAAAATTCTGGTTACCGGCATTTAGCCCTGAATTATTAGTATAATTGTAAGAATATCCACCCAGCAGTTTAAAGGAATGCTGTTTAACGTTTAATGAATAATTGCCGATCCATTCAAAGCTTTTCTGATCGCTTTTATTATAGGCCCTTGAGGCAGAATTGCGGCCTGAATTTCCATAGATAGCACCTGTGTTATAGGTAGGTGTAAAACCAAAATCAAAGAAATCATATGTTTGCTGCCCCAGTGTAACCTGCGTATACAGGTTCTTTAGTATATTCAATTTAAACGATGCGCTCCAGTCTAAGTATTTGCCTTCGCCTCCACTTAATACCGTTTTCAGCTCCTCTGCAGGATTATATGACCCTGTAAATCCTGTATTGATATAGTAATATTTGGCGGGATCGGTGGTATCCTTAACAGGCAGTGTTGGGTTTAAGGTAAGCCCCTGATTAAAAGCATTATAGCTTGCATTATTAAAGTTGAGATACCTTGGTGCAATATTTACCGCTACTGAATACAAATTATTGGCTGAACTGTGGTTTAAATTTAGCCGGCCACCATATTCTTTTTTTGTTGAGCGCAGATCAAGTCCTTTGGCATCGCGATAATCAAAAGACAGGATATAGTTAGTCTTTGAATTACCTCCTGAAAACTGTACCGTATGTTTGTGTTGATAACCATAGTTCCTGCTTACGGCATCAAACCAATTCGTATTAGCACCGTAGTCAACTCCCCTGTTGTGCGCTACAAACTGATCACGGCTCAGCACTTTTATTTGATTGGCAGGCAGGTCAATACCGGCATATCCATCGTAAAAAGCTTTGGGTTGGTTGTTGCCATTTTTTGTTGTAATAATGATAACCCCATTACTACCTCGTGTTCCGTAAATAGCTGAAGCGGCTCCGCCTTTCAGTACGTCAATGGATTCTATATCATTTTGATTCAGGTTATCAATATTGGCTCCCGCAATACCATTAATTACATACAAAGGGCCTAAACCGGCGCTGCGTGACGAAACACCGCGAAGCTGAATACTGGGAGAAGAATTAGGATCAGCCGGCGCTGTGTTGGTAATACTTAATCCCGCAACCTTTCCCTGCATGGAACTGAGAACCGCATTACCTGCAAATTGATTCAAATCTTTGGCAGATAGATGTGTGATAGCACTGGTAACTTCTTTTTTATTGAGCGTTCCATAACCAACCGCTATTACAGTTACCTTTTCCATAGAAATATCAGATCGCTGAAGTGTAATATTAATTATTCCATCTCCCTGCATTATTTTATATTCACTACGCTGGTAGCCAACAAAAGTGATAATTAAAACATCCCCTGCAAACGCATTGATAGAAAAGAAACCGCTGCTATCGGTAACAACAGTAATATTCATATTCTTATTCATGACGTTTGCTCCGGCAAGCGGCTTACCGCTTTCATCTTTAATGATGCCACGAATTTCCCCAGCAGAAACATGCAGCGCAGCAACCGTTAGTAAGATAATTATAAGCTTCACTACTAATAGAGTTTTGGTAATGCAGCCCGAAACTCCCCCGGAAGGGCGTTTACACAGAGCCTTTTTTTTCATACTTGCAATTGTTTTGGTGAATAAATAACTTGTTTTTTTACTTCACAATCAAAGTCTGTATTGAATGCGGTTCACTGGTTACTTTAGCAGCCGAATCTTTTATCCACAGTAAATAATCGATTTTATCGTCGGTTTTATTCATTACGATTACCGCAGTCGTTCCATCCGGATTGCGAAAAGCCGTGGTTAACAATTTATCGTTGGTGGCCGAGCAGCCAATGCGTTTGGCGCCCGGGTGAATGAATTTTGAAAAATGACCGATGTAATAATATATGTTGGTATAAGTTAAGGCACCGGTATTGGTATTGCCATGCACCGGAGCAAAACAACGATTGCCGGCATGGTTGGGTCCTCCGTTTTCATCCAACAAAATATTCCAGTCGGTCCAGCCTGAGGAGCCGGCATTAAAATCATTGATCATAGCCTGGCCATACCGCTCTCCCAATGCCCAATCATTTACCTTGTTTGCATCGTAATGCTCGATACAGCCTTCGGTAAATAACAGGTTTTTACCAGGAAAGGCCTGATATGCCAGGCGTACCTTGTCATAACGAGGGCCTTCTTTACTGAAGCTTTCATACCAGTGAAATCCAATTCCCCAAACAAATTTTGCTGCTTCGGGATCCTGCAAAATCGCACTGGCCCGTTGGTAAATGAAGTCGCGGTTAAAATCCCAAATGATCAGCTTTTTATTGCCCAAACCATTTTTTTGCAAGGTTGGCCCCAGGTAGTATTTTACAAAGTCTTTTTCTTCTTCGGCAGTGAATTGGCACGATTCCCATGGTGATGCGGCCGTTGCTTCATTTTGAACCGTTAATCCCCATACCGGAACGCCTTCTTTTTGATATGCATTTATAAACTTAACAAAGAAGTTAGCCCAGCTTTGCCTGTACTCAGGCAATAATTTGCCGCCTTTTTGTACATCCTTACTATCCTTCATAAAAGCAGGCGGACTCCATGGCGAAGCATACAGGTTAAGCTTGCCGCCCGTAGCCGCCATCACTTCTTTTATAAAAGGAATGCGATACTTTTTATCATGGCTGATATCAAATGTTTTTAGTTCTCTATCACCTTCTTTCACATAACTGTATATGTAAGGCGAAAAGTCGCAGCTTTGTATGGACGTGCGGGCAAGCGTATAACCAATTCCTTTGTTCTTGTCAAAATAAGCCGTGAGCAATTCTTTTTGTTTGTCTTTAGGCAATTTGTAAAAGGTTTCTGCCGAGGCATCTGTTAAGGCGCCTCCGATACCTAACATTGTCTGGAATGTATAGGCAGGATCAACAAAAACCGAAAAATCCAGGTCGGGTTGAGGCTTTCCCGAAAATGGTACCATCCCTGTTTTCGCCAGGCGGTAATCAGTATTCTGTGCTGTGGTATAAACGGCCACTTCTTTTCCTTTGCCGGGGCGCCCTGCACTTTGCGCCTTTTTGTTTTGCGTTTGCAATAAAACAGCCAGGCTTTTAATTTTCAATTCCTCTTTTGATTGAATGCTGATATTGGAATACACTTCATCAGGGAAAAAGATCTCAGTCATTACCGTTAACCCATCACCTGTGAACAATTCAAGGGAAGCGTTATCAATAATAAGCGTACAATCAAAATTTTGTGATTGAAAAAATCGCGGGGCAGTATGTCTTTTTGCAAAATCTTTTTCAAAACCAACTTTCCCCGATTCCCTTCTGTCAATAAAAAATTCATTCCTGCTTTGATCAAAACCAATAACCAGTTTTTGATTTAATGAATTAGAAAGTGTAATTGAAAAATCTTTAATCTGATCGCCGGTAATCTTAATCATGGCAGGTCCTGCAAGCTTTCCTGTTTTTGCAGTCAAATCAAAATCGGTGACCTTAGTATTTTGAAAATTAAAGGAGTTGTTAAACAATTTATTTACTGCAGCTACCGGCGTTGAAGCCAGTAAATATTTACCGTTCACTTTTTTAATTGATAGTTCACGCGGCACTGTCATAGCACCTCTCCACTTTTGTGTAGGAACTACCTGCGCATATTGCCAGTTACTCATCCATCCTAAAAATATTTTTTTATTGCCGGTGTTTGAAAAAGTAACGCCTGCATATTCATCCGGGCCATAATCCAGCCATCTTGTATCATTATCAAATGGCATGAATTGATGACCATCAAAATCACCAACAAAATATTGTGTAGCAGAACCTCCATTCGGTCCGCCGGGATTTATGTTTACGATCAACACCCAAATTTTTTTTCCCTGATAATTTAATGAGAACAAATCAGGGCACTCCCAAACGCCACCATGCGCACCTGTTCCTTTTCCGAATTCTGATTCTTTTGTCCAGTCTTTTAAATTGGGCGAAGAATAAAATGTTATGTGGTCTAATGTGGCGAGTGTCATGAACCACTTATTCGCCACTTCATTCCAACTTACTTTAGGATCACGAAAATCTTTGATGCCGGGATTTTTTAAAACAGGATTGCCTTTATACTTTGTCCATGTTTTTCCTTCATCCAGGCTGTAAGCCAGACTTTGATTCTGAAAATCATTTCTTTGTTCCTGCTCGCCTTTCACATTGTGATGTGTGAAAAGCGCAACCAGTGGAACCTTTCCATTTTTGCCAAAGCCTGTTGTGTTCTTATAATCAACAACTGCACTTCCGGAAAAAATATAGCCAAGGCTATCGGGATACAAAGCAATGGGTTGATGTTGCCAGTGAATTAAATCCCTGCTTGTTGCGTGTCCCCAATGAATGGGTCCGAAAACAGTGCTGCCGGGATGATGCTGGTAAAACAAATGATACACCCCGTTGTAATACACCATTCCATTCGGATCATTCATCCAATGTTCTTTCGGAGTAAAGTGTATCTGCGGACGATGTTGATCGTTATAAAATTTTGAGGTGCCGGTTTGTCCTTGTGCGCTACCTAAAAAACAATGAGTCGCAAATGCTATAGCAAGAAGGTGTTTGAATAGTGACATATTATAGCGTTCGTTTAATTAGTGAAGGACCAATGAATGTTCTATTTGCTCCAGTGATTTGCCTTTTGTTTCGGGCATCAGCTTCCAAACAAAAAGTAATTGCAAAACCATCATGATGGCGAAAAACAAAAAAGTGTTACCGCCACCCGCCTTTTCGGCCAGGTAAGGAAAAGAAAATGCAATGACCGCAGCCATTACCCAGTGCGTGGTGCTGCCAAGCGTTTGGCCTTTGGCCCGCACCTGTGTTGGAAAAATTTCGGAAATAAATACCCAGATAACCGCACCCTGTGAAAAAGCAAAAAATGCGATGTACACAAAAAGTAAAACGGGTACAGACCAAACGCTGAAACTTTGCTGGTAAAAAGAATAAGATACCAGGCCAAGCGTAACAATCAAACCCGCAGAACCGATCATCATCAGGCTTCGCCGGCCTACCCTGTCGATAAAGCCCATAGCCAGCAGCGTAAACATAAAATTCATCAGTCCCAGACCGGCTGTCGATAGCAGAGAAGAATTTTTGCCAAGACCCGTCATTTCAAAAATGCGTGGCGCATAATAGATAATTGCATTGATGCCCGACACCTGATTAAACATGGCAAACAGCATAGCCAGTAAAACAGGTGTTTTATATTTTGGGGAGAACAGAAAATGACGTTCAACACTCACTTTAGTTGAACCTTTTTTTACAATGTCGCTGATGAGTTCATCGGCGCTATCGGGCTCAATGAGGTTGAATATAACACGAGCCTCCCCCATTTTGCCTTTTTTCAGAATAAGCCAGCGGGGACTTTCAGGAACAAGGTGCAGTAGCAGCAGAAATAAAGCAGAAGGAATTGCCTGTACCCCGAGCATAAGCCGCCAGGAGTTTTCGCTACTTAAACCAATCAGATAATTAGAAAGATACGAGATGACTATTCCGAAAACTATGTTGAACTGGAATAAACCGACCAGCATACCACGTTTGGAAGGAGGGGATATCTCAGAAATATAAATGGGAGCAGTAACAGATGAAGCGCCTACACCAAGGCCGCCCAAAAAGCGAAAGATAAGGAACAGGTACCAGTTGGTTACCAGGGCTGTACCCAAAGAAGAAACCAGGTATAAAACAGCGATAATATATAAGGTCTTTTTCCGGCCCAGCCTGTCGCATGGATACCCGCCAATCAGCGAACCGATCACTGTACCAATTAAAGCGATCGACACAGTAAGACCATGTTCAACGGTATTCAGGTTCCAGTATTGCTGTATAGTTTGTTCAGCGCCGGAAATTACAGCCGTATCAAAACCAAACAAAAAACCTCCAAGAGCTATTACAATAGACCAGGTGAAAACACTTCCTTTTTTCATATATCAAGCCTTTACCCGCCAAATGTATTAGAGGATGCGGCCTGGCGCCTTTCAAAATTTCATCAATCGCTTTAAATTTTTCGTCATCCTTTATTTTATTATTAACAACCTGAATATTAATTGTTTAATTCCTAAAAAGATAAATTCTTAAAGGTTCGTTTTACAATTTTTGACATTTATATTTAAAAAAATATCATTTTTATCGCACAAAACGATTGCTGTGAGCAAATGAGATTATATATTTTAATTCTGTTGGTAGCCATATTGCCTGCTTCGTGTGCAAAAAATTCGAAAGGCAAACAATATGTGATCGCCTTTTCTCAATGTATGGATTATGATCACTGGCGGCATACCATGCTGGAAGAAATGAAGCGCGAGCTTTCTTTCCATAATAATATACAGTTCATATTTAGAAATGCCAACAGCAACAGTGACACCCAGGTTGCACAGATCAATGAATTGCTGAAGCATCGGATCGATCTGTTGATTGTGTCGCCGAACGAAGTGCAACCGCTGTCGCCTGTAATTGAAAAGGTGTATGACGCAGGCATTCCTGTTGTTTTGATTGATCGCAAAACAAACTCCAACAATTACACTGCATTTATCGGGGCCGAAAATTTTGAGGTTGGCCAGAATGCGGGCCGGTTCGCCGTTTCTTTTCTGATAGGAAAAGGAAAAGTAATGGAAATAACGGCGCCGGAAGATGCTTCCCCATTCATTAGCCGGCATAATGGCTTTATGGATATTATTTCCCAATATCCAGGCATACAATTTCTGAAAAAAGCAAAGGCTGGAAATCAACAACACTTCGACAGTACCATAAAAGAGGCCGGCAATCCCGA
>Ga0114129_10011890_pt1 | contig 12382 bp, 10 predicted proteins | sample RhiMetdeltSRZDD1_FD_80071 | JGI IMG/M metagenome (GOLD analysis project Ga0114129, IMG submission 80071) | Populus rhizosphere microbial communities from Tennessee, USA - Rhizosphere MetaG P. deltoides SRZDD1 (version 2) (version 2) | ecosystem: Host-associated > Plants > Roots > Rhizosphere >...
GACCCGAGCGTCCGCGAGGCGTACATCGCCGCCCGGCGCCACCCCGATCTCGCCTCCGTGCGGGCCGAGGTGCTCACGCACTACCGCCGCTTCTGGCGTCAGCGCGGGGAAGAAAGCTCGGAGCGCTCATGCACGACGGCGTGTCGTGGCGGGCTCCCGCCCTTAGATGAGCTGTGACCGTTCCCCGCCCTCACGGTGTCGCGACTCCACGGGAGCCGACGCCGCCAGCCTGAGGACGTCGGCGTACCCGCGCTGAAGCTCCATCCGCGGGCCGTAGCCCTTGGCGAGCAGCAGGCGGTGGGCCGCGGGAAGCCGCCAGCACGGCACGAAGATGAACAGATGGTGCTCGAGGTGATAGTTCACACGGTAGGGCGCGAGCACCAACCGCACGAGCCACCCTGCGCGCGTCGTGCGCGTGTTCAGCAGCGGATCGTCGTCATCGCGCACCACCGCATGCTCCGCGATGTTCCGCACACGCGCGATGAGCTGATACCACGTCGCGATCGGCACCAGCCACAACAGCGGATAGAGGTACCCGTAGCCACTCGCGGCGAGAACGACCGCCATCAGGACGTTCACGGCAAACGCGGCGCCGAGACGCGCCCGGAAGCGGCGCAGACGCTCGGGCCACGGCCGCCTGGCAGGGCCAAGCGCGTCCTGGAATTGCATCCGCCGCCGCTGGAAGAACGTCTGACCCGTGAGGTCGCGTATGAATTTCCGCCGAAGGCTCGCGCGGGTGATCGGGAACGGCGCCGAGAGCACGAGGTCGGGATCGTCCGCCTGCTGCGTGAGCCGATGATGCGTGAGGTGGTACGGACGGTACGCGTCCATGTCGGTCGCCACCGGATACGCGCACAACCACCGCCCCACCCAGTCGTTGAGACGGCGATTACGGAAGAGCAACCCATGCGCGGCGTCGTGCATGAGAATGGCGAGCCCGAGCTGTCGCCCGCCCACGACGACGACGCCGATCAACAGCGTGAGCGGATTTGGCCACAGCGCCACCAACGCCATCGCCGCGCCGATGACACCCCACGCGTGAAGCACGAGAAGCGCGCCGACCACGTTCGACCGCCGGCGCAGCCGGCCGATCTCGTCATCGGTCAAGAACTCGCGGGCGTTCACCATGGCCGGTAGTTTCTCACGACGCGAAATCGCGTGCGCGACACGGCGGTGACGGCGCTCAGGCGCTTCGGACCGGTCGCGCCTTCCAGAAGTAGTTGTGGATCGACCCCGCGGTCAGCAACCGCCGGAACGTCATCTCGACCCGGTCGCCGATCTTCACGGCGGCGGGATCGACGTCGGTCAGCTCGCACTGGTAGCGGCCACCCCCCTCGAAGTCGATGACGGCCACCACCATTGGCGGCGACGGGGAGAAGGCGAGGCGATCGACCGTGAACGTCGCGATCGTGGCGGGCGCCTCGGCCAGACGCTCCGGGCGCATGCGATCCACGGCGTGGCACTTGACGCACACGCGCTGGGGTGGGAGATGGCGAGTGCCGCACGTCTCGCAGCGGCTCCCGGTGAACGCGAACTTCCACGCCTCACCGCGAAAGGCGGGCGGCGCTTCCGGGGGCTGGGGGTCCGGGCGGCGCGGAGGCTCGCGACGGAGGAAGCCGCGCCACGTGAGAAAGCTCGGATAGGAGACGCGGCCACGGCCGGACGCGATCTGCGCCGCCACACTCAAGCTCGGCCGGTGCTCGCGGAGCGCGCTCGTGGTCCGCCATACGGTCGCGTCGGCGCCGTCGGCAAGCGAGACGACGGCGATGATCTCGTCGGGCTCGGCGCGATCCAGCGCGTCGGCGAGCAACAGACCCGCGTGGGCGGTGCCGGTGTTACCGATCACGCTCGTGAGGTCGTCCGCGATCGCGTCCTTCCTCACGCCGACACTCGCGGCGACGCGCTTCACGGCGCGCCCGTGGGGTCCCGCCACGACGAGCCGAGTCACCGCTTCCGCCGTGACGCCTGCCTGCTTGAGCGCCTCCGCGAACGCGGCTTCTCCGAGGGGGACGTAGGCGGCCTCGCCGAAGCGTTCCTCCCACTGCCGCGACGCCGGCTCTCCGGGCAGGCGCCACCGGTCGAGGAACTCCGCGGTCGCGGAGCCGAAGCCGAGCGGCTCCGCCAGCAAGCGGTGAGCGACGGATTCCTCGCCACAGAGAAAGGCCACGGCGGCGTCGCCGCCCTCTCGTTCGTCGGCGCCGCCTGGAAGCCCCGTGCGGACGTCGGCCATGGCCGCGAGTGCGTTGCCGCCCGCGTCGAGGGCGGCACGGAGCGCTCCCATGGCGGAGCGGATGGAGCCCGCCATGTCCACCGCCATCGTGGTGCGCGGGAGGTCGAGGGCCGCGTGAATGGCGGTCGCGTTCGTCTTGTCGAGATAGGCGGGATCCGCGGTGGCGAAATAGACGGCGTCCGGCCGCGGGCGACGCGGACCGCGGAGCGCCGAACGCGCGGCCTCCACTGCCATCGATGTCGTGTCCTCGTCGTAGGACGCGACGGCGCGCGTGCCCGCGCCGCCGGGCGTGCCGAGGGCGCCGCCGATGGCCTTGCGCTCCAGCCGCCAGTACGGGACGTAGGAGCCGTAGCTCACGATGCCTCGCATGGCCGGCTATCTTACACTTTCATCACCCCATGAATCGCTCGGCCTGCCAGCTTTGCCGCGCGGAGCGGATCACGCCCTGGTATCACGAGGACGACCTCTGCTGGATCGCGGAATGCGAGATCTGCGCGGTGCCGATGGTGGTGTGGCGGACGCACGGGACGGACCCGCCGGCCGCGGATCTCGCTCACATGCGCGGGTGCCTGGCCGACATCGCGACCGCCCAGCTCGGTGAATTCTGGGTGGACGAGCACATGCGGAACATCCCGGACCACTGGCACGCGCACGCCCGGCCGCGCGGCGGATTTTTCGGGCGGCGGCGGTCGTGATCGGACCACGCGGGCTGAGAGAGAACGCGGCGCTGACGAGACCGGCTACGGGACCGCGATCGGACTCAAACGAGAACGGGCGTGGGCTGGAGCGCGGCGAACGCGGTGCGGGCGAGGCGCGGCAGCTCGGGGTCGCGCGCGCCCATGATGAGGACGGTGTCTCCTGGCCGCGCCTCGCTCTGGATCCACCGTACGGCGGCGGCGTGATCGGGGGCGTAGCCGCAGCGCAGGCGCGGCGGAAGATCACGGGCGAGCATCGCGCTCGTGATGTCCTTCTTGATCGTTCCACCCGCGTAGAAGATCTCGGAGTAGCAGAAGCGGTCGTGGGGGCGGAGCAGCTTCGGCAGGAGCTGCTTCAGCTCCGGCCGCAGGAAGCGCGCGGGCCCGAAGCCATGCGGCTGGAAGACCGCAACCAGCCGCTCGCACCCGGCCTGGGCGGTGGTGATGGCGGCGCGGAGCTTCTCACCGTTGTGCGCGTAGTCATCGACGACGCGGACCCCGCACGCGGTGGTCCCGATGACCTCGAAGCGCCGGGACACGCCCGGGAAGCGCGCGATGAGCGCTTCCACGGTGGCGGGTCCGATGCCGAGCTCGATCGCCACGAGCGCGGCGGCGGTGGCGTTCTCGAGGTTGTGGAGGCCCGGCTGCGGGACGTCGAGCATGACGTCGCCGCTCGTCAGGTGGAGCACGCCGAAGCCGCGCTCGGGACCGACGCCGATGACTTCGAGCCGCGCCACCGCGTTCGAGCTGTCACCATAGTTCACGCGCTGCGGACACTCGAGCACGGCGGCTTCGGGGCAGCCGACGTTGCGCAAGAGTCGCCCGCACTGCGAGGCGAACGTCTCGAACTGCCGCCGCACGGCATCGACCTCTCCATGGTCGCGGCTGACGTTGTGGACCACGCCGATCTCAGGCCGGTACCCCGTCAACGTGCCGTCCGACTCGCACGCCTCGGCCACCACGGGGCCGTCCTCCGGGCCCGCGATGAAGCAGCCGCCGGGGCCTTCGCCGACGAGGGCGGCGCCGCCCAGTACCGTCGCCGGCATTCCGGCCTCGCGGAGGAACCACGCGATCATCGCGGTGACCGTGCTCTTGCCACTGGTGCCGGCGATCGCGACGCCCGGGACCCCGCTGTTCACGACCTCGGCGAGCAGGGCCGGCCGCGGAAGCATCTCCACGCCGAGCTCGCGGGCGGCCCGCATCTCCGGGGTGTCCGTCTCCACCGCGGTCGAGTACACGAAGCGATCGATGCCGCTCAGGAGGGCGCTGCCGTCCTGGGGCTTCACCTCGATGCCAACCGTTCGCAGCCGGTCCGCCGCCTCACGGTTGCGGCCCTGATCAATCGAGCGGTCGGAGCCCTGGACGTGGTGCCCGCGCGCCCGCATCAGGTAAGCGAGGGGGTTCATGCCGGCGCCGGCGATGCCGGAGAAGTGGTAGCGCAACGGCGAGCGCGGTCCCATCAGCAAAGGGCGTAATGCAGCAGGAGTGCCAACGCTCCAGGGCCTGCTTTCGCCGATTTTGCGGGGATTTTCGCCGCGATGGAGATACTGCGGGGGTGCTCCCGGGGGCATCCGGGTCAGGCTGTCGCCCACCCGTCGACGTGATGACACGGAACCCGACCGGGCATCCCCTGCATCATCTACGGTATGTCTCGGTCGACCAAGCTCTTCGTTACGCCCTTGCTACAATGAGCCCGCCATGAAGACTCAGAGCAGCGGTCTCCTGTCGGCCTCGACGGATCTCCAGGCAGCGAAGCAGGCGCAACACCGAGCCTACCCGTTCCGCTCCGAGCTGAGCCTCGCGCCACTGGTGGCGTTCTGGACGCGGACGTCCGCTACTGAAGGGTCGACCAAGGCTGCGCTCGCCCGGATCGTGGCCGACGAGGTCCAGAAGGCTCCCGAGCTCCTCGGAACGATCGACGACCTCGCCGTGATCGCGCGCCACGCCGAGCTGGTGGACCTCCTGATGACGGCCGTCTTTCCGGCGGCGCAATGGGAGGAGGCGTACGGCGCGGCGCTGATACCGTTCCAGCTCCGCGCTTTCTACGCGACTCCGTCCACGGGGCGGCTTCTCATCTCCGGCGACGGCCTCGTCCGGGGCCGCGTGAACCTGGACGAAGCACGGGTCATCGCGGCCAAGGCGGCATACGGCTATGCGCTGATCCTGCGCCGTTTGTACGGCCTCGATGTCCATCTCGACTTCCCGGTCGTCCTGACGGTGCCCGATCCCGGCACCGGTCTCGACCGGCATTTCCGGCTGCTCTTCGATTGGCAATTCGTCGACGTCGAAAGCGTTGGCGACCTTCCCGAGCTTCCGGACGAGATCCGCCGCCATCCGCAGGCGAAGCTGCTCGATCCCGCCTCGCTGCGCGATGTGCTGCCACCGGACCGATTCGTGCTCCGTGGCGTCACCATCATGAAGGCGCTCGAGGTGACCGATCAGGAGGTCCTGTCCGCGCTCAAGCGCGACCTCATCGACCGGGAGTCCATCGTCTCCAACGACCAGTTCCTCGGGCTCCAGCAAGGCTTGCGCACCCTCTTCCGCCGGCCGGACTTGCACCTCGGCCTCACCGCGATCGACGGGGAGCGCGTGCTTCTCCTGAACGAGGGCTCGGGTCACGCGCACGCGTGCATCTTCGCCGACTCCGCCCACCACCGGACCTCGGAGTTCGCGGGGTCCTTGTTCGAGCGCGCGGTGCGGACCGGCCAGCCCGTCGTCATCGACGACGTCGCGGCGTTGCCGTCGCGGACGTGGATCGAGGATGAGATGCTCCGCTACGGCAAGCGCAACCTGGTCGCGGCGCCGCTTCACTACCAGGACCGGATCATCGGCACGTTGAATCTGTCGTCGCCGCACCCGGGCGACATCGACGCCACACACTTGCCGAAGCTGGCCGAGGTCCTACCGCTCTTCTCGATGGCCGTGCGACGGAGCATGGACGAGCTCAACGCCCGCATCCAGACGCAGATGAAGGAGAAGTTCACGGCCATCCACCCCGTGGTGGAGTGGCGGTTCCGCAAGGCCGTGCTCGACACGCTGGAGCGGGAGGGCGACCTCTCGAGCCTCGAGCTGAACCCGATCATCTTCGACAACGTGTACCCGCTGTACGCGCTCGCCGACATCCGCGGCTCCTCGACGGAGCGTGAGATCGCCATCCACGCGGACCTCCAGGCTCAGCTCGACCTCGCCCGCAACGTCATCCGGGCCGCGCACGACGCGCGCCGGCTCCCGGCGCTCGATCATCTCCTGTATCTGATCGACAAGCAGGCGGCCGAGCTCGACCACCACGCCGCCGGTGGCGACGAGGACGTGGTCACGTTCCTGCGCACGGACGTGGAGTCGCTGCTGGATCACGTCGCGGAGTTTGGACCGGCCGTGCGCGCGCACGTGGAGGCCTACCGTGGCGCGCTCGACCCGCACCTCGGCGTCGTGTACCAGAAGCGGCGCATCTTCGAGGAGAGCGTGACGACGGTGGCGGAGACGATCGGGGCCTACCTTGACCTCGAGGAGCAGGCGGCGCAGGGCATCTATCCGCACTACTTCGAGAAGCAGAAGACGGACGGCGTCGATCACCAGCTCTACGTGGGCGGCTCCCTCGTCGAGGGGAACCAGTACGACCCGATCTATCTGAAGTCGCTGCGGCTGTGGCAACTCATGGTCGTGTGCGGCGTCGCCGCGCGTGCCGATCGTCTCACCGCCACGCTGCCGGTGCCGTTGCGGACCACGCATCTCGTGCTCGTGCAGAACACGCCGCTCTCGATCCACTTCCGCTTCGACGAGAAGCGCTTCGACGTGGCCGGCGCCTACGACGTCCGCTACGAGATCGTGAAGAAGCGCATCGACAAGGCGCTCGTGCGCGGCAGAAACGAGCGCGTGACGCAGCCGGGAAAGATCGCGATCGTGTACTCTCACCCGACCGAGGCCGTCGAATATCGCGGGTACATCGAGTACCTCCAGCACCTCCGCTACCTCGGCCCGGAGGTCGAGGATCTCGACCTGGAAGAGCTCCAAGGCGTGCACGGCTTGCGTGCGCTCCGCGTGACAGTCACGCTCGAGTCGCCGGAGTCCGAAGCGCCGCTGGCTGCCCACGCCCTGCCGTCCGCGGAGCCCGGCACCACCGCCGCCTGGCGCTAGTTCGAGGCTGATGTCCAGGCTCACCGCCGTGGTGTTCGACCTCGGCGGTGTCGTGCTCGACTCCCCGCTGGCCGCCATCGCCCGCTACGAGCGCGAGCACGGCCTGCCTCCGAACGCGATCAATCACGCCGTGGTGGCGGCCGGCGAGGCCGGCGCCTGGGCACGGCTCGAGCGCGGCGAGCTCACGGCGGAGACGTTCTGCGCCCCGTTCGAGGAGGACTGCCGCGCCCACGGCCTCGACATCCGCGCCGATCGATTGATGGCCGACATCGGCCGCGCCACCGTGCCGCGTCCCATCATGGTGGAGGCGATCCGGCGGCTTCGCGCCCACGGCGTTCGCGTGGGCGCCCTCACCAACAACTGGGTCACCGAGGGCGCGCGCCCGTGGGACTCGCTGCGCGAGCTGTTTCACGCATTCGTGGAATCGGCGGCGGTCGGCATGCGGAAGCCCGATCCTCGGATGTATCAACTGATCTGCCGCGAGCTCGGGGTGGCACCGTCGCAGACCGTGTTCCTCGACGACATCGGGACCAATCTGAAGAGCGCCCGCGCCCTCGGCATGACGACCATCAAGGTCGAGGATCCCGAGCTCGCGCTGCGTGAGCTCGGAGCGCTGCTTGCGCTCGAGCTCGTCTGACACGTGCGGCGATCACCGCTCGACGGCGGTCGGGGCGGCGCGCTACAGTGACGGGCAGCGGAGGGGACCATGAGCACAGCGGACGCGGTCAGAAGCCACGCGGTGGTGGTGCAGCCGGGCGAGGCGGCATCGTACTGGCAGCCGGTCCCCGCCAACGGTCACGCGGATCCGACCCTCACGCCCGCTAATACGAAGTTCGACGGCCTCTCCATGGGCTATCAGACCATCGCCCCCGGCGGCCGCGTGCGCGAGCACTCCCACGGCGACCAGGTCGAGCTGCAGATCTGCTGGCGCGGCCGCGGCCACGTGATCGTCGATGGAGAGCGGCATCCCCTCGTGCCCGGGACGGCGTGCTTCCTCGGCTATGACGTCAAGCACGAAATCGTGAACGACTCCGCGGACGAGCTCGTCATGCTCTGGGTGATCACTCCGCCCGGTCTCGAGCACTTCTTCAAGGCAATCGGCCGCCCGCGAGAAGCGGGCGAGGCGGCACCGGCGCCATTCGCGCGTCCCGAAGATGTCGTCACGATCGAGCGCGCGATGGGCATGAACGACACGCGCGCCTGAGTGGCCGCGCGCCGATCGTCTCGGGCCCGTACAGGCATGACCACGGGCAGCGCCGTCCCTCGGGGGGCGTGATGCCAACTGCTGCGAGCAATCAGGGGGCTTCCCGTTTATGATCCAGGCATGGCACGTGCGGGCGCCCAGAGGACTCAACGCCGGCGCTCGCAGCCACGACGGCCGTCCTCCAAGCGACCACCGTCACCATCGGCCCCCGCCGCCGTCCCCGCGCCGACTGAGCTGACGCAGGTCGCGCCACCGACGGCGCGCGAGACGCTCCCGCCCGCGTCGGAGTCACGCCGCTCGGAGTCGGAGTCCTCTGCGTCGCACCCGGGCTCGGAGCCGGCTCAATCTCGCGTACTCGACTCCCGCGCGTCCGAGTCGCCGGCGGCGGAGTCGGACGCATCAGCCGTCCGCGTGTCGAAGTCGCAGCCAGCGGAGTGGAGCCCGGCAGAGTCGCGCCCATCCGCGGCGTCGCAGTCGCGCCCCCTCGAATCGGCGCTGTCACATCCGCTCTCCGAGGCCCGTGCGGCGTCACCGCTCCCGGAGTCCGCGCTGCCGCCACCGGACGTGACGCTCGCCACCCCGGAGCCGCTGCTGGCATCGCGCGTGGCGCCTCCGGAGCCCGAGCGGCCCCGCGCGGCCATGCGCCGCGCGATCTTCTTCGACGTCGAGAACACGAGCCGCGTGGAGAACGTCGCGCGCATCCTCGATCATCTCGCCATCGACTGGACGGGCCGGCGCACCGACTTCATCGCGGTCGGCAACTGGCGGGTCATCGGCGCCGACACCGCGCGCTTGCTCGCTCGCCGCGGGGCTCAGCTCGTCCACAGCGCACCGTCCACGGGAGTGCGGGACTGGAGCGATCTCCGCATCGCGGTCGGCGCCGGTGTCTGGCTCGCGGGTGCGCGGCCGGGCGACGTCATCGAAGTGGTCTCCGATGACCGCGCCTTCGATGCCGTCGGCGACGTCGCGGCCGCGCTTGGCATCACGTTCGTCCGCCGGTCGTATGGCTCGCTCGCGGGCATGCCGTCGATCGCCGTGCAGGAGGAGGCCCCCGTGGCGGCGCGTGCCGACCGGGGCCGACGCGGCCGGCGGCGCGGTCGAGGCGGCGGGCGTCCGTCTCACGTCGCCGCGGCAGAGCGACACGCGCCCGAGCCCACACGCGCGGACGTCCACCGGGCGGAGCCGCACACGGCACCGCACGATGAGGTGATCGGCGTGGTGAGGGAACTCGTGGCGCGCTCGGGCGACCGGTCGGTGCTGATCGATACGCTCGCCAACGCGCTGAAGTCCCGCGGCTTCCGGCGTCCGCCGGGTTCGCCGCGTCTGATCACGCGGCTCCGTCGCATCCGCGAGCTGTCCGTGAGTCCCAACGGGATGATCACGCTCGTGGACGGATCCGCGCCGCGCGCGGCCGACGTTCACCCTGACGAGCCGCACCGCGGTGAGCCGTACAGCGGCGCGGCTCAGCCCGCCTCGCAGCCCAAGACGTGGGAAGAGGACGTGCCTGGTCGCGACGACCCGAACGGTAACGTGGCGCCCCCCGCAGAGACGGCGGGACCCGGCGCCGCCCCCGGCCGGAGACGGCGCCGTTCGCGTCGCGGCGGGCGCGGTCGTCGCCGCCGCGGCTCAGCCCAGGGCGCGCCCAGCGCCTAGCCGCTCGTCAAAACCGGCGGCTGACGCGGGCCCGCCCCGTGACAGCTATCGCGGGCGCTACTTCTCGACGGTGCGGACGGCGGCTGGTCCGCCGTTGACCTTGATCCGCTGCCCGGTGTCGCGCAGCGCCGACCCGTTCCACTGGAAGACCTGGATGTCCTTCTCCACCATGTTGCCGACGAGGATCGTGCGGCCGTCCGGCGAGAACGCCGCGCCCTGTGACCAGTGGCCGATGGGCGCCTCCGCCGCCTTCGTCATCGACGTGCCGTTCACACGCAGGAGCACGAGCTTGCCGTTGTCGTTGTAGAACGGCGAATCCTTGGCCTTGTTGCTGCCGTTCATGACGATCACCGCCACCATCGAGCCGTCCGGCGAGATCTTGATGCCTTCCGGCGTCTGACCGACCGTGACCGTCTCCACCACCCGCGGCGGCTGCGCGCGCAGATCGATCAGGCTCGCGGTGTCGTTGTCGCCCTGACCGCGGCCGATGTTGGCGACGGCGGCGAAGGCGCCATTGCTCGCGATGTCGATGCCGTACGGACGAAGGCCCGCGTTCAGATCACGCTTGGTGTATTCGACGTTGTTTCCGTTGATGGCGAGCACGGAGATCCGATCGTCACCGTCGCGGGTCACGAGCGCCATCTTCCCGTCCGGGGTGATGGCGGCGTGACTGACGCCCGACTTCTCGTCACCGACGGTCACCTTCGCCGCCGGTGTCACCGTCTGGCCCTGGATGGTGAAGACCGACACCGTGCCCTCGGCGCGGTTGGCGACGAGCGCGAGCGTGCCCTGACGGTTGATGGAGAGGCCGGATGGACCTTTGCCCGTCTCCAGCGTCGCGATCACCTTGGGCGGGTTCGCGCGGAGATCGACGACGGAGAGCCGGTTGTCCGGCGCCTGCTTCGTCGGATCGGCGGGATCGACCTTCGAGGAGGACGTGATCAGCGCGAGACTCTCGTCCGGCGTGAGCGCGACGCTGAACGGTGGTCCCACCACGCTGCCCGGGACCGGGATCTCGGCGACGACGCGCGGCGGTGAGGACTTGAGATCGATGATGGTCGCGGTGTCGGGCGGCGCGTTCGCCACCACTTTCACGACGCCATTGACGAGCATCACCTTGTTGTCGTTCGACGACACCGCCAGCTGCGCGCTCGCGGACGGCGCCACCACGGCGGTGAGAGCGACGGCGGCCAAGAGCGATCGTGTGAGCTTCATCGTCATGTCCTCCCACCCTTGCGGGCGTTGAAACGCTGGGTCGGGCGATGGATGCCGGGCCGGTGACGGGCGGCGCCTAGGAGAGCAGGTTCGCCGTGCGAACGCAAGCCCCGGGGTTACGCCGTCACGCCGTCTGCGCTAGGCTGTGCCCCTATGCGGGACAAACGCCTGGCCATCTCCGTGCCCATGGAAGGCTTCACGCTTGCCGAGCACGCCGACCTCGGGCGCGAGGCGGAACGCCTCGGCTACCAGGATGCATGGTCGTACGAGGTCGATGGGATCGATTGCTTCTCGCCGCTGGCGGTGATCGGGAGCGCCACCGCCCTCCGGCTCGGCACCGCCATCGCGAACGTCTTCACCCGCGGTCCCGCCACGCTCGCGCTCTCGGCGGCGGGCCTGGCCGAGATCGCGCCCGGCCGCTTCTGCTTCGGGATCGGCTCCGGCTCCCAGGTCATCGTGGAAGCCTGGAATGGCGGCGCATTTCGCCGCCCCGCCACGCGCGTGCGCGAGACCGCGCAGTTTCTCCGTCGCGCGCTCGCCGGTGAGCGCGTCGTGTTCCGCGGCGAGACGATCGCCGTGGATGGCTTCCGGTTGAGCCGGCCGCCGTCGCGGCCGGTGCCGATCCACGTGGCGGCGCTACGTCCCGGAATGCTGAGCGTGGCGGGCGAACTCGCGGACGGCGTCATCCTGAACTGGCTCGCGCCCGAGGACGTCCCTCGATGCGTGGCGGTGGTGCGCGAGGCGGCCAAGCGCGCGGGCCGCGACCCCGACGCGATCGAGGTGAGCGCGCGGCTGTTCATTCACGTCGATCCGCCGTCATCGGAGTCCGAGCTCGTGGCGCGCCGTCAGGTCACGGCTTATCTCAACGTGCCTGTCTATCGGGCGTTCCACGAATGGCTCGGGCACACGGAGATCCTGGCGCCGATGTGGCAGGCGTGGGAGCGCGGGGACCGCAAGGCGTCGGTGGCGGCGGTGCCCGCGAGCGTGCTCGACGAGATCATCCTGCGCGGCTCCGCGGACGAGATCCGTCGCCGCGTACGTCGCTATCTGGAGGCGGGGCTCGACACCGCGTTCTTGTCGTTCCAGACGAGCGAGACCGATCCCGGCCGCAAGCGCGAGGTGGTGCGCTCCGCCATGCGCGCGCAGGCGCCGTGAACGACGCGGAGCCCATCGAGCTCGAAACCGGATCAGAGCCGCGCGGCGCGGTGATCTGGTTGCACGGACTGGGCGCGGACGGCTACGACTTCGTCC
>Ga0114129_10011893_pt1 | contig 12381 bp, 10 predicted proteins | sample RhiMetdeltSRZDD1_FD_80071 | JGI IMG/M metagenome (GOLD analysis project Ga0114129, IMG submission 80071) | Populus rhizosphere microbial communities from Tennessee, USA - Rhizosphere MetaG P. deltoides SRZDD1 (version 2) (version 2) | ecosystem: Host-associated > Plants > Roots > Rhizosphere >...
CGACGTGCGCCGCATAGGAACTCCCAACTCCCAACTTCACACCTCCCAACTCTTGGGAGTTGGGCGTTGGCGAGCTGGGCGTTGATGTGAGATGCGACAGCGCAAGCAGGTTCAGGACGGCGATCGACGAGGCCGCCGGCTCGGCGCCGTCATATTCCTCTTTCAGCCGCAGAAGCACGGATGGATCCTTGCCGGTGGTGCTGAACCAGCCGCCGTCGATCGGGTCCCAGAACAGCGCGTCGAGCCGGAGCTGCAGCGTCAGTGCCCATTGCAGCCACGCCGGATCCCCGCCGGCCTGAAACAGCTCCAGCAACCCGAAGATCAAGTACGCATAGTCCTCGGCGTACGCCTCGACGCCGGACGCTCCTTCGCGGTACCGGCGCAGCAGCGTCTGATCCTGGGCGTTCCACAGGTGATCGCGGACAAACGACGCGGCCACGTGGGCGTCCTCGACGTAGCCGCCGTCCTCGTCGAGCACGCGGCCCGCGCGGGCGAATGCCGCGATCATCAATCCGTTCCATGCGGTCAGCACCTTGTCGTCCAGGTGCGGCCGCGGTCGGCCTGAGCGCAGGCGGAGAAGAACCTCCCGGCCGCGCGTGAGGGCCGCCTCCACCGCCTCGGCCGGCCGTCCGGTCGCGGATGCGATTTCGTCGATCGATCGCGCGGTATAGAGAAGATTCCTGTGTGTGAACTCGTTCTGCGGATCGAACGGTGCGTTGCCATCAGGCTGAATGCCGAAGCGCATACGCACCAGATCCGCATCTTCGCCGAGCGCCTGACCTATTTCCTCGTCCCGCCAGATGTAGAAAGCGCCCTCGCCTTTGTGCGGTGATGGTGCACCGGCCTGCTCCGGCGGGACGCTGTCGGCGTCCTCAGCGGAAAAGAAGCCGCCGTCGGGATGACGGAGGTCCCGGCGAACATAGGCCAGCGTATCGGCCGCCACGTCCGCAAAAAACTGATCGCCGGTCAGCTGCGCTGCCTCGACGTAGGCGAGCACCAGCTGCGCCTGGTCGTACAGCATCTTCTCGAAATGCGGCACCCGCCAGTCGCCGTCCACTGAATACCGATGGAATCCGCCGCCGATGTGGTCGCGCATGCCGCCGAGCGCCATCGCCCGGAGCGTCACCAGCGCCATGTCGCGCGCGGTCTCGTCGCCCGTACGACGGTGCTCGCGGAGGAGGAACAACAGCTCGCTCGGTCGAGGGAATTTGGGCGCGTCGCCAAACCCGCCGCGGCGCCGGTCGAACGTCGCGGCGAATTCGTGCACCGCGGCGTCCAGTACGCCGGTGCCGGGCACAACCGGGTTGCCCCCTCGCCCGCCCAGGGTGCGCAGGCGCTCGACGATGGAGGACGCGGATTGGATAACTTTGGGACGCTCGGCCTGCCAGACGCGCGCAACTTCCTCCAGCACCTCGATGAAGCCGGGCCGCCCCCATCGCGACGTCGGCGGATAGTAGGTGCCGCCGTAGAACGGTTCGAGCGACGGCGTCAGCCATACGCTCATCGGCCAGCCGCCAGACCCCGTCGTGACCTGAACGAACGCCATGTAGACGCGGTCCACGTCGGGCCGCTCCTCTCGATCGACTTTGATGGGCACGTAAAGGCGATTGAGAACGTCCGCGATGGCGGCGTCCTCGAAGCTCTCGTGCTCCATCACGTGGCACCAGTGACAGGTCGAGTAGCCGACCGAGAGAAAGATCGGCTTGTCTTCCAGACGCGCCTTTTCGAACGCCGCGTCCCCCCACGGGTACCAGTCAACCGGATTGTCTTTGTGCTGGAGGAGGTAGGGACTCTGTTCCTGAGCAAGGCGGTTTGACACGGGGTCTCCCGGGCCGGCTGAAGCCGGCCCCTACGATCATTAAAATAAAGCCGGCCTCTACCTACAGCGCTACGAGCGTGGCATCGATCGCGGCGCCGGCATACGCAGAAGCCGTGCCTTGATCTGCTGGAACTGCTGGCTGTCGCGTGTGCCCCCGGGGCGGCGCGACACATCGGCCTGCAGCCGGGCGATCCGATCCTGCGGCGACGGATGGCTCGAGAAGAACGCCTCGACGCTGCCCGGATCGCGCGCCGACTGGCGGCGAAGAATCTCAAAGAGCTCCACCATTCCCCGGCCGCTCCAGCCGGCGCGCTGCATGATGTCCAGCCCCACACGATCCGCCTCGCGCTCGTCGTCTCGATTGAACTTCAGAAAGACGCCATTGGCGAGGAACCCGGCCGCGATCTGTGCTGCTCCGGCCCCGCCGCTGTTGCCCAGGATCGACCCCAGCAGGCTGAGACCCCAGTTCGCCAGCGTCGCGTTGGTGAGCTGATCCGCCGCGTGGCGCTGGGCGATGTGAGCGATCTCGTGGGCCAGGACGCCGGCCACCTGCGACTCGTTGGTGGCGGAGTGCAGCACGCCGCGGTGGAGCCAGACCGGCCCGCCCGGAAGCGCAAACGCATTGATCTCTCGATAGTCGGCGGTGGAAAAGCTGTAGGGATACCCGGGGCCCGGCGCGTGCCGCGCCAGCCGCTGCCCGATGCTGCGCACGTAGGCGAGCGTCTGCTCGTCGCGCAGGGCGGGAATCTGTTTCTGGACCTGGACATTCGCCTGGCGGCCGATGGCGATCTCGTCCTCGACCGACACGAGCGTGATCGCGAGCAGGCCGGCAATCGCGAGCAGCTTCATAGGCGAGGTGTGGGGGCCGCCGGCATTTGATCGGGACGCCGGCGTCGAAGGCGGGCATAAGCCGCGGTGAATTCCACTCCGTACATGAGGATGACAGACGACACGTAAACCCACAGCAAGAATACGACGACCGCGGCGATCGAGCCGTGGATGAAGTTGAGGCCGCTCCGCCCGATGTACCACGAGAACCCGTCGAAGGCGATGCGCCACAGGATGCCGGTCAGCACTGCGCCTACCCATACATCGCGAAACCGCGTCTTCGCGTTGGGAATGAAGTAGAACACCAGCCCGACCGCCAGGATCAACAGGATCGTCGCTGAGTACGTGAAAGTCAGCGTCTGAAGGTTCTCGAGCCACCTGAAGCGCGCCAGCATGACGCCGAACCACGACGCCTGCGCCACCTGCACCGCCCCGACGAACAACAGCCCGAGGATCATCACGCCACCGCCAGCCACCAGCATCAGGAACGAAACCATGCGGTGCCTGAGAAAGCTGCGCTGCTTCTCGACGCCCCAGGCATCGTTGACGGCACTCGTCACCGCGCCGAAGACGCCGAGCGACGCCCAGATCAGCGCCAGGCCGCCGGCAACGCCGAGCTGCACGCGTGTCTGGCGAAAGGCGTCGAGCTGGGAGTTGACAAAATCGAACTGCGTGGGGAAGTAGCGAAACACGAACGAGAGCACCGCCAGCCTATCGGCGTCGTCGGCCGTGACCGACCCAAGCATCGAGATCACCAGCAGAAGAAACGGAAAGAGTGAAAGGAGGGCGTAATAGGCAATCGCCGCCGCGTGCGTGATGTCGTTGCTGTTGACCAGGCGAACGAGGGCGCGCCAGGCGGCGAGACCCGAAAAGGCAAGCTCCGCGCGAAGGCGGAGCAGAATCCGGGCCGGCGTCACATCCCGATTATGACGCAGGGTAGCCGGAGGCCTTGAGGCCTCCGGTCTATCGAGCGCTTACGAACGCGTGTAGTCGGTACCGCCCGTGGTCGGGCGATCACCGAAGCCCGTCGTTCCGGAGCTGTAGGTGCTGCCGGTCGTCGAGCCGGCGTAGCCGCGCGCTTCCTCGGCGCCGCGGTTGACCGCTTCGCGCGCCTGGTTGACGACTTCACGGCCCTTCTCGGCCCAGCCCGCGGCAGCCTCAGACGCCTTGCCCCACTGTTCGGTCGCCTTCGTCCCGAAGTTCTTCGCCTGCTCGGCCACCTGGCCGCGCAGATCCGAACCCGCCTTTGGCGCCAGCAACATGCCGATTCCCGCGCCGATCACGGTGCCCGTCAGCAAGCCCATCATGAACCCGCTGCCACCGTCATTCTCGTAACGATCGTATTCCGCCATTTCCTGCTCCTCCCCCTTGACCTACGTAGCCGGCGCCTCAATGGACACGCGCCTGCCGGTGAATAAACGTTCTGTCGTGTTCAGATTCCCTTCAACCTGCCGTCGTTAATGCGACGTCGAGGCGGACGGAAAGGCCTGTGCGCGCGCGTTGTTGAACTCGTTGAAGACGCGCAAGCTGTCGTTGGCCAAGTCCCCTACCTTCTCGAATGTTTTCTGGAAGCGCTGAAAGTCGCGCTTGAGGTCGTCCACCGCCGGCTCGATCCGCTCGCGAAGCTCACGGCCCGCCGGAGTAAAGAAGAGGTAACCCGCTGCCGCGCCGACAATGGCGCCGCAGACTGCGCAAACGGTGATTTGAGATTGTGTGCTCACACGCCCTCCCTGAATACCTGTCGCCGAAACGTCAACCCAGCGGTATCGACTTCCAAAATAAGTGCCGTTGCAACTACCTCGCCGCCTGCTGGTCGGCAAACTGAAGCGCAGCGGTGTCGAGGAACAGTGTCAGCGAGACGCCGTCCCATTTATCCCCCGCAGGGCTGCCCTCTACGTCCGACCCGAGTCCGATATAGCCGGTGTTCTGCGGCATCAATCCATAACGCCCCATCAGATACTCGCGAACGATGCCCGCGCGATGACGCGAGAGCCGGTACCGTTCGCCCACGGTGCCTTCCATCGCAAAGCCTTCGACGACGATCGGGTTGGCCGGCACATACCTGAGGTAGGTCGTCATCGCCGAGTCCACGCGGCTGCGCCCTTCGGCACTCAGCGCCTCACCTGCAGGACCCTCCTCGAAGAGCAGGGGTGACGACAGCCAGATCCGCATGGCTTTTCGTTTTCCGTTTTCGAGCACGCCGCTGCGGTACTGCGCCGGTGAGATCGCATTCAGGTCGAAGTAGCCGCGCCGGTTGAAGAAGCCCCGGAGCAGGAAGTTGTGCTTCATCGCCTCCATGTTGTCGGCCAGGTCCGCGGTCGCTTCGCGCGCCTGGGTCAGGGTGACTCGCATGTCGGCGAACAGGCCCTGGGCCGGGCCATCCTTCGAGCGGAAGTCGGAGATGGCGCGCCGCGCCTCGTCGGACACCTGCCGCACGTTCGCCATGACATTCTTGGTCTCGTCGGCAATCTCCCGCGCGCGCATGTAGAGGGTGTCGTCATTGATCAGCTTGCCAATCGTCCCCTCGCCGGCACGGATGCTGGCCATCATCTGCTGTGTGTCAGCCGAAATACGGTTGCCGTTTTCCGCAATCGACTTGATCTCAGGCGTGATGTCGATGAACAGCTGGTGGGCATCCGCGGTGGCCATCTTGATTTCATCAATGGTGGTCTCGAGGTCGTCGCTCAAATTCTCGACCGTCATGTTGACCTGGGTGATGGTGTCGCTAGCCTGCGCCAGCAGGTCGGCCATCGAGAATGGCTCGCGGCCGGCAATTGTCCCTCCCTTCGGGACCTCGGGCGCCCCCGCGCTGCCGGTGGCGATGCTCACGAAAATGCCCCCGACCAGCCCTTCGGTCTGAGCCGACGCGATTGAGTCGGTCCGGACGAGCGCGTGGAGATCGTCCCGGACTTCCATCTTCACGCGAAATTTGCCCTCGGGTGATGTTGGCACCTGGATCTCGGTCACTTCACCGGCGTTCATCCCGGCGACCCGCACGATCGATCCCGACTCGATCTGGCCCAGCTTGGCGAACTCGGTATACAGCTCGAACCGGTTCTCGAACAGCATGCGCCGCTCGCCGATCAGGAAGAGCACTCCGGTGAACAGCAGCACGCCGATGATCACGAACGCGCCGGCGCCGACGACCTTTGATGACACCATTACTTCTGCCTATCCAGCCCCTTCTGAGCGCATGAATGTCCGCACCAGCGCGTTGTCGCTGCGATCGAGTTCCTCTGCGCTGCCTCGCGCGATCACTTTCCCTTCGTGCAGCATCGCCAGCTCGTCGGCCACGTGGCGGGCGCTCGGAATGTTGTGCGTCACCATCACCAGCGTGGTTCCCTTTTTCTTCAGGTCCACGAGCAGTTCGTCGATCTCGTCGCCGGTGATCGGATCGAGGCCGGCGCTTGGCTCGTCCACCAGGAGAATGTCCGGATCGAGCGCCATGGCGCGCGCCAGACCGGCGCGCTTCTTCATGCCGCCCGAGAGGTCCGACGGCATCTTGTGGAAGTCATCGGCCAGGCCAACGTCGGCCAGCTTCGACTGCGCGGTCTCACGAATCTTTCGTTCGTCCCAGTCGGTATGACGCCGCATGGGAAACGCGACGTTTTCGCCGACGGTAATCGAGTCGAACAGCGCGGCATTCTGAAACAGGAACCCCATGCTCTGGCGCACCTCCGACAGCTCGCGCCGCTTCAGGTCCGTCACGTCCTTGCCGTGCACGAACACGCGGCCCTGGTCCGGCTTCAGCAGCCCGATGATGTGCTTCAGGGTGACGCTCTTGCCGGTGCCGCTGCGGCCAAGGAGGCAAAAGCACGTCGCCTCGGCCACGTCGAGCGAGACATCGTCCAGCACCTTGCGGCGGTCGAACGACTTGCTCACGCCCTCGAGTCGAATGGCGGGCTCGCCGTGGCCGTTCGGACGTGCGGCAGCGTCGTTCATGCGGGAAACAGGAAGAAAATCAAGCGGACCAGTACGACGTTGGCCACGATGATCAGGATGGACGAGGTGACGACGCTGCGAGTCGCCGTGCGGCCGACGCCCTCGGTCCCCTGCGTCGTCGTGAATCCGAGGTAGCAGCCGACCGTACCGATGATCAGCCCGAACACCACCGTTTTGAGGGTGGCGGGAATGAAGTCCGAGAACTCGACGAGCGAAAACGCCCGGTTGGAATACAGCTCCCACGACATTCCGCTGATCGCCGTTTCCGCCAGGTAGCCGCCGAAGATCCCGCAGATATCCGCGATCGTGGTCAGCAGCGGCATCGCGAGGATGCATGCGAGGATGCGCGTGACCGCCAGAAACTTGAACGAGTCCACGGCGACGGCTTCGAGCGCGTCGATCTGTTCGGTCACCTTCATGGCGCCCAGCTCGGCGCCGATGCCGGCGCCGACGCGGCCCGAGACGAGCAGCGCGGTGACGAGCGGACCTGTTTCGCGAATCAGCGCCATCGCGAGGCCGGCGGGAATCATCGCCTCGGCGCCGAAGCGTTCGAGAGAGGCGCGAGTGTGCATCGACAGCACGACCCCGATGGCGAGGCCGGCCGTGGCGACAAGCGGCGTCGAGCGCCACCCGATCTCGAACGTCTGTCGCGCGATTTCGCGGAACTCGTACGGCGGCCGGAACGCCTCGAACAATGCACGCGCACCAAAAAGCGAAGCCTCGCCCACCCAGGCGAGGACGGCGATGATCAGCGCGCCCGTACGTTCCACCACGGCCCATCCGTTGTGCAACGGTTGGGCCATAACCAACGGTGGTAGGCGGAGGCCTTCAGGCTTCCGTCCGGAGGCCTTAAGGCCTCCGGCTACCGTCCAGCTTGTGCGGCAGCGGCTGCCGCGCGCTGCGCGGCGCGCTGGTCCTGGATGTCGTGCTTCTTCATCTTGCTGTAGAGCGTGGGGCGGTACAACCCAAGGATTTGCGCCGCTTCCTGCTTATTCCAGTTGGTCCGCTGGAGCGTCTGCAGAATGGCCATCTTCTCGATCTCGGCGAGGGTGCGGTGCGGCGGGATCGTGAATTCCTGAGCCGGGGCGGCCCCCTCCTCGCGGATTGTTTCGGGGAGGTCGGTGGGAACGATTTCACCTGTTTTGCAGACCAGTACGGCACGCTCGATGGCATTTTCCAGCTCACGGACGTTGCCAGCCCAGCGGTTGCGAATCAGCAGGTGATAGGCGGCGGGCGAAATCGACTTCACGTTCTTCTGATATCGCTCGTTGAACTTCTGCAGAAAGTGGGTACACAGGAGCGGGATGTCTTCCGTGCGCTCGCGGAGCGGCGGCACGCGAAGGGTGATGGTGTTGATGCGGAAGTACAGGTCCTCACGGAGCTTGCCTTCACGAAGCGCAACCTCCAGGTCGATGTTCGTCGCGCAAATCAAACGGAAGTCGACGTGAACGAGGCGGTCGCTGCCGATCGGCCGGAACTCGCGCTCCTGTAGAACACGCAGGAGTTTCGTCTGCAGGTAGGGCGGCATCTCGCCAATCTCGTCGAGCAGGAGCGACCCCCCCTCTGACATCTCGAAGAGTCCCGTTTTGTCGTTGTTCGCGCCGGTAAAGGCACCCTTCTTGTAGCCGAACAGCTCGCTCTCGATCAGTTCTTTCGGGATTGCCGCGCAGTTGATCTTGATGAACGGACCCTTGGAGCGGTTCGAGTTGTAGTGGATGGCGTTGGCGATCAGCTCCTTGCCGGTGCCGTTCTCGCCCTGAATCAGGATGTTGGCGTCGCTCGCGGCCACACTTTCGACAAGCTCGAAGAGGTCTTTCATCTTCTTACTCTGGCCGACGATGTTGGCGAAGCTGTACTGCCCGCGAATCTGTTCCTTGAGCTGCTGGTGTTCGGCCTTCTCCTGGGTCTGCTCGATCGCCCGGCGAATAAGGTCCATCAATCCGTCCTGGCTGACCGGCTTCTCCAGGAAGAAAAACGCGCCCGCCTGCCCTGCTTCGACCGCGCGGGCCAGCGTGCCCTGGCCGCTGATGATGATGACCTCGGGGCTCGAGTCGATATCCTTGAAGCGACGGAGCAGCGCGATACCGTCGAGGTCGGGCAGCATCAGATCGGTCACCACGACATCCGGCCGCCACTGCTTGAAGATCTCCTCTCCACGCGTGCCGATCAGCGCCGTACGTACCTCATAGCCCTCGGCCTCGATGACCATCTTCAGCCATTCGGTCATGGCTGGCTCGTCATCGATGGCGAGAACTCGCCTCCGCCGCTTACCGGTTGTCGGTGAAGAAGTGGCCATATGTCGAGTCGGACGGGAAGAACGGCAATGCTAGCATAGGCCGTCCGCAATCAATACAAGACGGCATTAATTGGTGCAGAACCCTACAGGCTGTAGCCTTTTCGAACAGCCGAGCTAGGTTTCATACGCCGCGACGGACCTATAATGCCCCCACCGTTCGAGCGCGTCTATTCGCCCCATGGACCGCATTCACAGTCAGATTCGACCCGACTCCCCCGAATTTCACGCCAACCGCGAGCATTTCACCGGCCTCGTGAAACAGCTCCGCGACCGGGTCACGGTGTGCCGCCAGGGCGGCGGGCCCAAGTATCTCGAGCGCCATCGCGAACAGGGGAAGCTGCCGGTGCGCGAGCGCATCGATCGGCTACTCGATTCGGGATCGCCCTTCCTTGAACTCTCGCCGCTGGCCGCGTGGGACATGTACGAGAACGGCGCCCCAGGGGCCGGGCTGGTGACCGGGATTGGCCGCGTGTCCGGCCGCGAGATCCTCATCGTCGCCAACGATGCCACCGTCAAGGGCGGGACCTATTACCCGATCACGGTGAAGAAGCACCTGCGCGCGCAGCAAGTGGCGCTGGATAACCGGCTGCCATGTGTCTACCTCGTCGACTCGGGTGGCGCGTTCCTGCCGCTCCAGGCGGAAGTGTTTCCCGACAGGGATCATTTCGGGCGCATCTTCTTCAACCAGGCGCGGATGTCGGCCGAACGGATTGCCCAGATTGCGGTCGTCATGGGGTCCTGCACGGCCGGAGGCGCCTATGTGCCCGCGATGTCCGACGAGACGATCATCGTCAAGGGCACCGGCACCATTTTTCTGGGCGGACCGCCGCTGGTCAAAGCGGCAACCGGTGAAGAAGTCACCGCCGAGGACCTCGGAGGCGCCGATGTGCATACCCGCCTCTCCGGGGTCGCCGACTACCTCGCCGAAGACGATGCGCATGCGCTGCAGCTGACGAGAACGATCGTCTCGACTCTGAACATCGCGAAGACGATGCCGGCGGACGTGGCTGAGCCCGAAGATCCGGCCTACGACCCGGCGGAACTCTACGGCATCGTCAATGCCGACTGGCGGAGGCCGTACGACGTGCGCGAGGTCATCGCGCGGATCGTCGATGGCTCGCGGTTCGACGAGTTCAAACAGCGCTACGCGCCGACGATTGTCACGGGCTTTGCCCGACTACATGGCTTCCTGGTGGGCCTCATCGCCAACAACGGGGTGCTGTTCTCGGAATCGGCGCTGAAAGTGACCCACTTCATCGAGCTGTGCAACCAGCGCGGCATTCCGCTCGTGTTTCTGCAGAACATCACCGGTTTCATGGTGGGCCAGCAGTACGAGCGCGGCGGCATCGCAAAGGACGGCGCAAAGATGGTGCACGCGGTCGCCAACTCGGTGGTGCCGAAGTTCACGCTAATCATCGGCGGCTCGTTCGGGGCGGGCAATTACGGGATGTGCGGCCGCGCCTACGAGCCGCGGTTCCTGTGGATGTGGCCCAATGCACGGATCTCTGTCATGGGTGGTGAGCAGGCGGCCGGAGTGCTGACGACGGTCAAGCGCGATCAGCTGGCCCGCGAGGGAAAGACGCTCGACGCCCGCGAGGAGCTGGCGATTCGGAAGCCGATCCTCGAGAAGTACGAGATCGAGGGCTCGCCCTATTATTCGACCGCACGGATCTGGGACGATGGCATCCTGGATCCGGCCCAGACCCGCGCGGCGTTGGCGCTGGGGTTGTCGGCAACCTTCAATGCCCCGATTCCGCCGCCAAAGTTCGGGGTATTTCGTATGTAATAACCACGACGGCACGACGCCCACGACTATGGTTCTTGGTTCGCCAGGTCGTGAACGTCGTGAACGTCGTGGTTCCAAAGACATGCCCTTCCAGTTCCTCGAAACCCGGCGCGATGGCCCGATCGAGTACCTCACGCTGAACCGGCCCGACGTCCGGAATGCGTTCAACGAGACGGTGATCGCCGAGCTCTCGGTCTGGGCCGAGACCATTGCCGAAGACGAAGGCGTCCGGGTGGTCGTGCTAGGGGGCGCGGGGCCGGCGTTCTGCGCGGGCGCGGACCTGACCTGGATGACGCGCATGGCCGGGTATACGCAAGCCGAAAACGTGCGCGACGCGACCGCGGCCGCGAAGATGTATTCGTTGATCGATCGCCTGCCGATCGCGCTGATCGGCCGCGTTCACGGCGCCGCGCTTGGCGGGGGCGCCGGCCTCGCGGCGATTTGCGACATCGTCGTCGCGGAGGAGAAGGCAGTGTTCGGCTTTACCGAGGTGAAGCTTGGGATCCTGCCGGCGATCGTCTCGCCGTACGTGCTCGCGAAGATCGGCGCCTCCGCCGCACGCGAGTTGTTCCTCACGGGTATGCGCTTTGACGCGGCCCACGCCAGGGACATCGGCCTGGTCCATGCCGTGGTGCCTGCAGACCAGTTGGATCGGCGAATCGCGGACTACGTGAAAGAGATCCTGAGCGCCGGGCCTGAGGCGATCGCCACCGCCAAAGAATTACTCAAGAAAGTGGCGGAGCGCCCCGTGCAGGACACCATCGGCCTGACCGCCGATGCGATCGCGGCGCGCCGCGCATCGGCCGAGGGGCAGGAGGGGATGCGCGCGTTCCTGGAAAAGCGCAAGGCACTCTGGAATGTTTCGCCGGATCCTGATCGCCAACCGCGGTGAGATTGCCGTACGCGTCATTCGCGCGTGCCGCGAGCTTGGCGTCGAGGCCGTGGCCGTCTATTCGGACGCCGACGCCGGCGCGCTGCACGTCTCGCTTGCAGATCGGGCCGTCCGCATAGGGCCGCCCGCCGCGGCCGCAAGCTATCTATCAGGCGATGCGGTTCTGGCGGCGGCGCGCCAGACCGCGGCCGACGCGATCCATCCCGGCTACGGCTTTCTTTCCGAAAACCACGAGTTCGCAGCCGCGTGCGCGGCAGCCGGCGTCATGTTCATCGGACCGCCGGCTGACGTCATCGCCCGCATGGGGTCGAAAATTGCCGCGCGGCAGCTGGCGTCGCAGGCAGGCGTGCCGGTCGTACCCGGCGAGACGCCGTCCGAACAGAGCGACGAGGCGATCGCCGCTGCGGCGCGCCGGCTTGGGTTCCCCGTACTCGTCAAACCATCCGAAGGCGGCGGCGGGATTGGGATGAAGCGTGTGCGGGAGGACGCCGCGCTTCTTCCGGCCGTTGCGCAGTCACGGCGCGAGGCCCTGGCCGCCTTTGGCGACGGCACGCTTTACGTGGAACGCCTGATCGATCGTCCCCGCCACGTCGAGATTCAAATCCTGGCAGACCATCACGGCCATGTGATTCACCTGTTCGAGCGGGAGTGCTCGCTGCAGCGCCGGCATCAGAAAGTGGTTGAAGAAACGCCTTCCGTTGCGCTGACGCCGGCGTTGCGCGCGCGAATGGGAGATGCCGCCGTCGCGGTTGCCCGCGCGGCCGGCTACCGGAACGCCGGCACGGTGGAGTTTCTGCTCGACGGCACCGGCGACGAAG
>Ga0114129_10011895_pt1 | contig 12381 bp, 9 predicted proteins | sample RhiMetdeltSRZDD1_FD_80071 | JGI IMG/M metagenome (GOLD analysis project Ga0114129, IMG submission 80071) | Populus rhizosphere microbial communities from Tennessee, USA - Rhizosphere MetaG P. deltoides SRZDD1 (version 2) (version 2) | ecosystem: Host-associated > Plants > Roots > Rhizosphere >...
AGAAGACCACGGCCTGGCCGGGCGCGACGAGCGCGGGCGCGGTAAGTCGCAGGCGCGCACCATCGGAGCTCACGTCGACCGCTGCGGCAAGGGGCGTGCCGCGATAGCGGAGCACCGCGGATGTCTCGAACGTGGCCGCGGGCGGGGCGTCACGCGTGAAGCGCACGTCGCGAAGCTCGTACTCCGTACGCGTGATCTCTTCCCGTGTCCCAACGACCGCCGCCGATCGCTCGGGCTCGAGACGAAGTACGTACAGGCGCTCGCCCGTGGCCACGCCCGTACCGGAGCGCTGGCCCACCGTCAACCCGCCGATGCCGGCGTGGTGCCCGACGACGGTGCCGTCGGCGCGTTCCACCGGCCCGGCATCGAACGCGCGTGGCGCGCGGCTCCTGACCAGATCGCGGTAGTCACCAGCGATGAAGCAGATGTCCATGCTCTCGGCCTTGGTCGCGGTCGGAAGACCGAACCGCGCGGCGATCTCGCGCGTCTCGTTCTTGTTGGCGAGCTCGCCGATCGGGAACTCGACGCGTGCGAGCTCGCGCTGGCCGAGCATGTAGAGGGCGTACGACTGATCCTTCGCGGCGTCACGCGCGCGCAGCAGCTGGCGCGTACCGTCCCGCGCATCGGCGACGCGGGCGTAGTGCCCCGTCGCGAGGCGCGTGCCACCGAACTTCGCGAACACGTCACGCATCAGCGCCTCGAACTTCACGTGGTGGTTGCACGAGACGCAGGGGTTCGGCGTCTCGCCGGATGCGTAGGCCTCGACGAACCGGTCGACGACATGCTTTCCGAAGACGTCCGCGTAGTCGAGCGCGTAGAACGGGATGCCGAGCGTCGCGGCCGCGCGCCGCGCGTCTTCCCCCGCCTCGTCCGTCCCGCAGCAGCGCGGAGCGTCCGTGTCGACCCCGCCCGGGACGAGACGCATCCACACGCCGACGACATCCTCGCCGCGCTCCAGCAGCAGCGCCGCGGCCACCGATGAGTCCACGCCTCCGCTCATGGCGACGAACACCGGACCGCTCAAACCGATACCGCCGACGCCTCGCGCAGCCGCGCGACGATCGGAGGCAGCGCCTCCAAGAGCGCGTCGACGTCCGCGTCCGTCGTCGCGCGTCCGACCGTGAGCCGCAGCGAGCCCTGAGCGACATGACGCTCGAGGCCGAGCGCGAGCAGCACGTGGGACGGCTCGGTGTCGCCCGATGTGCACGCTGAGCCGCTGGACGCGGCGAAGCCCGCGAGATCGAGCGCGACGATGAGCGATTCACCCTGCGTGCCCGGAAAGCAGAAGGAGGCGTTGTTCGGCAGCCGCTCCGTTCGATGCCCGGTGAGAACAGCGTCGGGTACGCGCGCGAGGACGCCCTCGATGAGTCGGTCGCGCAGCCTCGCCTGGCGCGCCGATTCCGTGGTGCGGCGCTCTACGGCGACGCGCAGGGCGACGCCGAGTCCGACCACGCCGGCGACGTTCTCCGTCCCCGTGCGACGGCCCTTCTCCTGCCCGCCGCCGGTCTGCATCGTGGCGAGGCGTGTGCCCCGTCGCACGTACAGGGCGCCGACGCCCTTCGGACCGTAGAACTTGTGCGCGTTCACCGACACCAGGTCGACCGGGATCTGGCTCACGTCGAAGTCCAGCGCGCCGACCGTCTGCACCGCGTCGGTATGGAGCTTCACCCCGCGGTCGCGGCAGATCTCGCCGATCTCCGCGATCGGCTGGATCGTGCCGATTTCGTTGTTCGCGTGCATGACCGACACGAGTGTCGTCTTCGGACCCATCGCCGCTGCGATGGCGGCCGGATCGACGCGGCCCTCGCGATCGACGGCGACGACAGTGAGCCGCACCTGCCCGTTCGATTCGAGATCCCTCGCGGTGTCGAGCACCGCGTGATGCTCGATCGCCGTCGTGACGAGATGATCGCCGAGGCCGCGGCGCGCTTTCATCACCCCGCGGAGCGCGAGGTTGTCGGCCTCCGTACCCCCGCTGGTGAAGACGATCTCGGTGGGCTGCGCGCCGAGAGCAGCCGCGACTTCCTCCCGGGCGCGGTCGACCAGCTCGCGCGCGGCACGGCCCTCGGCGTAGATGCTCGAGGGGTTGCCGTGCGTGTCGCGGAGCACGCGGTCCATCGCCTCGGCGACCTCGGGGTCGACGGGGGTGGTCGCCGCGTGATCGAGATAGACGCGCTTCACCTATGTAAGTCTAGGCGCGATGCTGCCCTTCTTCGCCGCGATCGGGCTCTTCGTGATGCTCGTCCTCCTGTGGCTGGGAGAGCGACTTGCCGACCGAACCGAACCGCCTCCGCGCTCCCGGCGACGGCTGCCGCCCGGCCCCCGCGCATAGGTGCTTCGCACATACGAGATCAGCCACCGGGTCGCGCGCCGGCTCGCCGTGGACGCGCAGCTCCTCGGGGCCGAACGAGCGAGCCCCGACCGCCGCGGGATCCTCGCGACCGTCGAGCGGATCATCTGGCTGCAGCTCGATCCGACCAGCGCAGTCGCGCGAAGTCACTTCCTCGTGCTCTGGAGCCGTCTCGGCCAGTACGAGCGAGAGGACGTCGCTCGCCTCATCTACAGAGAGCAGCGCCTCTTCGAGTGGCGCGCGTTCGTCTATCCGACGAAGCATCTCCCCTTCTATCTGCTCGCGATGCGAAGTCGGTCCGAGAAGTACACGTACCGGCGATTCCGCGTGGCGTGGATACGTAAGAACATGCCGCTCCGACGGCAGGTGCTGTCCCGCCTGCGGCGCGAGGGACCGCTCGCGACCAGTGCGTTCGACGGGCGCGAGGCGGTGTCATGGCATTCGACCGGCTGGACCAACGACCGCAACGCGAGCCAGATGCTGGAGTTCCTCTCGGCCGAGGGTCGCGTGCTCGTTGCCGGCCGCGCCGGTCAGGAGCGCCTTTGGGATCTCACCGAGCGCTGCGTGCCAGCGACGGCGCTGGTGTCGTCCGCGCCGCCGACGAAGCTCATCCGCGATGCGACGGTCCGCGCCCTCCGTGCGCTCGGCGTGGGGACGACGAAGCAGATCTCCGAAATGCTTCCGGGCGCCGTGCGCCCGCAGGTGCTGAAGGCGATCGCGTCGCTCGCGCGCTCCGGTGAGTTCGTTCCCGTCCGTATCGTGACCGACGCGGGCACGCTCAAGGGGAGCTGGTACGTGCTCGCGGCCGATGCGGAGCGGATCCCCGCGCTCGAGCGGAGCTGGAGCGGACGCACCACCCTCCTGTCGCCCTTTGACACGCTGATCCGCGACCGCGCGCGCACCGAGGCGCTGTTCGGGATGCGCTACCGCATCGAGATCTACTACCCGCCGGCGAAGCGGCGGTACGGCTATTTCGCGATGCCGATCCTGCGCGACGATGAGCTCATCGCCCGGATCGACCCGCGCGTCGATCGGGAGAAGGACGCGTTCGTCGTCAACGCCGTTCACCTCGAACCCGGCATGGTGCGCGACCGCGCCACCGGGACCGCGGTCGCGCGTGCGCTCGACGATCTCGCGCGGTTCACAGGCGTGTCGCGCGTCAGCGTTCCTACCGGCGTCGGCTTGCCTGGTCTCCGCTAGCCTCGCGGCATGCGGACTCTGCTGATCGGCTTCCTCCTCATCGGGGCATGCACCACGCCCTCATCGACCACTGCCACGCCGACGCCGACTTCCCCCTCCAGCGTGTCGTTTGGTGCGTCACCGACCGGCGTAGCGACGGCATCGGCCTTCCCCACCTCGACCTTCGCCGTCGATCCCTCTGCGCAGTGGCCGGTCGTGCTCTACGAAGGCGAAGGCTTCATCGTTCATCAGCGCACGGAATCGGCTACCAAGGAGTTTGCTCGACCCTGCGGCCCCCTCTTCAAACTCGAGACTCGGCCGGCAGGCCTCCTCGCGTCGTGCCGCGCTTCGTCCGAGTCCGCGGAGCTCCGGCTCATCTCGATCCCGGACGGCCGGGTGATCTTCTTGGCGTCAGGCATCCATTCATCGTGGAACGCGGACGTCTCGCCCGATGGCCGATCGGTCGCCGCGTTCCGCGGTGGAGCGTGCCCCCCGGGACCGCCCGTTTGCCAGACTCACGCAGTGCTGATCGACGTCGCCAGCAAGACCGAACGCGAGCTCCTCCCGAGCGGCTATCACCTAGGAGCGACGCTCGAGTGGAACGTTCTCGGCCTCACGCTCTTCCAGCCGGAGTGTGCCGAGGCGGGGTGTGCGGGTCCGGGTGACAAGAGCGGCACGTTCGTTTGGGATGGGTCCGCATTCAAGAAGTGGAGTGACCTGCGTTTCGTGGCGAAATCAGGCGACTGGACGCTGCTGGAGCGTCTGACCTCATTCAGACGTGAGCCTCGCGCCGTAGTCATTCGTGGTCCTCAGGGCGAAAGCGAGTTGTCGGCGGGACACGCTCTCACGATCAGCGACGCTGGCGAGACGCTCGTGTGGATACCTGGGTCGCGGTTGCTGGCGCGCCTCGCGCCCGACGGTCGCGTCCTTTGGCGGGCGGCGTTTGACGGCGAGGTCATGAAGATGATCGGCGCGGACGCTCTGCTGGCTTGGTCGCCGACAAACACGCTCGACCTCTATGACCTCAAGCGGATGCTCCGATTCGCAATCGATGCAAAGCCCGCGATGACGGGGGTCGTCCGCTAGCCCTTCTCTGGCTTCTTGATCACCCGAAGACCCAGCTCCTCGAGGAGCTTGTCATCGAGCGTCGCGGGCGCATCGAGAAGTGGGTCGTAGCCGGTCTGCGTCTTCGGGAACGCGATGGTCTCGCGCGCGTTCGACAGCCCCGCGACGACCATGAGCGTTCGGTCGATGCCTGTCGCGATGCCGCCCTCCGGGGGCGCGCCGTATTCGAGCGCGTCCAGCAGGGCGCCGCAGCGGACCGCCCCCTCCTCCTTCGAGATGCCCAGCACCTCGAACGCGCGCTCTTGCATGGTGCGGTTGTGGATGCGGATGCTCCCGCCGCCGAGCTCATGGCCGTCGACGACGAGGTCGTACTGGGAGCTCAGCGCCTTACCCGGGTCATCGCCGAAGAGATGCTTCGCATTGGCCTCGTCGAGCGGACCCGCGAAGGGGTTGTGCGAGAACGTCCACCGGCCGTCGAGCTCGCGCTCGAACATCGGGAAGGGATGGATCCACATCGCGTGATGCGTCGACTCGTCAACAAGGCGAAGCTCCGCGCCCAGCTGGCGTCGCACCTCGCCGATGGACCGGCTCGCCACGCGGTACTCGGCCGCGACCGCAAGCACGAGGTCGCCATCTCTCGCACCGGTGGCTGAACGGAGACGCGCGAGCTCGTCGGCGCTGAAGAACTTGGCGACGGGAGACTTGACCTCCGAGCCGCCGACGGCGAACGACACGAGGCCCTTCGCGCCGCGCGTCTTGGCGATCGCGGCCCAGCCGTCGATGTCCTTCCGCGACGCGTCGGCCCGGCCAGGCACGACGAGCGCCCGCACGGCCCCGCCCTGCTCGATCGCATCCTTGAAGACCGCGAAGCCGGTGCCACGGAAGATCTCGGTCAGATCGACCAGCTCCATCGCGAAGCGCGTGTCGGGCCGATCGCTCCCGTACCGGCGCATCGCGTCCTCGTATGTGAGCCGGGGCCAGGGCTTCTTGTGCAGCGGCTTCGTGCCAAATCGCTCGAACGCCGCCGTGTAGCACTCCTCCACGATCGACATCACGTCGCCCGGCTCCGCGAAGCTCATCTCGACGTCGAGCTGCGTCAGCTCGTAGATGCGATCCGCCCGCGGATCCTCATCGCGGAAGCAGCGCGCGATCTGCACGTACTTGTCGATACCGCCGACCATGAGGATCTGCTTGAGCTGCTGTGGCGACTGCGGCAGCGCCCAGAACTTCCCCGGGTAGTAACGGGACGGCACCACGAAGTCGCGCGCCCCGGTCGGGTCGGACCGGATCATCATCGTCGTCTCTATTTCCCAGAAGCCGCGCTCCACGAAGAAGGTCCGGATGAAGTTCGTCACGTCACTCCGGAGACCCATGAGCTCCTTCGAGCGCTCGCGCCGCAGATCGACGTAGCGGTATTTCCAGCGGAGGTTCTCGTCGACCGGCGTTTCCTCGTTCACGTAGAACGGCGGCGTCTTCGCTTCGTTGAGGACGACGACTTCCTCCGCCGCCACTTCGACGTCTCCGGTGGCGAGCTTGGCGTTGCGCGTCCCCTCAGGGCGCGGACGCACGGTTCCCCGCACTTGAAGCACCCACTCGCTGCGGACGTCCTTGAGCGCGGCGTGCGCCTTCGGTTGCTCCGCCGCGTTGGCGACGATCTGCGTCTTGCCGTAACGGTCACGGAGGTCGATGAACGTCACGTCGCCGTGGTCGCGTCGGCGATCGACCCAACCGGCGAGCGTGACCGCCTTGCGGTTGTCCCCGACGCGCAGCTCGCCCGCGGTATGAGTGCGCAGCATCAGGAAGGGTCCTTCATGTATGGCCCTTCGCCGGCGGCTCCGGGCTCGTTGTCGTCCGGGTTGCTCGGCGGCTTCCACAGCGTCGGTCGCGCGTGGGGCTTCACGTGCCGTCCGACCTCGGTGACGACCGCCGCGAGCTTCGTGATGCGCTGCTCCTTCTTCGCCAGGTCGCGCACGATGACGTTGCCGCCTCGCGCCTCCGGGGTGCCGCGGATGACGGCGACGCGCGCGCCATGCTTGATCGCGCTTTCGAGCTGTTTGTCGAGTGGCCGCGCTGAGTAGTCGATCGCGACCGTGAAGCCCTTCTCGCGCAGCGGGTTGGCGAGCTGCGTGCGGTCGGCGACGTCGTCGGGCTGCGCCGAGATGACGTAGACATCGGGCCTCGGTTCCTGCGCCACGGTCACTCCCTGCTGCTTCAGCGCGTAATAGAGCACCTCGACGCCGCCGGCGATGCCGGTCCCGGGCATCTCCGGACCGCCGATGATGCGGACGAGCCGGTCGTACCGACCGCCCGCGGCGACCGCGATGTCCCCCGATTTCGTGAACGCCGGGTCCGTGAGCACGAACTCGGAAACGGTGCGCGTGTAGTAATCCAGCCCCCGTACCAGGGTCGGCACCACGCGGTGCGGGATCCCCAGGCGTGTCAGTCCGTCCTGCACTTCCGCGAAGTGCTTCTTGTCCTCGTCGCAGATCACGTCGACGATCTTCGGAGCGCCGTCGATGACCGCGCGGTCCTGCGCCTCTTTAGAGTCGAGGACGCGAAGAACGTTCGTCTCGAGCCTGCGCCGTGACTTCTCGCTCAGCGCGTCGCGATGCTTCGCGAAGTAATCGGCGAGCGCCGCCTTGACCTTCGGCTGGCACGCTTCGTCACCGATGGTGTTGACCTGGATCTCGTAATCGGTGAGGCCGACCTCCTGGAACAGTCCGTGGGTGAAGTCGACGATCTCGACGTCGGCGGCCGCCTCGGGAGCGGCGTAACACTCGAGCCCCCACTGCCAGAACTGGCGGAACCGCAGCAGCTGCGGCCGCTGCCCACGGAACATCGGCTCCCAGTAGAAGAAGCGGATGGGCTGCGGGGTCTTGTGCAGGCCGTGCTCGAGCAGCGCGCGCGTGACCGACGCGGTGCCCTCGGGCCGGAGCGCGAGGCCCGTCCCCTCGCCACGCTGCCCGACCTCGTACATCTCGTATCCGACGATGTCGCTCGATTCGCCGGACGACTTCACGAAGACCTCGCGATCCTCGAAGATCGGCGTGCTGATGCGCGGATAGCCGTAGCGGAGGGCGCGCGCCTGCACCACGGCCTGGAGCGCGTCCATCGCGGCCGCTTCTTCGGGGAGCAGGTCCCGCGTACCGCGGGGCGCCTGAAAGGCGGGCATCGGGACCATCACGATAGTCGTTCGGGCGCGTCACCCTTTGCTGCGGCGGGGCGCGAAGCGCACCCGCCAAGCAGATGAGCCCGGCGAAGCCGGAGCGATTATCGTCAGAAGCGATGAAGCGTCGCTCGGTCCTCAGCGGGCTCGTCGCCGGCATCGCGCTGGCGGCCTGCGGCTCGACCGCGCAGAGCGGCGGCACCAAGACAGGAGGAACTACTACGGCCACTCCCACACCACCCAGCGCAAAGCCGACACAGGCGACCGTCGAGCTCGCCAAGGGCGGCTCGTTCACCTTCACGCTCCGAGCGGACAAAGCTCCTCAGACCGTCGAGCGGTTCGCGAGCAAGGCGCGCAGCGGCTTCTACGACAACCTCACGTTCCACCGCGTCGAGGACTGGGTCACTCAGGGTGGCGATCCGAAGGGCACCGGCACCGGTGGCGAGCGCGTGCCGAGCGAGTACAACGATCTGTCGTTCAAGCTCGGCGCGGTCGGCATCGCACGCGGTCAGGATCCGGCGTTCAACAACGATTCCCAATGGTTCATCGTGAAGAAGGACTCGACGTTCCTGGACAAGCAGTACACGAACTTCGGCCAGGTCATATCGGGTATGGACGTTGTCGTGGGCATCAAGATCGGGGACAAGATCAAGTCGATCAAGATCACGTAAGAGTGCGCGCGATGAGCGTGCGAGGCTCGATCGCATACGCGCTCGCATTCGCCCTCTTCGTCGCCGTTGCGTTACCACTCGATCGCACCACATCGGCGCTGCAACAGTCCGCACTTGGGCTCACGGCCTGGGCCTTCCTTTTCATCGCGCTCTGGCTTCAGCCGCCGGCGGTGCGGGTACAGGTCGCGGTGCTCGTCGTCCTCGCGACGTTCCTCGAGATCGTCGGCTCGATGGTGTGGGGCGCGTACCGCTACCGCCTGGAGAATCTCCCCCTCTACGTCCCGGCGGGGCATGGGCTCTTCTACCTCGCGGCGCTGCGAGTCGCGTCGCTGCCGATCCTCGAGCGCAACTCGCGGCGCATCGTGATCGCCGTCACCGTCGGCGCGACGCTCTGGATGCTCTACGGCCTCGCGCGACCGCCGCTGCCCGACCTCCTCGGCTTCGTCACCTGGGCGATCTTCCTCCGCTTCATCATCCGCGGTCGCTATCCGCTCCTTTACGCCGTGAGCTTCGCGATGACGACGGCGCTCGAGCTGTACGGGACGGGGCTTGGCATCTGGCGGTGGGCACCGGTGCTGCCGGGATTGATGCTCCCCGCCGGCAATCCGCCGACGGGCATCGGTGCGGGCTACGCGGCGATGGACGCGCTCACACGGCGCGTCGTCGGGCGGCTCCGGGCCCGCCGCGACACCAGGCCGGAGCTCGCCGAAGCGGTCTAGGCGCTGAACGGGATCACGTGCTCCTGCTCTTCGGGATCGTTTCGCGCCACGACGGCTATCACCGGCTCGTCGTAGGGGTTCTCGGGGTAGTGCGGCACGCCCGGCGCGATGAAGAGGAAGTCGCCGGCGTTCGTCTCCATCGAATGCTGTAGCCGGTCGCCCCAGTGGTGGATCGCCCGGCCGCTTATGACGTAGACGGCGCTCTCGAACTCGCTGTGCGAGTGCGGCTCCGCCTTTCCCTTCGGCGGCACGACGATGAGATTGAGCGAGAGGTTCTTCGCGCCCGCGGTCTTGCCCGACACGCCGAGGAAGTACGGGAGCTTCTGCTTCGCTTCGAAGGCCACCGTACTGCGTACCCGCACCGACCCGCTGTGGCCCTCGATCTCCGGCCCGACGGTCACTGCACGCCACCTTTGGTCATCGGCAGCGCATCGAGGATCTTCCGCAGCTTGTCCTCGGGGAGGACCTTTTCCTCCAGGGCGACGTCGATCAGCGGCCGCCGCTCCGCGAGCGCGCGCTTCACGAGCGCCGCCGACTTTGCGTAACCGATGTGCGGCGTAAGCGCCGTGATGATCAGTGACGGACTGGAATCCATCAGCTCCTTCACCCGCTCCTCGTCCACGCGCATTCCCTCGACCGTCTTCACGCGTAGCTGCCGGACCGCGCTCGCGAGGATCGTCGCTGAGAAGCACACCGCGTAGTTGATGCCCGGCATCATCACATTGAGCTCGAGCTGCCCTGCCTGCGCGCCCCACGCGACGGTCGTGTCGTTCCCGATCACCTGGAAGCAGACCTGGTTGACCATCTCCGCGATCGCGGGATTCACCTTGCCGGGCATGATCGACGAGCCGGGTTGCACGGCCGGGATCACCAGCTCGCCAAACCCGGTGCGTGGCCCGGAGACAAGGAGGCGAATGTCGTTGCAGATCTGCGACACCTCGATCGCGGCGGTGCGCATCCCGCTCGAGATGCGGACGAACGGCGCCATCGACTGCATCGACGCGAACAGGTCTTTCGCGGGCACGATCGGCTCGCCGTACCACTCCGCCAGGTGACGGCACACCCGCTCGCGGAACTGCGGATCGGCGTTGAGTCCTGTGCCGGCGGCGGTCCCGCCGATGCCGAGCTCGCATAGCTCGCTGCGACCGGCGTTCAGTCGCTGCGCCGCACCGTGCATGCGCTGCGCCCATCCTCCGATCTCCTGACCGAACGTGATCGGCACCGCATCCTGCAGGTGGGTGCGTCCTGGCTTGACGACGCTCGCGTACTCCGCGGCCTTCTTGGTGAAAGCGGCGGCGAGCATGGTGAGCTCGTCGACGACCACCTTGGTCAGCTCGAGGTGCGCGAGCCGCATGGCGGTCGGGGTCACGTCGTTCGTGGACTGGCCCATGTTGACGTGATCGTTGGGGTTGACGTGCTCGTACGTCCCGAGCCCGCCGCCGCAGATCTGGTTTGCGCGGTTGGCGACGACCTCGTTGACGTTCATGTGGAATGAGACGCCGGCGCCCGAATGGAACACATCGACGACGAATTGATCCAGGTGCTTGCCGGCGAGGATCTCGTCGCACGCGGAAACGATCGCGTCCCGTCGCTTGGGCTCCAAGCGACCTGCCTCGGCGTTCGCGAGCGCACCGGCGCGCTTCACGCGAACCATCCCGCGGATGAAGGCGGGAAATGGTCTGTATCCCGAGATCGGGTAGTTCTCGATGGCCCGCTGCGTCTGCGCTCCCCACAACGCGTCGGATGGGACCTCTATCTCCCCGAGCGTGTCTTTCTCCCGACGCGCGGCCATCGAGAAGTAGAATAGTTGTTCCCAGTGCAGAAGAATCGGCTCACCTGGATGATCGGCGGACCCCAGGGGAGCGGCATCAACGCCTCCGCCGAGGTATTCGCGAAGGCCTGTTCGCGGGCCGGGCTACGCGTGTACGCGAACATCGAATATCACTCGAACATCATGGGCAAGCACTCGTTCTACCGGGTGCGCGTCGATGACGAGGACATTCGTTCGTACCGCGACACGGCCGACATCCTGGTCGCGCTGGATGACGAAACGCTCACGGGCGACGGGCACCATCGCCGCTGGCCGACGCATTTCGGCCACTTGCACGAGATCAACGAGGGCGGCGGCGTTGTCTACGACAGCGAGATCGAGTTCCAGCCCAAAGACTCGGGACGCGCAGACCTGCGCTTCTACGCGGTCCCCTTCATGGAGATCATCAAAAAAGCGCTCGAGGAGGTCGGCAAGGGCGAGCAGGCGCGCCGCTACGAAGTCATGAAGAACACCGTCGGCCTCGGCGCGTCGCTGGCGCTCTGCGACTACCCGTTCGACCTCGTCGCCGAAGTCATCCGCAGCCAGTTCAAGGGCAAGCGCTCCGAGGTCGGCGAGCTCAACGTGCGCGCCGCGCGTCTGGCGTTCGAGCACGTGAAGCAGCACGAGAGTGCGAAGGACTTCCCGTACACGCTGAGACCAGGTGCGGAGCCGAAGGCGCGCATCCTCGCGAAGGGTTACGAGATCGCCGCGATCGCGAAGCTGAAGGCGGGCTGTACGTTCCAGACCTACTACCCCATCTCGCCCGCGACCGACGAGAGCGTGTTCCTGGAGCGACACCAGCGCGACTACAACCTGCTCGTCGTGCAGTGCGAGGACGAGATCAGCTCGATCAACATGGCGGTCGGCGCGGCGCACATGGGCGTCCGCGTCGCCACCGCGACCAGCGGACCAGGCTTCGCGCTCATGGTCGAAGGCATCGGCTTCGCTTCGATCACCGAAGCCCCCGGTCCGGTGCTCGTGCTGTATCAGCGCGGCGGTCCGTCGACGGGACTGCCGACTCGTCAGGAGCAGGGCGACCTGCAGTTCGCGCTGCACCCCGCGCAGGGAGACTTCCCGCACATCGTCACGGCACCTGGCGACCTCCGCGAGACCTATCAGGACGTCTTCTCCGCCTTCAACTGGGCCGAGCGTTACCAGATGCCGATCATCGTGATGTCGGACAAGAAGCTCGCCTCGGTGTACACGACGATCGACAAGCTCGAGCTGAAGTACGACAAGGTCGATCGCGGAGAGCGCTTCACCGGAACGGAGTGGACCGCCATCGACGCGAAGGGGCCGAACGACACGGCCAACGGCCACAACGGGAACGCGAAGCACGGCGACGGCAACGTGAAGGAGTACCTCCGCTACGCGCTCACGAAGGACGGCATCTCACCCCGTAGCCGGCCCGGCGTCCCCGG
>Ga0114129_10011896_pt1 | contig 12380 bp, 8 predicted proteins | sample RhiMetdeltSRZDD1_FD_80071 | JGI IMG/M metagenome (GOLD analysis project Ga0114129, IMG submission 80071) | Populus rhizosphere microbial communities from Tennessee, USA - Rhizosphere MetaG P. deltoides SRZDD1 (version 2) (version 2) | ecosystem: Host-associated > Plants > Roots > Rhizosphere >...
GCCCCCGAGCGCCTCGTCCGCGCGCTCACGGGCCGCCTGAAGGCGGCCCCTACGATCGTCGTGTTCGTGATGATCGTCGTCTTCGTAGGGGCCGCCTTTAGGCGGCCCGCTTGGACGAATCACGCCGCGGAGACGATCGACGAGCGAGGTCATGCCGACAGTGCGCCTTGTCGCGTTTCGGCCGTTTCGGCGTTGTCACGGGCGTCGAGCGCCGGCGATGAACCGATCCCGGACTCGATCAGCGCGAGGATACGTAGTGCGACACTCTTGGCGAGCGGTCCCGTATTGCCGATCGGCCCGACACACGTCGGACAGCCGCGCTCGCACCCACATCCCTCAATGAGCTCGCGTGTCCGCGTCCGAAGCTCTCGGTCCATGGCGAAGAGCGGCTCGCTGAAGCCGATGCCGCCGGGATAGTTGTCGTAAATGAAAATGCGCGGCTCGTCCGCGATTGTCACCGGTTCACCGGTTCGCGTCAGATCGGTCTGCTCGCCGAGCTCGCCGCTGCCAATCGAGATGCCGATGTCCTGACGATCGCACATGAGCAGCAACTGCGCGACCTGTCGCATCGCGAACGAGAGGCCCACCACACCGTCGCGGCGATCGTCGGGGGCGTGCGGAAGCGCCGCCATGACCGCACGAGGGATCGTCAGCCAGTACGCCGTCGTGTGCATCTGCTGCTCGGGCAGATCCAGCTCACCCGAGCCAACGTTTTCGTTCGTGTAGAACTTGATCTTCTTGAAGCCCACGACGCGCGACGAGACATGGACTTCTCCATGAGCTGCAGTGTAGGGCGGGTCTTGCTTTGCCCTTCGACTGTCGCTCAGGGCACCCCGAGCGACGTCGAGTGGTGTAGACCCGCCGGCAAACGTCTCGAGCACCGTGACTTTGGTGTACGTGATCGCATCCGTGTAGTAGTCGCAATCGATTTTGCGCACGTACGCTTTGCGGCCTTCGAAATCGAGCCTCTCCACCTGATACAGCGCGGCCTCCACCAGGTAGATCGCCTTTTCATGCAGCGTCGACGGCCCGCTGTTGAAACTCGTCTCGCCGATGACGTCAGCGCCCGTGGTCGTATCGACCACCACGAAGTTGTCCGACGAGATGGAACGCAAGCTCACCGCGTCGGCGGGATACGACTCGTTCGTCCATTGCCATACGGCCTCGGTGTCACCGGCCGATTCCGTACGGTGGACTAAGCCGCTCTCCTCGAGAATTCCCAACACATCCTGGACGTTGACGCCGGACGCACTCGCGTCACCCTGAGCCTGTCGCAGCGCGTGTCTGCCGTACACATCGGAAGTGGTGAACGGCAACTCGAACGCCGCGCACTTCACGTGATCGACGAGGATATGCAGATTGTCGGGATTGATCAGCGCGCGCTCGGGAGGCGCGTCGAAGAAGTACGACGGATTGCGTACCACGAACTGATCGAGCGGAGCGCTGCTCGCGACGAGCACTGCGGCCGAACGGCCAGTTCGCCGCCCTGCCCGCCCCGCTCGCTGCCAGGTTGCCGCAATCGTGCCGGGATAGCCAGCCATCACGCACACATCGAGGGCGCCGATGTCGATGCCGAGCTCGAGCGCATTGGTCGACACCACCGCCCTGACGCTGCCCTCTCGCAGCCCTTTTTCGATCTCACGGCGACGCTGAGGCAGGTAGCCCCCGCGATATCCACGGATCTGATCGGGGCTGCCCGGCACGCCACCAAAGTCGTCCTTCAAGTACGTGGTCAGGATTTCCGTGGCGAGCCGGCTCTGTGCAAAGACGATCGTCTGAAGCTTGCGCTTGAGAAACTCCGACGCAAGACGACGGGTTTCGGCCAGATACGACCGGCGTATCCCGAGTTGCTCATTCACCACGGGCGGGTTCACGAACAAGAAGACCTTCTCGCCGCGAGGTGCCCCGCTCTCGGACACGAGCTCGAATGGCTGCTCGACGAGGGCCTCGGCCAGCTCGCGAGGATTCGCGATCGTGGCCGAGGAGCAGATGAACGTCGGATTCGAGCCGTAGTGCCGGCAGATTCGTCCGAGCCGGCGGAGCACATTCGTCAGATGGCTACCGAAGACACCGCGATACGCGTGCAGCTCGTCGATCACGACGTAACGCAGGTTTTCGAACAGCTTCGCCCATCGCGGATGATGCGGAAGGATTCCAGAATGCACCATGTCCGGGTTGCTCAGCACGACGTGCGCTCGGCCGCGAATCGCTCGGCGCGCGTCCTGCGGCGTGTCGCCGTCGTAGGTGAACACGCCAATCTCCAGGTCGCTCCGATGTGAGAGCAGATCGGACAGCTCGTGAAGCTCGGCGAGTTGATCCTGTGCGAGGGCCTTCGTGGGAAACAGGTAGAGCGCGCGGGTCGAGGGATCTCCGAGCACACGGCTCAGGACCGGCGCGTTGTAACAGAGTGTCTTGCCGGAGGCGGTGGGTGTGGTGATGACGACATTGCGCCCCGCCATGGCGTGGTCGATCGCGACGGCCTGATGGGTGTAGAGCTGCTCGACACCGCGCTGTCGCAACACCTCCCGCAAACGCTCGTCGACTCCTGGAGTGAACGGCGCATATTGCGCATCACGCACGGGAAGGCGTCGCACGGCGGTGACCCAGCCGTCCGGCCTGTCACTGCGATCCCCGACTCCCCCGGTCAGCCGCTCCAGCGCCGCGGTCAGCGCGTGATCGTGCGCGGGATCCGTACGTCTGGCGGGCAGCATGGCCGGACGATCATAAGGCGAAAGGCCGTCGGCTTCAATGGGTTTGCGAGGCCGACCAGAGTTGCAGCTCGGCGATCGACCACGGCACCTGGCGGTCGAGCGGCTTGGCCATGAGTCGAACGAACCGCGCCTCTCGCGGTGTGAAGGTCAGGACGATGCGAAGGTGTCGAGGATCGTCCATTCCCCCTTGAATCGCTTGCGACAGCACATTGCCGCTCCACGCAGGACTCCACGTCGTTCCATCCGAAGACGTCTCAGCGCTGAGCGCAAGCGGCGAGAGCCAGTACTGCGATCCAAGGCTGTGCACGATCGCACCGACCGTTCGCGTGTCGCCGAGATCGAGCGTCAGTGCTTGGCGATCGTCGAAGAGACCGCACTGCCAGAAGGTCTCTTCATCGCCGTCGATGGCCTTCGACAGGTCGATGGCCGAGCATTGCGATCGAAGTTCGCGTACCGCGACACGCTGGCCGGCAGGTCGCGAACGTGCGCTGTCTCGTCGTGGCAATTTGTAGAGAACGAGCGACTGATTCTGCGCGAGCACCGTGGCTCCGGCCTGGTGTTCGACCAGCGCCTGAAGCCGCGGAGCGTCGACACCCACGAGCACATGGAGATCGCCGAACCGCTGGAACGGTGTCAACAGATCGTCGGCTTCGGCGCGGCCTGCCGCGACGAGCGCCCAGTAGTAGCTCGGCCCCCATCCGCTGTATCCGTTCACCGCCTTCCATCCGCCATCGACGGCTCTGAAAACGGCGGCGATGTCGCGCCCGATGTTGTCTGGAGGCACGTCGAACACGGTGGCACCGCGCAACAGATCGGCGCCCGGAACGGGACCAGGCAGCGCCGCGATCCCGAGACGGTCGACCCAGCCATCGCTGAGCACGGCCGGGCCCGTGATGAGCACCGTGATCAGCGCGACACGACGAGAGCGTCCGCGCACGAACTCCGCGACGACAATCCCCGCGACCACGGCCAGACACAGCATCGACATCAGCCAGAAACGGGCCGGGACTCGTAGGCTGTCCATACCCGGCAACGCCATCAACCACCTGAATGGACCAGGCCGTCCCGCTTTGCCCATATAGACCAGCGTCGGGCCGAGTGCGAGCGCCCAGGTCAACAGAGCGGACAGCAGATAGAAACCGATCACCGGCGCCCGTTTCAGCGTGTCGCGGACGCCCGCGGACAGCACGAGCGCCAGAAAGAGACTGAGCCCTGCAACCTCGATCGGCTTTCTCACGCCGGATGCCGACACATGGAGAGGCCCGATCTCGAACATGAATGGGCCTGACACCAGCAGGACGAGGATGACCACGAGATAGGACGCGGCGATCGCAAGCAGCAGCCACCGCAATACGGACACCATCATGATCCCGCGGGCGGCGTCGGCCTGCCATGCTCGCGTGAACATCCAGACCAGACCGAGCATGGACAGCACCATCAGCGCGGCGCCTGGAAACAACTCGCCCTCAGGCAGGCAGAGGACGCGCAGCCATCCCCAGAAGGTCAACGAAGGTGGCGCGCAGAGCACCGCGGCGATGTCGGCGCTGAAGGCACGGATCTCACCCTCGCTCCGCACAAAGCCGTAGTAGGCGTGCACGGTTGCGTATTTGTAGAGCACTGGCGCGAGCGGCACCAATGCGATCACCGTTGCGACCGCAATCATCGCCAGCGCGTGCCATCGCCCTCTGAGCACGACAAACCACAACGTCCACAACCCGACGAGCAGCGAGAAGAACACGAGGGCGTACCCATTGGCTGCCCCCTGCAACATCCACGTCACGCCGTAGAGTGCGAGCCACCAGCGCTTGCCCGTCTCGAGGTAGGCGTGTAACCCCAGGAGTGCAAGCGGCGCCCAGAACGCCGCGAGCATTTGAATGTGCGGCAACTGCGAGACGCGATAGGGTGCGAAGGCGAACGCCAGGCCCGCGACGAAGGCGCCGGCCGCGCTGCCGGTGAGCCTGTGGACGAGCGCGAACATTGCGATCCCACACAGCGGATACGTGAGCAGCAGCGTGAGGTTGTAGGTCACGACGGCGTCGCGCGTCACCCAATAGATGGGCGATGCGATGACGCTGATGCCGAGAAGATGTTCAGAGAACGTCAGCGTGTCGCGGGTGGGGAAAAAAATCGGGAACTGATACCAGCTGTCGGTCAGGGGAACGTGCGTGGCGTTCCACTTGAGAATGGCTGCGGTCAAGAGGGGATCGCCGGGATCGTTCACGATGGACGTGCCGAGATGCGTCAGCACGTCCCGTCCGAGCACGAGTGTAATGAGGGTGTAGATCAGCAGACTGAGTGCCCCTGCTGTCCATGCGCGCGACGTCAAATCACCTCCCAATCGAAGGCCCCATCCCTCGACGTTGCTCGAGATGCCCTGAGCGCAGTCGAAGGGCAGGAATCAGGCCTCAGGCCTCAGGGCTGTCTCAGGCCTCAGGGCTGGGCCCTGAGGCCTGCCGTATGGTACCGTGCCTCACGTGAATCACGTCGACAGGCGCTATAACCAGACGCAGGAGCAGTACGCAGCCGACGATTTGGAAACGATGCAGGAGGCGCGTCGATATAGCGCGCATCTGTTCAATTTGTTTCGCGGTCACGTCGGCAAGCGCGTGCTCGAGGTCGGATCCGGCATTGGCACCATGAGTCGTCCGCTTGCCGATGCGGCCGACATCGTCGTCGGGCTCGAGCCCAACGTGAACTGTGTTACGCGCCTGCGGCAGGCGATGCAGGGTCATCCACGATTCAGCCTTCGTGTCTGCCATCTCGAGGAGTGCGATCGTGAGGAGCTCGCGAGCCAACGATTCGATACCGTCGTGTGCGTCAACGTCCTCGAGCACATCGAGAATGATGTCGAGGCCCTGCGCGCGTTCAAGGACGTCCTGGTGCCGTCCGGCCGCGTCTTGATCTTCGTCCCCGCAGTGCAAGCGGCCTATGGTCCGCTCGACGCGGAACTCGGTCATCATCGGCGCTATTCCAAGCCAACCTTGGCCAAAGCGTTCGCCGATGCCGGCCTCGAGCTGCTGACGTTGCGATACACGAATCCGATCGGTCTCGTCGGCTGGATGTACAACGCGCACATCAGCAAGTCGACCGCGCACAGCCTCACGCAGGTGAAGTTGTTCGAGACGCTGGTCGCTCCGTGGGCGCTGCCGCTCGAGCGCCTCATCACGCCGCCGATTGGACTGTCGCTCGTTGCGGTAGGACAGCGAATTCGAGATTGACGATTGACGATTGACGATTGACGGATTGAAATCCACCCATCAATTCGTCAATCGTCCCTCGTCAATCGTCAATGCAGTTCAAGTCTGTCTCGCACCAAATCGAAATCGATGTCTCTCGGGAGCCTCCAGCGCGTGAACTGCGAAAGACGGCTCAGCGGGAGCTCCAGGTGTTCCTGCGTGCGCACGACGTCGTCACGTAGTGCGTACACAGCGGCGATGTAGTAGCGCGTCGCAGGGTCGTCCGCGCCCGCCGCGACGCGACGCGCATGCGATTGAATCGCCATGTTGCCGAAACGCATGGCCTCCTCCGCCTCGCCGCGCGCGTGATGCAGCGCGCTCAGCTTCTGGTGAATCTCGATCAGCGTGCGCTCGCGCAACACGTGATCGGTCGTCGACAGATATTCGAGTTCACGCCGAAACTCCGCGTAGGCTGCCGTGTAGTCGCGACGCAGGTAGTACACGTACCCGAGTCGAGCGTGCGCGCCGACGATCAGCAGACCCTCCGTGCCGGACATCGCGCGTTCTTGCAGCTCGATCGCCTGCCTCGCCGACTTTTCCGCCTCGTCCAGGTTGCCGCTGAGCGCCTCGAGCAACGAGAGCTGCAGATGCGCGTACCCGGCCTCCGGATTGAGTTCCAGCGCCGTCCGCAGCTCTCTAATCCCTTCGGGGACCATGCCGCGCCACAGCCAGTACGAGCGGGCCAGCGACTGATGCGCTTCCGCGTTGTCGGGCTCGAGGGCGGCGCCGTGCTGCAGCGAGGCCACCCCTTCCTCGACCTTGCCGAGCGACACCAGCGCGCCGCCGAGCCACACATGCGCATTGGCAAGTGACGGCTTCAGCGCGATCGCCCGTCGCAGATGCTCGATGGCTTTGTAGTGCAGCTCCGGGAGGCTGAGGAAGTTGCCCTTCAAGCTGTATGCGCCGCCGAGCGCAGCCCATGCGGCCGCATAGGACGGATCGAGCTGGACGGCGCGCTCGAGCAGCGCGATCGCGCGATCGATCGCATCGCGTCCGGCCGATCGCATATTCAAGACGCCGCGTGAGTACGCCTCGAAGGCCTCGACTGACGAGGTCTCATCACGTTCGATCGCGTCCGCTTCCGCCTTCTCGAGCTTCACGTCGAGGCTTCGACTCAAATCGAAGACGATGCGATCCTGGAGCTCGAAGATGTCATCCACGCGACCGTCGATCTTCACCGTGCGCAAAAGCGATCCGGTCAGGACCTCGACCAGCTGCGCCGTGATGCGGATGCGATCCCCGAGCCGTTGATAGGCACCCGAGACGACCCACCAGGCCCCGAGGCGGCGACCGATCTCGATCGCCTGGCTGTCGCCCGCGGGCTCGGCTTCATCGCGTACGCTCTTGACCTGCTCGAACACCTGCGCGCGACCGATGACGGTGACGTCGCGGACGTTCTTCAAATCCGTGGTCACGGTCTCGGCGATCCCGCTCCCAATCCAATCGTCCGCGGCATTGCCGGTCACGTTGGTGAAGGTGAGCACGGCAATCGTACGTTCCCCGGCTTGCACGGGTACTGGGTGAACGGCGCCCGACCGCTCCCCTGTCTCGAGCCGACGTGCGAGCTGCCGCAGCGCAGTGCGCATGTCACTCGCGGCGTTGTAGCGCGAGACGGGAACCTTCTGAAGAGCACGGCGCACAATTCGATTCAGCTCGAGCGGAATGGCCGGATTGATCTGCGTCACCGGCTCGGGCTCACGGTGGAGAATCTGATCGAACACTGCGGCCAAGGTGGGCCCTCGGAATGGCAGCGTCGCCGTCAGCATCTCGTAGAGCACCACTCCGAGCGCCCACAGATCGACCCGATGGTCCACAGCTTCGGCACGCAGCTGCTCTGGCGCCATGTAGGCGATCGTCCCGAGCACCATGCCTGGCGCCGTCACCAGAAGCTGCGGCGTCGTGCGCAGGTTGGCTTCGACCGACGCGGGGATCTCCACTTTCGCGAGGCCGAAATCGAGGACCTTCACGAGCCCGCGCCTGGTTTGAATCAGATTCCCGCTCTTGATGTCGCGATGCGTGACGCCGCGGCCGTGCGCCTCGTCGAGCGCGTCGGCCACTTGGGCGGCGATGTCCACAGCCTCCGCGACAGGCAGCGGACCGCGACCGATGCGCTCCGAAATCAGTTCGCCCTCCACATACTCCATCGCAATGAACAGCGCATCGTCATGCTCGATCAAGTCGTAGGTGACGGCAATGTTCGGTGACTGCAGCAGGGAGGCCGCCTGCGCCTCGCGGAACAGGCGAGCACGGCTCTCGGCGTCGCGGCGCCGATCGGGTGGCAGAAACTTGAGCGCCACCTGACGTCCAAGTCGCCGGTCCTCGGCGATGTAGACCTCGCCCATGCCGCCGGAGCCGAGACGCTCGCCGATCTGGTAGTGCAGGATGGTTGTGCCGGTCAGAGAAGCCGTCGCCACGTGATCCCATTCTAGTGGTTGGCGTACCCTATCTTCTCGATGCTCACGTCTCCGTCCGGGCAGCCAGCGAGCTCGCAGCTCGTCCGGCGCCTGGGCTTCTGGTCGTCCATCGGCCTCGTGATCGGCATCACCATCGGCTCGGGGATCTTCCGGACGCCATCGGTTATCGCGACACGCGTGCCCGACCCAGCGCTGATGTTGAGCGTATGGGTCATCGGCGGCTTCATCTCTCTCTGCGGAGCGTTGTCGGTTGCAGAGTTGGCGGGATCGTTGCCGCAGACGGGCGGCTGGTATGTGTTCCTGCGCGAGACATGGGGACGACTCGTCGGGTTTCTGTTCGGCTGGTCCGAGCTGGTCTTGATTCGCGCCTCGGCCACAGGCGCGGTCGCGACCGTGTTCAGCGAGTACGCGCAGCGTTCGTTCGGCTACGACCCATCGGGCACAGGTTCAGCGACGAACGTCATCGCAGCGGCCGCCATCGTATTCGCCACGATCGTGAATATTCGTGGAGCTCAGATTGGCGCGGCGTTCACGGGCACGTCCACCATCGCGAAGTTCGGCGCGCTGGCCTTTCTCGTTCTGGCGGCGTTCTTCGTCGGGGCACCAGGGGCCAGCACGACGCACTTCATGGCCTCGAGTGCACCGGTGCAGCCGGGTCTCTTCGGGCTGGCACTCATTTCCGCGCTCTACGCCTACGACGGGTTTGCGGACATCTCATTCGCCGCAGGCGAGGTGAAGGACCCGCAGCGCACTCTGCCACGCGCGGTGATCGCGGGCACGCTGGCAATCATCGTGATCTATCTCGCCGCCAACTGCGCCTATCTGTACATCAACCCCATCGACGCGGTCGCCCACTCGCGACTTATCGCCGCCGACACGATGCGTGCGGTCGTCGGCCGCTTCGGCGCCACGTTCGTGTCCATCATCGTGGCGGTGTCCTCGGGAGGCACACTCGTCGGCATCATGCTGACAGCGCCGCGCATCTTCTTCGCCATGGCCGACGATGGTCTGTTCTTCAAGGCGATGGTCAAGGTCCATCCGAGATACCACACGCCGTATGTCGCCATCTCGGTCGCCTCAGCCCTCGGGATCGTCTTCGTGCTGACGCGCACATTCGAGCAGCTCGCCGACACGTTCGTGCTCTCGATCTGGCCGTTCTACGGCCTGGCGATCGCGGGCTTGTACCGATTACGGCAGCGGCGTCCCGACCTGCCGCGGCCATATCGAGTGCCCGGATATCCCGTGTTACCGGCCATCTTCATCGCCGGCGTCGCATATCTGGTTGGCAATGCGCTGCTGACCGACCCGCTCTGGACGAGCGTCACGTTTGCGATCGTCCTGGCGGGAGTGCCTGTGTATTACGTGTGTTTCGCCACGAAGAGCACGAAGACATGTTAGCCACGAAGAACACGACGATCACCGAGCGCGTACGCCGCAGAGAGCACAGGGGTCCCGAAGCGCTCACAGCGTTCACGTGCGTGTCGCGTCGCTCGCAGGCAGTCAGCCAGCGACGCGCACGTGAACGCCCTCTGCGTTAGAGTTCAACCAATGACACTCTCATTTCGAGCGCGACTGCGATCCGGCGAGCGTCTGTTCGCACCGCTCATGACGTTGAACTCGCCATCGGTCGCCGAGCTGATGGCACAGACCGGATTCGACTGGCTCTTCATCGACGCCGAGCATTCGCCGATGGATCCGTCTGAGATGCAGCTGCTCCTTCAGGCTGCGGGTGCGACGCCCTGCGTGATCCGTCTCCCATCAGGAGACGAGGTGGCGATCAAGAAGGCGCTCGACATCGGCGCCGCCGGGATCATCGCGCCGCAGGTGAACTCGGCGGATCACGCCAGACGAATCGTGCAGGCGGCCAAGTATGCGCCCGTTGGCCAGCGCGGAATGGGCATTGCTCGCGCCCATCGATACGGCTTGAAGGTTCGCGAGTACGTGCAGACTGCCAACGACGACATCGCCGTCATCGTTCAGGCTGAGCACCGCGACGCGATCGCGAACATTCAGTCGATCGTCGCAGTCGACGGCGTGGATGGTGTGTTGATCGGGCCCTACGACCTCTCGGCGAGCTTCGGCCGGCCTGGCGATGTTGCCCACCCCGATGTCCGCAACGCCATCGCGACCGTGCGATCCGCGTGCCTCGCGGCACAGCTGCCAATCGGCATCTTCGGTCTCACGGCCGATGCCGTACGCCCGTACATGGAGCAGGGATTCACGATGATCGTTGCCGGCGTCGATACCGTGCTTCTCGCCAACGCCGCCGTCACATTACTCGCGGAACTTCGAAACCAGCAATTGGCCTAGCTGATCACGCGTCACGATGAGGCATTACGCGATGCCACACTGCAGTTTTACCACTGTCGAATCCATCGGCCGCACCCTGCCGGACGTTGTGGTGACGACCACATGGGGCCAGCCCACGCTGAAGGTACGCGGGAAGATGTTCGTGTGCATGGCATCCCACAAGTCCGCAGAACCGAACACGCTGGTGGCGATGATGGGTTTCGCCGACCGGGACGCGCTCATTGAGGACGACCCTGGCACCTACTACCTGAAAGAGCATTACTTGAACTACCCGTGTGTCCTCGTGCGGCTGTCACGCGTCCGTGCCGACGCGCTTCGGGACCTCGTCACCGGCGCGCACAGATTCATGAGCGCCAAGGCGCCGAGGAAGTCGGTCACCGGCAGCCGACGTGGAGTTGCTCGGCAATCACGCGCTCGATGACGTTCGTCATTGCGTCTTCGTACGCTCCGGTTGGCAGTTGAAGTGCGGAGCCCTTTGCTTCGACGAGTGAGTGGCTTAAAGTTCTTCTCACCTGACTCATGCCCGATGTTCTCGATCCCGCGTCTCTGATTGAGGCAGCGGAGAAGGCCGCCGCAGCCGGCGACTTTCCCACAGCCGAGCCGTTGTTGCGTCAAGCCGCCGTCATGCAGGAAGCGACCTTCGGTTCCCTTCACGCGGAGCTCGCGACCACGCTGAACAACCTCGCGTTGGTGTGCGAGCGCACGAACAACATTGCAGAGGCCGAGCGCGCCTATCGGCGCGCCCACGCGATTGCGGTCGCATCCCTGGGCCCGCGACATCCGTTCGTCGCCACCAGCATCAAGAACCTCGTGGGTTTCTGCGCGGCGCACGAGATTCCGATCTGGACGCCGCCCGCCGCCGCAGGGTCAGGTGCAGCGACTGCCTCCAGCGACCCAGCGGCCACGGCGCAGCCGGAGGTCACGCGGCCCGCGGTCACGCGGGCCGAGGCCAACCCTGTGCCCGCTGTTACGCGGGCCGAGGCCAACGCCGAGGCCAACACTGTGGCGGAGGGTCGACACGAGCGGGTGCCTGTCACGGGTTCGCCGGCGCCTCGCACGATCGCCCTGGCCACTCTCGGCGTCGCCGTGATTGCCGCGGTCTTGTTCACGATGCGATCGCGGGAGACGGCTTCTCCGAGTGGCTCGCCCCCGCCCTCGTCGACGACGCCGGCGCTCACATACGGCGCCCAGTCCACTGTTCCAGTCGAGGCAAGGCCTGACGCGACGCCGGCACGTGTCGAACGTCGGGAGCCGCGCGAGAGGAGCGTCGCGCCCCAGCCAGTGACCGTGCTGAACGCTCAGCTGTGCAGTGCCCTCGAGAAGAGGGGGTCGCCCGACTGGCAGTGCACATCAGCGAACGGCGAACTGCAACCGGGAACCTACATCTTCTATACGCGACTTCTGACGAACGCGGATACAACGGTGGAACATCGCTGGTACCGCGACGACCGCGTACATCAGGTTATGCGGCTTCGTGTGACCGCGAATCCAAGCACCGGGTTTCGGACGTTCAGCAGCACCACCATCAGCCCTGAACGCGCAGGCGACTGGAAAGTTGAGGTGCGCGCTACCGATGGGACCAGCCTGCAGGAGGAGCACTTCGTCGTACGCTGACGGATGTCTCGTCGCCTGAGTGACGTGCTGTATGAACGAGCGCGCATTTCTCGAAGCGAACGGCGCTCAGACTTTTCTCTTCTCTCTATAACAGA
>Ga0114129_10011897_pt1 | contig 12379 bp, 8 predicted proteins | sample RhiMetdeltSRZDD1_FD_80071 | JGI IMG/M metagenome (GOLD analysis project Ga0114129, IMG submission 80071) | Populus rhizosphere microbial communities from Tennessee, USA - Rhizosphere MetaG P. deltoides SRZDD1 (version 2) (version 2) | ecosystem: Host-associated > Plants > Roots > Rhizosphere >...
AGCAGCCAACCCGAACGGATCATGTGCGAACGCTGTACCACGATCTCGGCGACGACGGTAGCATCGTCGCACTCAAACTCGCAAGAATTCATGAGCGATCAGAAGACGATGATTTTTGCGGCGAGGCGCGCGTGAGGAGTATATTCCGTCCCCTCATGGGCCGAGACAACGATCCGTTGCCGCGTACGCAGACTGTAGCGCGGTTCGGCGTGTTCGAGCTCGATCGGCGATCGGGTGAGCTGCGAAAACAGGGCATGCGACTGCGGCTCCAGCCTCGATCGCTGCAGATCCTCGAGGCGCTCCTCGAGAACCCCGGACAGGTCGTTACCCGCGACGAGTTGCGTCACCGCCTGTGGCCGTCGGATGTGTTCGTCGATTACGACAGCGGCCTCAACACGGCCGTGAACCGCCTGCGTCTCGCGCTGGGCGATTCGGCCGAGAGTCCCCGTTACATCGAAACATTTGCGCGCACCGGCTATCGATTCATCGCGCCGGTGGAAATCGTCGACAGGACGCCGCCGACTGGAGCGGCGCCGACAACGCGCAGGACGCGTGTGGCGGGCGCTGTTGCAGTTGGCGTGACGGCGCTCGTGTTGGCTGTCGCGATCGGCTGGCTCGCGTTCCGCCGATCGTCGGCGGCTGCGTTTCAATTCCAGCAGGTGACGTTTCGGCGTGGCCAGGTGTGGGGCGCGCGTTTCGCGCCCGACGGACGCGCGATCCTGTACACCGCGAACTGGGACAACGGCGCGCGTCAGCTGTTCCTCACGAACCCGTTCAGTCCGGAGTCGCGCGAGCTCGGGTTCAAGGACTTGCGCCTGGTCGCCGTCTCGCGCCAGGGCGAGCTGGCCTTGATGTCCTTTGACGGCACGATGCCGATTGGCGGCGGCACGCTGTCGCGCGTCGCGATGAACGGCGGCGATCCGAAGCCCGCCGAGCGCAACATCATGTCGGCCGACTGGTCGCGCGACGGAAGCCGTCTCGCCGTCGTGCGAGCCGTCGACGGGACCAATCAGCTCGAGTTTCCGGTCGGCACCGTCCTGCACAAAACCTCGGGTTGGATCAGCAGCATCCGGATCTCGCCGCGCGACGACAGTATCGCGTTCATCGAGCACCCGGTGCGCCACGACGATGCCGGATCGGTGCGCATCGCTGAGATCGGAAGATCGATTCGTGCGTTGTCGGGGGAGTGGGCCGCCGCGGGCGGCCTCGCGTTCACTCCATCCGGCCGCGAGGTCTGGTTCACGGCGTCCCAGGACGGACGCCCGAAGTTTCTGTGGGCCGTGACCCTCTCAGGTCAGCTTCGAACGATCGCGCAGGTCGCCGGTCGCATGACGCTGAGAGATATCGCGCCGGACGGCCGCGTGCTCGCCTCGCACGACACGCAGCAGCTCGAGATGGCCGGCCTCATCGAAGGCGAAGCGGAGCAACGCAGCCTGTCGTGGCTCGACTGGTCGCGTGTCGCCGACGTGTCGCCCGACGGCCGCATCGTGCTGTTCGAAGAAAGCGGCGTCGGCGCCGGATCGCAATACCAGATCTACGTTCATCGTCTGGACGATCGTCGAACGCTGCGCGTGGGCGACGGCCGGGCGATGGCCCTCACGCGTGACGGCAAGTCCGTGTTGGCGCTCGGCACCGACGAGCGCACGCGATTTCGGCTGCTGCCTCTTACTGAGGGGCACGCCGTCGAATTGCCGCCGACCGGTCTCGAGTATCAATGGGCTCGCTTCTTTCCCGACGGAGAGCGCGTGCTGGCACTCGCGAACGAGCCCGGCCGCCCGCTTCGACTCTTCGTGCAGCGGTTGGACGGCAAGCCGTTTCCGATCACGCCGCCGATCGTCGTCCGCAACGTCGCGATTTCACCTGACGGCTCGCGTGTCGCGCTGCTGGCGGCCAACGGCAAGCTGATGATCTACCCGACGGTCGAAAACGGCGTGCCGCGCACGGTCCCTGTGTCGGACTCATTGGGTCCGTTGCTTTGGACGTCCGACGATTGGTTGTATGTGCAGCACGTCGGCGGCTACACGGAAATTCCGACGCGGATTTCACGTCTGCACCTGCCAACAGGCCGTCTCGAGCCGTGGCGCGAGGTGGCGCCGATCGATCGTCTCGGAGTCAACGCCATCACGAAAGTCATGCTCTCCGAGGACATACGGACGGTCATCTTCAACTACCGTCGCGTTCTCTCCGAGCTCTTCGTCGCAGAACCGACGTCGCGTTAGTCCATTCAGAACAGAAAGCGGATCCCGCCGCCGACTTGTAATCCGCCGACGTGCATCTCGATCGCCCGCGCCACGCCCGACTCCGATCCAGGGTCGAGCGTGGACTTCGCTCGCGAGTACCGAGTGACCGTGCCGATTCCGAGATGCGCGGCGAGCGCCCAGGTGACATCGGCGCTCACGTTGAATCCGACTACGGTTCGCTCGACATCAGCGATCAGCGCCTGACTCAGCCTCAGCGCCGTGAAACCGGGCAGCGTTTCGAATTCGACGCTTCGCACCACGTCCTGTTTCGTGTTGAAGATAGAAGGTCCGCCAGCCAGCATGACGCGTGTCCGCTTGGAGAGCGCGAGCGCGTACAGCGCCTGCACGTGGACGCCGAGCTCCTCGCGTTTCAATCCTGAAACCGAGCTGGCCAAGTCGAGCGGCCTGTTCGCGACGAGGGGATTCGGCACTTTCAAGTCGAACGATCCGGATCCCGAGCGCCGGAACCATGAGGCGGTGACGCCGACGCCGAAGTTCTTCGCGACGCGAATGCCGCCGCCAAGGTCGACGAGTGCGCCTCGCGCCGACTCGTAGTCCGCGACGAAGGCGACGTTTTCAGTGCGTCTCAGCGCGTCGGCGACGCTCACCGACTCCGAGAAGTTGTTGTCGAGCGGCTGGAACGGCACGTCGATGGTGATGAAGGTCGGCTGCAGCCACGGCCCATTCTCTTGAGCGGCCAGCGGCGCGGCCGCGAGCAGCATCGCGGCGGCGCACAAGGCAAAGACGTTGCGCCTCATGACCGCGCTCCTCAAGGAAATCGACTGCGGATCGCGGGGAGATCGGCGATGACCTGACCCTTGACGCGTGAGTGTAGGACGCAGTGATACGAAATGGTCGTGCCGCTCTCGCCGGCTTTGACGGTGAAGCTGCTGCCGGGCGTCATGAGGCCGGTGTCGAAGCTGCCGTTGTCGGCGACGATGCGATGCAGAATCTGATCGGAGTTGTAGACGGTGACGGTCTGGTTGGGCCGTGCGTGAATCGTGGACGGAACGAAGACGTAATGCTGCAGCACACCGTCCGGCACCGCCCCGCTGCCCTTTCCGAAGTACAGATCGGGACGGAACACGTAGTCCCACTGCGCGCCGACGTTTCGTGATTCGGGAGTCAGTGTCAAACTGCCGCCGGTCAAGTGGCAGAGCGCGCAGCTGCCAGTGCCCGAGGGCTGCGTCGAGTACGTGCCGTCTGGTCGGTACGCGACGTATTCCCATTCGCCGTTGCGGAGCTCTTTGTAGTCCGCGCCGAACCCGCGTTCTTTTCTCATCACGAAGATCGTCGTCAGCGCATTGGCGACGAAACGGCCGTTGCTGTCGAGGAGCGGCTCGCCGGCGGCGTCCTCCTGGACGGAGTAGCTTTCAAAGAGGATGATCGACCCATACGGAAAGTTGAACACCTCCGCCGGTTTGACCGACGCAGCGACCGGATTCCCATAAACTTTTCGGATCTGCCGGTTCTGGTAGTTGTCGAACGTGTAAAGAAGCGTATAGCTGGCCTGATAGCCGCTGGGAAAACGGACGTTATCGACAGTCGGAGCGGGAAGGGTCTGCGTATGGCCCACGAAAAACAGCGACCCTGCCGTGAACATCAATGTCGACAACGCAGCGATCCAGATGCCCTTCGTTCTCCTCATCGAGACACCCCTTCCTCAGAAGCAAACGGAAGTCAGCATATGGAGGGAGACGCGGATTGCAATGGACGGCGCCTTGTTTGTGGCTAACGCTTCAAGACGCTGATCGAAAACGAGTTGGACGGTCAGCTAACGAGTCGTTTCATCCTGAAGAGCGAGATGTCGTGGCGCGTGCCGCCGTCGAGGGCGAGGTCGGCGAGGATTTCGCCGACGACGCTGCAGAATTTGAAGCCGTGTCCGGAGAACCCGGCCGCGATCGCGACGCGCGGATCGTCCTCCAACAGATCGATGATGAAGTGCTCGTCGCGTGTGTTGGTGAAGAGACACGTCTTCATGTCCACCGTCGGACCGTTCGCATCGGGAAAGTAGCGGCGAAGGCACTCGCGGAGGACCGCTTCGTCTTCTGCGTGACATCGACGATCCATCGTGTCGGGATCGACCGCTTCGTGAGTGTGATGGTACTTGCCGATCTTCATGCCGGGCACGGCGTGGATCGGAAAGCCGTAGAACGGGCCTTCCGCTACTTGGATGTAAAACACGGGAAATCTGTCGGTGCGGAAGTAATCGGGACGCAGCGGTTCGGTCCAGAGCATCACTTGCCGTTCCGGCGTGAGTAACGGAACGGTCTCCCCCGCGAGCGATGCGGTCCACGCGCCGGCCGTCAGCACGAGTCGCGCGGCGGCGTACTCATCTCGATCGGTGCGAACGCGCACGCCGCCCGCGACCGTTTCCCAGCCAAGCACCCGCTCGCGCATGTGCACGTCGGCTCCCGCGCGGCGAGCGCCTTCGGTGTGCGCGACGACGCAGCGTTCAGGAAGGAGAAACCCGCCGTCAGGTTGAAGGATCGCGACGATGTCGGGCGGCAGGCGATAGCCCGGACATCTGGCGCTCAACGACGCGCCGTCGAATTCTTCGTGCCTCAGCTCGAAGCGACGGCACGCATCGCGGACGCCGATGATGTTGGGACTCGCGGCGTCGCCCGCGTCGATGCCGCCGGTGACGACGAGCAGCCGCTCGCCGGCCGCAATCTCGAGCTCGCGCCAGAGGTCGTACGCCCGGCGCACGAGCGGAACGTAGTCGGGATGTTCCCAGTATGCGAGGCGGATGATCCGGCTCTCACCGTGCGACGATCCGAGCTCGTGAGGGATGTCGAACTGTTCGAGCGCGAGCACGCGCGCGCCGCGAGCGGCCAGATGGTACGCGGCGGCGCTGCCCATGCCGCCGACGCCGATCACGATTACATCGTGCACGGCTGGTGCCGCTCGGCTAAAGCCTCGCGCTCCATCTGGGGATGCCGATGTTCACTCTCCGACAAGAAGGAGCGCGAGGCTTTAGCCGAGCGGCAGTGTCCATGTCGCGTGGTGAGCAAGAAAAGTACGCACGGCGTCGGCAACCGCGGCGCGCTCGTGATCGACGGCGACGAGATGTCCTGACCCGTCGAGCCACAGCCGCTCGACGGTCGTCGAGCCAATCCTCGATGCGAGATCCTCGGAGGCGGCGAGCGGGACGGTGCGGTCGAGCCGCCCGTGCACGATGAGCGCGGGCGCCGTCACCCAGGGAATGTCTCGGGCAACGCCGTCGGACAACGCGATGAGATGATGAAGCGCCGCGACCGGAAACGCGTTCAGCGACGGTGACAGCGCACGGACCGCCGGATCGACGCAATCGACGCCGCCTCGCTTCGCGATCGCGGCGTCGCGGATGCCGAACAGCGAGGCAACGCGCGCGAGCACCTCGACGCACGCGCGATCGAACGGGCGCCACCTGAGTGGAGCGGCCATCAGGACGAGCGCGGCGATCGTCTCGGGCCGGCGGCGTGCGAGACGCAGCGCGAGGAGCGCGCCCATCGATGCGCCGACGATCGCGACGCGCATGCCGCTCTCTTTCGCGAGCTGCGTGAGCGCAGCATCGGCCATCGATACCCAGTCGTCCGCCGTCGTCGCCGCGAGATCGCCGATCGTGCCGCCGTGGCCGGGCAGCGTCGGCGCGAGCACGCGATGGCCGTCGGCTTCGAGCGACTGCGCGAGCGACGACACGTCGAACGGCGTGCCGGTGAATCCATGCAGGCAGAGCACGGGACCCATGACCACGCTGATTCTGCCACGAGGCTGGTAGCGGGCAAACGCGCGCCATGCCTTGACGTTCTACACATGCACGTGTAGAGTGCCTTGGTATGGCCGGCGAGACGGGGAAATCCGGAAAATCCGACCTCCTGCAGGGGACGCTCGACGTGCTGATCCTCAAGGTGGTCGCCCTCGGTCCGATTCACGGCTACGCCATCGCCCAACGGCTCCAGCAGATGTCGGGCGCGGTGCTCCAGGTCCAGCAGGGCTCGCTCTATCCCGCGCTGCATCGCCTCGAAAAGCGGCGCTGGGTTCGCGCCGAGTGGGCCGCGTCCGAAACCGGCCGCGACGCGCGGTTCTACACACTCACCAGGCTCGGTCGGAAACAGCTCGAAGAGCAGCGCGCGTATTGGGATCGCCTGTCGGCCGCGATCTCGGGCGTGCTCGGCACCGCGGAGTGAGTCATGTGGTCGAGGACGCGCCGCGATCCGCGCATCGGCGACGAGATTCGATTTCATCGCGACCGGCTGATCGACGACTACGTCGCCGCGGGGGTGGATCGCCGCGAGGCGGAGCGGCGTGCGCGCCTGGAATTCGGCGGCGTGCCGCAGATCGAAGAGGCGTGCCGCGACGCGCGCGGACGGTGGCTCGACGATCTCGGAAAGGATCTCCGCTACGCGTTCAGGACGCTTCGACGCAATCGCGCGTTCGCCGGCGTGGCGGTGCTGTCGCTGGCGCTGGGCATCGGCGCAAATGCGGCGATCTTCTCGTTGATCAACGCGGTGATGCTGCGGACGCTGCCGGTCAAGGAACCCCATCGCCTCCTGCAGATGACGCGTCTGCCGGATGGTCGGCCCGGCAACGTGTCGTATCCGCTGTTCGAGTACTTTCGCGACAACGTCAAATCGATTTCGAGCGCGTTCGTGCAGGGAACAGCGGATCAGGCCATCACAATCGATGGCGAGGACGAGTTCGTCGCCGCGGACCTGATCTCCGGCGAGTACTCGCGCGTGCTCGGCATCGAGCCGGCGGTCGGCCGGCTGTTGAGTCCCGCCGATGACGTGCTCTCGCCGGCCGCGCCGGCCGCCGTCATCACCGATTCCTACTGGCAGCGACGTTTCGGCCGCAGTCCATCGGCCATCGGGACGGCGTTCAGCGTCCGCGACAAGGCGTTCACCATCGTCGGCGTGACACCGCACGACTACGAAGGGGCGCGGCAAGGACGCGTGCCGGACGTCCTGCTGCCGCTTCAGATGATGATGACCGAGCCGCAACGGCACGACGATTTCAACTGGTTGAATCTCCTCGCCAGGTTGAAGCCCGGCGCGACCGTCGAGGAAGCGAACGCCGAAGTCCAGGTGCTGTGGGCGGCGTACGTCCAGGCGCAGGCGGCGCGGGCGCCGGAGAAAGATCGCGCCGGCATCGTCCGCCAACGCGCCGGCGCGTTGGCCGCCCCGGACGGCTTCAACCCGATTCGAAGCAATCTCGCGCAGCCGCTTCTCATCCTGATGGGGATAGTCGGATTGATCCTGATGCTGGCCTGCGTGAACCTGTCGGGACTGCTGCTCGCACGAGCCGCGGCGCGAGAGCGCGAGATCTCGATACGCCTCGCCATCGGCGCCGGCCGCGGCCGTCTCATGCGGCAGTTCCTCACCGAGAGCCTCCTGCTCTCGGCGATTGGCGGAGGCATCGGCGTCGCGCTGGCCGGCGGGTTCAGCGCCCGTTTGTTCTCGCTCTTCGTCAACGGCCGTGACGTGGTCTTGTCGGTGGGACCTGACTGGCGCGTGCTCGCGTTCACGGCCGCGGTCTCGCTCGTCGCGTGCTGCGTTGCTGGCCTCGCACCCGCCTGGCAAGCGTCGCGCGTCAACGTGAACCCCGCGCTCAAGGAAGTCCGCGCGTACGGCCACGGGCGCATCGGCAAGATGCTCGTCGTGGCGCAGCTCGCGATGTCGATGATCCTGCTCGTCGGGGCGACGCTCTTCGTCGGCACGCTGGTCAAGCTGTATTCCGTCGAACGAGGATTCGAGAGCGACGGGCTGCTCGTCGTGAACGTCCGCAGCGCGCGGCCGTATCGCGCGGAGCGCGCGAAGGCGGTGCAACGCGCGCTCCTGGAGCAGTTCAGGAGTGCGCCTGGTGTCCGTTCGGCGAGCGCGACGATGATGCTGCCGGTGAGCGGCAGTCTGTGGGATCGCGGCGTTCGCGTCGAAGGGTACGCATTTCGGCCGGACGAACCGGAACAGGTCGGCTTCAACGCCGTCGCGCCACGGTACTTCGCGACCTTCGGAACACCGGTGCTGTCCGGTCGTGAGTTCGATGAACGCGATAGCGAGACGTCATCCAAGGTCGCGATCGTCAACGAAAGCTTCGCGCGGTACTTTTTCGGCAGCGAATCGGCGCTCGGCCGCCATGTGACATCGGTCAATGTCACGTATGAAATCGTCGGCGTCGTGCGCGACGCGAAATATCAGAGTCTTCGCGACAACACGATCAAGACGATGTACATCCCATGGATGCAGCGCGAGGATGCGCAGCCGGCGAGCTACAGCTATCTCGTGCGCGTGGGCACCCCGCCGGCCGGCGGCGATCCGATGCGCTTCGCTCCTGGGCTGGAGCGGCTGGTGCGCGGAGCCGACCCGGCGCTGCGCGTCAGAACGGCGCGCACGTATGCGGCGATCGTCGATCAATCGATCGCGACGGAGCGCATCATGGCGACGGTCGGCGGATTCTTCGGCGTGCTGGCGCTCGTCGTGGCCGGCCTCGGCATGTTCGGCGTGCTGGCGTTCCAGGTCACGCGCCGGACGAACGAGCTCGGCGTGCGGATGGCGCTCGGCGCGAGCCGCCGGGCGATGATGTTCCTCGTGCTGCGTGACGTGATCGTGATGGTCGTGGCGGGTGTCGCGATCGGCGCCGGCGGCGCGCTCGTCGTCGCGGGTCTCGCGCGCACGCTGCTGTTCGGGCTCACGCCCACCGACCCCAGCGTCTTCGGCGTCGCCGCCTCAGTGCTCGCGGTGGCCGCCGTTCTCGCCGGCTGGCTGCCGGCGCGTCGTGCCTCGCGCGTCGATCCCGTCGTCGCCCTCCGTCACGAATGACACAAAGGACACTGGGGACACGAAGGACACAAAGGTGCGACGTAGAATAGGGACGGAGCACAGCATGTACAAGACAATTCACTCGTTCACGCGGGCGCTCTGCGCTGTCGCGTGTGGCAGCGTGCTGATCGCGCAGACGTCCTCATTCAAATATCCGCAGGCACGGAAGAGCGACATGGTCGACAACTACTTCGGCACGAAGGTCGCCGATCCGTATCGATGGATGGAGGACCTCAACTCACCCGAGTTGAAACAGTGGATCGACGCGCAGAACGCGATCACGTTCAAGTATCTCGACTCGCTGCCGGTGCGCGACGAGCTCAAAGCGAGAATCACCGAGCTCTACGACTACCCGCGCGTCAGCACACCGCAATGGGTCGGCCGGCACTGGTTCTACAGGCGCAACACGGGATTGCAGAAGCAGTCGGTCGTCTTCACGCGTGAATCGCTCGCTGGGCCCGAGACCGTCGTAATCGATCCCAATCAGTTGTCGCCTGACGGCACGACGGCGCTGTCGTTGTTCGATCCGTCGCCGGACGGCGGGCACTTCGCCTACGGACAGTCGGAAGGCGGATCGGACTGGTCGACCATCTATGTGCGCGAGCTCGGCACCGGCAAGCAGCTGGCCGACGAGATCAAGTGGGTGAAGTTCAGCGGCCTCTCGTGGACGGAAGACGGTAAGGGATTCTTCTACGGCCGCTATCCCGAGCCGCCTCCCGGCAAGGCGCTCGAAGCCGCTGTCAAGGACAAGAAGATCTATTACCACGCGCTCGGCACGCCGCAGTCGGCGGACCGTTTGATCTACGAGCGCAAGGACGAGCCGACGCTCTTCATCGATGCCTCCACCGACGAGACGGGACGCTATCTATTCTTCGTCACGAACAAAGGCACGAGCAACAAGAACGAGCTGTTCGTGAAAGATCTCGGCAATCCCCTGTCGCCGAATCTGGCCTCGCCGGTTCGCCCGCTGTATCCGGGTCATACCGCCGCGTACGACCCGCTCGGCGTCGTCAACGGCTCCCTCTATCTCCTCACCGATCGCGACGCGCCGAATCGGAAGGTCGTCGCCGTGCCGATCGATCGGCCGGACCCGAAGAACTGGAAGACCATCGTCGCGCAGACGAAGAACGCGATCGAATCGGCGGGGCTCGTCGCCGGGAAGCTCGCCGTGCGTGCGCTGGTCGACGTGGCGAGCGACGTGCAGTTCTACAACCTCGATGGTTCGGCGGCCGGGAAGATCGCGACGCCTGGTCTCGGGAGCGTCACTGGTGTCGCGGGCCGCTTCGACCGGCCCGACGTGTTCTATGCGTTCACGTCGCCGTTGTATCCCACCACCGTGTTCCGTTTCGATGTGGCGACCGGACAGAGTACGCCGTTCGAGCCGGCGAAGCTCACCTTCGACCCGTCGCTCTACACGACCGAGCGCGTGTTCTTCGCGTCGAAGGACGGCACGCGCGTGCCGATGTTCATCACGCGGAAGAAGGATTTGAAGAAGGACGGCGCCAACCCGACGATGCTCTACGGGTACGGCGGGTTCGACATCGCGACGCTCCCGACGTTTCGGCCCGACGTCCCGGCGTTTCTCGAGCGCGGCGGCGTCTGGGCCACCGCGAACATGCGCGGCGGCAGCGAGTACGGCGAAGTGTGGCACGAGGCCGGGATGCTCGAAAAGAAGCAGCACGTCTTCGACGACTTCATCGCCGCGGCGGAATATCTCATTCGCGAAAAGTACGCGTCACCTCGGACGCTCGGCATCATGGGCGGCTCGAACGGCGGACTCCTGGTCGGCGCGGTGATGGAGCAGCGCCCGGAACTGTTCGCCGTGGCGCTGCCCGCGGTCGGCGTGATGGACATGCTCCGGTATCACAAGTTCACGGGCGGCGCCGCCTGGGCCACCGAGTACGGATCGTCGGAGCATGCAAAAGACTTCGCGTATCTCGTGAAGTACTCGCCGCTCCACAACATCAAGCCGGGCACCTGCTATCCGGCGACGCTCGTCACGACCGCCGATCACGACGACCGCGTGGTGCCGAGCCATTCGTTCAAGTTCACGGCGGCGCTGCAGAGCGCCCACGGATGCGACAGGCCGGTGCTGATTCGCGTCGAGACGCTCGGATCGCACGGCTATCGGCCCACCGACAAACAGATCGCGGAGCGCGCCGACCAATGGGCCTTCGCGCTCGCGAACATGAACGTGCGCCGATCGACGACGGCCGTCCGTTAGGTCAGCGCGTCAGAAGCGGAACTCCCACACGCTGCGCCCGTACGTCGACGCGCGCAGCACGCTGCCGTCCGGCGGCATGTAGAGATCGCTGACGACGACCTGCGGCATCGCGTGGCCGAAGAGCGTCCACGTGGCGCCCACGTCGACATGGTCCGTGTCGATCGTGCTGACGCCGACCGGCTGATTCCCGGCTTGCATCACGCGCGCGGCGCCGATGCCGTTCTTGCCCGCTTCGCCGATCGTCGCTCAGAACGTTCCGGCGTCGCGCGTCCGATAGATCTTCGTCCGCCGACGGTGAAATATGTGAGGCCCGTGCGATCCGCCGACGCGTTTGGCGTGATGATCGGCGTCACGAAGTACACCTTGCTCGGATCGTTCACGCCGCCGTCGATGCCGTTGAACGCGTACTCCCACTTGTTCTGCGTGGACGGCGGTGTGCGAAACGTGAGGAAGATCCGCGTCCATCGAAGCCGCCGGAATCGCTGAACGGGCGGGGCAAATCCTATCGTAGAATCCCGCTACCCGGACAAACGGAGCCGTCTTTCATGGATCGACGCACTTTTCTTACGACCGGCAGCATGGCGGCCCTCGGCGCGGGACTCGGCGGATGCGCCGCGCGCGGTCAGCGGCCGCCGGCGGTCGCGGCGCGGCGTTCGCTCGGCTTTGTTGCGCCGGTGAACGCCTCGTGGGATCGCGTCATCCGCACGACGGTCGGGTTGCGGCCGCATCGCGACGCCGGGTTCGTGCTGAAGCCGGACAAGCTCGACGATCGGCTGCTGATTCACAACTACGGGCACGGCGGCGCCGGGATGTCGCTGGCGTGGGGCACCGGGCTGATGGCTGCGGAGCTCGCGACCGAGCATCAGTCGAGGCAGGCGGCGGTCATCGGCTGCGGATCGGTGGGTCTCACATCGGCGCGTCAGCTCCAGCGGCGCGGCTTCGACGTGACGATTTACGCGCTCGCGGTTCCGCCGAACGTGACGTCGAACATGTCGCTGGCCGGCTTCACGCCGGCGTCGGGACTGGTGGAACAGGATCGCCGCACGGACGCGTGGGACGCGCAGTACCGACGCGCGGCCGACATCTCATACCGGCAGCTCCAGTTGATGACCGGTCCG
>Ga0114129_10011898_pt1 | contig 12378 bp, 10 predicted proteins | sample RhiMetdeltSRZDD1_FD_80071 | JGI IMG/M metagenome (GOLD analysis project Ga0114129, IMG submission 80071) | Populus rhizosphere microbial communities from Tennessee, USA - Rhizosphere MetaG P. deltoides SRZDD1 (version 2) (version 2) | ecosystem: Host-associated > Plants > Roots > Rhizosphere >...
GCCAACGCGCCGCCAATTGATCGCCGCTGGATTTCCGTTCTGTTCGTTGCAGGCGACCACGCAGCATTTGCAGCCGATGCAACGGCCCATGTCCACGTGGAAGCGGTACTGCTCGCCCTCATGAGGCGCGCGATCGGGCATCCGTCCGCCGCCTTCGTCGCGTCGCGACTCCGGCGAGGCAGGGCCGTCACTGCGCAGCGCCTGTGAGACGAGTCCCCCACCTCGGGGCGACGCGGGCGGACTCTTGATCCACTCGAGCAGCGGCAACTCCGACGGATGGTCGACGTCGCGAGGGCGCAGTACTGCCGGAGCGGCTGGTAGCGAAGACATCCAGTAAGACTCTTTCCCGTGGTCATTGCATCCCTCGCGCCGCACGGCACGCGGGTCTTCTCAGCTGTGCGCAGAACAGGCCCTTCGACGGGCTCAGGGCAAGCGCAGTGAAACGCTCGCGGCTACGAGATGTGAGCTAGGCGCCGATGACGGGGCCAGGAGGCTGGCGATGTGATGCACGCGACCGGGCGCGCATCTGCGATCGAAGATACACGTCGCCATCGCTTCGAACAAGGGGTGCAGAGGTTACGTGCGTGTCGGCAGCGAAAAGTGATTCGACATTTTTGAATGAGGGCCGCATTCACCACGTAAGTGATAGACAGCACACGGTTGTTGACGTGGCGAAGTGGCTCTGAGGCGTGGACGTTCTGCTCTCGACTCGTGGCGTGCCAACGCCCCAGAGCCTTTTCGACGCCCCTTACCAAAGCCTAAGGGCCACAACCGATCGCTCCTACGTGATTGTCGGCTTCATTTGATCGTTGGACAGAGTTGTACGAGCACACCTCGCACGCCAACGTTCGAAAGACGTGCGTCACTGCGGTGTGAATCGCACCGCGCCGTGAACACCGCATCCGCGGGAACGCGACTTGCTGGGCGAGCGAACACGGCCCAGAGGCCCGCTCCATCGGGAACGGCCACGTTGCCTCCCTTGTCGTGAGTTGTCGATTACCTCTTGAAGGGAGATTGCGCGTGACACGTTCGTCGATCACACACAGGACGTTGGCGGTGTATCTGGCCGCGCTCCTGCTGACCGCCCCAATCACTGCGTTCGCTCAGCAAGCCACTCAGACCCAAACACAAGCCGCAGCGCAGGCTCCCGCGCAGTCCACCGCACCCGCGGCTCAAATCCAACCATCGGCTCGACCGCCGATTCCGAATCGCGTCAACACCGTACTCCCAGCGTGGCTGCGCGTCCGCGGTGAATTCCGTGAGCGCGTCGAAGGATTTCAGGGAAGCGGCTTCGTCGAAGGGCGCGATGACGAGTATGCCCTCAGCCGGGTGCGGCTCAATGCCGCCATCACGCCATCCAAGTCATTCTCGTTTCAGGCCAACGTGCAAGACGCGCGGGTCGCTCGTAAACAGATCGGTCCCACGACGGCACCATTCCGGGGGCCATTCGATCTGCGCGCCGCGTTTGCGGACGTCGGCGACGCCAAAGCGCACGTCGCATTTCGGCTCGGTCGTCAGGAGCTGGCGTTCGGCGAGCAGCGACTCCTCGGTCATCTCGCGTGGGTGAATACGGGACGAACGTGGGACGCCGCGCGGGTGATCCTGCGTGCGAAGGCATTTCAGGCAGACGTCTTCGGTGGTTCGCTCGTGCGGAGCCTCCCGGACGAGTTCGACAAGAGCGGCAACGGCAATCGGCTCGCGGGCGTGTACGCGACAACATCGAAGCTCGTTCCGCAAGCCTCCGGCGAACCGTTCGTCTTCTGGCGGCGCGACGTGAACCTGCGCAGCGAGCTCAGTACGATCGGAAATCTGTCTCAGACCACGGTGGGCGTGCGCGTCGCGGGCAAGATGCCCGCTCGTCTCGACTACGGCGTGGAGATGGCGATGCAGCGAGGGTCGCTGGCCGCCGACTCCGTGGACGCGTGGGCCGGACACTGGCAGATTCGGGAATCGCTGCCAGGAAGCGGTGCAATCAAACTCACCTCCGAATACAACTTCGCCACCGGCGATGAGGACGCCACCGACGGCACCCGTCACACGTTCGATCAGCTGTATCCGACCGGACACGACAAGCTGGGGCTGGCCGACCAGGTGGGGTGGAAGAACGTGCACCACCTGCGAGAAGGAGTCGAGTTCACCCCGATTGCAGCCACACCGATCTCGCTGAACTACCACTCGTGGTGGCTCGCGGAGAAAGCCGACGGACTGTACTCGTCGAGCGGCGCGCTGCTCGCGCGTGTCGCCGGCGGCGCGGCCGATTCGCACGTCGGTCAGGAAGTGGACATCCAGGTGTCACGCGCGCTGACGCCGCAGATTCAAGTCGCAGGCGGCTACGCACATATCTTCGCCGGAGCCTTCTTGAAGCAGGCCACACCCGGTGCGTCGTATAGCTACCCCTATGTGATGGTCACTTACGTGTTCCTGGCGGAGCGCTAGATGAAACGTGTCACTCAAAACTCAAAACTCAAAACTCGACAAAACGAAGCAACTCAAAAACGGCCCAATCGATCGCGCCGGCGTTTTTTGGCGACGACGGCGGCGACGACGGCCGGCGTGTTGATGGCGGGTCTCCCCGAAGGCTGGGTGGGCGGCGTGTATGCCAGCGACGCGCCCGAGACGACCAACGTGCGCTTCGGCATCATCGCCCTCACCGACTGTGCGCCGATCGTCATGGCGCACGAGTTGGGGTACTTCAAGAAGTTCGGGATCGAGTCGGTGATCTCGAAAGAAGCCTCATGGGCAGTCATTCGCGACAAGCTGTCGCTCGGCGAGAACCAGGCGACGCACATGCTGATCGGCATGCCCATCGCGTCGACGATGGGGCTTGCGGGATCGCCGGTGAAGCCGATGGTGATTCCATGGCTGCTGAATCGAAACGGCCAGGCCATCACGCTGAACAACAAGCTGAAGCAGGCCGGCGTGCGCAAGCCTCAGGACGTGAAGCCGCTCGCCGAGAAAGCCAAAGCGTCGGGCGAGCCGCTCGCCTTTGCCATGACCTTCCCGCCGGGCACGCACGCGATGTGGATCCGGTACTGGCTCGCCGCGGGCGGCGTCAATCCAGACAAGGACGTCAGCCTCATCACGATTCCGCCGCCGCAGATGGTGGCAAACATGAAGGTCGACAAGATGGACGGCTTCTGCGTGGGCGAGCCGTGGAACAATCGCGCCATCGAGGACGGCATCGGCTTCACGGTCGTCACCACGCAGCAGATGTGGAAGGACCATCCGGAAAAGGTCTGCGCCTTCACTGAGGAATTCGCGACGAAGAATCCCAAGACGGTGAAGGCCATCCTCAAAGCGCTTCACCTGGCGAGCGTCGACCTCGACAAGATGGAGAACCGTCCGAAGTTCGCTGAAATCATCGCGCGTCCCGCATACATCAACTGCCCGCCGGCGATCATCCTCGAGCGCCTCCTCGGGAAGTACGAGTACGGCGATGGCAGGGTCGAGCAGGATCCGTTCTACATGATCTACTCGAATCGCAACTGCAATTACCCGCATCAGATTTACGGCCAGTGGTGGCTCACGCAGTTTCGCCGCTGGGGCATGGTGAAGGGCGCGCCGGACTACACCGGCATCCCCAAGAAGGTCTTGCGCTCGGACATCTACCTGGAAGCGATGAAGGAGATGGGAGTCAAGGTGAACGTCGCCGAGGAGAAGACGATCACGCTCTTCGATGGCGTGTTCGATGCGAAGGATCCCGATAAATACGCGCGCTCCTTCAGCGTCAATAGCCTGCAGGGATAGGGGGAAGGATGAAGGGGAACGGATGACGCGTCGCATCATCAATCTCGCGCTGCCGCTCTGCGGCGTCGGGCTCGCGGTGTTCGTGTGGTGGGCCGCGAGCCGCGCCGTGTCCGATCTGCCCTCGCCTGCGCGCACGTGGGAGGAGAGCAAAATCTATATCCTCGAACCGCTGAGCAAACGCGGCGAAACCGATCAGGGCATCCTGCTCCTCGCCTTCTATAGCTTGATGCGCGTCGCGCGTGGGTTCCTGCTTGGCATCGCGATGGGGACGCCGATCGGGTTCCTGCTGGGCGTCTCACCCATGCTGACCCGCATGTTCGATCCGATCATGCAGGTGCTCAGACCGATCTCGCCGCTCGCCTGGCTCCCACTCGGGCTCGTGCTGTTTCAGAAGTCCGAGCCGGCGGCGCTCTTCGCGATTGCGGTGTGCTCCATGTGGCCGACCGTGATCAACACGATGATGGGGGTGCGTGCGATCCCGCAGGACTATTGGAACGTGGCCAAAGTGCTTCGCCTCTCCAGGTTCACGACCTTCACGAAGATCATCGTGCCGGCCACTCTCCCGTACATGTTCACCGGGTATCGTCTCAGCCTCGGGATCGCCTGGCTCGTCATCGTCGCCAGCGAGATGCTGACCGGAACACCGGGCGTTGGCGGCTTCCTCTGGCAGGAATACAACAGCCTGGTGTATGCACACATTCTGCTGGCGATCATCACGATCGGCGTCGTCGGATTCGTGCTCGATCGTTTGATGGGTCTGGCCGAGGCAAAGCTGCGGACGGTGTAAATGGGGTCGGGAGTCATTTGTTGAGGACACTTCGTCGAGACGACTCAATTCGCGACATGTCCTCAACAAATGACTCCCGACCCCGTTACAGGAGCGTAATTGGCATTCATTGAGGTTCGAAGTCTCAGCAAATCGTTTGCAACCGCGGGTATCACGCGTCACGTGCTGCGGGACGTCTCGCTCGATGTCGAGCACGGCGAGTTCGTGTCGATCCTCGGCGCCATGGGCAGTGGAAAATCTACGCTCCTCAGTCTGATTGCGGGCCTGACGATGCCGGATGCCGGGGCGATCTCGATCGGCGGCGTGCCTGTGCGCGGCATCCGCAAGGATGGGGCATTTGTCTTTCAGAACTATTCGCTGCTCCCCTGGTTCACGGCGCTCGAAAACGTGCGCCTGGCCGTTGACGCGGCGTTTCCGGAGCTGACGCGTGACGAGCAGCGTGCGTGCGCCACACTGACGCTCGAGCGCGTGGGACTCGGCAACGCGCTCAATCGCCGTCCACGCCAGCTCTCGGGTGGGATGCGGCAACGCGTCTCCATCGCTCGCGCGTTTGCGACGAAGCCGGAGGTCCTCTTCCTGGACGAGCCGTTCGGCGCGCTCGACGCGCTCACGCGTGAAACGCTGCAGCAGGAGCTGGGCCGTCTGTGTACCGAGGGCGAGCGTCCGGTCACGACGGTGATGATCACGAACAACGTCGAGGAGGCGATCCATCTGTCCGACCGCATCATCCCGATGATTCCCGGGCCGCCGGCGACGCTCGGAAACGCGATCGTCGTCGAGCTCTCGCGTCCCCGCAGCGTGGCACAGCTCGCGCACGACGAGCAGGCGACGCATGCGCGCGGGCACGTCGTTGCCGCCCTCACGGCGGCTCTCGGACGCAAGCGCTCGAATGCGGGCAGCACATCGCCGGCATCAGCCGTTCTGCACCCGGTCACGGAGGAGACTCGATGAACGTCCCACTCGAGCTCACCGGCCTCACGAAAGTCTTCCCGACCGCATCAGGGCCATTCGTCGCGGTGAAGGACGTGAACGCGCTGGTCGAGACCGGCGAGTTCGTGGCGATCCTCGGCCATTCCGGCTGCGGGAAATCGACAGTGCTCTCGATTCTCGCGGGACTCGATCGGGCGACATACGGCGGCGTGGTCATCGACGGCAGGGAAGTCACAGAGCCAGGGCCGGAGCGTGCCATCGTCTTCCAATCGCCATGTCTGCTTCCGTGGCTGACCGCGAGGCAGAACGTGCAAGTCGCCGCAACACAGGGTGCGACACGACGAAGCCGTCGCGACGGACTGGCCGCCGCCGACCATTATCTGGAGCTGGTAGGCGTTGCCGAGTGCGCATCGCAGCGTCCGCCGGAGCTCTCGCTCGGCACGCAGCAGTGCGTATCGCTCGCGCGAGCGTTGTCGATCGAGCCGCGCTTTCTGCTGCTCGACGAGCCGTTTTCGATGCTGGATTCGCTGACGCGTTTCGAGCTTCAGGACATCCTGCTTCGAGTCTGGGAGGCGTCAGGCAAGACGGTCGTGATGGTGACGCACGACGTCGACGAGGCGCTGTATCTCTCCGACCGTCTGATCCTGATGACGGATGGTCCAGAAGCGACCGTTGGCGACGTGCTGCGCGTGCCCTTTGCGCGTCCGCGCGTACGGGCCGCGGTGCTCGGGCATCCGCAGTATCACGTGTGCCGGCGGCACGTCATCGATTTCCTGGAACATCACGCCCATCAGTCTCGACCGAGCGCTCTCGACGATCTGTTGCACTCAAAGGTGCGGTCGAGCTGATGCGCATCGAGTTCGCATTAAGAACGCGACCTCCTCACAGCTGATCCCCGAGAATCCTGATTCGCTCGAGCACCTCTTCATGCAGGACGCGCATGTACCGTCGCGTCTCCTCATCCCCGGTCCGGATCTCGTCGCGCAGCACGCGACGCGTCTCCTCATCCCCGGTCCGGATCTCGTCACGCAGCACGCGACGCGTCTCCTCATCCCCGACCCGGATCTCGTCGCGTAGCGTTCGAGCAGACTCTTCGTTTCCGGAACGCGCCTCGACGCGCGTTGCAGAAAACTCGACGCGCATCTCGTCCCGAAGTAGCACAATCTGCGACTCGAGCGCCGTCACTCGGGCCGGCAACTGTTCGAGGATCTCAACTCGCCGTTCCAGCTTGTCCATACGTATTTCAAGGGATTCCTGTGCCACATCGCCTCCGGACATGGGCGACGTCCGGATCGCGGACGTTCGCTGTCCGAATCTCCAAGTGCGAGAGGTGTGCCGCCCTCGGCTGCGTCCCAAGGGATGACGACGATAACATCGTCACGTTGACGAGGGAAGCGTCACGACAGGCAAGGCTCTTACCGGCTCGCCGTCGTGCCGAAACGAGACGGCAACACCCGCGCCAACCAGTCACGCCAGGTGATTGTGCCGCGGTCTCCATCGGGCGCCGTGTTGTATCCGGCTCGAAAAGCAGCGGGGGTTCTTCCGGGCAGATAAATTGGCAGAATCCATTTGGCGAAGCCACCGGGTCGGTGCTGCGTCCACAAGAGCGTCGCGTTTTCCAGAGGCATGATTTCCGGACCACCGAAGTCGCGCAGCAGACCACGAGGCCCGTCGACGAGCGCGCCGCACAGCCGGGTAGCCACCTCCTCGGTGGCGACGCTTTGTACGTGGAAGCCAGACGGAATCGGCAGAATGAGTGGAGCCCGCGACGCGAGATTCAGCAGAAACGCGATGAACGCGTGAAACTGCGTCGCACGCAGGATGGAATACGGCACGCTGCTTTCTGCGACAACCCGTTCCGTGTCGCGCTTGCGCTGGTAGTACGCGTAGGGGATCCGATCGACACCGACGATCGACACGTACACCAAGTGGCCGACACCACTGGCGCGAGCGGCTTCAGTGAGTCGGCGCGTGCCATCGACATCAACCGCACGTGCGTTGAGGGGATCGCTCGCGGCATGGATAATCGCGTCGATATTCGCAACAGCCTCTGATAATCCGACCCCGGTTGCGAGATCGCCGACGATCGACGTGATGCGCGAATCGCCAAACGGTGCCAGCGGTCGCCGGCTCATGACGCGTACGAAATGACCGGCGGCCGCGACCTGGGGCACCCCTACACGTCCTAGTTGTCCGGTACCGCCGGTGATGAGCACGCGCACGAGTTGGTGCGATTGTACTAGCGGTGTCGGTGCGTTCACGCTTGCGCAGGTCGGTACGAGCGTGACGCTGGTCGGTGCGAGCGTGATACGGGTCGGTGCGAGGCGCTATCGCCGTTCGGTGCGAGCTTGCACCGACAAGGATCACGTTTCGCACCAACACGATCTATCTCGCACCGAGACGGATCACGTTCGCACCGACGCGAATCAAGCTCGCACCCGTCTACGACGCCGGCAATCTGAACGCGATGAGCTCGCCGCTGTAGCCCGGACCGCTCACGGCGACGACGATGTACTGGCGGCCGTTCAGCATGTAGCTCATGGGCGATCCGCCCTGCGGTGCTGGCATGGAGACCGCACCCACTTCTTTGCCGCTTGCCTTGTCGTACGCGCGGAGCATTGCGCCACGCTGGCCCGAAGGCGTGGGGCCGAAGCCTGGCTCGCCGACGACCAGCAACGTCTTCGTGACCAATTGGCCCACGGTGCCGGGACGTCCGGTCCTCGGAATGGTCAAGCCCTTGAGCGCAGGATTGTTGCGAATGTTGTCGGGCGTCTCGCCGTGCGGGATTTGCCAGATGATCTCGCCTCGCTTCATGTCGATCGCGCTGATTCGACCGTACGGCGGCTTCATGATCGGCAGGCCGCGCACGCTCAGGTTGGCGCCGGCTCCTTCAGCGGCGGCTGGCGCAGCTGCCGCAGCCCCCGTGAGCGCATTTGCACCCGAACCGCCGGTTGTTCGTGCGCCGGTCGCTGCGTTGCCTTGCACGTAAGCAAGGTCGTTCTTGGTCTCGGGCCGCGGTGGCACGAGGCCAAGTTGGCTGAGTGATTTCGTCGACGACACGTACAAGATCTGTGTTTCCGGATCGAACGAACCGCCAGGCCAGTTGGTCCCGCCACCCGCGGTAGCAATCGCGAGCGTGGCCAGCGGCCCTTCGATCTTGCTCACGACCGGCGGTGTGAAGACGGGACCCAGCTTGTACTTCGAGGCGATCTGCTCGGCCTCAGCACGCAGCTCCGGTGTGAAATCGATCAGGTCGTCGAGCACGAAGCCCTGGCGTTCGTAGGCGGCGGGACGAGTCGGAAACGGTTGTGTCGGCGAATACCACTCACCGGGCACGGTCCCCTTTTCGACCGGCCGCTCGGCGATCGGCCAGATCGGCTCGCCGGTTTCGCGGTTGAACACATAGAGGAACGCCTGCTTGGTCGGCTGCGCCAGGGCTTTGACCGCGCGCCCGTTCACGGTGATGTCCAAAAGGATCGGCGGACACGGAATGTCCATATCCCAGATCCCATGGTGCACGAGTTGGTAGTGCCACTTGCGCTTTCCAGTCTGGAGGTCTACAGCGACGACGCTCTCGCCGAAGAGGCCGTTACCCGGTCGACTGGCGCCGAAATAGTCGCCAGTGGGCATTTCGACCGGCAGGTAGGCCAGCCCGAGTTGCTCGTCCACGCTGATCTGCGCCCACACACCGGCGTTCCCGGTGTACACCCAGGAGTCCTTCTCCCACGTTTCGTTGCCGAACTCGCCGGGCTCCGGAATCGTGTGGAAGATCCAGAGCCGCTTGCCCGTCCGTACGTCGAAGCCGCGAACGTACCCCTTGATGTTGGTCTTGCCGGTCGGCACACCACCGGATCTGTGAGCCGCGCCGACGATGACGACGTTGCGAGCGACCACGGGGGTGGCGTGCAGGCCGATTTCTCCAGAGAGCGGATCGATCGTCTGATCGTTGTTCTGTTTCAGATCGACGATGCCGTTCGTGCCGAAACCGGGAACGCGAATGCCAGTCTTCGCGTCGAGAGCCACCAGCTGATAGCCCGGCGTGACGTAGAGGATGCGCTCCTCTTTGCCGTCGCTCCAGTATGCGAGACCGCGACCGGACAGTTGACGCGGAGCAGCGGCACCGCGCGCGCCCTCCTGCTCGCTGTGCATCCACAGCTGCTCACCAGTGGCGGCATCGAGCGCGACAACTGCGCGACGCGTTCCAGCGGTCGAATACAGCACGCCCTTGACCATCAGCGGCGTCCCTTCGAACTGGAATTCGGGACGAGGACCGAGGTTATCGGTCTTGAAGCGCCAGGCGATTTCGAGCTTGCTGAAATTGTCGGCGGTGATCTGATCGAGCGGCGCGTATTTCGTATTGCCGAGATCACCGCCGTAGGTCGGCCACTCGCCGTTCTTCGTGCCAGATTGGCCGGAGACGGTCACCCCACTCGACGCGAGCATGACGACCGCGAAAGACGCACAGGCACTCCGCGCGATTCTCTTCATGTTGTTTCTCCTTCGCACCGACCGCGTCAGGTCCTCGCACCGACAAGAGTCACGCTCGCACCGACGTGTATCAGGCTCGCACCGACAATCGTCAGTCCGATCGCACCAACGTCCCATCTATTTCAAGGCTGCAGCGCCGGCGGCGGCGGTCATGCCGTCCTGCTGACTGGTGCCGCCCGATGCGCCAATGGCGCCGATGATCTTGCCGCCGGAGATCAGCGGCAAGCCCCCTTCGACCGCGACCGCGCCTTCGAGCGACAGGATCCTCCACCCCTCGCCGCCAGCCGCGAGCGCATCTTGAAACGCCTTGGTCGGACGCTTGAAACGCGCGGCCGATCGCCCCTTCGCCTGCGCGACGTCGACGCTGCCGACCTGCGTGTTGTCCATCTTCTCGAAGTAGACCAGGTCGCCCGCTGTGTCCATGACGGCGATCGCCATGGTCCACTGATTCTTCCGCGCTTCGGCCACGGCCGCGGCGGCAATCGTCTTGGCCTGGTCCGCCGTCACGGACAGCCCGTACATGTTTGGTTGTCCCTGCGCAGCCGCGACAACGGGGAGACCCAAGGCAAGAAATGCAACGAGTATCAGAAGCTGTCGATTCATGGTGCGGATTATATGCGTCTTGTAATTCAGAATGCAGAATTCAGAATGCAGACACTGCAGCTGATTCGTGGGAACTTGGTAAGACGCTGTGTCCTGTCTGAATTCTGCATTCTGCATTCTGAATTACACCTTCTTCTCTCGTGCTAGATTCACCAGATGAGTGCCCACGCGATTCTCTGCACCCTCGTCGATCGGCAGGGCATGCTGTCCGACTTGACCAAGGTGCTCGCCGATCATCAGGCGAACATTACATACGTCGACATCCACACGGGCGGGCCGTCCGTCGGTATCTACTTCGAGTTCACCGTGCCGGACGAAGGGCTCGATGTCCTGTTGACGCGGTTGCGCGCCGTGGCCGGCGTCGCGCAGGTCAGCGAGACGCCGTCGTTCGCAAAGATCTATGGCAAGCGAATCATCGTCATGGGTGGCGGCGCGCAGGTGGGTCAGGTGGCGATGGGCGCCATTACCGAAGCAGACCGACACAACATCCGCGGCGAGCGCATCTCGATCGACACGATTCCACTCGTCGGCGAAAAGGAGCTTGCCGCAGCCGTGCGGGCCACGGGTCGATTGCCGCGCGTGAAGATGCTCGTGCTGGCCGGCGCGTTGATGGGCGGCGATATTGCCGCAGCGGTCGAAGAAGTGCGCGCCGACGGCCTGCCCGTGATCTCGCTGAACATGGCAGGCAGCGTGCCCGACGCGGCGGATCTCGTCGTCAGCGATCCCGTGCAAGCGGGAGTGATGGCCGTGATGGCGGTCGCCGACACGGCGAAGTTCGATCTGATGCGGCAATTGAAGAGACGGTACTGACCTGTAATTCAGAATGCAGAATGCAGTATTCAGACAAGATGTATTGGCGCCACGTAGCCGATTGCGTCGCACGTCGCTGCCTGCATTCTGCTTTCTGAATTCTGAATTACACCTGTATGGATGATTCCCGCCTCATTGTGGTCGTCAAACGCGACTGCCCAACGTGCAACCTCGTGGTGCCCGTCCTGCAGCAACTGGCCGCGACGAAAACGTTGACCGTCTACACGCAGGACGATCCCGCATTTCCATCCGGCCTGGCCTCGGTCGACGATACGAACCTCGAGCAGTCGTTTCGTCTTGGGGTCCAGATCGTGCCGACGCTGATTCGCCTGCACAACGATCGCGAAACCGGGCGCACGTATGGGTGGGACAGGGTCGAATGGGAACGACTCGCCGGGACGGCTGGCCTCGGTGCGGGATTACCGGATAGCCGGCCCGGCTGCGGCTCGAAGAGCGAAGAGCCAGGCATCGCTGAAGAACTGGCCCTCCGCTACGGCGACGTCGAGTTCCGATCGCGGCGCATCCCGCTGGCCTCTTCGAGCGATCCGATCGAAGTCTGTTATGAGTTGGGCTGGAGCGACGGGCTCCCTGTCGTACCGCCCACGCCGGTTCGCGTCTTCGCGATGTTGAAGGGCACCACGCGCGCGCCGCAGGACGTGATCGGCAAGATTCCTCCCGATTACGCCGAGTGCACGGTGGAGAAGGCGGCGATCAACGCGGTGCTCGCCGGGTGCAAGCCCGAATACCTTCCAGTCGTGCTCACGGCGATCGAAGCCGCGCTTGCGCCCGACTTCGGACTCCATGGCGTGCTCGCCACGACCAACTTCATTGGCCCAGTCGTGATGGTGAACGGTCCAATCGCGCGCGCGATCGGGATGAACGCGCGCGGCAACGCGCTCGGACAAGGCAATCGCGCGAACGCGACAATCGGACGCGCGCTGCAGCTCGTCGTACGCAACGTCGGCGGCGGGCGGCCCGGCGAGATCGATCGCGCGACGCTTGGCAATCCAGGC
>Ga0114129_10011899_pt1 | contig 12378 bp, 8 predicted proteins | sample RhiMetdeltSRZDD1_FD_80071 | JGI IMG/M metagenome (GOLD analysis project Ga0114129, IMG submission 80071) | Populus rhizosphere microbial communities from Tennessee, USA - Rhizosphere MetaG P. deltoides SRZDD1 (version 2) (version 2) | ecosystem: Host-associated > Plants > Roots > Rhizosphere >...
ACGATCGTGTTGCCCGCGACGAGCGCGCCGCCGGACGGACCCGCGGCGAGCGCGAGCGGGAAGTTGAACGGCGAGATGACCGCCCAGACGCCGTACGGACGCATCACGCTCGAATTGTCCTCGCCCGGCCCGAGCGTCCCGAGCTTCATCTGGAAGCCGTCGTGCTGCTCGATCCGGTTGCAGTAGTACTCGATCAGATCGGCCGACTCCTCGACGTCGCCGACGCACTCGAGGCGGTTCTTGCCGGCCTCATAGCCCATGAGCGCGGACAAGTCCCAGCGCCGCGATCGAATGCCGTCGGCGACCTTCTTCAGCAGCGACACGCGCTCGCGCCACGGCCGCGCGCTCCACGCCGGGAACGCGGCGCGCGCGGCGGCGATGGCGTCGCGGACCTGCTCGCGGCTCGCGTTCTGGAATCGGCCGATCAGGATGCGCGTATCGATCGGGCTGCGATCGTCGAATTCAGTTGCGCCGCGGACCGGCTTGCCGCCGATCATCATCGGATAGCTCTTGCCGAACGTCGTCTTCACGCGCTCGATCGCCGCGTCGAGCTCGCGATGCAAATCCTCCATCCGCTCGGCGCTCATCGTCGCGTAGGTGATCTTGGTTTCGGTCGCCATGTCAGCGTGTCTCCAATGCTTGGGCCGCGCGGTCGAGCGCGGCTGCCAGCCGCTTCACCTGCGCGCCGAGCCGCGCGCGATCGCCTGCCTCGATCGCCTCGGCCACGCCGGGCAGCAGCTCCGGCGCGTAGGTCGCCTTCGGCGCGTAGATCAGATGACGATACCATGGCCGTCCGGGGATGCCATCGCGATCCACGAACGCCCGCTCGACGTCGATCAGCGCCCGCGTCTGCGCGTCGAGCTGCGACTGTGGCGAGCGCGCTTGTCCGAGCAGCTCGGCCGTGCGCGCGGCGCTTCGATCCGCAGCGCGCGCAAAACGGTCCGCCGCCTCTCGCGCCGGTGCGAGGGCATCTCGATCGCCGGCCTGGAGCCGCGCACCGACCTCGTCGAGAAACTCGTGGACACGTGCGGCATAGGCGACGAAATCGAGCGGCACGATGTCCGCGTTCGCGAGCCGCAGGGCGAGGACGCCCCACAGCCGCGTCATCGCGGCATGGTACCGGAAGCCGGGGTCGCCGAACTTCGACACCCAGACGTGGTTGTCGTACGCCGAATGGTAGACGCCGTAGGGACCGGTGAATGAGAGATCGGCCACCGGAACGCCGAGGAAGTTCAGGAAAACGGTGTAGTCCGATCCGCTCCCGAGCCGGTTGTTCACGAGCGCGGATCCGGTGGCGGTCGGCAGCGCGCTGGCGGCGCGCGGGCCCGACTCGCGCGTCGCCGTCGCGATCGACTTGCCGGTCGCGGGATCGCCGACGCTCGACGCCGCCTCCGCGATCAATCGATTGAGCGACGGCACCGCCGCCGCGGCAAAGCTCGGACCCGAGGTCGAGCTGTCGACGTTGAGGTAGGCGACGGCGTTCGACGCGAGATCGCGCTCGTGCTGCTCGCCCCATTCGGTCGACGAGGTCAGCGTGAACTCCTCGGCATCCCAGCTGGCAAAGACAATCGTCCGTTTCGGCTTCGACCCGCGGCGCGCCAGCGACCCGAGCGCGCGCGCCAGCTCCATCAGCGACGCGCTGCCGCTGGACGGATCGACGCCGCCGTACACCCACGCGTCGCGATGGTTGCCGACGATGACGAGTTGCTCGGGGTGGTCGGCACCGGTGATCCGTCCAACCACCGTCCAGATCGGCCGCACGCGGTCGTCCATCTGGACGCGCATGCGAACGACAGGCGCGCTGCCGACGCCGGTGTGGTACGTGAATGCGCCGCCGCCCTGCCACGCGTCGGGCGCCGCCTGGCCGCCGAGCGCCTGCAGGATCACGCGCGCGTCCTTCCACGACAGCGGCGCGCTGACAATCTTCGGCAACGACAGGGCGTCGCGCGGATCGATGCGCCGCGCGCCCGGAACCGACGGCCAGCCGGGCGTGAGCGGATCGCCGGGCACGACGAAGTCGTACACCACGCCGCCGCGCTGGATGTGGCTTTCGGGGCCCCACGGTCCGGCGGGATACGTCTTGCCCTTCTTCGCGCCATCCTCGGCCGGATCCGAATAAATCAGGATGCCCGCCGCTCCGCGCCGCTCGGCGGTCAGCGCCTTGAACCCGCGATAGCTGTAGGGCACCGAATAGCGGACCAGCGCGATCTTGCCCTTGATGTCGACGCCGTGCGCGGCGAGCCAGTCGTAGTCCGCCGGATTGCCGCCGCCCGCGTAGACGACCGGCGCAGTGACATCGCCCGACGCCGAGTACGCGTGAAAGGGCACGCCGACGTCACGAGCGGAAAACGGATCGCCGGCGACGGCCTCCTCCTTGAGCGAGGCGCGCCACGGAGTCGGGCGCGTCATCTCGACAACGACCTCGGTGGCGTACGGCAGCAGGACGTCGTGCTGCACGATCTCGACGCGCTCGAGGCCGTCGGCGATCCAGCGATCGCGCACCCAGTCGGCCAGCGCGCGATCGCGCGGCGTGCCGGCCATGTGCGGCTCTGCGGTCAGGAACGCGTGCGCCTCGCGCGCTCGCGCCGGCGAGGGCAGCAGGAGAAATCGCCGTTCGAGCGCGCGCTCTGCGATCGCCGAGCGCGCGGTGAACCCAAAGATTGAGACTTGTCCCTGCGCGCTCGCGCCAAGGACACCAAGAGTACAAAGGACGCACACGCCGGTTCGCGCACGCGCGTGTCGGTCGCTCATATCACCGCCGCAATGCCTTGAGGATCGCCTTCGCGGCGGTGGCTCCAGACCGGCCGTTCAGGCCGGTGCCGGGGTGGGTTCCGGAGCCGCATAGATAAAGGTTGCGGATCGGCGTCGCGTACCGCGCCCATCCCAGCAGCGGGCGCGTGATGAAGAACTGATCGAGCGCGAGCTCGCCGTGGAAGATGTGGCCGCCCGTCAGGCCATACGTGCGCTCGAGATCGAGCGGCGTGATGATCTGCCGCGCGAGGACGGTCCGCTCGAATCCCGGCGCCGACACCGCGATCGCGCGCGTCGCCGCATCGCCGAGCCGCTCGCGTTCCGCGTCCCACGTGGTCTCGCGCAGCCGGTAGGGTGCGTACTGCACGTACGCGGACACGACGTGCTGCCCCGCCGGCGCGAGCGCCGGATCGACGATCGATGGAATCATCAACTCGATCCAGGGCTCGTCCGACGGGTGCCCGTACTTCGCCGCGTCGAAGGCTCGCTCGATCGCGTCGACGTCGCGGGCGATGCGGATCCGCCCCGAGAGCGCCGCCGTCTGCTCGCCGGCCGTCAGCGCCCGAAGGCCGTCGAAACGCGGCAGCGCCGAGACGGCGTAGTTCACTTTCGCGAGCGTCCCGTGCATCCGGATGTTCTGCACGCCGCGCAGGAACTCGGGCGCGAGATGGATTGGATCGACGAGGCCGAGCAGCGTGCGCCGGGGATCGAGGCTGGACACGACGCCGCGCGCCTCGAGGGACGTGCCGTCGGCGAGCACGACGCCCGCCGCCGCTTCCTCGTCTATCGCGATCTGCCTGACGTCGGCGCCGGTGCGGATGTCGACGCCGGCCTGGCGGGCCGCGTTCGCCAGCGCGTCGGCGACCGCTCCCGTGCCGCCGCGCGCGAGCCAGCCGCTGCCGATCGGATGCCCGTCGCCGGCGCCGAGCAGCATCAGCAGGGCGCCGCTGCCCGCCGACCAGGGGCCGAGCATCGATCCGAGCACGCCGCCCGCCGCGAACGCCGCGCGGAGGAGCTCCGTGTCGAACCACTCGGCGACCAGGTCGGCGACGGGCATCGGCAGCCAGCGAATGAGGCGATACGCGTCGGCTTTGCCGAGCGCGCGAAAGCGGCGCCCCATCTTCAGGAACTCCACGACGTCTCCGGCCGTGGGGTCGTCGATCGAAGGCGGCGGCGCGGCGAGGATTCCGCGCAGCACGCCCGCGATGCGCGCGAAGCTCGCGAGAAACCGGCCGTACTGCTCCGCGTCGTGCTGCGAGACGGGGGCGATGCTCGCGGCGGCGCGCTGGGGGTCCGTCCACAGGACGATAGACCGGCCGTCGCGCGCGGGCGCGCACGCGTGCGCGTGCGGCCGGAGGATCTGCAGTCCGTGGCGCTCCAGATCGAGCGCGCGCACGATCGCCGGATCGATCGCCGCCACGTGCGACAGGGTCGGGCAGCGGAACGAGGGCGCGATCTCCGAGGTGAGGGCGCAGCCGCCGACACGATCCGATCGCTCGAGGACGAGCGGCTCGAGGCCCGCCTTCGCGAGCAGCGTCGCGCAGACGAGGCCGTTGACGCCCGCGCCAATCACGATCGCGTCATGCATACCAAGTCATCAGTCTCTCGTCACGGAGTCTCTTCGTGTTCTTCGTGATGAAAGGCATGCCGCGCATTACCGAGTCTGCCCGAGGATGCGGAGCGCGGCGTTTCGCCCGGGGGCCCCCATGATCCCGCCGCCGGGATGCGTCGCCGATCCACACATCCACAGATTCCGGATCGGCGTCGCGTACTGCGCCCAGCCCGGCGCCGGGCGCAGGAAGAACAGCTGCTCCAGCGTCAGCTCGCCCTGGAAGATGTTCCCTTCGCTCAGCCCGAACTCGCGCTCGAGATCGAGCGGCGTCAGCACCTGGCGGTGCAGGATGATGTCGCGGATGTTGGGCGCGTACTCCGCGAGCGTGTCGATCACCGTGTCGCCGAACGCCTCGCGCTGGGCGTCCCACGAGCCGCTCGCCAATTTGTACGGCGCGTACTGCACGAAGCACGAGAGGATGTGCTTGCCTGGCGGCGCGACCGACGGATCGGTCAGCGTCGGAATCACCATGTCGATGTACGGCCGCCGCGAGAACTCGCCGTACTTCGCCTGATCGTACGCGCGCTCCATGTAGTCGACGCTCGGCGAGATGGAGATCGCCCCGCGCAGGTGCGCGCCGGGGCCGGGCAGGCACCGGAAGTCGGGCAGCGCGTCGAGCGCCAGGTTGACCTTCCCCGACGACCCGCGGAACTTGTAGCGCCGCACGTCCTCGACGAAATCATCGGGCAGCGCGCTCGCGTCCACGAACGTGAGAAACGTCAGGCGGGGATCGACGCTCGACACGACGAGGCGAGCCGACAGCTCGTCGCCGTTGGCAAGCGCCACACCACGCGCTTCGCCGTCCTTCACGACAATCCGGGCGACAGGCGCTTGCGTGCGAATCTCGGCGCCGGCCTCGCGCGCCGCACAGGCGATCGCGTTCGAGATCGCTCCGGTGCCGCCGCGCGCGAACCCCCACGATCGGAAGGCGCCGTCGATCTCGCCCATGTAGTGATGCAGCAGCACGTACGCCGTGCCGGGCGAGCGCACGCCGAGAAACGTGCCGATGATCCCAGACGCCGCCATCGTCGCCTTGAGCACGTCGGTCTCGAACCACTGGTCGAGAAAATCGACCGCGCTCATCGTCATCAGCTGGACCTGGTTGTAGCGGTCCTGATCGGCGAGGCCGCGGAAGCGGCGTCCGAGGAAGAGCAGCTTGAACAGCTCGCGCGGATCGAGCGTCAGCGGATCCGGCGGCGTCATGTTCAGGATCGGCTTGACGAACCGTGCCATCTCGACCATCGCCTTGCCGTACTCGTCGTAGGCCTCGGCGTCGAGCCTCGAGTGGCGCGCGATCTCGCGGCGCGTCTTCGCGTGATCGTTGACGCGCCAGAGATGGTCGCCGTCCGGCATCGGCGTGAACGTGCCGTCGAGCGGCAGGATCTCGAGACCGTGCCGCGGCAGATCGAGATCGCGGATGATCTCAGGCCTGAGCAGCGACACGACGTACGAGCAGACCGAGAAGCGGAATCCCGGAAAGACTTCCTCGGTGACCGCCGCACCGCCGACGACGTGGCGACGCTCGAGCACGAGGACGCGGCGTCCGGCGCGCGCCAGGTACGCGGCGGTGGTCAGGCCATTGTGACCGCCGCCGATGACGATGGCGTCGTAGGGCCCCGTCATCGCTTGACGAACCGGATGTCGCGCACGCGGCCCGCATCGACAACGAGCCCCTCGACGATGCCGCTCGCGGCGCGGGTAAATCGCACCGTCATACCCCGGAATCTGAATTGATTCGGCGCGGTGAGCTGCAAGGGGGCGGCGTCCGCGTCGGGGTCCCGGCGCAGCAGCAGGCGGCCGTCCTTCGCCGTCACCGTGAAGGTCGCGTCGATCTCATCGCTGTAATACGCGCCGGTGTAATCGAACAGCGCCGCCGATCCGGCGACGGCAGGGCCGGCATCGTCGCGTCCGGCCGAGCCGCGAGCCCCCTGCGGTGTCGCGGCGGCCGCCGGCTTCGGCTCGGTCAAGCGATCGGCGAGCACGACGTCCGCGACCTGCCGCGCCAGCGTCGCCGGGGTGATGGCAGCGAGGTTGCAGAGCGAGGCGATGCTGACGTGCTGCGCCGGGAACCGGATCAGATGCGCGCGGTAGCCGCCGAGCGAGCCGCCGTGCTCGACGATCGGCTGGCCGCGATACGTCGCGATCTGCAGTCCCCAGGCGTACGTCAGCGGCGTTCCGTCCGCCAGCGCGCCGGGGGCTTGGATCCGATCGATCAGGGCGCGGCCGCCGACGCGCGCGTCATAGAAGTTCTCATCCCATCGCAGCAGATCGCGCACGGTCGTGAAGACGCCGCCGGCGCCGACACGCTCGCCTGCCGGCGTATCCAGCCGCAGCTCCCCAGTTGCTGATTGCGTGTAGCCGTACGCACGCCGCTTCACCAGGCGCGACTCGTCGTCGTGGACGTGGCTGGATGTCATGCCGAGCGGCTTGAAGATGTTGGCGTCGACGAAGGCGCCGAACGACGAGCCCGCGGCGCGGCCGACGATCGTCGCGAGCAGCGCGTAGCCGGTGTTCGAGTACAGGTAATCGCTGCCCGGCGCGAAGTTCAGGTTCTTCTGGCGTGCCGCGGCGCGAAGGACGGCGGCGTTGTCGAACAGCTCGTCCTGCCGGCGGCCGGCGATGGCCAGCAGCGTGTAGAAATCGCGGAGCCCGCTCGTGTGGTGAACGAGGTGGCGCACCGTGATCGACTCCGCGTAGTCGGGAAGCTCGGGCAGGTACTTGCGAATCGAATCGTCCGCCGCGAGCAGACCCTGCTGGATCGCGCGCGCCGCGGCGAACGCCGTGAACTGCTTCGAGACCGAGCCGATGTAGAACACCGTGTCCGGCGCAATCGGCACGTCGTGCTCGAGATCCGCCATGCCGTAGCCGCGCTCGTACGCGATCGCGCCGTTCCTGAACACCGCGAGGGCGCAGCCCGGCGAATCGGTGCGATCGTACGTCGCGAACACGCGATCGATGGCCGGGTTCGTTTCGGCGGTCCGGCTGAAGCCGGAGACTACGTACGATGTGTGCGCGAAGGTCGGCGCCGCGATCGCAATCGCGATCGCCGCGGTCAGCCGGCGGACCGTTGTCGAATTCATGCCGGTAATATAATGCCGAGCCATGCCGATCGGCACGGCCGTCCACGATCGCACGTTTCCGTTGTGCGAGAGCCTGAACTTCCGCGAGTGGTCCGGCTACTACGCGGTCAGCGCGTACGAGGCGCACCACGAACACGAGTACAACGCGATTCGCAACGCCGCCGCGCTCATCGACGTGTCGCCGCTGTTCAAGTACATCATCAGCGGCCGGGACGCGGTGAAGCTCGTCGACCGCGTCATCACGCGCGACGCGTTCAAGCTCGCCATCGGCCAGGTGTACTACACGCCGTGGTGCGACGAGCACGGCAAGGTGATCGACGACGGGACGGTGACGAGAACGGGGGAGCAGGAATTCCGCTGGACCGCCGCCGATCCGAGCCTCCGCTGGTTCACGCAGAACGCGGTGGGGCTCGACGTCCGGATTGACGATGCGTCGGAGAAAGTGGCGGCGCTCGCGCTGCAGGGGCCGACCAGCGGCCGGCTGCTCGATGCCGTCGCCGACGCCGACATCCGCGGATTGAAGTACTTCCGCATGACGCGCGGCTCGATCGGCGGCGTCCCGGTCGAGATCTCGCGGACCGGCTACACGGGCGATCTGGGGTACGAGATCTGGATGGCCTGGCATCGCGCGGTCGACGTGTGGGATGCGCTGATGGCGCGCGGCCGCCCGTTCGACATCCACCCCGCCGGCATGCTCGCGCTCGACGTCGCGCGCGTCGAGGCCGGGCTGCTGCTCATCGACGTCGACTTCAACAGCAGCAAGAAGGCGCTGATCGAAGCCCAGAAGTACTCGCCGTACGAGATGGGGCTCGGCCGGCTGGTGCAGCTGGACACGCATCCGTTCGTCGGCCGGACCGCGCTCGCCGCCGACAAGCGGCGCGGCCACGCGCGACAGGTCGTCGGCCTCGAGATCGATTGGCCGCCAGTCGAGCAGTTGTACGATCGCGTCGGCCTCGCGCCGCAGATCAGCGCCGCCGCGTCGCGCGTCGCCGTGCCGGTGTTCAAGGACGGCCGTCAGGTCGGGCGCGCGACGACGACGACGTGGTCGCCGGTGCTGAAGAAGCTGATTGCGCTCGCGACCGTCGCTGCGCCGCACTTCGCGGAGGGCACGGAGCTCGAGTTCGAGGTGACGGTGGAGGCGGTGCGGCACAGAGTCCCGGCGAAGGTTGTGAAGACGCCTTTTTTCAACCCAGCGCGGAAGACGGCGCCCCCGCTCGGCTGAAGCCTCGCGCTACTGTGCGTGGGTTCAAAGGAACGTTGCCGGCATTGCCGAGCGCGTAAGCGCGAGGCGACGGGTGCGCGTGGGGGTTTAAAGGAACGTTGCCGGCATTGCCGAGCGGCGATAGCCCGCGAGGCGACAGGTGCGCGGGGGTGGGGCCCCGCGCACAAGTAAGAGAAATGAAAATCGCGCTCGTCCAGCAGCATGCCACTGCCGACAAAGCCGCGAACGTCGCACGCGGGCTGAAGGCCTTCGAGACTGCCGCGCGCGCGGGCGCCGCGCTCGTCTGCTTCGCGGAGCTGGCGTTCGAGCCGTTCTACCCGCAGAACCCGGCGGGCCCGGGATCGCTGGCCGCCGCTGAACCTGTTCCAGGACCGCTGACTGACGCGTTCGCCGCCAAGGCCCGCGAGCTCGGCGTCATCGCCGTGCTGAACCTGTTCGAGCGCGACGGATCGCGGACGTTCGACTGCTCGCCGGTGATCGATGCCGACGGCTCGCTCCTCGGCCGCACGCGGATGATTCACATCACCGAGTACGCCTGCTTCCACGAGCAGGGCTACTACACGCCAGGCGACACCGGCGCGCCGGTCTATGGCACGCGCGCCGGCGTGATCGGCGTCGCGATCTGCTACGACCGCCATTATCCCGAGTACATGCGCGCGCTCGCCCTCGGCGGCGCCGATCTCGTCGTCGTGCCACAGGCGGGATCCGTCGGTGAGTGGCCAGAAGGCTTGTACGAAGCGGAGATGCGCGTCGCGGCGTTCCAGAACGGCTACTACGTCGCGCTCTGTAATCGCGTCGGCAGCGAGCCGCGGCTGACGTTCGCGGGCGAGTCGTTCGTGTGCGGGCCGGACGGCGTCGTGATCGCAAGAGCGGCGCAGGGCGCCGACGAAATCCTGTGCGCGGACGTCGACTTCTCGCGAAATGCCACCTCGCACGCGCGCGAGCTGTTCCTCCGCGATCGGCGGCCAGAGCTCTATGGAGCGTGGCTCGGTCAGAATCGGACGTAGGGTCCGCCTTCAGGCGGACTCACCTCTTACGACTTTATCGAACGCCCACAGCAGCGCCTCGCGCTCCGAGTACGGCCCGGGTTCGTACTTGCGCGAGCTGATCCCCGCCTGCGACTGCTCGGCAATCCACCAGTCCTCGCGGTTGGTGATGTCCCAGAACTCGATCGCGTCGTCCGACGTGAACGTCGGCTTCGCCATCTCGTCGGGATGGAAATGCCATTCGCAGACGATCTCCGTCCTGTCGTGCGCGCGCGGCCACAGCGTGTGCGTCAACATGTAATCCGGGTGCAGGCTGAGGAGCAGATTCGGAAAGATCGCGAAGTACTCGACCCGCCGGCGCTGCGACTCGTCGAGGCCCGGGAGATAGTCGCGCCGCCGTTTGCCGTCGACGCTCATCGTCTCGACGCCGTCGCGGAAGCCCATCGCGCCGCCGACGTAGCACGCGGTCGGCGCGACGTTGTCGGCGCCCAGGTAGTGATGCAGCCGGTTGAGCGCGGGATGCAGGTTCGGGCAGTGCAGGCACTCGTTGTAGTTGAGGACGATCAGCTTCCAGTTCGCCTTCACGTCGTAGACGAGGCGCCGGCCGAGCCGCAGGTCGGCCATGCGCCACGCAGCGAATCGATCGGGAAGATCGGCGAGCTGATCGCGCAGCGGACCGCGGCGATCCGACAGGTTGATGAAGATGTGGCCGTCCCACACCTCGCAGCCCGCGCGGTGAAGGGGGTACTCGTCCTTGCAGAACTCCGGCGCCATGTGCGGCGCCGCGAGCAGGCGGCCGCCGAGATCGTACGTCCACGCATGGTACGGACACTGGATGCGATCGACGAAATGTCCCTCGGGCTTCTCGCAGATCCGCGTGCCCCGATGGCGGCAGACGTTGAACAGCGCGTGGATCCCGCCCGCCCCGTCGCGCGTGACGATGACGCTCTCCTGCGCGAGCGTGCGAACGAAGTAATCGCCCGCGTTCGGGATCTGATCGGCGCGGCCGGCGCAGATCCAGCGCTCGACGTAAAAGCGCTCGAGCTCGGCGCGATAGAAGTCGGGGTCGGCGTAGAAATGCCGCGGCTGCGTTTTGTGCATAGTCGGCTCGGCTAAAGCCTCGCCCTGCATCCCGCGCGACGAGTTTCGCGGGTCGTTCAAGGCATGATACAACCGGCCCCGATGGCGGTCTCCACCTCCACTGCCGCGAAGCCGACGCTGCGCCGCGCGCTCGGGCGCTGGGACCTCACCGCGATCGGCGTCAACCAGGTCATCGGCGGCGCGATCTTCCTGATGCCGTCGCAGGTGGCCGCGCAGATCGGCGGCTGGGCGCCGCTCGCGATGGTGCTCATGGGGGTCGCCTCGCTCACCGTCGCTCTTTGCTTCGCGGAAGTCAGCAGCCGATTCGAGGGCACCGGCGGACCGTATCTCTACACGCGCGCCGCCTTCGGCCGGTTCGTCGCGTTCGAAGTCGGCTGGATGCAGTGGTTCACGCGCGCGTCGAGCCAGGCGAGCATCATGGCGGGCATCGCCGTCGCGCTCGGCTACTACTTTCCGGCCGTGACGGCGGGATGGGGCCGCGCGGCCGTCCTCGTCGGCGTTACCGCCACGCTGACGTGGATCAACGTGCGCGGCATCCGCCAGAGCGCATGGGTCGTCAACGTGCTGACCATCGGCAAGCTGGTTCCGCTCGCCGTGTTCATCCTCGCGGGCATCTGGTTCGTGCGGGCCGACCGGTTCGTGCCGTTGCCGGACCTCTCGATCGCCCAGGCGTCGACGGCGGCGCTGCTGTTGATCTTCGTCTACGGCGGCTACGACGTCGTCCCGGTTCCGGCGGGCGAGGCACTCGATCCGCGACGCCACGTGCCGTTCGCGCTCGTCACGACGATTCTGGCCGTGACGACGGTGATGACGCTGGCGCAGGTCGTCGCGCAGGGCGTGCTGCCGGATCTCGCGAAGCACGGCACGCCGATCGCGGACGCGGGCGCCGTGGTGCTCGGCCGCGGCGGCGCGCTGCTCGTGGGGCTCGGGTCGGTCGTGTCGATGACCGGCAACAACGCGGGGCAGGTCCTGACCGGATCGCGGATGCTGTTCGCGCTCGCCGAGCACGGGGAGCTGCCGGCGTTCTTCGGCCGCATCCATCCCCGCTTCCAGACGCCGGCCAACGCGGTCGTGTTCACGTCGATCGTCGCGGTCGGCCTCGCGCTCAGCGGATCGTTCGCGACGATCGCCGTCGTCAGCGCGCTGGCGCGGCTCGTGACCTACACGGGCGCGTGCGCGGCGACGCTGCAGCTGCGCCGGCCGGCGTACGCGGACCGCGTGAAGCCGGCGACCTTCGTCGCGCCGCTCGGGCCGCTCGTGCCGGTGATGGCGATCGCGGTGTCGCTCGCGGTCGTCGCCGGCGCGACGCGGCAGCAGCTGTTCGGGGGATCGGCGGCGCTCCTGGCCGGCGCCGTGTTCTTTGCGCTGACGGGCCTCAGACGAGGAGCCGCTCCAATTCCTCCGGATGCCCGGCGCGCGTGAGCGCCTCGGTCCTGTCGATCACTCCGTTCCGCACGAGCGTGCACAACGACTCTTCGAACGTGAACGATCCCTGCTTCCGCGTGATCGTGATCTCCTGGTGCAGGTGGTGCAGCGCGTTCTTGCGCACGTGCTGCCGCGCGCCGTAGCCGACCATCAGCAGCTCCGCCGCCGGCACGAGGCCCCCGCCGGTCCGCGGCAGCAGCG
>Ga0114129_10011900_pt1 | contig 12378 bp, 9 predicted proteins | sample RhiMetdeltSRZDD1_FD_80071 | JGI IMG/M metagenome (GOLD analysis project Ga0114129, IMG submission 80071) | Populus rhizosphere microbial communities from Tennessee, USA - Rhizosphere MetaG P. deltoides SRZDD1 (version 2) (version 2) | ecosystem: Host-associated > Plants > Roots > Rhizosphere >...
ATGACATCAGGGCTCAACAAGTCCACGTCCCACACCACCAGTGTCCCACAGGCAAAGTAATCGTCGCGTTTCGCTTTCATTGCTTGCTCGGCTGCGGGACCATAGTCGTTTGCGCTGCGGACTTCGACGGCAAACACAGGCGCGCCTTCCGCAAACCGCATGCCCATGCGGGGACCGACATGATACGCTGCATCGGGACTCAGGGACTCTCGATGAGGCAGGTTCACGTGGAATCCCACCCCATCCCCAAATACCCGTCCTTGCCCTGTACGTCGAGCATAGCCATGCAAGCTGACGACAATCTCCACACTTGCCGCACCCGGGTCCTCTCCCGCTGGTGGCATCTCGACAATCTCCCCGTTCACCAGCTCCGCCTTGCCCTCCACCTTGTATAAGTCTTCAATCGTGGCACGTGTTTTGATGCTCATGGTGTGCCCCCTTCGGTGATCGCACTGATAACAACTCTACTACTTCTGTCGGTGGATTGCAGCCTAACGGCAGCAGCCTGGCATTGAACTCATGATGGTCCATGACCATGCCCCGCATAGCCACAGATGCCCGCCCGTGCAATTTCGGCCTATCGCCTCTCTGCCTCCCCTGCAGCGCGATGCGCGTTCTCTAACCATGCCTGCGGCACGCGCGCGCGCTGGCCAGGGGTGAGCAGCGGGATGGCCTGTCCATCCAGCAGGGGCAGCTCGCTCTGCTCATCCGCCGCTACCAGGACCCACAGACCAGGGCAGACGCCCCGGCGGCCAACCTGATCGCGTAGCCGTTCCAGGACAACCATCTGCCCGTAGCGCGCCAGCAAGCCTGGATGTACCAGGAGGACAGGCTGCGGTGCTGCCAGCAACTCGGCCTCGACGGCGGGCACCACCATGCTGACCAGGCGCAGGAGATTGTTCCAGTCACGCGACCCAGGCGGGGCTCCATCGGCTTCCCGTACTACCTGCCAGTCAATACGCAAGCGTACGGCCTGCTGGTGCAGCTGCGTGAGCAGCAGGCGATCGCAAGAATGGCGCAGTAAACTAAAACGGTGTAACAGCTCGGCCTCACAGCGGCGGAGCTGACTGGGACGGACCGAGAGGACCAGAAACGCCCCATCCCGGTAGGCGTGCTGCAGGCGTTCCTCGAACAGGCGGGCTTCGGCCACATAGGGCGTGACGGTCGGCCGGCGCGCCGAGGCAGCCGTGCTGTGCCGCTGGGGCATTGACGAACCAGTCGTCTCCTGAGACGCTGGACGTCGATAGACGCCAGCATCCTCATCCCACACCAGATCAAGGCCGACTTCCTGTAACAGGGAGTCGAGCAGAGGAGGGTCTGGGAGCGGCTCAGCTTCGGGATAACGGGCAGCAATGCGCTGGCGCACGTTGGCAGGACTCAACTGGTTATCGTCCTTATCGGAAGTACCCAGACCTAAGCCTGTTAATGCCCCCAGGCCGAGTCGCAGGGCACGCAACGCCGACATGCCACGTGGATAGAGTTCCTGCCGGGTGGACACTGCCGCCTTCTGGCTGGCGTGCGCTGCCAGGTGCAGCAGGCGTTCATGCGTCAGTGGTTGACACCCTGGAGGGCTCTCGGGTTGTGGCTCGACATACAGACGCTGGAAGCTCCGCACTGGTGCCGGTAAGGGATCCTCCTCCGCCAGTTGGTCTGCCAGCCGTCCCAGGCGCTCCGCATAGGCAGCGAGGTCAGGCGTGCAGGCGATGAGGATGGTACTCGCCGCTCGGCGCATACACACATGGGGTTCCGCGAGCGTCTGTTCCGCCTCGTAGGCAGCGCGTACGAGGGCACCAGCCAACCGCCGTCGGGCTGGTTCCTCTGTAAGAGCAGTCGTACGCGTCGCCAGCAGGGCGTCACACAGTTCGTCTATGATCATCACGCCTCCGGCGGCTTGTACCTCCTGCACAATCTGGTGACGCAAGGCTGTCACGGCCCGGTCACGCACCCAGCGCTGGCGCTCAGCGGTCATGATCTGGCTGAGACGTCCGCGCGGGACCTGCAGGTATGAAGCTACCTCAACCTGGCTCGGCCAGGTGGCTGCTGGGCGCAGCCCAGACGAGGGCAGCGGAGTGGTATCATCCGCGTAGAGCCCGAGGAGGCTGAGACGCATTTGCAACTGCTTGCCAGCCCGCCCCGGCACTTCCGAGCCCACCACCCGACGGCGTAGCGCATCCAGGCTTAATGTATTGACATCCCCCTCATCATGCTGCGTGGAGGCCACGTCATCGGTACCCAGCGGGTTGGGGAAATGCTCGCGCAGCGTATTGATGGTGGCGAGAATCTCGCGTCTGGTCTTGTGCCCCACACCACGCATGAATTGCAGGTCGCCGACAGGATAGGCCAGTAGCTCCCGCACCGTGATGACGTTGACGCGGTCCAGCGCATGCATAGCGCGTGTGCTCAGGCCCAGCATGGCCGCCAGGGTATCGGGCTGCGCCTCGGACACGCTGACGGCCAACCGCACCTCCTGGCCGGCCGGTGTTGTCACCATCTGCCGCTCGCCATGGTGGAAGACCTCGCGCCAGGCACGCAGCATCTCCTCGGCATTATCGAAGCGCTGTGACGGGTCGCGGTGCAAAGCGCGCTGGAAAAAGGCTGCCAGCTCCTCGCGTACGGGCGGCTCGAACTGCTCCGCTTCCAGGACCAGTTCGGCATCGGTGAGCGCTGGATCAGACTTGCCATCGCCCCAGCGCGGCAGCACACCAGTGGCCATCTCATAGAGCGTCACGCCAGCGGCATAGCGCTCGGCTGCCTGATCCCAGCGCGGCGGCTGCCGACAGGACAGAAACGGCTCCAGATAGGGGACGGTGCCGACGTAGATGTGCTCCGCTGGCGCCCGGGAGAGTGAGAAATCGAACAGGACGAGTTGCAGCCGCTGCCGGCTGACACGCACCGCGATATTATCCGGCTTGATGTCGCGATGCGCGATACCAGACCGCTCGAGCGAATCGACGGCGGCGAGTACATCCTCGCCAAAGCGCTGCAGCAAGTCGAGACTGCAGCGCCCTTCCTGGCGTAGCCGTGTCGCGAGGGTTTCGTCGCCAGCTTTGTCCAGGACTAGGACCACGCGACCGTGCATGTCGAGCACGTCGTGCAGGCCGACGATGAACTCACTGCGTAGCTTCTTAAGCACTTCCCCTTCCTCACGCAACCGGGCGTTGTGGTCCTGGTCGCGCGCCACTTTCAGTACGTACTCCTCCCCATCCTTCTGGGCAAGCAACGCCACAGCCGTCGAGCCACGACCCAGAATGCGCTCGACCACGAATCCGTGCTCCAGACGATCACCGCGCTTGGCGTTCACGGGATCAACTTGTGTCTGGCTCTCTGGAGCAGTCAGCTCTTCCTCCACGTCCTCGAGCAGCTCCAGAAAATCAGCCACAGAACCCACGCGTGCCAGTACGTCGGGATGGGTGCTCCAGTGCACCAGTCCTTCCAGGCACGGTCCCACACCATCAATGACCGCCGAGAGTTGAAGGCCCTTCTGGGTGCGCAGTGCCTGGGCCAGTGCCAAGGTATTCACGGCCGGTACATGGCCTGAGAACAGGTGATACGCTATGGCGCCCAGGGAGAAGACGTCCGCCGCTTCAGTGATCTGATCAGGGCTGAGGAGGGCTTCGGGAGCCATATAGACCAGGGCCGGCGTCTCGACGAGTTCCTGCACGTGCGTGGTGCCGCTGGCCGCCGCTCCGGTACTGCGCACCCCTACCTGCCAGTTGAAGATTTTTAGCGAGGGAGTGGCCGCATCGGCCGTCAGTACTAAAATACTCTGAGGGCTGAGAGCCCGGTGGATGATACGCTTACTGTGTGCATAGCGTATGGCATCCGCGAGCTGCCGTAACAGGTTCAGCCGCAGGTCAAACGTGAGCTGATCGCCACGCGTGGTCAGGAAGTGATCCAAACGCACTGCCTGCGCCTCATAGTGAAATAGCAGCGCTGGGCCATAGGCGTGTTGTTTATAGTCACGCACCGCCAGGATGCCTGGATGCTCCAGGCTTTGCAGGAGGCGGAACTCGTGCGCCGCCACCCGCTGGATGCGCTGACGGTCTTCCTCAGAGGCGGCCTGGGCCACGAGATACTGGCGCACGCGGCAATGGACTCCGGCCAGCGAGGAGTGTTCTGCCAGCCAGTCCTGATAGCCAGGGCCATCGGCCAGCAACTCTCCCAGGACGTAATCACCCACGCGGCGCGCCTGCTGTGAAGGGCGAATGCCGGCCTGTTCCAGGGCTTGCGTCAGCATTCTGGCTACTCTAATATCGATGGGTGAACGCGGCGAGGCTTCGACGCCTGGCACCTCGCGGTTGATCAAAGCGGCGCGGATGCCCTGGCGTAGCCCACCGGGATGGTTCGCCTCCCGATCGGTCAAGCACACCCGATGCCGTGCTGGCCCTCGGAGAGCACACTGGATATCAGGATCTGACAAGAATACCAGGGCATCGAGCCAGGGTACATGCCCCTTCCGGCAGGCTGGTTGCTGTCCGAGCAGTGCGGCGAGCGCTTTGGCTTTGCGGTTCGCCAGGAGCACGGGGTTATCGTCGGAAAAACGGCGATTATTATGGGTCCATATCCATGTACCCGTATCGCCTTCCACCCGTCCGGGTCGGCTTTTGATTTCTACGAGCCAAAAGCCCTGCTTGGTGAGCACAAGCAGATCGACCTCATAGATCGCTCCATCGGCTGCCTGAAATTCGAAGTTGGCCCAGGCGCGGTAAGGGTCGTGCGTCGGGAACCTGGCCCGGATGAAATCCAGCGCGCGTCGCTCCCATTCGTAGCGCGAAGGGGTAATAATCGTCCAGTTTGTAGCTACCATGACGCGTGCCTGTGTCTGCCTGTGGAGCCGAGGCGGTCGGGATTTGCCTTCTGCAAGTGCTCAATATACCATCAAAGGTGATTCTGGGGAAAGGGTTAAGCAGGTCTGCATCCCGTATCTCAAGAGGGGTGCAATGCGCAAACCATGCAACTATGACACGGTACACATCGGCGAGGTGTTAGGCGAGACAGAAGTGTGATTCGCGTGTAATCGTGTTTTAGACTTTTCCTACGCTGCCAAAGAGCTGCAGTTTGGCGGCAACCACCGCCTGCATGGCCATCTCGGCCTGCCGCATCAGGTCGAGCACATCAGGGGCGCCTGTGGTCTGCAGGCAGCTGCGCAGCGCCTCCACATACGCCTCACGCACCTCGGTATTGACGTTGAACTTGCGCACACCCAGAGCAATGGACTGCCGTACCATGGCTTCAGGCAAGCCCGAGGCCCCGTGTAAGACCAGGGGAACAGGGACGGTGCGTTGGATGGTGGCCAGACGGTCAAAATCGAGGCGTGGTTCGCTGCGATACCGGCCATGGACATTGCCAATACATACCGCCAGGGCATCGATACCCGTCTGCGCGACAAAGTCGGCAGCCTGGGCAGGGTCAGTAAACTTGGCTTCGTATTCCGGCACGGTCAAGCCATCCTCTGTACCGGTCAGACGGCCAAGCTCGGCTTCAACCACCGCTTGGCGCCCATGTGCCAGCATCACCATGGTGCGCGTAAAAGTCACATTGTCTGCATACGAGAGATGCGACCCGTCTGCCATCACTGAGGTGACCCCCGCCTGTAATGCGGCCTCAATTGCCGCGGGTGCGGTGCTATGGTCCAGATGGACCGTAACGGGAACCGTGGCAGCCTGGGCCGCCGCCAGGCACAGGGCCACGAGCGGCTGGCCGCCATGCTGCAAGGCGCCAGGATGCAATTGCAGCATCACCGGACTGCGCTGCGCCTCGGCAGCATTGACCACGGCGCGCACCCCTTCGAGGTTATAGACATTGAAAGCGCCAATGGCGTATTCCCCTGCCATGGCAGCGCGCAATAGCTCTGTCGTTGAGGTGAGCATCTCAGTGTGCACTCCCCGCCTGTGAGCGCAGTCCCAGCACTACCTCGGCCAGTCGGTGACGCGATGACGAGCAGCCGCTGTTGCGGAGTGCCATCATATGCCTCGCGGTCGGCGAAGGCAACTCCAGACGCCCACCAGGGTTGCTCCACGGTCCTCCTCCACCGTCCTCTCCATTTACCCATGCAAGAGTCCGCTCGCGCGTACACGCCCTTTGCAATCCATCCTGAGCAGCATGTCCAGGCTGCGCCTCGGCAGCCCCGCGGGAGTAGGCTGTGGCGTGGGGGACAGCCGGGTACGGGGAGGCGCTGGCGGGGGTGCCGCGGGCAAAGTGGCTTTATATGGCCTCGTACACCGCGTATTGCCATTGAGCATGCCTTAGCGGGAACGTATAATTCTTGTCGAGGAGGGCCGACCGATGAGGAGAAGCTATGCCATACAGTGATTTCACCTTGGTCAGTGTTGAGCACGCGTTCGAGCTACGGCGCCATGAGGTATCAGGGCTCTTCGTCGATGTACTACCCTGCGCGCCGACGCCCAGGCTGGAGGATGCCATTGCCGAAGGTGTCCCGCTCGCCAGCGCGATCAATACCGAAAAAGCCCGTTCCGAACTCCTCATTATGCCGGTGCTCCTCGACGTGCGCCGGCACTTCCCCGGGCAGGTCAGCCTGTTTTCCGGCGTGCTCTTTGACGTCGATCCATCTCGGGGGCTGACCGGGTATTGTGACTTCCTCCTCAGCCGGGGGCCGTCCCAGATGGTGCTCACAGCCCCTGTCGCCGTTGTGGTCGAGGCGAAAAACGAGAATCTTATGAGCGGCATAGGGCAGTGCCTGGCCACCATGGTGGCAGCCCGGTGCTTTAATACGCAGGCCCAGACGGGCGTCACGGTGATCCTCGGCGCGGTCACGAGCGGCACCCGCTGGAAGTTTCTGCGGCTCGCCGGCGATGATGCCGCTATGGACCTCGATGAATATGATCTTCAGCACGACGTGGCCCGGATTCTGGGCATTCTGGCCAGCGCCATCGGCTGACCCGCGAGCGAGACGACCAAGCCATCACAGGGCCGCGCTCCAGAGCACATCGTGAGCTTGCTGCACTGCGTGAGCACAACACATCTCCCCATCGCCCGTCCTCACTATCTGGCTTAGCCCTGGTCTATCCTGGCACTTCTCGGCATTAGAGAAGATGGACGCCACACCCCAGATGCTTTACGATCCATACCTGCGCTACAGACGTGTATTGTAGGCTGCTACAGGCGAGGAGATCTGCTCATGGAATTTGCCTTTACGGCCGACGAACAGGCCTTTCGCGAGGACATTCGCCAGTTTTTGCGCGACCATCCCCCGGAACAGTTTGCCCGCGAGGGGATGGACGCTGGCTATGGCTCCGGAGCCCATTCGCATGCCTTTCTGCGCCAACTGGGGACGTGTGGCTGGCTGTCGATGTGCTGGCCGCGGGAGTATGGCGGGCAGGAACGCCCGTTTATGTACAAACTCATCCTGCTCGAAGAACTGGCCACCGCGGGAGCGCCCTTTGGCCCGCTCGGGGGGGTGGATCAGGTGTCGGAGTCAATCATCCGCTACGGCTCGGAGCGCTTAAAGCAGGACCTCCTGCCGCGTGCTGCCCGTGGCGACATCACCTTCTGGCAAGGGTTTAGCGAACCCAACGCCGGTTCGGACCTGCTGTCCCTGCAAACCACTGCGGTCCATGACGGGGACGACTACGTGCTCAATGGCCGCAAGATCTGGAACAGTCACGCCGGTATTGGCAGCTATGGACTCGTGATCGCTCGTACCAATCCCGCTGCGCCCCGGCACAAGGGTTTAAGTATGTTTGTGGTGGCAAACGGCACGCCCGGATTGGAGCCGCGTCCCATCCGCAGTATGACCGGTGGCGTGTATCACTACGAGGTGTTTCTCGACCAGGTGCGCGTGCCAAAAGATTATCTGCTGGGCAAGGAAGATGAGGGCTTTACACAACTGCTCGCCGGCCTCGATACCGACCGCTTCTGGGGCCGTTTTTATAAGGCACCAGCGTTAAAGCGCATCCTGGATCAGCTCGTGACCTATGCCAATACTACCGTACGTCGCGGCCAGCCACTGGCTCGCGACCCCGTGGTGCGCCGGCAGTTGGCCAGTCTCGCGACGGATATCGAGGTGCTGCGCATGCTCTTCTACCGCAATGGCTGGCTCATCAAAGAGGGCCTGCCGACACCCTACGAATCGGCCATGAATAAAGTGCTGGCCGACGAAACAGGCCAGAAGCTTGCGGCCCTGGGGATGGAACTCCTGGGTCTCTACGGCCCGCTCAAAGAAGGCTCGCGCTGGGCGCCACTGCACGGCTATATCCAGCATCTGTACCAGACCACCATGGGACACACGATCGCCGGAGGCACCTCAGAGGTGCTACGCACCACCGTGGCCGTCCGCGGTCTGGGGCTGCCGCGCGAGCCGCGAGGGAGGAGCTGAGCGTATGGATTTTCGCCTGACTGAAGCCCAGGAATTGCTCGTACACACCGCGCGAGACTTTTTTCAGCAGTACTGTCCGACGACGCTGGTGCAGCAGTTGGCACTCGACCAGCATGGTTTTCCTGATGCACTCTGGCACCAGATCTCGGCCCTGGGCTGGCCTGGACTGCTCATCCCTAGCGCGCTGGAGGGCAGTGATGGCTCGCTCCTCGATATCATCCTGCTCATCGAGGAAATGGGCCGCGCCTGCTTCCCCAGTCCCTACATCCAGAGCGCCGTGGTCGTCACGTCCCTCCTACTCACCGCCGGAAGCCGCGTCCAACAGGAGCGCTTCTTGCCGGCGATGGCGCGTGGAGAGCGTATAGGCACGCTGGCGCTGACGGAGGAGAGCGCCGATATCGCCCCTGAAGCGATTGCTATGCGGGGCGATATCGGTGGACGTCTCAATGGCAGCAAGCTGTTTGTCAAAGACGCGCACGTGGCTGATTATCTGCTCGTGGTCGTGCGCGGCAATGGGGGGGTAAACCTGGTGCTCGTCGAGCGTGACCAGCCAGGCGTCACCCTGCTGCCACTCGAAGTCATGTCTGGCGAGAAACTGTTTGAAGTGGTCTTGCACGATGTGCCTGTACGGGAAGACATGCTCCTCGGGCCGGCTGGCAAGGGCTGGGAGTGCCTGGTACCAGTGCTGCAGCGCGGCGCCCTGGCGCGCTGTGCGGAGATGGTCGGCTGTGCCCAGCGCATCCTCGATATCTGCGTGAGCTACGCTAAAGTGCGCGAGCAGTCCGGACGGCCTATCGGGGCGTTCCAGGCCATTCAACACCACTGTGCCGACGTACTGCGGCATGTGGAAGGGTCGCGCTACATCCTGTACAAGGCGGCTTGGCGTATGCACGCCGGGCTCGAGTGTGCGACCGACGTGGCGATGGCCAAAGCGCACATGAGCGAGGCCTGTCTATGGGTGGCACGCAAAGGGCACCAGATTCTGGGCGCTATCGGCTACTGCGAGGAGCACCCGCTGCATCTGCTGCATAAGCGCATCCAGGCGGCAGGCCTGGATTTCGGGGATGCCGGGTCGCATTTAGAGACCGTGGCGCAGGCGATTGGGCTAGTGTAGAGGCGCGGCTCCCATGCGAGTGTCGCTTGACCACCACGCCCGATGGTGTGACAATGACAGCCTCTCACTGTCCCTATCCCATGCATTGGAGGAGCGTTAGCCATGAAATGGTGCAGTTTATGGCTTCCTCCTGCACTGTCAAATACTTAGCGCGTTGTGCCTTGCACATCCGCGCAGTATCAAGCAAAATCCTTCCCTGAAACGCAACTCTGGCGCAACCAGATTGCCTTGTCCGAGAGCAGCGTCTAGCCTGACGAGGCGAAAAGCGGACCTCCGCACCCGCCTGGCGCTGCCCCCTCACAGCAGCCTACCAGCGGAGGCAGCACTCATGACAGACGTCCTACGGTATATCAAGGGCCTAACTCGCTTCAATTACTGGAATTATCCTACTGTTAATCCCCTCCTAGAACAACGCTCACCGCCCTACGACCTGTCTGATGATCCCGTGGCCAAATTGGAAACTGCCGCGCATCGGAGGCTCTCTGCAAAGTACTACGATGCTCATAAGGCAGGCGATACGGAAGCCATTTTCACCTATGTGAAGGCAGATGTATGGGCCTTTCGTGAAGGTTGGCTCGTCCAACAGATCGAGGACTGGCGACACGAGGCTACTGCTGAGAGCCGTAAGAAACTCCGCCGGCTGATGTCGATGTATACGGATGACCGGGGAAGGGACCCGCTCTCGGAGACGGTACGCCTGATTAAACGGGATCAGGCCGTTTTTAAGGAGATCATCAAACTGCACGAGGAAGAGCGGCTCCCTCTCAAGGAATCAAAGCGCAGTGTCACCTGCTTCGAGACAGTGGCGAAAAAGTTCTCCCTCAGTGTGGATGGGGTTGAGGAGATCTATCGGGAGTACAAACGAAAAGCCGATGAGCTAATGAAAGGATACAGGAGATTACCTGCGCCAAAGATTCGCACAGAGCTGGAGGGGCTCATTGCATCTAAAAGCGGGGAGAAGCTTGACTGGGAGGCGCTGGAGAAACGCCGACAGCAACGCGCGAAGCCACGTCTTTCTTCATTGGCTCAGTTCTTTCAATGGCTCGATACGATGGCCGAGCGTCTTGACCGTCCACAGGGGGGGTAAAAAACGCGTTTTTTAAACTCCCTGAATTTATTATTTTGATCAGCCACACTAAAGCCGGAGATCGGACAGAGGTCTCCGGCTTTAGTTTTTTTTGGAGGAGCAAAGATGACCCGAGTGCGCGAGCGTCGCGAGCAGTTGCAAGTGGCTTTTAGTCAGTATCACCTGGCACGTCTAGCGGACATTCCTCAATCGCGCATCAGTTTAATTGAGCGTGGTCTTGTCGAACCAAGACCAGACGAACGGGAGCGGATTGCGAAGGCACTGGGATGCCCTGAGGAGCACCTATGGCCTGAGCCGAAGGAAGGCTGTACCAAATGAAAGAGTGGCTTTCGCTGACAACGATTCCCAAAGAATACGCCGATATCAGTGAGCGGCAATTACGGAAATTCCTCTGCCATCCGACCCACCCGCTGCCAGCACGGCTCGTTGGCGGCAAGTGGCTTGTGTGTCGGGCAGACCTGGATGAATGGCTCCGGAGCTTCCCGCGTGCTGGGGAGGACGTGGACCGGATGGTTGATGAAGTACTCGATGAACTCAAAGGAGTAAGTCATGCGCGGAAGAGTTGCAGCCCAAGGAGTGCCGGCCCCAAGGGCTCCACGAGATGCAGCAACGGGCTTCGTGGGCAACGACGGCGCCGTTTCTGCTGCAGATTATACCACGGCTACCGCGCCCGGTATCACCCAGAATCACTATTCCTGCCTCATGGTATGGCTGTGTTGTCGCGAGCGTGCAGGAGCGCGCCCATGAGCCTGCCCGTGGACGCACTGACCACTCTGTTTTCCCTCAGCGTTCTCACCGCGACCAAAGGCAACGCCTCGAAGCGGCTAATCCCTGCCTGGGGCGATCACCGTCCCGTCAAGGATCCACAGCATACCCTGGGGATTTCCGCCGGCTACATCGAGCATGTGGCCCTTGCTGGGCTCACGGGCTTTCGAGACCTGCTGCAACATCTCACGTCACAGCAAGCACTGGTACACGGTATCCCAATAGGCAGCACCCCTGGCGAGGTGTTCGAGTTGGTCGTGGCTAAGCAATTCACGGGCGCTCACGGTACGATTGCGCGGACCAAGGCCTGCTTCCAATACCCGCCGGGGCCACATCTGCTCATGCTCGACCGCGATCCAGAGGCAGAGCCCGTTGCCACCGCTGAGGAATTGATGCGCCACATGGCCAGAGCGTTGCCTGCCTTCGCGGGTGTCGGATGGCTGGCGACCAGCAGCACCAGCTCAGCGATCCGGTGTAAAAAAACAGGAGCCTGGCTGAGGCCACCCGACGGCTGGCATATTTACCTCCTTCGTAACCGGCAATGTGGAGCGCTTCCGGGATCTCCTCAAGGTTCGGCTGTGGCTGGCAGGCCATGGCTTTTGTAAGTTGGCCACTCCCAACCAGCAGACAGGCGTGTGTGCCGTCCTTGAGCGTGCCCTCGTCGACCTAAGCGTATTCAGCCCTGAGCGATTGGATTATGTCGCCGGTGCACTCATCCATGAAGACGCACCTTTTTATCAGGACCGCCCGGCCCCAGAACTCCACGCTGGTGGTGTGCTCGACGTTGACGCCTTCCCTGATATCACAGACGAAGAACGCGCCCAGTATGCCACACTCGTTGCGGAAGCCAAAGAGCGCTTGGCACCCGAACGCCGTGCCAAAGTCCATGCCCACATCACGACAGTCACACCCGCCCTGCCGGAGGCCGAGGTGGAGCAAGAAATCACTGCACGCCTAGACCGAATGGAGCGGGCCGTGCTTGAGCCTACCCACTTACTGTACTTCGTGAAGGGCGTGGGCATCCCTGCGGAGGCCCTGTGTGGCCCAGAGGGGAAGAAGCGCGACGGCAAGCGTTTG
>Ga0114129_10011904_pt1 | contig 12372 bp, 11 predicted proteins | sample RhiMetdeltSRZDD1_FD_80071 | JGI IMG/M metagenome (GOLD analysis project Ga0114129, IMG submission 80071) | Populus rhizosphere microbial communities from Tennessee, USA - Rhizosphere MetaG P. deltoides SRZDD1 (version 2) (version 2) | ecosystem: Host-associated > Plants > Roots > Rhizosphere >...
TCGCGATCGGCGAGCACGCCGCCGAGCGCCGTTTCCGAGGCCGCGGTATCCGAGGAGGCCATGAGCCGCCTGGAGCGCACGGCGAACCGGGAGCAGACGGCGCGCTATCTCCAGGACGCGCAGGGCGTCCTTCTGAGCGTGGCCAGCGCGCTGCCGCGCTGCGAGCGGGTGAAGGGCCGGCGCGAGGTAGGACCGGAGGCGGCGAAGAGCCGCGAGCTGCTCGTGCGCCGGCGGCTCCTCGTCGACGCCGAGGCCGGCCACCTCGCCCTCGCCCGGCCATTGCTCGAGGACGTGGACCGCACGCTGGCGGAGATCGCATCCCTCGATGGGTGCTCGGATCCGGCCGAGCTGCGGGCGATCGTGCGGCGCATCGCGGAGGGCCGGCTGTTGATGAAGATCGATCTCACGGCGCGGGAGCTGCAGGGATGAAGTGGGCGGCGGCGTTCTTGTGGGCAATGGCGGCAGCGAGCGCGAGCGCGGCGGCACGGCCGGAGGCGGATCGCGCGGCGGAGGCGAAGACGCTGTTCTTCGACCGCAAGTACGCCGAGGCGCGCAAGGCATGGACGGCCGTGCGCGACGCGCGGACGAACGACGCCGCGCCGTATTGGATCGCGCGCTGCAGCGAGCTGCTGGGGGAGGACGCGCGGGCGCTCGACGAGTACGGCCGGTATCTCGCCGCGCGGCCCTCGGACGACGTTCTCGCCGAGGAGGCGCGTACCAGCCGAATCGGCCTGGCCCTGCGCCTGTACCGGTCCGGTCACCGCGAGCATCTCCGGGTCATCGTCGACTCTCTCGACGATCCCAGCCGCACCGTGCGCTACTTCGCGGCGCTGCAGCTCGCGAGCCTCGGCCCGCCCGCCGGCCGTCCCGCCGTGCCGGTGCTGCGCCGCATCGTCGAGGACGAGCGCGACGCCGATCTGGTCGACCGCGCGAAGCTGGCGCTGATGCGTCTCGATCCGCAATCGCTCCCACCGGAGCCTGGGCGGCGGCGCGGGGGAGTGTCGGTCAGCGGCCGTTGGATCCACGTGCAGATCTACGACAAGGGGAAGCCGAAGGTCGACATCCGTTTTCCCCTCGCGCTGGCCGAGCTCGTGTTCAAGAACCTGCCCGAGGACACCCGGCGCGAGCTGAAGGGCCGCGGATACGACGCCGACAACTTCCTGGAGCAGCTCCAGGAGCTGGGGCCGGCGCGCCTGGTCGATATCCAGGGCGAAGACGGCGAGAAGGTCGAGATCTGGATCGAGTGAAACGGCCGCGGCGGGCGGCGATTGGAGGAGTGATGAGGAAGTCGTGGATGATCGGGACGGCGCTACTGATGCTGGCTGGGCTCGGGCTCACGCTGGGCGTATCGGCGGCCGAGGACGACCTGGCCGTGGTGAAGAAGGCGGTGGTTCGGACGGCGGCGGCCGACGACGAGGCGGACGCTCCACGGGCGGCCGCGCCCGTACGCAAGGCCTCTCGGCGGGTGACGTGGCTCAAGGTCCGGGTGGTCGAGCAGAAAGACGGCAAGAAAGAGGACCGCGTCTCCGTCACCCTGCCGCTCGCGCTCTTCGCCGCCCTCGGCAAGGACGCGACAGTGGACCTCAACGAGCTGGGCGTGCGCGGCCTCAAGAACGTCGATCGCCACGTCCGCGTGATGGACCTGCTCGACAGCCTGGAGCCGGGCACCGTGCTCGTCGAGGTCGACGACGACGACGCGCACGTGCGCGTCTGGGTGGAGTAGTCAGGCCTCGGTATCTTGCGGCTCCGGCGCCGGTGCGGGCAGCGGCGTCGGAGCCGGGGCGTGGTCGGCGCGGCGGATCATGCGCTCCACGTCCTCCGCGGCGTACATGGGGATGAGGGTGACCTTGGGATGCGCCGCGGGGAAGACACGGAACATCTCGTCGGCGAAGGCGGGGCCGACGAACGTGACTCCCCTGAAATCCAGAACGACCTCGGCGAAGCCGTCCAGCCTCGCCATGACGCGCTGGGCCTGCGAGCGCGAGATGAGCCGCTCCTCCTCCGCCTGCGCCAGGGCCACCATCACGTGCGTGCGCTGGAAGTCGAAGTCACCGGGTGTGGCCGCGTGGCGGGCAAAGACGGCGCGGTCGGTCTGGCGGGCCCACGGCCGGATCTTCATCTGCACCCGCGTACCGGCGACGAGCGGGTGCTCGACCACCGACCAGTCCTCGGAGCGGCGCCGGTAGGTGAGGGCGAGATGCCCCGAGCGGAGCACGAACTCGTCGAACATCCGTGACGTGAAGAAGACGCCGTCGCCGCTGTGGCCGGCGGGATCGGTCGTGAGCCGGCCCTTGTGCAGCTCGAGAACGGCGTGGCGCTCGTCGGCCAGTCGCGCGACGTCGCGGATCTTGCGGAAGACGCCGACGCCGTCGTCCGCCACCGTGATCGTGATGGCGGCGGCCGTGCCGGAGACGGATACGGTGACGGTGGCCGAGCCGGAATGATCTTGTGCGTTGCGGACCATCTCCGTGACGCCGTAGTTCGCGATGTTCCGAACGTTCTCCGGGAGGTCCGCGAGCAGCGGCGCCACGCCGGCGCGCCATACCGCGTCCTCACCGAGCTCGATGCCGATGGCGTAGGTCTGCTTCCATCGCCGGAACGCCACCAGCGCGTAGGTGCGACTCCTGGTGTGGCCCTTGGCGCGGAGGACATCCGCCGCCGTGAGCCGGCGGATCTGCTGGTTGACCGCCTGACGCGTCAAACCGAAGCGTTCCACCGCCTGGCGGGCGACGTCGCTGGCGTCTTCGGCCACCGCCTCGACGATGAAGCGCTGGACCTCGGACAGGATCGGCCACTCCTTCATGACAGCCATTGTAAAGCAATGAGTACGTGATTGGAAACGCGCATCCACCGGGATGCGTCGCGCTTGGACGGGACGCCGGTTAGTTAACTATAGTTATTTCAATGATATACAGGGCCTGCTCCCAGCGCGGCCTTCGGGCGAGCGCATAGAGGAACGGCCACGGGGACGTTCGAACCCCTCGCGGGCCGGGCCGGCGGCACCCGGGCGCCCGACGCCTCAAGCCCGCCGGCTCGTCTGTATTGCAAGCCGTCGGACGTGTCATACAATATGTATAACAACGAGGAGGGCGATGAGGACCTTTGCCATCCGTATCGACGAGCGCAAGTACGCGGCGGTGGCCCGGCTAGCGAGGCGCCGCGGGGCCACGTTCTCGGATGTGGTGCGTGAAGCCTTGGACGCCTGGATCGACGGGGCGGGCGCGTCGGCACGGCACCTGCCGTACGCGGCGGTCGCCGACCTCGTGGGCAGCGTCGAGACGCCGCGCCCAGGCCGACGGTCCAAACGCCCGGCCGGAGCGCGGTCCACGAGGCGGCGGTGATCCTGCTCGGGCCGGGGGCGTGGGTCGCACTGGTCGATCGCAGCGACCCTCAGCATGGGCCCTGTGTGCGCGTCCTCAAGGACCTGGCGGAGCCGTTGGCAACGATTTGGCCCATCGTCAGTGAGGTCATGAACCGCCTGCAGAACATCCCGAAGGGCCAGGACGTCGTCTGGGAAATGATCGAGCGCGGAGCGGTGGCGCTCCTGGCGCTCGACGATTCGGACGTTCCCGCCATCCGCGGCCTCATGAGCCGCCATGCCGAGCGCGCGATGCCGTTCGCCGACGCGGCCCTCGTGCACGTGGCCGACCGCGACAGCATCCGCACGGTCTTCACGATCCGCGGCAAGGCCTTCGGGGCCTACCGGCTGGCCGGCAACCGGCGGCTGAAGGTCATCCCGTGACCTCAGGTCTTGGGCTTGCGGTAGCCTCGGGCCGACCAGAGATAGGCACGAAGGCGATCCAGGCCCTCGGGACCCAGGGGCCGGAGCCGTGCCACGAGCTCGCGGCAGCCGGCGTGCAACAGCCGTCGGGCCGCCGGGTCGCTCGGGCCATCCACAGCCGCGTGCAGATCGACAGCCTCCGCGCAGATCGGACAGCGCCCGTCCTGCGAGGCATGGATGACCTCGCGGTCAGCCTGCGGTACGTCGGCGAGCGCGGCGTCGTCCTCGGCGCGGCGCGTGACACGGCCGTGGGCCTTGTAGATCGACATCCAGGCGCGGTGCTGCGGGGTCTCACGCTGGCCGGATGGGAACGGCGGCAAGCCGCTGGGAGCCACGGCGACAGCGTACGTCCGGCAGTAGGCCTCGATTCGGGCCTGGAGCGCGTCGGCCGTCAGGGGTGGGCGTCCGGTCAGCGGCATGTATTTCATGATGCCCGAGCCCGGATAGTTTTGTCAACTAGAAAGGAACTGCCATAAGATATCTTATCGGTCGCTCACGCGACGCGCTGCCCCGTGAGGTGGTTAACCACCTGCGGTAGTGTTTGCGCTGTACGAGCCGACGCCCCCACGCTCATAATCGCGACGGCACGTGATGACACGCGAATCGCGGAGGCCAGTGCGCTCGCGTCTCTGCGGGCGACTACGAGCACCCGCTCTCTGACATCGGTGGCTCCGACGCCATGAAAGGGCTTCGCCGCTTCCGTCGATATCCCGGTCTCTATTGGACGTGCGTACTGGTCCTCGGCCTGGGCATCAGCGTCGCTGGCGCGTCCCATGCCGTCCTCTGGTCGTTCTTGTCCCCCGGCGTGCCGCATGCCGAGGACGTCGCCACCATCGGCCTGACATCTCCGCAAGGAGGAGTCGCAGCGCTGCCGTTCACTCTCTACGCCGCGTTGCGCGAGGAATGCCGCTCGTACGCGGCGACAGTCGCTTTCACGTCGACGTCGGCAGCCGTCGCGCTCGAGCCCGACCGAGAGCCGACGGAGCAGACCGTCGCCGGTGTCTCACCCGGCCTTGTCGAGTTGCTGCAGACCGCACCACCGCTGGGGCGCGCATTCGACGAGGGCGACTACGCGTCGGGGGCAACCTCTGTGGCCTTGCTCTCCCACGGCCTGTGGAGACGGGCCTTTGCCGCGGACCCCTCGGTGGTGGGCCACATGTTGAGGGTTGGCGGCGAGGCTGTCGTCGTGATCGGCGTGCTTCCGCGTAACTTCAACCTGCACCCGGCGGTGCTCCTGATGCCCCAGCGTCGAGTGAAACCGGGAGGGAGCGTGACTCTCTGGGTGCGGCGCAAGCCGGGCGTGTCCTGGGATTCGGCCCGTGCCGAGGCCACCCTGATCGCGAGCCGATTGACCGCCTCTGGCCAGCCCGGACCGCAAGTCCGGCTCATGACTACTGCCGATCAACTCGCGCTCCGCAAGGCGCCGCTCATGATGGCGTTTCCGCTGCTGGTCCTCCTCGTGGCCTGCTTCAACGTCGGCAACCTGCTCCTCGGCCACGCTATCGAGCGCGAGCACGAGGTGGGCGTGCGCCTCGCCCTGGGCGCCACCCGCGCGCGCCTGGCGGCGCAGTTCCTGGCGGAAGGTGCGGCCGTCGCCGTCCCCGCTGCGCTGGCCGCAGGTGTGTTTCTCCATCTCGAGCTTCAGCTGGTTCGCGTCCTCGCCGCGGAGCGCATGGTGTGGGTCGCAGACTCGCTCCACGTTACGGCGACCACCTGGGTCTTCGTCGCTACCCTTGCCGGCCTGACGCCGCTCGTATTCAGCGTCGCCCCCCTCCTGCACGCCCTCCGGCTCGAGGTGATTCCTGCGCTGAGACGCGGCTCGGGCGGGCGGCGCGGCGGAGGCCTCACCACCGTGAAGTGGCGCGACGTGCTCACCGCGCGCTATCGCGCGCGGGACCTCCTCGTCGTCCTGCAGGTCGCCGGCGCCCTCGGCCTCGTGACGACCTTCGCCGTCATACACGGCCTCTTGTGGGAGCTGATGCATCCGTCGTTCGGATTCGAACGCGAGGGGATCGTCGTCCTGGACACGCGTGCCATCGCCACCGCGAAAGGAGTCGATCCCCTGCGGCTCCTGGAGCGCGTTCGGACGTTGCCCGGCGTGGTCAAAGCGGCGACCGCCGATCACCCGAGTGTTCCGGGGTACATTCGCGAGTCCGCATCACACACCGTCACGGCCGGCGACGACACGCCGGCACAACCGGCTCGCGTCGTGGGCGTGGACGAGTCGTTCTTCGAATGTCTCGGCGTGCCTGTGCGTGGCCGCGGGCTCGGGCGCGAAGAGGTCGCGAGCCGCCTGGACGTGGGGCTCCTGAGCGAGTCGCTCGCCCGTCGCCTCTGGCCCGGCGACGGGCCGCCGGTCGGCCGGGTCGTCGATCTGCGGAGTCGCACCGGTCTGCAGGCTCGCCTCGCGGTCATCGGGATCGCCCCCGACCTCGCCTTCTTCCCCCACATCCCTTCGAGCCGGCACGCGGTGTACGTTCCGCTGAATCATCGGGTTCTTCCTGCACGTACGGGGTACGTGCTCCTTCGCGCGGCCCGAAGCGACCAGCCTTTTCTGCGGGCGGTCAACGAGGTCGTGGCGCAAGAGGTCGGCGGGGCGCCACCGGCGCGCGCCGTTCGGCGACACACGGACCTCACCGCCGGCGGGAGCGGCGACCCCCTGTTCGTCGTGCGCCTGCTCGGCCTGATCGGTGCGGTGGCGCTCGCGCTGGCCGTCGCGGGCATTGTCGCCGTCACACGCCAGGTGGTGCGAGCGAACGTGCGCGACCTCGCGATTCGCGCCGCGCTCGGTGCCTCACGCGCTGCGTTGATCCGGCTCGTCCTGCGGCACAGCTTGATAAAGACGGCGATGGGGCTGGCCATCGGCCTGCCCTGGCCGGTGCTGTACTGGTGGCGTCAGGAGGCGGGCACCATCTCGGGCGTCCTCGGCAGCCCGGCGGTGCTGGGCGTGCTCCTGGCGGCCGTGGTCGCGGCCGTGCTCGGTTCCTATTGGCCCGCCCGAGCCGCCGGCCGACTCGATCCAGCCGCGCTCATGCGCGAGGAATAGTGAGGAGCGGAGGCTGTGACAGCCCTGTTGGGGAAGAGGCCTGTTCCGGCCGAGGGTCGTTGCGCGCGTGTGGGATGCGGGCGTCCCGAAAACGGTCGGCCATCGATGCGTCTCTTCGCCGTCCCGTGAACGACACCCGAACCGAGATAAGTGCTTTAGACCTTGAAGGTTCCTTTTTGTCGGTCCGGTCCGTCCCTATTGCTTTCAGTCACGATTTCTTTTACAAACAACGTGGAGACTGCAACTCAGAAACGTGCCGACGATCCTCATCGCTCTTCCCGAGAAAGACCGCCCGCGCCTGGAGCACACGTTGTTCTCGCGCGCCGACATGCGCCCGACCGTATCGGACGCGGCCGACGTCTTTTCCGTCGCGCGCACGCTCAGCCCGGACCTCATCCTGATCGACGACCGCGGCGGACCGCCGGCCGTCAAGGATCTGCTGGAGCAGCTCCGGCGCGAGCCAGTGACGCACGACGTGATCCTCATCGTGATCCTGGCCGCCGGCGCGGCCGCCGCGCCTTACGAGCAGGCCGGCGTGTCGATCGTCCTGCCGCACGAGTTCGCCACCGCCGGCGAGGACGCCCCCTGGCACGCGCGGCTCGAGGCGCTCCTCAACCTCCGCCAGCGCCGCGAGAACCGCGTGCTGGCCGAGTTCCCCGTCGACGCCACCCTCACCGTGGCCGGCAGCGCCCCACGCGCGGTGACGGCCACCGCCCTCAACATCAGCTCGCGCGGGATCCTGCTCGAGACGCCGGAGCTCCTCCCGCGCGGTGCGCGCGCGGAGCTGTCGTTCAAGCCGTCACCCGCCTCGGCTCCGATCGCGATCGTCGGCGAGGTCGTCCGCACCGCGGAGACCGCCGACGGCCACAAGCTCGCGGGCGTGCATTTCGTCGTGGTGCGGAAAGAGGCACGGCTCGCCGTGCGCGACTTCCTACGCAGCCATCGGCCGGCCGACGCGCCGGATATGGACTAGCGGGCAGGACAAACCTGACCCCGCCGTGAAAAGAGCACGGCGACGCACTGGACTACAGCCGTGCGTCAGCCGATCACCCGCGCGCCGGCGTTGTCGACAGTCGCGCGATGCGCGTGGGATTCGAAGCCCGCGAGCGAGTACGCCTTCTGCATGGCGGCAGTCACCGGCGCGGTCGAGCCCGCGCTTGTCAGCGCGATGATCGTGGGCCCGGCGCCGCTCACCACCACGCCGATCGCACCGGCGGCGAGGCCCGCTTCCTTCGCCTGCGGATAGCCCGGATACAGCGAGGCGCGCGAGGGCTCGGCGATGCGGTCGACCATCGAGCGCGCGATGAGGCCGTGGTCGCCACGCTCCAGGCCGAGGACGAGGCCGGCCAGATGCGCGGCCTGCGCGATGGCGTCCGCGCGTGGGATCTCGCGCGGCAGCACCGAACGCGCGCGCTGCGTCTCGACGCCGTACGCTGGCGTGACCATCACCAGCTCGATCTCCGCGTGCACGCGCACGGAGGCAATGGTGAGCGGGTCGATCCCGACGATCACCACGGCTCCGCCCAGCACCGACGGCGCGACGTTGTCGGCGTGGCGGCCGGCCACCACCGCCTCGGCGTCCATGGCCGCCTCGACGAGCTGGAGCTTGTGAAGGCGCGAGCCGGCAAGGGCATCGGCCGCCACCGCTCCCGCCGCCGCCGAAGCGGCGCTGCCGCCCATTCCTCCCGATAGCGGCAGGCCCTTTTCGATGGAGATCTCGAGGCCCACGTCGGAGACGCCGGCGCGCCGCAGGACGGAGCGCGCGGCGATGGCGGCGGTATTGCGCTCGGGGTCCGTCGGAATCCGCGCGTCGGAAACGGACACCACGCGGACTTCCCCGCCGGGCACGCGCCGCGCGGTGACGCGGTCGCCCATGCCGGTGAAGGCCATGCCGAGACAGTCGAAGCCGGGCCCGACGTTGGCCGTCGTGCCCGGTGCGAAGACGGTGACTTGTTCCGAAGGCAAGACCTACTCGTCCTCCTCGCGCAGCTTGGCGAGAACGGAGAGGTCCTCGAGGGTCGTGGTATCCCCCACCGTCTCCTTCCCCGCCGCGATGTCACGCAGCAAGCGCCGCATGATCTTACCGCTGCGGGTCTTGGGCAGGGCGTCGGTGAAGCGGATGTCGTCAGGACGCGCGATGGCGCCGATCTCCTTGACGACGTGCTCCTTGAGCTCCGCCTTCAGGGCATCGGCCGGCTTGTGGCCGGCGGCCAGCGTCACGAAGCAGCACAGCGACTGCCCCTTCATCGCGTCGGGCTTGCCCACGACGGCGGCCTCGGCGACCTTCGGGTGCGAGACGAGCGCGCTCTCGACCTCCATCGTGCCGAGGCGATGGCCGGCCACGTTGATGACGTCGTCGACGCGGCCCATGATCCAGAAGTAGCCGTCGGCATCGCGCCGCGCGCCGTCGCCGGTGAAGTAGATGCCGGGATAACGCCTCCAGTACTGCTCGACATAGCGGTCGGGATCCCGATAGACGGTGCGGAGCATCGACGGCCACGGCTTCTTGATGACGAGGAAGCCGCCCGCGCCGGCCGGCACTTCCTTGCCGTCGCGATCCACGACCTCCGGCACGATGCCGAAGAACGGCAGCGTCCCCGAGCCCGGTTTCGTCGGCGTGGCGCCGGGCATCGGCGAGATCATGATGGCGCCCGTCTCCGTCTGCCACCAGGTGTCGACGATCGGACAACGGCCGCCGCCGATGACCTCGTGGTACCACATCCAGGCCTCGGGGTTGATGGGCTCGCCAACCGTGCCCAACAGGCGCAGGCTCGAAAGGTCATGCTTCTTGGGGTGCTCGTCGCCCCACTTGATGAAGGCGCGGATGGCGGTGGGCGCCGTGTAGAAGACGTTGACCTTGTGCCTGTCGATGATGCTCCAGAAGCGGTCGAAGCCGGGCGAGTTCGGCGCGCCCTCGTACATGAGGGTGGTGGCGCCGTTGCTCAGCGGGCCGAACACCACGTAGCTGTGGCCGGTGACCCAGCCGATGTCGGCCGTACACCAGTACGTGTCCTCTTCCTTGATGTCGAAGAAATACTTCATGGTGAGCGTCGTCTGCAGCAGGTAGCCGCCCGTGGAGTGCACGACGCCCTTCGGCTTCCCCGTCGTGCCGCTCGTGTAGAGGATGAAGAGCGGGTGCTCGGAGTCGACGGGCACGGCGTCGAACTTCGCCGACGCCGTCGCCATGTGCTCGTGATACCAGACGTCGCGGCCCGCCTTCATCGGGACGTCCTGGCCGGTGCGCTTCACGACCACGACAGTCTTCACAGTCGGCGAGCCGTCCATCGCGCCGTCGACGTTGGCCTTCAAAGGCACGATCGCGCCGCGGCGATAGCCGCCGTCGGCGGTGATCACGACCTTCGCCTGCGCGTCGTTCATGCGGTCGCGCAGCGCCTCGGATGAGAAGCCGCCGAAGACCACGCTGTGGGTGGCGCCGAGGCGGGCGCAGGCCAGCATCGCCACCGCCGCCTCGGGGATCATCGGCATGTAGATGCCGACGCGGTCGCCCGTCTCCACGCCGAGCGACTTCAGGACGTTCGCGAACTTGCAGACCTCGCGATGCAGCTCCTGGTAGGTGAGGACCCGCGTGTCGCCCGGCTCCCCCTCCCAGATGATGGCGGCCTTGTTCTTGCGCGCCGAACTCACGTGGCGGTCGAGGCAGCTCTCGGTGAGGTTCAGGGTGGCGCCGACGAACCACTTCGCCCACGGCGCGTTCCACTCGAGGACCTGGCTCCAGCGCTTGCGCCAGACGATGGCCTCGGCCTGCTCCGCCCAGAACGACTCCGGCTCTTCGACGCTCCGGCGATAGAGGGCGCGATACTCGTCCAGGCTCTTGATGTGGGCCTTGACGCTGAATCCTGGAGGCGGCGGGAAGACCCGGCCCTCCTTGAGGATGGATTCGATGTCGTCGCTCATGACAATGCCTCCCGTGAACGCTTAATATACCTCGTGCGGCGACAGGTTATGACAACAATACCACGAGGGCCGGCGGGGCCGCCGCGGGCACGATAAGATCCTTCGGTGACGGTGCGCAATCCCTTCAGACTCAGCATCATCGACCGGTACTTGATCCGCGAGGTGCTGCCGCCCACCGCCCTCGGCCTGCTCGTCTTCACCTTCATCCTGCTCCTGCAGCAGATCGCGCTGCTCGCCAGCGTCCTCATCTCCCGTGGCGCCGATCTGCCGACGACGATGCGGCTCTTCCTCAACCTGCTGCCCAGCATCTTCGCCATCACGCTGCCGATGGCCTTCCTGCTCGGCGTGCTCCTGGCGTTCGGCCGTCTGGCCAGCGAGAGCGAGATCGTGGCCCTGCGCGCCAGCGGCGTCAGTCCGATGCAGATGCTGCGCCCGGTGCTATGGCTCTCCGTGGCCACCGGCCTGCTGACGTTCTACATCATGGCGGTGGCGCTGCCCCACGCGAACACGACGTACCGCGAGACCTTCTACACGCTCATGGTGAGCCGCGCCCGCGCCGAGATGAAACCGCGCGTGTTCACGGACGACCTCGTCCCGGGGATGGTCCTCTACGTGTCGGACATCGCCGCCGACACCGGCGAGTGGAAGGACGTCTTCATCTCCGACACGCGGAGTCCCGCTCAGCCGAAGATTCACATGGCGCGCAAGGGCCAGCTCGTGATCGTGGAGAAGGAGAAGCGGATCGAGCTGCATCTCGAGAAGGGCGTCAGCTACCTTCCCGATCCCCAGAACCCGGAGGTCGACCAGCGGGCGTATTTCAAGCGCTACGAGGCGCCGCTGCCTTTCGACCAGATCTTCCCTAAGGTACCGCTGCTCAAAGGCGACCGCGAGATGACGCTGGCCGAGCTGCGCGCCCGCGTGCGCGAGCTCACGACGCAGGGCCAGAAGCTCGAGGCCGGCCGTTTCCTCGTGGAGTTCCACAAGAAGTTCGCGATCCCGTTCGCGTGCGTGGTGTTCGGCCTGCTGGGGCTCGGCCTCTCCCTGGGCAGCCGCAAGGAGGCGCGCTCGGCCGCCTTCGGGCTCTCCATCGGCATCATCGCGGTCTACTACGTCTTCCTGCGCCTCGGTGAGCAGGCCGGCGACACCGGCATGCTCTCGCCGTTCCTGGGGATGTGGAGCGCCAACCTCGTCCTCGGCGGGTTGGCCCTGGGCCTGCTGTGGATGAACCAGCGCGAAGCCGCGTTCGATCCGCTGGAGCCCTTGCACTACGCGAGCTGGATCCCGACCATCCGCAAGCGCACGAAGAAGGCGCCGGCGGCACCGGCGGGACCGCCGAGGGTGGTGGTACGCGTCCCGCGCCTGCGGGTGCCCGGGCTCCTGCCCACCATCCTCGACCGCTACATCGCGCGGCAGTACCTCGGCTTCGCCGGCCTCATCCTCTCGGGCTTCTGGTCGATCTTCTTCGTCTTCCATTTCATGGACCTGTTCGACGACATCCAGCAGAACAAGGTCAAGGGCAAGGTCGTCCTGCACTACTACGCGTTCTACGCCCCCGAGATCCTGCACATGGTGATCTGGATGGCGGTGCTGGTCGCCACCCTCACCACCTTCGGGGTGCTCACGCGGCGCA
>Ga0114129_10011906_pt1 | contig 12371 bp, 11 predicted proteins | sample RhiMetdeltSRZDD1_FD_80071 | JGI IMG/M metagenome (GOLD analysis project Ga0114129, IMG submission 80071) | Populus rhizosphere microbial communities from Tennessee, USA - Rhizosphere MetaG P. deltoides SRZDD1 (version 2) (version 2) | ecosystem: Host-associated > Plants > Roots > Rhizosphere >...
CGATCCCGACCACGATCAGGCCCACGACGATGCTGGTGATCAGGCTCACGATTCGGGCGACCCCCGAGAGGCCGCGGCGCGCGGCAAGTCCGGCGCGGGAGCTGGCGGATCGGGCGCGTCCTGCGCGGGCGCGGGCGCGTCCTGAGCGTCGTGCGATCGTAGCCATGCCATGTGCCTACCCGGACCCCTGAGAGCCCATGCCCGTCCGCGGCGAGACTAGGGCAGCAGGCCAGCCTGCTCTTGCCGCGTGCCGTTCGGATGCACCCAGCGTGCTGATTCCGTACGTCGGAACCTAAGTCGACCCAGAAGACGTCGTCCCGGATCGTGGCAGTCACGTCCCGCACGCCTTGCAGCCGGAAGATGATGGCGTCGATCCCGCCGCGGGCGATATCCGCCACGCGCACGTAGCTGTAAGAGCCGTCCCTCCGCTGGCGAAACTCGGTGCTGAGCGCGACGCCACGCTCCTCGATGAACTCGGTCGGGACGCAGTTCCTCCACGAAGCACAGACGCCGCCGGTCTTCGGCCACAGGTGCGTGGTTCGCAGAAGTGAGAGTCCCGCCGACCACAGCGGCCGTGACCACCGAGGCGATGAGGGCTGGTCCCCATCGCGATGCGCGACCGCTCAGCCCGAACATGAACTTCCTCTTACCCGAGGGGTGGGCTTCCGGGAGGTCGAGATCGTGCCGCTGACCGGCCCGGCGAGCGCCGGCATCGCCTACAAGTGGCGGCCAGCCGCCGCTACGCCGGCGCCCGCTGCAGCGAGCGCCGAAGCGGCGCGGCCACGAGCACGCCCGTCAGAGCCAGCGCCGCGCCGGCCACCATCCAGGCCGTCGCGGTGCCCTCGGCGGCGGCGATCGCACCGACGCTCAGGTTGGCCACCAGCGCGCCGCCCTGCGCGGCGAGCGACTCACCCGAGATCAGGGTCGCGCGCGCATCCGACCCGACCGCGTCGTTCAGCAGCTCCGCGTGCATCGGGTCGACGAGCCCGTAGCTCAGGTAGGTGAGGAGATACAGCGCGACGAAGAGAGCCACCGCTCCGGGCTCACCCAGGAGCGCGGTGCACACGGCCACGAGTCCCAGGGCAGTGAGGTACCCAACCCGCACGCCGAGCCGTCGGCGCAGCCTCGGGCTCACCCAGGCGCCCAGCGCCACCGCGAGCATCGACCCGGCCGCCAGCGCGCCGAACTCGAAGCCGTGGTGCCGCTCGCTTCCCACGAGGTCCGCGAGGTGCGGTTGCCAGAGGAGCTCGACGGCGCTCATCGCGAATCCGAAGGCCACCGCGGTCGCGAAGATCACGCGCACGGTCACAGACGCCGCCGCCTCCGCGCGGGCGGTCGCGAATACCTTGCGCACGCGCCGCGCGATCCCGTGGCCCGCGTCGTGCAGCGCATGGGCGTGAGGCGGCTCATGCACCACCAGCGCGACGGCTGCGAAGTACACGAGGGCGGTTCCGGCACCCACGAGCGCGGCCAGGCCGTAGCCGGCGAAGGCGCCAGCGGCCACGTCCGACGGGTCGGCGATCGACACGAGGGCGCCGCCGGCCAGGGCGCCCAGCGCCATCGCAATGCCCTCGGCGGCCGTGCCGCGCGATAGCCCCCGGGCGAGCGGCGCAACGGGGTCCAGAGCTCGCAGCGAGTCCACGTACCACGCCTCCAGCGCCCCCGAGATGAGGGCGCGTCCCGCGGCGAGCGCCGCCACGGACGCCATGAACGCGAGCACGCTCTGAGCAACCGCGAAGGCGCCGAGGCTGGCGGCCGTGAGGGCGGCGCCCGCGAGCAGCACGCGCCTGCGCCCGACGGCGTCCGCGAGCGCGCCGCTCGGGACCTCGAGCGCGATCAGCACGGCGCTGTGGACCGCGAAGACCGCGCCGACCGCATCGAGCTCCAGCCCGCGGGCCACCGGCGTGAGCACGAGGAACGGCAGGACGAGCCCGACTGGCAGCCATCGCAGCGCCCGGAGAAGGATGAAGTTCCGGGTCAGCCGCTCGCTGCTCACGGCCTCTCAGTACGCCGCCGTGCGCCGGGCGAGCAGGTCGTAGTAGAGGAACGTCGAGTAGAGCGCCACGAACGGCGTGGTCACCGATGTGGCGAGGATGGTGCCCACGAGCGCCCATATCGCCTGGTCGCTGCTCGCGGCGATCGCCGTGAACGGGGACAGCAGGAGGAAGCCCGGGATCGCGACGGCGATGTTCGCGAGCAGCACGAGCCCGAACGTGCGCCACCAGAAGCCCTGCACGACCTGGCTCGAGCGCGTCAGGGCAGCCGGTCCGCGAGCGCCCTCGATCACCACCGCCTGCGGCACGAAGTACCAGCGCACGGCGAAGTAGACGCCGGGGACGATCAGCGCCAGGAAGCCGAGCGCGATGCCGAGCGCCGCCAGCACCACGGCGCCGAACAGCGGCGTGAACGCCTCGAAGCCGGCGACGAACACCTCACCGGGAGAGGGGCGCTCGCCCTTCGCGATCGAGTGCAGGGCGTAGATGCAGATCGCGGTGATGATCGGGGTCATCACGAGAAAGCCCACGGCGGTGGGTACCGCGGCCTCCGCGATCGAGGGCGACTCGTCGTAGGAGCTTGTGAGCATCTCGAGCCCGATGCCCTCGACCGCCACCTCGACGGGGATCACCACGGCGGCCGACAGCAGGATGAACAGCCAGGCGTGCCTGAAGAAGACACGCAGCGAGTCGCGGTAGAGCGTGCCGACGTCCCGCGGTTGGTCTAGTCGCAGCTCGCCGCCGGCCCCGAGACCGCTCACGCGGGGGCGCCCGCCAGCTCGCGGTAGGCATCGGCCACGCGCGCGATGCCCTCCTCGATCTGGTCTGGGGGCACTGCGGAATAGGCGATCCGAAGTGAGCTCTCGCCGCCCTTGATGAGGAAGTCGCTGCCCTTCACGAAGATCACCCCGCGCTCGCGCGCGCCCGCCTCGAGCTGCGCCACGTCGCTGCCCTCGGGCAGGTCCACCCAGAGGAAGTAGCCGCCCTGCGGCATCACGAAGCGCGCATCCGGCAGGTGGCGCTCGAGCGCGCTCGCGGTGGCATCGCGCCGCTCGCGCAGCGCGCCCTTAACGGTCTCGATCGAGCGCTCGATCGCCCCCGAATGGCAGAACTCGGCCACGATCGACTGGGCCACCATGTTCGGGGAGATGTAGGTGTTCGTGGCGAGCTTGCGGATGCGGGCGATCAGATCCGACGGGCCGACCAGGTATCCGACGCGGATCCCCGGGCAGACCGTCTTCGAGAAGGAGGACGCGTAGACCACGGTCTCGGCGCCGCCGAGCGAGAGCATCGTCGGGAGCGACTCGCCCTCGAAGCGCAGCTCCACATACGGGTCGTCCTCGAAGATCAAGAAGCCGTACTCGGCCGCGAGCTCGAGGAGGCGCGTGCGCTTCTCGAGCGAGAGCGTGCACCCGGCGGGGTTCTGGAAGTTGGGGATGATGTGCGCCAGCTTCGGCCGCGCGCCCTCGCTGAGCGCCACCTCGAGCGCCTTGACGTCGATGCCGTCGGGCTCGAGCGGGATCGCGAGGATCTCGGCCCCGAGCTGCTGGAGCGAGAGCAGCGTGCGGTCGTAGGTCGGCGCCTCCACGACGACGAGGTCGCCCGGCTGCACCAGCGTCTGGAACAGGAACGCGTCCGCCTGCATGGAGCCGTTCGTGGCGAGCAGGCGATCCGGCTCGACGCCGTGCTTGGCGGCGATCCACTCGAGCAGGTGCGGGTAGCCGGCCGAGGTCCCGTAGGCGAAGGTCCCGGCAGGATCACGCTCGAATGCGCTCTGCGCGGCCGCCTTCAGGTCGTCCACGGCGATGATGTCGAGGGACGGAGCGCCGCGCGCGAGCGAGATGTTTGTCAGCTCGGCCACGAGCCGCCACGATACCGGGGACGTCGCCGCCGGGGCCAGGAGATGGCCCGCGGAGAACGCGAGCGCTAGACCCGCGCGCCGAGGATCTCGACCGCGATCTCGGACACCTGCGTGGGGTTGCGGCCCACCCGCACGCCCTTGGCTTCCAGCGCCTCGGCCTTGGCGGCCGCGGTGCCCTTCGAGCCCGAGACGATCGCGCCGGCGTGGCCCATCGTCTTGCCCGGCGGCGCGGTGAAGCCGGCGATGTAGGCGAGCACGGGCTTCGAGACGTTCTCGGCGATGTAGTCGGCGGCCTCTTCCTCGGCGCTGCCGCCGATCTCGCCGCACATCACGATCAGCTCGGTCTCGGCGTCGGCCTCGAACAGCTCGATCATGTCGATGAAGCTCGAGCCCGGCACCGGGTCGCCGCCGATGCCGACGATCGAGGAGTTGCCGAAGCCGCGCTGGGCCAGCTCGTTGCCGATCTGGTAGGTGAGCGTGCCGGAGCGGGACACCAGCCCAACGTTCCCCTCCTTGAAGAACTGGGCGGGGATGATCCCCACGTTCGCCTTGCCGGGCGACAGGATGCCCGGGCAGTTCGGGCCCACCAATCTTGAACCACCGCGAAGCAGATGGTTGTAGACACGTAGTTCGTCGTGGGCCGGGATTCCTTCGGTGATCGTGATGATCAACGGGATTCCGGCATCTTCAGCTTCCAAGATGGAATCGGCGGCGAACCGCGGCGGCACGAACACCATCGCGGTGTTGGCGCCGGTCTGCTCGACCGCGTCGTGGAAGGTGTTGAACACGGGGATGCCGTCCACGTCCTGGCCGCCCTTGCCGGGTGTCACACCCGCCACGACATTCGTCCCATAGTCGCGGTTTCGAAGGCTGTGGAAGGTCCCCTCGCGCCCAGTTATTCCGGAGACCACCAGACGGGTATCCCTGTCCACCAGGATCGCCATTACTTAGCCAGCTCCACGACCTTCTCGGCGGCGCCGAGCATGGTCGCCTCGGTGTGCACGTTCGGCAGCTTCGCCTCGGCCAGCAGTGCGCGGCCCTCCTTGTCGTTCGTGCCGTCGAGCCGGACCACGAACGGGACGTCCGGCTTGATCTGCTCGAAGGCCTCGATCAGGCCGCGGGCCACCTCGTCGCAGCGGGTGATCCCGCCGAAGATGTTGAACAGCACGGCGCGCACCTTGTCGTCGGAGAGGATCACCTCGACCGCGCTCGTGATCGCCTCGGCCTTGGAGCCGCCGCCGGCGTCCAGGAAGTTGGCCGGCTCTCCGCCCGCCTGCGCCACCACGTCGAGCGTGGACATCACGAGTCCGGCGCCGTTGCCGAGGATGCCCACGTTGCCGTCGAGCTTCACGTAGGTGAGCCCGCGCTCCTTCGCCATGCGCTCCTGCGGGTCCTCGGCGGAGAGGTCGCGCAGCTCCGCCACGTCCGGGTGGCGGTAGAGCGCGTTGTCGTCGACCGTGACCTTGGCGTCGAGCGCCACCACCTCGCGGCTCTTCGTGATCAGCAGCGGGTTCACCTCCACGAGCGTCGCGTCCTCGCGCACGAACACGTCGTAGAGCTTGGCGAGCATCGCCCCCACCGGCCGGACCACGTCCTCGGCGATGCCGGACTCGAACGCCAGCCGCCGCCCGTGGAAGTCCTGGAGGCCGAGCAGCGGGTCCACGTGGAGCATCCGCATGGCCTCCGGGTCGGTCTCCGCGACCTCCTCCACGTCCATGCCGCCCATGCGCGAGAGCATCACCATCGGCTTCTTCGCGGAGCGGTCGAAGACGATCGCGGCGTAGTACTCCTCGTCGATCTCCGAGGCCTTCTCCACGTACAGCTCGTGGACCGTGTACCCGCGGATGTCCATGCCGAGGATCGCGGTGGCGTGCTCCTCGGCCTCGTGGCGATCCTTGGCCAGCTTTATGCCCCCGGCCTTGCCGCGGCCGCCGATCTGGACCTGAGCCTTGATCACCACCGGGTAGCCGAGCTCCTCGGCGGCCTCCACCGCCTCGGGCACGGTCGTGGCCGGCCTGCCGTCGGGCACGGGCACGCCGTGCTTCGCGAACAGCTGCTTGCCCTGGTATTCGAGGAGATCCATCGGGTAGGTACTATCCCCCGCCGCCGCGCTCGGCTATCTGGCAGGGGCGCAGGACCCTATCGAAAGACCCCATGGCTCTTCCAAAAGACGTCAAGTTCGTGACCTTCGACTGCTACGGCACTCTCATCGACTGGGAGACCGGGGTATATGAGGCATTCCAGAGGGAGGCGGACCGCGACGGCTTCACCGTCGACCGCGACACGCTGATCCCCCGCTTCATCGATATCCAGCGCGAGATCCAGCGCGGCTCCTACGAGCTCTACGCGGAGGTTCTTCGCCGCACCGCGGTGCGCGTCGCGTCGGAGCTCGGCTGGGAGCTCGAGCCCTCGCGTTCCAACTTCCTGCCGAACAGCGTGCCCGCCTGGGCGCCCTTTCGGGAGACCAATCCCCAGCTCGAGCGCTTCTCGAAGAAGTTCGAGCTCGGCATCCTCTCGAACATCGACGACAAGCTCCTCGGGGCCACGCGGCGTCACTTCCGCGTGGACTTCGACCTCGTGGTCACGGCGCAGCAGGTGCGCAGCTACAAGCCCGATCCCGCGCACTTCAAGGAGTGCGCGCGCCGCATCGAGAAGCTGAAGCGGCACTGGGTCCACATCGCCTCGGGCTATCCGACCGACGTGGAGCCCTGCCTCAAGTCGAAGATCCCGGTGATCTGGGTGAACCGCCACGGCGAGGATCTAGAGGGGCGCAAGAAGCCGGACGCCGAGGTCAAGACGTTCCGCGATGCCGGCAAGCTTCTGAAGGCCGCTTGAGGGCCGTCTCGGTCCACCCGGACGTCCTCGTCATCACAAGCCGGATGTGGCAGACAAACGCGGTCGCGGTGCGCGCCGGCGGCGAGGCGATGCTGGTCGACTCGCCCTACTTCCCCGACGAGCTCGAGGCGCTGCCGGGACTGCTCGCGGGCGCCGGATTCGAGCCCGACGCCCTGCTCGCCACCCACGGCGACTTCGACCATCTGCTGGGTCGCCTCGCGTTCCCCGGTCTCGCGCTCGGGCTGGGGGAGCCGACCGTGGAGCGCTTCCACCGCGAGCCCGGCGCGGCGCAGCGCGAACTGCGCGACCACGACGGCAAGTTCTACGTGGAGAGACCGTCGCCGCTGGCGCTCGGACAGGTGCAGGGCCTGCCTGTTCCCGGCAGCGTGGAGCTCGGGTCCGAGGAGCTCGAGCTGCATCCGGCGGACGGTCACACCTCCGACGGCCTGGCCGTGATGGCGCGCTGGTGCGGGGTGCTGTGCGTGGGCGACTACCTATCCCGGGTCGAGATCCCGATGATCCACCCCAACGGCTCGCTCGCCGACTACCGCTCCACGCTCGCGCGGCTGGTGCCGCTCGTGGAGGCCGCGGACACGATCGTGCCCGGCCACGGCGCTCCGAACGACCGCGAGACCGCACTGCGGCTGCTCGACGAGGACGTGGACTACCTCGACGCGCTGGACCGCGGCGAGGAGAAGCCGGCGCTTCCGAAGGGGCGCGACGACCTCGAGCAGCGCGACATCCACGCCCGCAACCTGAGGGTGCTCGGTTGAAGGAGCAGGTGCTCGCCGCGTTCGACTCCCTGTTCGACGCGCTCCTGAAGCGGGGCGACGCCGAGGAGGCCGTGAGCCTGTTCGCGGACGAGGACGTGGTGTTCTGGGGCTCGGGCCGGGAGGAGCAGGCGCTTGACCGCACGGCGCTAGCACGGCTGTTCGGCGCCATCACGCAGATCGGCGAGGCGCTCAGCTTCGAGTGGAGCACGCGCCGCGTGACCGTGGAGGGCGACGCCGCGTGGGTGAGCGCGATCGGTGATTACAGGTACGCCCCGCCGGGCGAGGCCCCGACGGGCGGCCCCTACCGGCTGACCGCGGCGTTCCTCCGCCGCGACGGCCGCTGGCAATGGCACACGTACAGCGGGTCCGAGCCGGCCGACTGACCTGCATTTGGACGGCCGCCCGCGCCAGGTGGCAGAAAAACCGTGCGAAAAACGCGACGAATCTCTGCCACCTTTGTGCGGCAGCTGGATCGCTAGTCCCCCTCCGTTTGGACGACCCGTTCCCCGGGCACCGGCCCAGTCATGCGGAGGACGGTCTTCGTGGCGGTTGCGCTACTGCTCGTGGGAGCCAGCGCCGCCCAGGCCGCGCCGACGCTCTCCACCTCCAACCGCCTCGACGACCGCCGCTACGTGGCGGTGGGCACTCGTGGTTACGTGGTCGGCAGCGAGGCCGGGCGCTTCCCGGCATCGGGCTGGCACATCCGCGGCGAGATGGGCGGGATCTGGACGCCGCCCCTCAAGCTCCTCGACGGGATCTGGTTCGGCATCGACGGCGACTGGATCGGCCCGGCCACCCGCTTCACCTCAGGGTTCGGCTACACGCGCATGGACCTGCCAGCTCCGAAGGGTCTCGCCATCACCCGCACCGACTTCGTTCCGGACGGCACGCGGGCCGCGCTCATCGGGCTGACGCTGCGCTCGACCGGGGGCCGGCAGACGCCGACCGTCATCGTCGACGCGCACTCCGAGTTGATGGGCGCCTACCCGTGGGGATGGACCACGCCCTCCGCCGCGGCGTTCAACGAGCAGGACAGCGCCACCACGGCGGGAGGGAGGCTCGTGTTCAGCGAGCCACGCGGCTGGACGGCGGTGGTGGGGGCACGCGAGCAGCCGGTCGACGCCGTGACCGGCCCGGGCTTCCGTGGACCGCAGGAGCCGGCGGTGATCTGCCCGATGGACGGCGCGGCGCCGCCGCGCTGCGACGACAGCGCGGCCGGCAAGGGCGTCGGCGGGCGGCTGCGTTACGCGCTGAACGTCCCGGCCCGCGGCACGACCACGCTCTGGATCGCGGTCGCCGGCTCTGAGGGCGGGACCTCGCCCGCGAACGCCGAGCTTCAGGCTGCCCTGGCCGACCCGGACGCTGCGCTCGCGGAGAAGATCGCCAGCCGCGAGGACCTGGCTGCGCACACGCAGGTGGACCTGCCCGATGACCGGCTGCTCCAGCAGGGCATCGAGTGGAGCAAGCAGAACCTCGCCGATTCGGTGCAGGCGGCCGAGGGCCTCAGGGTCCGCTGGACCAACGAGGGCAGGCAGTACCCGCCACCCACCGGCACGGTCCCGCGCGTGCGCTTCTTCGGCGCCGGCTTCCCCGACTACCCGTGGCTGTTCGCCACGGACGGCGAGTTCACGGCCTTCGCGGCCGTGGCCGCGGGGCAGTTCGAGCCGATCGCGGACCACCTGCGCGCCCTGCGGGACGTGAGCGTGCTCGTGAACCCGACCAGCGGCAAGGTCGTGCACGAGGTGGTCACCGACGGGAGCGTCTACTACGGCGCCGACGAGAGCGCCGGCAACACCGACGAGACGGCCAAGTTCCCGAGCGCGCTCGCACTCGCCTGGCGCTGGAGCGGCGACAACGGCCTGCGCGACGAGCTGTATCCGTTCGCGGTGCGAGGGATGCACTGGGTCATGGAGTCGATGGACGCCGACGGCGACGGCTGGCCCGAGGGACTCGGCAACGTGGAGCGCACCGGGATGGGCGAGGAGAAGCTCGACGTGACGACCGCCACGATCCGCGGGCTGTACGACCTGGCGGACCTCGCCGCCTCGAAGGGTGACAACGCGACCCGCGGCTGGGCGCGCGGCAAGGCGCGCGCGATGGAGTCCGCCTTCGAGGCGGCCTGGTGGATGCCCGACGTGCCGCAGCACGCCGACTCGCTCGACGACCCGGGCAACGTCAAGGTTCAGCAAAAGCACTGGATCGGCGTGACGCCGATGGAGGTGGAGCTCTTCAAGGACGGCCGCGTGAGCCCCGGCCTGACCACCTTCGACCACGGCAATGCGGCGCTCGGCCTGCGCGAACAGTCCTGCTACAGCGGCGAGTTCGGTCTCTTCCACACGGGTTGCGGAGGCGGGCCGACGGGCTCAGGCGAGTTCTCGGTCTTCACCCTGAACACAGCGGTCATGGCCGTGGGCGAGGGCAACTACGGGCGCCTGGGCGCCGCGCAGCAGCAGCGCTACACGGCCGCCAACCGCCGCCTCCAGCTCCCCGACCCGGACGAGCAGCCGGGCGCCATGCCGGAGATCGCGCCGTCCCCCGACTACGGCCGCTCGATCAACAAGGCGTTCTACGACCGAGCGATGGTCCTCCAGGCCTGGGGCACGTACGGCACGCTCTGGCCGGTGGTGCACCAGCAGCTCGGCGTGCGGCCCGACATGGGGAGGCGCGCGCTCGAGGTCACGCCGCAGGTGCCGCAGGGCCAGTCGCGCGTGGCGGGCTCGAACATCAGGCTCGCCGGCGGAGCGGTCGCCGTGGCCGCGTCCCGCGAGGGCAATTCCTACCGGACCAGCGTCACGCTCGGCGTGCCAGCTCTCTCAAGCTTCACCATCGGCCACACGCTCCCGCGCGGAGCGGGCGTCGGCCAGGTCACACTGGACGGGCAGCCCGCGCCGTACACCGCGGTCACGACCAACCGCGGCCTCGAGGTCCTGGTGGTCGCGCCGCCGGCCGGCTCGCACGAGCTGGTCGTGACCGCCGGCTAGCGGCGCGACCCCAAAGTCGATCTCGGGCTCTTCGCAGGTGGGGTTCGGCGAGTTTCCGATCGATAAGCACCGCCAGCGGCCGAGACCTTCCCGAGCTGAAACGAGACCTGCCTTTTCGACCGGCCTGTCCCTCGATGCTCGTCGTCGTGGACGGCCGGCCAAGCGGCGAGCCGGCGCACGGCGCGCCGCGAGGGTAGGCCTCGCGGCGCGCGTTCCGAGCTCAGCTGAAGCTCATGCCTTCCCTGACCTGGGTCAGCCGGATGCTGTTTCCGGACGGGTCCCGGAAGCCCGCGTCAATCCCGTAGGGGCGCTCCTCCGGAGCCTCGGTGAACTCCACACCGCGGCCCTTCAGGTCCTCGTACGAGCCGCGCGCGTCGTCGGTCGTCAGGAAGATCGTCCCCGCGAAGCCCTTGGACATCAGGTTGCGGACCTCGTCGGCGGTCGTGTCGTCCATTACCGGCGGGCCGGGGATGGCCATCAGCACGATCGACACATCCTCCTGGCCGGGCGGACCGACGGCCAGCCAGCGAAAGTTGCCCATCTCCGGCAGCGTCACGTCGGAGCGGACCTCCATGCCGACCTTGTCGGTCCAGAAGGCGAGCGCCTCGTCCTGGTCGTGAACCCATAGCTGTGCGTTTGAGAGTCTGATCATGCGAAGCAAGCTAGTCAGCGGCCGACGCGCTGTCTTCTCCAAACGTGCTGTGTTGCGGACGGCCGTAGAAGCGCACGACGCACGCCGGCACCAGTGCGCTGTCGGCCGGCGAGGGGAAGGACGCGCGATAGGCCGTCGGGGTCACGCCGTAGGTGCGCTTGAAGCTGGTGGTGAACGAGCCGATGCTCTGGAGGCCGACGGAGAGGCAGACGTCGGCGACGGAGTGATCGGTGGTGCGGAGCAGCGCGGCGGCGCGCTCCATCCGGCGCGTGAGCAGGTAGCTGTGCGGCGACTCGCCGAAGGCCGCGCGGAACTCGCGGCTGAAGTGGGCGCGCGAGAGGCCGGCCGCGTGGGCGAGATCGTCCACCCCGAGCGGCTCGAAGTAGCGCGCGTCCGCTAGGTCCTTGGCTTTGAGGAGGTGGCGAGCAGGCGGGAGGAATGTCGTCACTTGATGACGGCGATCGTGTCGCCGGTGGTGATCGAACCGCCCTCGGACACGCCGAGCTCCTCGACGGTACCCGCGCTCGGAGCGGTGATCTCGTTCTCCATCTTCATCGCCTCTATCACGCATATGAGCGCGCCCTCGTCCACCTGCGCACCCTTCTCGACCGCCACCTTGAGCACGGTGCCCTGGAGCGGTGACACGAGCTCGCCCGGCGCTCCGCCGCCACCGCCGCTCTTGCGCTCGCGGCGCGGCGCCTTCCGCGCCGCCGCGGGTGCGGCGCCGTTGGCGGCCATCGCCTCACCGATCACGGTCACGTCGAAGCGCCGCCCCGACACCTCGACCGCGTACTCGCGGGAGACCTTCTCGGCCTCCTCTTCGTCGGCGGCCCTCTCGGGCGCCGGGAAGGCCAGCTGCTTGAGCCACTGCTTGTCCTCCACCAGGTCGCGGCAGGTCTCGCCGTTCGCCCACTGCTCCGTGGCGAGCAGGGCTCGGTGGAAGGGGATGAGCGTCTTCAGGCCGCCGATCTCGTACTCGCCGAGGGCGCGCAGCATGCGGCGCGTCGAGGCCTCGCGGTCCACGTCCCAGACGATCAGCTTCGCGATCATCGGGTCGTACAGCGGCAGCACCTCGTAGCCCTCCTCGGCCCCGGAGTCCACGCGCACGAACGGGCCAGCGGGCTCGCGGTAGTCGCCGACGCGGCCGGGCGCGGGCGCAAAGTTCTTCGAGGCGTCCTCGGCGTTGATGCGGCACTCGATCGCGTGGCCGCGCACCACCACGTCCTCCTGCGAGTAAGCGAGCGGCTCGCCCGCGGCGATCTTGATCTGCTCGCG
>Ga0114129_10011907_pt1 | contig 12371 bp, 9 predicted proteins | sample RhiMetdeltSRZDD1_FD_80071 | JGI IMG/M metagenome (GOLD analysis project Ga0114129, IMG submission 80071) | Populus rhizosphere microbial communities from Tennessee, USA - Rhizosphere MetaG P. deltoides SRZDD1 (version 2) (version 2) | ecosystem: Host-associated > Plants > Roots > Rhizosphere >...
CGTGAGTCCCGGGCGGCCAGCCGGCGAAGCAGCTCGACGTAGTCATGCGAATGCGACTCCGGGCCGGCGATCACCAACGGCGTCGACGTGTCGAGCCGGCGATAGGCGTCGATCAGGGTGTGGACGCCCTTCTCCGGCACGAGCCGTCCGAGGAAGAGGATGAAGTCGTCCGCGGCGATGTCCGGCACCGGCTTGCCGTCCTCGAGCGCGCTCTCGTCGATGCCGTTCGGGATGTAGACGGGATCGCACGGGTACTGCGCGCGCAGCTCGCGCTGCAGCGCGCGCGACACCACGATCGTCTCGTGCGGCACCGTCGCCGCCGCGTAGGCGCCGGCCTTCAGCACTCGAGACGCCAGCGCGCCCCATTTCTCGCGCTGCCAGTCGAGGCCCTGCACGGTGGCGACACAGGCCGTGCGAGTCAGCCGCGGGATGATCGAGAAGAGCGCGGGCCCCGTCGCGTGAAGGTGGAGCACATCGTGCTTGCCGCGCGTGAGCGCGACGGCGGACGCCACCAGCGTGTGGCTCGCCGCCTCTAGGTGCTTGGTGTTGATCTGCGGCAGCCGGCGCACCTGCACGCCGCGGTACTCGCTCAGCTCCGGCGAGCAGTAAGCGCTTCGGCCGTAGACGGTTACCCTGTGCCCGCGCCGGGCCAGCTCGACGGAGAGGCCCTCGACCGCCGCCTCGATCCCGCCGTAGGTGGCGGGAATCCCGCGCAGCCCGATCATCCCGATTGATAGAGAACGCTCTGAAATCGCCGCCACAGCCCCTTTTGGTGTGCCCAAACCCTGAATAGGTCAAGCTCTCCGGGCATTGAGGATAACGGTGGTAACCGAGCTGGCGGGCAGTCCCGACGAGGGCATGCGCAACTGGACGCGCGACTTCGTGCGCGCGATGGCCGGGCGCGGTCACGAGGTCGAGCTGCTCCAGCTCCGCGGCCCCGCCCGCCTCGCCGCCCTGGGGCCCGCAGCTCCCTGGCGGGTTCGCCGCACCCGCCCGGACGCGGTGCAGTACGTCCCCTACTCCGGCCTGACGCGTGCCGCGCTGGTGCGCCTGCGTTCGCTGACGAGCTTCGTCCCCCGCGCGGTGAAGAGCATCGCGGTGCTCCAGGCGACCGACGACGCCTGTGAGGCCCCGGCCGGATGTGCGGCCGACATCGCCCTGTTCGCATCCGATCGGCTGCGGCGGCGGCATTCGGCGATCGCGCGCGCCGGCGTGGTCGTGCCCCCGGTGGTCGACGCGGGCCGGTTCCGGCCGGCGTCGGTGGCCCGCGACGAGATTCGGCGATCGCTCGGGATCGGCGACGGCCGGCCGATGGTCCTTCACGTCGGCCACCTAGCGCCCTCGCGCGGCCTCGAGACGCTCGGCGACGTCGCGAGGGACGGGAGCGCGAGCGTCACGATGGTGGCGAGCACGTCGACGCCGGCCGATCCCGAGATCGATGCGTCGCTGCGGGAGGCCGGGGTGAACGTCGTGCGCGAGTACCTGCCGGACATCGAGCGCTACTACCAGGCCGCGGACGTCTATCTGTTTCCCGTCGAGAAGGAGCACGGCTCGGTCGAGATCCCACTGTCGGTCCTCGAGGCGATCGCGTGCGGCACGCCGGTCGTAACGACCCCGTTCGGCGGGCTCCCCGAGCTGTTCAAGGAGGGCGACGGGCTCGTCTACTCCGACCCGCCCGGAATCCCGGCCGCGGTCCGGCGCGCGCTCGAGGACGGTGCGGCCGGGCAGCCGGAGCAGGTCGCCGAGCTCACGCACGAGCAGCTGGCCGAGGCGGTCGAGACGGGCTGGAGCGTGCAGGCCTCATGAGCGCGCGCCTAGTCGCGCTCTGCGGCATAGACGGCGTCGGGAAGTCGACCCAGGCGGCGAACCTTGCCGCGTGGGCGCGCGAGCGTGGCCTGAGGGCCGACGTCCTGTGGTGCCGCTGGGACCCGCTGCTCGCACGCCCGGCGATCCGCCTGCTCAACCGCTACTCCGGCAGCCCGACCGCCGGCGCCGATGACGCGGCCCACGACCGGCGGCGAGGGCTCAAGCGGCGTGTCCTGTCCGTTGCCCCGCTGCGAGTCGCGTGGCGCAGCTTGATGGTGCTCGACTACGGACTGCGGACGAGCATGCGCGTGCGCCGCGCGCGCCGACGTCTCGACCTGCTCGTGCTCGACCGCTACTGGCACGACGTCATCGTCGACCTGTCAGCGGGCGGCGAGATGGCAAAGCCGCCGCGCCTCTTGACGTTCCTGCTGCCGCGGCCCGACCGCGTGGTGGTGCTCGAGCTGCCCGAGGAGGAGGCGCTGACGCGCCAGCCCGACGCGCTCGACCTGACCCACCTGCGACAGCGGCGCGAGCTCTACGGCGTGGTGGCCCGGGAGCCGGACGCCGAGCTGGTGGACGCGTCGGGAACGGAGGCCGAAGTCGGCGAGGCGGTCCTCGCCGCGGCGATGCCCGCGATACCCGGAGCGAGCGCGTGAGCGACTCTCCACTGCTCATCCTGGGAGTCGACGGGCTCGACTGGGAATACGTCGACGCCCACCGCGCCGAACTGCCGACGCTCTCGGGCTGGCCGGTGCTGCGGCCACTCCGCTCGGTCTTCCCTCCGGACTCGATTGCGGCGTGGACGACGATCTTCACCGGGATCCCTCCCGGGGACCACGGCTTCCTCGACTCGATCGACTATCTCTCGAAGCGGCCCGCGAGTGCTGCCGAGGCGGCGGGGCGGACGCTCACGAACGCGACGTTCTGGGACGAGGCGACCCGGCGCGGCGAACGCGTCTGCGTGATCAACCCGTTCCTGGCGTACCCGGCCTGGGACGTCAACGGCATGATGCTCGCCGGCCCGGTGTTCGTGAGCGGTGAGGTCTCGGTAACCGGGCGCGAGCTCGATGAGCTCGGGGAGCTCCCCCAACTCGGCGGGGTCGTCGACTTTCCGACCGAGCGGACGATGGGTGCCTTCATCGACGACTCGCTTCGCGCCACGCGCGAGCAGGCCGACTTCGGCCTGCGCATGCTGGAGCTGACGTCGCCCGACCTCTTCTTCCTCAACGTGCTCACGCTCGACCGGCTGCAGCACTTCGTCTGGCGCTTCGCCGATCCGGACGACCCGACCTATCCCGGCCCCAACCCGCACGGCGAGGCACTCGCCGAGAGCTATCGGCTGATCGACTCGATCGCGGCGGAGTACGCGCGACATGGCCGCGTCCTCGTCATCAGCGACCACGGCCACGGCATGCGGCCGACGCGGATGGTCTTCATCGACGAAGCGCTGCGCCGGGCCGGCCTCCTGCGCGAGGCCCGTTCCGCGCCGAGGCTGCTGTCGCGCAGCTACTGGCTCGAGCGGGCCAAGCGGCGCGGATTGGAGCTCGCATACCGCTTCTCGCTCGAGGAACCCGCGTACCGCGTGGGCCGGCGACTGCCCGGACGCAAGTCGATCAAGGAGTCGAGCTTCTCGAGCAACGCCGGGACCTCCCCCGCACGGTTGTCGCGCACCTTCGGCCGCAATCGTCACAGCGGGATCGAGCTGGGCCATGACACCCCCGAGGCGCGGCAGGCGGTGATCGAGGTTCTGGAGGACATCCGCGACCCGGAAACCGGCGAGGGCGTGGTCGACTGGGCGACGGGGCGCGAGGAGGTCGTGCAGGGGCGAAGCGTGGAGCGGTATCCCGAGATCCTGTTCAGGCTGCGCGACGGCTACGGCGTCGACTACGGGATCTACGGCGACCTGTTCGGGCCCGATGCGAACCACCGCCGCATCTCCGGAGGCCATCGGGAGCACGGCGTCCTCGCGACCTCGTTCGATGCGCCCGGCGCCCCTGAGGGCATCGACGGCATCCACGACTTCGTCCTGTCCGAGCTGTGAGTCGTGCGGGTTCTGCTCGCCAACAAGTTCTTCTTTCCCGGGGCGGGGTCGGAGACCGTCTTCTTCCAGACGCGCGACCTGCTGCAGGAGCACGGCCACGAGGTGGTCGACTTCGCCACTCAGGACGAGCGCAACGTTCCGTCTCCCCACGCCTCGTTCTTCGCTCCGCACCGCGGCTATGACCGCGGTCGCGCAGGGGACGCGCTCGCGTCGATCTACTCGCTGGGCGCGCGCCGTGCCCTGCGGCGCCTCCTGGCCGACGTCGGCCCGCCCGACGTCGCCCACCTCCACAACATCTACCACCAGCTCTCGCTGTCGATCGTCGACGAGCTGCGCGCGCAGCGGATCCCCGTCGTGCTCACGGTGCACGACTCGAAGCCGGTCTGCCCGTCGTATTCGATCTACACGGAGGGCGCGCCTTGCCGGCGCTGCGTCGACGGCTCCGTCGTCAACGCGGTCCGGCACCGGTGCATCCGCGACTCCCGTGCCGCGAGCGCGGTCGCGGCAGTCGAGGGCGGGCTGAGCCGGGTCCGCCGGACCTACCGGCGCATGGACACGCTCGTCGTCCCCAGCCGCTTCATGGCGGCGGTGCTCGAACGCGGGGGGCTGGGCGGGCACATCAGCGTGGTCCCGAACTTCTACGAGGCGCCCGATGCTTCGAACGGCGCACAGCGAACGGACCCCTACTTCCTGTTCGTGGGCCGGCTCGACGAGCGCAAGGGCGTCCCCGTCCTCCTCGACGCATTCCGCCGGTACGGCGGGCCCGCCGCGCTGAAGGTGATCGGGACAGGACCGCTCGAGCCGCTCGTCCGCGCAGCCGGCGCCCAGGTCCTCGGCGCCCGGGCGGCGGACGAGACCCTGCAAGAGATCGCCGGAGCGGCGGCGCTGATCGTCCCGTCCTCGAGCGAGGAGAACTGCCCGATGACCGTCCTCGAGGCGCGCTCACAGCGCACGCCCGTGATCGGCTCGAACCACGGCGGCACTCCGGAGCTGGTCGACCACGGGGTTGACGGCCTGCTCTTCACGCCGGGCTCGGCCGAGGAGCTGGTCGAGCGGATGCGGATGCTGAGCGAGCAGCCGGGGCTCGGGGACGAGCTCGCCGCGCGCGGCCTCGAGCGGCTGCGGTCCGAGCATTCGAAGGCGCGCTACTACTCCGGCCTCATGGACGCGTATGCGACGGCGCGCGCCCGAAGCGAGGCCAGGGCGGCTCGACCCCGGTCAGCTCCCGCAGCCGGTCCACGTCGGGGCGAAAGTGGTCCGTGAGGCGTGAGATGAGGGCGGCGTCGATTTCGGGCGCTGCGGCCTGGCCGCGCTGGCGCGCGTTCCAGAGCTCGACTCGGTAGCTGACGACGCGCACGCGCCGGTCGACCGCACGCCGTACGCTCGCGGGCAGGCGCTCCCATGCTCCCCGCACGGACGGGCGGGCCGCCAGCCGCTGGCGCCACCCGTGCAGATCGAGCGAGGCGATCCGGCGCTGCTCGCCGGCGCGCCGATAGCGCTCGCCGACATTCGGCGGGACGAACTCCGCGTCGACACCCACGAACGAGAAGATCTCCCGCAGCACCGCCGCCGGATCGCGATCCAGGTCCTCGGCGAAGACGACGAGAACCTGCTCGCGCGGGAACACCTCCAGGAAGTTGCCGATCGCCCGGCCGTACTCCCCGCGGGTGATGTAGGAGTTCGCCTCCGTCGGCCCCAGACGCGCCTCGGTGAGCGCGCCGTCCTCGAGCAGCTCGTCGATCGCCTGCTCGAACGAGCGGCCCTCGAGCCGCTTCATCACCGACATCCGGTGGTGGGATATCGCGCGCTCGACCGGGTCGCGGACGATCGCGATCAGCTTGACGTCGGGAGCGGCCTCGCGGATGCGCCGCGGCACGGTGTCCTCCCGCCCCACTGCTGCGTCCATGTAGAACGTGCTGAATGTTCCCCACGGCCGGTCGCGCGGCGCGTCGGCGAAGACCCAGTCGAGATACCACTCCCAACCGCGCGCGACCCGGCTTTCGAGGTTGAAGTACGAGACCTCCTTCTCGCTCGGCAGGTGAAGGCCCGGGTGGTGCCGGACGTACTCGAAGAGTGACGTCGTGCCCGCCTTCTGGGCGCCGATGACCAGGAAGTCGAGGTTCTTCATGACCGGCCCAGGAGCGCGCCGGCGGCGGTGGCGTGAATCCGAAGCCGGCGGTATGTGAGGACCGTCAGGGCGACGTTCCACGTGACGAGGCTCGCCACGCGGCCGATGGCAGCTCCCTCCGCGCCGAGCGATGGGATCAGAGCGGCGCTGAGGCCCACGCCCAGGACCGTCGCGCAGCCCACCGATGCCAGGACGTCGCGCTCGTGCCCGGTCATGATCAAAAGGATTCCCACCGATCCCATGACGGCGTTGAGGAGCTGCCCGACCGCGAGGATCGCCAGCGCACCCTCCCCGCCCGTGAACCCGGAGCCGAACAGCTGCAGCAGCTGTTCGCCGAAGACCAGCAGGATCACCACGAGCGGCGTCGTGAACAGCAGGATCGCCTGTGCCGCGCGCGTGACCGTCCGCTGGAGCTCACCGGTGCGCCCCTCCGCGTGCAGGCGCGCGACGTGAGGCGCAAGCGGCGCGTTGACCGCCAGCAGCACGAACGACACGATCTCGGCGAGGCGCGCCGCCGCCGCGTAGATGCCCGTTTCCTCGGCGCCCGCGAGCAGCCCGAGCATCACGGTCCCCGACTGCGTGTCGACGATCGTCACGCCGCTCAACGCGGTGAGCGCGAGGGCGCTCTTGATCCAGGCTCGTGACCGATACTCGGCCTGCGCGTCCTTGACCTCACGCGGCAGGTACGTGCGCAGCAGAGCTACGCCGACGCAGAACGACACCGTCGCCGCCACGAGCGTCAGCGCGATCGCATCCGCCGCGTCGAGGTCGCTTGACGCGACCGCCGCGATACCGACGAGCAGCACGAGCAGTCCGGGCCGCACCAGCGACTCGGGGAGCAAGCCGCGCACGACACGATGCAGGCCCTGCATCGCCGCTTGGCGCAGGAGCGAGAGCGAGAGGATCGGGACGAGCAGCATCGCGACGAGGAACGGCGTCCGGAAGGGCGGCTCGAGGAACGCCGCGCCCAAGGCGGCGGCCACTCCCGCGATGCCCACCGATACGAGCGCGACGAGTTGGTTCGCGCGGCGCAGCAGGCCGCGCATGCTGGACCAAGCCGATCGCGGCTCCAGGACCGCGATCTCGCGGACGAGCAGCCGATCCATCCCGAGAATCGCCACCGTGCCGAGGAGCGCGACCCAGGCCATGCCGAACGCGTATGCGCCGTACTCCCGCGTGCCGAGCAGCCGCGCGAGGATCACCGCCGCGAGGAAGGACAGACCGGCGTACGCGACCTTCAGCGCGAACGTGCCCGTGGCGGCCTCGGCAAGCGGGCCGCGGCGCAGCATGGTTCGACGCCATCGCACGGGCGACAGAGTTACCAGGACCGCTGTCTACTGCCCACGCCGGGCGAGCACGTAGGGCACCGTGCGGAGGAGGATCTTCAGATCGCCCCACAGCGACCAGTTGGCGCCGTAGAGGTAGTCGATCTTCACCATCTCGCCCAGTGGCACCCGCGACGATCCCAGGATCTGCCAGTGCCCGGTCATGCCCGGAGGCACGTGCAGGCGTCGGCGATCCCACCCCTGCACGCGCTCGTCGTCGTCCGGCACGAGCGGGCGCGGGCCGACGAGGCTCATCTCCCCGCGCACCACGTTGACGAGCTGCGGCAGCTCGTCGAGGGACGTCTTGCGGAGGAACCTCCCGACGCGCGTGATGCGCGGATCGTCGGAGATCTTGAACAGGCCCTCCGCCTCGTTCAGCGGCGCGAGCGCGTGCTTTCTGAGCTCGGCGTCCTGCGTCATGGTCCGGAACTTGACCATCTCGAACTCGCGCTCATCCCGTCCTATGCGCCGCTGCCGGAAGAGGACCGCCCCCCGCGAGTCGAGCCTGATCGCGAGCGCGATGAGGACGAACAGAGGGCTCAGCAACATCAGCAGCGATGCCGCGACCGTGAAGTCGAACGAGCGCTTCAGCCGCCACGATGAGCGACTCAGCCCGTAGCGCCTCAGGCCGAGCAGGGTCGTGCCCTGGACCTCGTCGAACGCCGCGGAGGATCCCACCACCTCGAAGAGCCGCGGCACGACGCTGACCCTTGCACCGAAGGCCTTCACCGCGCGCACGACCTCGAGCAACTCGCCGGTCACTCCCGCGCTGGGGACCACGAGCACGCGGTCGATCTGATGCTTTTGGATGATCTCACGGAGGTCGCCGAGATCCCCGAGAAGCGGGACCGAGCCCGGCACGATCACCCCCTGCGGCTCCTCCCCTTCGCGCCGTCCGTACTGGATCGGCGTGCGTCCCACGATGTTCGCGGTCACGGCGTGCCCCCGTCCGAAACCGCGCTTCAGCGTCTCCGCGGCGGCCGCATTCCCGATCACCACACACCGCTCCGGGTTAGTCATACGCAGCGCGACTCGACGGACCGCCGCCCTGCCCGCGACAAGGCCGACGACGAGCAGCGGCCACAGGAGCGCGCCCTCGGCCGTGGTGAACGCCTCAGGCGCGATGCTGTCCTGCACGATCCACGCGGCCAGCGTGAAGACGGTCGCGACCTGGAATAGAGCCGGCGCCTCTTCCAGCGTGGTCTTGTGCACGAGCAGCTCGTCCCTGTCGTACAGGCCGAACATCTTTGCGAGCAGGACGACGAGCGGAGCCGCCGCCAGCGCGACCGACGATACGGCGCGGCCGGCAAGCGCGGTGGCGGCGACCACCGAGGCGTACGTCACGAATAGATCGCCGAGCGCGAGGTAGCGCCGGTAGAACGCGTCGCGCCTGAGGATGCGCCGCGAGAGCCGGCCCTCGTGGATCGGGCCGGTCGTGGGCAGGAGCGGGATGCTCTGCTTGAAGCGGCCGGTGCGGACGGCCTCGCGCGAGCCCGGCGCGAGCACCGCGGCGTCACTACCCCTTCGAATCTCCTGGCTCTCGGACGTCTCCACGGTGGGGTGGATGTCGCTCCTCGCTGTTGGAGGGGCCGTCCGCCGAGGTCAAACTCAGCACCCCCATATGGGCAGCCCCTCAGCCCCTGTCTGTACCCCTCGCCGTACTTAACCGCATTTGCGGCGGTTGCACAAACTTTTGCCCGCAGCCGCTGCGGCGAAACCCTCGGAAACCTGCCGGAAGCCGCTTAACCCGACGGGGTGACGCGATATGCGTCGAAAACGGACTCCACGTTGCGGAGCTTCGAGATGCAGTTCTTCAGGGCCGTCGTGTCGCCCACCTCGACCACGAAGCGGTTCTTGACCATCGGATGCACGACCGTGCAGCGCGCCTCGAGGATGTTGATGCCGGTCTCGGCGAACGTGCGCGAGAGGTCCTCGAGCAGCCGCGTGCGATCCCACGCGTCGATCTGCAGCTCCGCGCGGAACGACTGGCCGGGGTCGCCCTCCCACGCGACCGGCGTGAAGCGCTCGGGGTTCTTCATCAGGGCCTGTGCGTTGGGGCACTCCGAGTGGTGGATCGTGATCCCCTTGCCGAGCGAGATGTAGCCGACGATCTCGTCGCCCGGCACCGGCCGGCAGCACTTGGCGATCCGGAGCATGACGTCGTCGATGCCCTCGACCTTGATGCCGTACGTGGAGCTCGTGCCGGTCGGCTTCGCGACCTCCTTGCGCTTCGCGAGGTCCTCCGCGACGTGTGACTCCTCGACCGCCGCCTCGCCCTGGCGCAGGCGCTGCATCACCTTGTTGGTGACGACCTTCGCCGAGATCTTCGCCTGGCCGAGCGCGATGTAGAAGTCCTCGCCCTTCGAGAAGCCCATCTCGCGGATGACGTCCGCGAGCAGCGGCGAGCCGGCGACCTTCTGCGCGGGCAGGCCGGCGCGGCGCAGGTTCTCCTGAAGGATCTCTCGACCCGTGCGCTCGGAGTCCTCGCGCTTCTCGCGCTTGAACCAGGCGCGGATCTTCGATTGCGCGCGCGTGGTCTTCACCAGCGCGAGCCAGTCGCGGCTCGGCCCGCGCTCCTGCTTGGACGTGAGCACCTCGACGATGTCGCCCTGCTGGAGCTGGTAGTGCAGCGGCACGATCTTGCCGTTCACCTTCGCGCCCACGCAGCGGTGGCCGACGTCGGTGTGGACCTCGTACGCGAAGTCGAGCGGCGTGGCGCCCGCCGGAAGCGAGCGGACCTCACCCTTCGGCGTGAAGACGAACACCTCGTCCTCGAACAGGTCCGCCTTCAGTGTCTCGGCGAACTCCTGCGGATTGTCGAGCTCCTGCTGCCAGTCGAGCAAGTGCGTGAGCCACTCGACCTTGTCCTCCACGCCCTTGTGGCTGCCGCCGTCCTCCTTGTAGAGCCAGTGGGCCGCGACCCCGAACTCGGCGGTGTCGTGCATCTCGCGCGTGCGGATCTGGATCTCGAGCGGGCGCCCCTCTGGCCCGATCACCGTCGTGTGGAGCGCCTGGTACATGTTGAACTTGGGCATCGCGACCCAGTCCTTGAAGCGGCCGGGCAGCGGCTTCCAGAGCGCGTGGATCACGCCGACGGCGCCGTAGCAGTCCTTGACCGACTCCACGAGCACGCGCATGGCGGTGAGGTCGTAGATCTCGTTGAACTCCCGGCCCTTGCGGGTCATCTTCGTGTAGATCGAATAGAAGTGCTTCGCGCGGCCTGAGATCTCGGCGTCGATGCCCACGTCCTGCAGCTCCTTCTGGAGGTAGCGGCCCGCCTTGGCGACGTACTCCTCGCGCTCGAGTCGCTGCTGGGCGACGAGCGACTTGATCTCCTTGTACTTGCGCGGGTGAAGAGTCGCGAAGGCGAGGTCCTCGAGCTCCCACTTGATCGCGTGGATGCCGAGCCTGTGCGCGAGCGGCGCGAAGATCTCGAGCGTCTCCTTCGCCTTCTCCTGCTGCTTCTGTTTCGGCATCGCCTCGATCGTGCGCATGTTGTGCAGCCGATCCGCGAGCTTGATCAGGATGACCCGGATGTCCTGGGCCATCGCGACCATCATCTTCCGGTAGTTCTCGGCCTGGCGGTCGTCGCGGCTCTGGAACGTGATCCCGGTCAGCTTCGTGACGCCGTCGACGAGCCGGCAGATCTCGTCACCGAACACGTCCCTGACCTCGTCGAGCGACGCGCTCGTGTCCTCGACGGTGTCGTGCAGAAGCGCCGCGCACAGCGTCTCCGTGTCGAGGCGCATCCCGGCGCAGATCTTCGCGACGCCGACGGGATGGGTGATGAAGTCCTCACCCGAGCGACGGCGCTGGTCGGCGTGGCGCTCGCACGAGAAGAGGAACGCGCGCTCGACCATGTCGCGGTCGACCTCGCGGGCCGCGTGGTCCGCGTGCTCCTCGATCACCGCGAAGAGATCGCCGAGAAGTTGGCGCTCCTTGGCGCTGAGCGTCGTGCTCTCGCCCGCCGGCGCCGTGGTGCCCGCGTGGTCGATGGGGCGATGGTCGAAGTCAGGCCGCTTTTCCGCGACCGAAGCCGTTCGCTTGGCTTTCTTGCCCTTCGCGGGAGCCTTCTTGCGGGTAGGCGTAGCCATCCTGCGTAGAGGTTAGCCCTGGCCCTGGCCTTCCCTTCCCATGCGTTTGCCCAATGAACGTACGGGTACGCCTACCTAGGCCAAGGAAGGGGCTGCGTTGGAGGAGAAGAGATGGCAAATCTCGCACACGCAGCACGCGCAGTACTTCAGAAGCCAAAGGGTCTCGCAGGAGCAGGGGCGGCGGTCATGGCCGTTCCCTACGCCCTGAAGGGCCTGTCGAAGCTCACCGGCGGTGGCGACGACGACAGCAACGGCCAAGCGGCTCCCGGCCACGGCCGCGGTCGGCGCATGCCGATCCAGCAGTCGGTCGACGTGGCCGTTCCGCTCAAGGTCGCCTACGACCAGTGGACGCAGTTCGAGGACTGGCCCGAGTTCATGCACCGGTTCGAGAATGTCGAGCAGGTCGATGACGCGAAGGTGGCGTTCTCGACCAAGATCTGGGGAATCAAGAAGCGCTTCGAAGCGCAGATCGTCGAACAGCACCCGGACGAGCGGATCGAGTGGGACGTCAAGGAGGGGGTCGCACACTCAGGCGTCGCGACATTCCACAAGCTCGCTCCCCGGCTCACCCGCGTGGAGGTCAGCATCGACGTCGAGCCCGACAGCCTCCTCGAGAAGGCCGGGCGCGGAATGCGCTTCACGAAGCGGGCGGTCCGAGCGGACCTGCACCGCTTCAAGGCATTCGTCGAAATGAACGACGAGGCCGAGGGCGGCTGGCGAGGAACGATCGAGGACGGAGACGTCAAGCGGCGCACCGAGCGTCGCTCCTCGAAGAGCAGCAACGGGGGCGCGCCGGGAAAGTCGTCGAAGGCACGGAGGTGACGTGATGGCTCAGACCAAGACAAAGAAGAAGTCACAGACGAAGAAACGCGCCGCGAGCACCAGCTCGAACGGCGGACGTGCGACGAAGTCACGGGCGAAGTCGTCCGCCCGGAAGACGTCGGCAAAGAAGACGCCGGCGAGGAAGAGCACACGTA
>Ga0114129_10011908_pt1 | contig 12370 bp, 10 predicted proteins | sample RhiMetdeltSRZDD1_FD_80071 | JGI IMG/M metagenome (GOLD analysis project Ga0114129, IMG submission 80071) | Populus rhizosphere microbial communities from Tennessee, USA - Rhizosphere MetaG P. deltoides SRZDD1 (version 2) (version 2) | ecosystem: Host-associated > Plants > Roots > Rhizosphere >...
AACCGCGCCGGATCCGCTGACGCATACTCCACCATCCAGTCGTTCGCCTCGTCGGTGAACCCCATCAGGTCCGGACTGACGTAGTTGATCAACCCCACCCGCTCGACGCCGTCCTCGTCCATCCTCCGCAACAGCTTCACCGGATCCGCTGCATAGCTCTCGATCTCGGCGCGGATCTCCTTCTTGTGCCAGAACGTGCGCTGCACGTCCGGCTTCATCATGTGGAACGGCTGTATGTGGATGTGGGCGTCGATGACTGGCTGCATGATTCTTGTCGTGGTTCGTGGTTCGTCGCTCGTAGCTCGTAGAGCCTCGTCCTCGCACCGGGTTCTTCGAGCGACGAGCGACGAACGACGAACCACGGCAAACTTCACATGTTCAAATCGACCCACACAGTCTTTATCTGCGTATAGTGTTCGAGCGCGTGTGCGGACATCTCGCGGCCGAAGCCGCTTTGCTTGTAGCCGCCGAATGGCGCGGCGGTGTCGTAGACGTTGTAGGTGTTGACCCAGACGGTGCCCGCCTGGAGCTTCTTCGCGACGTAGTGGGCCTTCTTGATGTCGCGCGTCCAGACGCCGGCGGCCAGGCCGTATGGCGAGTCGTTCGCCTTCGCGATGGCCTCGTCGATGTCGGCGAACTCAATGGCTGCGAGGACGGGACCAAAAATCTCCTCGCGTGAAATCGTCATCTCGGGCTTCACGTCGGCGAAGATGGTCGGTTGAACGAAGAACCCTTTGCCCGTGCCGATGTCGGCGCGTGCTCCACCCGCGACGAGCGTCGCCCCTTCGCGTTTGCCCGACTCGATGTACTTCAGCACGGTCTCGAGCTGTTTCTTCGACGAAATCGCGCCAAACCGCGTCTTGGGATCCATCGGATCGCCCGGCACCATTTTCCTGGCGCGGGCCGACAGCTTGTCGATGAACTCGTCTTTGATGGAACGATCGACGAGCAGGCGGGAGCCGGCGGCGCAGACCTCTCCCTTGCCGTAGAAGATCCCGATCGTGGCGCCGCGAATGGCTGCTTCGATGTCCGCGTCCGGCAGGACGATGTTCGGTGACTTGCCGCCGAGCTCGAGCGTGATCTTCTTGAGCGAGTCGGCTGCGCTGCGCATGATCGACTTGCCGGTGGACGTGTCACCGGTGAACGCAATCTTGTCGATGCCCGGGTGCTCGACGATCGCCTGGCCGACCTTCGAGCCAGGCCCGGTGATCACGTTCAGCACTCCGGGGGGCAGCCCGACCTCCACCGCGATCTCGCCGAGCGCGAGAGCGGTCAGCGGTGTCTGGCTCGCTGGCTTCAGGATGACGGTGTTGCCACAGGCAAGGGCCGGCGCAATCTTCCAGGCTGCGAGCAACAGCGGGAAATTCCACGGAACGATCGCCGCGACGACGCCGATCGGCTCGCGCAACGTGTAGGTCAGGTAGTTCCCCTTGACCGGGATGGTCTCACCCATCACCTTGTCGGCCCATCCGGCGTAGTACTCGAAGCACTCCGCCGCCGCGGGGATCTCGATGTGCCGCGACTCGCTGATCGGCTTGCCATTGTGCAGCGTTTCGAGCCGCGCCACCTCGTCTGCCTTCTCCATCAGCCGGTGCGCGAGCTTGGCAACCAGCCGTCCGCGCTCGCGCGCGCTCATCGAACCCCACGCTCCATTGAACGCGGCGCGCGCGGCCTCAACGGCCGCGTTCACATCTGACGTGTCGGCTGCAGCAACGGCGGCGATCACCTCTTCGGTCGCCGGGTTGATGACCTCCATCGTGGCGCCGGAGGATGACGGCCGCCATTCGTTGTTGATGAGCAGGTGCTTCTGTTCAACAGTCGTAGCTGACATTTGAGCAGTTCCTTTGTGCAATACAGAACGTGTCGAATCCGTGGTCCGTTGCTCGTCGCTCGTTGCTCGTAAGGCTGAATCGAGCTCCTGAGTGGCTAGCAGCTCCACGAGCTACGAGCGACGAACCACGAACTACGGCCCGCGTGAGCGCTGTCACCGTCAGTTCGCGGCGCTAACGTCCCTTGAATACCGGCTTTCGCTTCTCGAGATTCGCCGCGATGCCTTCGCGCGCATCTTCGCTCTGGAACAGCAGCTGCTGCAGTTCGCGCTCGAGCGACAGCCCCTCGAGAAAACCAGCCTCGGATCCCGACTGGACCGCACGCTTCATCCGTCCCACGGCGCCGCTGGCCTTGTGCGGCGGCGTGAACTGTCGCGCGTAATCGAGGGCGGCGTCCGCGAAGCTCCTCCCCTTCAACTCTGCTTCGCCCCACACTTCGTGGACGATCCCGAGGTCTCTGGCCTCGTCGAACGACATCAAGCGGCCCGTGGCCATCAGCTCGATCGCGCGCGCTTTACCGACGAGCCTGGCGAGGCGCTGCGTGCCGCCGGTGCCGGGTAACACGCCCAGCATCACTTCCGGCAATCCGATCTTGCCGGCATCCTTGCGGGCGAGGCGGATATCGGCGGCGAGCGCCACCTCGAGTCCGCCCCCGACCGTATGTCCGTTCAACGCCGCGATGACCAGCTTCGGCGTCTGCTCGAGCCGCGTCAACGTCTCGTTCGCATGCAGGCAGAAGTAGTACTTGAACTCCGGCGCCGCCTCTTTGAGCATCGAGATATTTGCGCCGGCGCAGAAGAACTTCTCGCCGGCCCCGCGGATCACGATGACGTGCACCGAGTCGTCCATGCGGGCGCCGAGGATCGCCGCATCGATCTCCCGCATCATGTCATACGAGTAGGTGTTCGCAGGCGGATCGTTCAATTCGATGACGAAGATGCCGTCCGCCATCGATACGTTGATTTTGTTCATCGTCATGACACGTGTCGACGCGAATCACATCTCAGTGCGCACGTACTCGAAGTTGATCGGCATCCGGTTGATGCCGCGGATCGGAGGCGCGATGTAATTGGCGAACTTGCCGGGCTCGTAGACCGGCGTCGCCATGATGCTGAGCAGGTACTCGCGATCCGCCGGACTGGGGAGCCACTCACCCTTGCGCCGCGCCCAATCCTCGTCGTTCAGGGCCACGCCGTTCGGATCAAAGTGCAGCGACGAGAACATCCCGATGCCGCGGTTGAACTTTCGATCCGGCAGGCGCAAGCGATCGGCCAGGCCGTGACGCTCGATGATCTTGTTCCACCGCTGCACTCCGGCCTCGCAGTCACCTACGTACCAGTCGCGAAGTACTTCGTTCATGGCCGTGCGCATGGGAATCGATTTGCGCTCGAGGCGGCCGTCGGCGGGGACGTCGAGGTCGTAGTAACGCTCGGTGACGAGATGATCGTCCCACTTCTCTTCCTGAGCGCGGCCCTTGAGACCGTTGGCAAAGTAGGTGGCCGCGTTCGTCGAGATCTCGTTGCCGTGCAGATCGAGGCTCAGGCTGAACCACAGGTTGATGAACTTCTGAATCGTCGGCAGGTCGATGCCGCCAAGCTTGCGGACGTCTTCCGAGAATCCCGCCTGTTTCATCAGCTGGCAGGTGCGTTCGATGATCCGCCCCACGCCGGTCTCGCCGACGAACATGTGATGCGCTTCCTCGGTGAGCATGAAGCGCGTCGTCCTCGACAGCGGATCCAGCGAGCTCTCCGACAGTGACAGCAGCTGTGATTTGCCGTCACGATCCGTGAACATCGTGAACATGAAGAAGTCGAGCCAGTTGTCGATCGGCTCGTTGAAGGCATCGAGGATGCGCGGCTTGTCGCGGTTGCCGCTCTGTCGCGCCAGCAGCTCTTCCGCCTCGTCGCGGCCGTCGCGGCCGAAATACGAGTGCAGCAGGTAAACCATCGCCCAGAGGTGACGGCCCTCCTCGACGTTGACCTGAAAGAGATTGCGGAGATCGTACAAGCTCGGACAGCGCTGCCCCAGCCACCGCTGCTGCTCCACGCTCGCCGGTTCGGTATCACCCTGCGTGACGATCAGACGACGGAGCTGGTTGCGAAACTCGCCCGGCACTTCCTGCCACACCGGCTGACCGAAGAAGTCTCCGAATCCGATCCGACGATCCTGAACCGGATCTGCGAGGAAGATGCCCCAGCGATACTCCGGCAGGTTGACATATTCGAAGTGTGCCCACCCCGACGGATCCACGCTGACCGCCGTACGGACGTAGACCTGGTGGTAGTCCTGGAAGCCCTGCGGACCCATGTCCTTCCACCACTGGATGTACTGGGGCTGCCAGTGCTCGAGAGCGCGCTGGAGCCGTTTGTTGCTCGACAGGCCTACGTTGTTGGGGATCTTTTCGGCAGAGATCATTCGTGCACCCTCGTTGGTGGCAAGGACAGCCTCCATTCGAAGACGCCCGACCTGAAGGTCGGGCCTACAGGTGTCCGTTCACGTGCGGTTGAAGTCGAATTCCGGGCGCGACTGGGATCCGTACGCGGTCAGGGCGCCTTTGGCGCCGACGGCGTTCGGCCGCTGGAAGATCCAGTTCTGCCAGGCGGTCAGGCGTCCGAAGATTTTCGTCTCCATCGTTTCAGGACCGGCAAATCGCAGGTTGGCCTCCATGCCGGTCAATGCGTCCGGAGAGAGCGCGGCGCGACCCTCGATGGCCAGACGCACTTCGTCCTCCCAATCGAGCTCGTCGGGCGCGAACGACACCAGTCCCGCCTCGACGGCCTCCTGCGGATCGTAGGGCTTGAGATCCTCGAGCAGGGCCACTACCACGCTCGGGTCTGCCAGGAATCGCGTTTCGAGCCGTGTCAGCCCGTTGCTCATCTTGAGCGGCCCGCCATTCATCCCTGACAGCGCGATTGAATTCGGCTGCTCGGGATCGTCCAGCATGTAGGCACGGTCGGACGCCAGCGCGAGCTCGCACAGCGTCCCGGCGAAGCAGCTGCCCGGTTCGATCAGCGCAAAGAAACTGCGTGACGTCAGGTCCATCCGCTTGAGCGTGCGTTTGATGAAGTGGATCACCTCGCGGACGAGCCAGTGATCCGCGTGCGCGAGCAGCAGCCGATCCACGGCCAGCACCGCTTCGGGATCGCCGCTCGTCTTCACGACGACCGTTCCGATCAATGGTTCGTTGATACGCAGTCTCAGCAGCGCGTCGTCCAGCTCGCGAAACGCACGAAGCGCCCAGAACTGATCCCCGGCAGCCACGATCGCCTCAAGGGTTGAGGGCTGGACGCCTTCGGGCCCCTTGACGGTCAGCGTGGCGACGCGCTTGTCGCGATCGATGTCGAGCGTGACGCTCGTATACCGGACGCTGTCCTCGGACACCTCTGGATTGAGCGGATTGAGCTTGATGCCCGGCCCCGCGGCCGGCCGGTCCGACTTAGCCGCCAGCTCCTGCGCCCGCTTGGCCACGCGCTCCTTGAACTGGCTGGTCGGGTAGACCGCATCGACGAGCCGCCACTCGACAGCACGGCGGCCCTTCACGCCTTCGGCGACTGTGCCGAAGACGTCCGCAAGATCGCGGCGAACCTTGCGCTTGTCGACGACGCGAGTGAGGCCGCCGGTACCGGGCAACACTCCAAGCAGCGGCGTTTCCGGGAGGCTGACCGCGCTGTTGCCATCGTCCACGAGAAAGATCTCGTCGCAGGCCAGCGCCAGCTCGTAGCCTCCGCCTGCGCAGATGCCGTTCAACGCCGCCAGGAACTTGAGCCCTGAATTCTCGCTGGCGTCCTCGATGGCGAGCCGCGTCTCGTTCGTGTACTTGCAGAAGTTGACCTTCCAGGCATGGCTCGAGCCGCGCAACATGAAGATGTTGGCGCCAGCGCAGAAGATGCGTTCCTTGAGGCTCGACACCACCACGGCGTGGATTTCGGGGTGCTCGAAACGAATGCGCTGAATCGCGTCCGCCAGCTCGAAGTCGACCCCGAGGTCGTAGGAGTTCAATTTGAGGCGGTAGTCGGGCGACAGGCCCGCATCCTCCTGCACGTCCATCGCCAGCGTCGCCACGGGGCCCTCGAAGCCCAGCTTCCAGTGGTGATAGCGCTCAGGAGAGGTTTCGAATGAGACCTGCGGTTGTGCCGTCTTGCTGACCGTTTCCATCCCGGCAAGCGTACCGTCGCGGGAGGAGGGTGTCAAGGAAGTATAGTGCTGTGACTTGGCGTGTTAACGCACTATAGTGCGCTACAGCTATGACCGCCACGGCATTCTTCAGCACGCTGCTACGATTCGCGGTTAACCAATGGACATACGCCAATTGGAAATCGTCAAGACCGTCGCCGAGACCGGCTCGTTCACCGCTGCCGCGCGCCAGCTGCATGTTTCGCAATCGGCGATCAGCCGCCAGATGCTCCTTCTCGAGGAAGAGCTCAAGGAGCCATTGTTCCTGCGGCTCGGCCGTAAGGTGAAGCTCACGGCCGCAGGAGAGGCGCTGCTCGATCTCAGCCGCCGGGTGCTCGCGGACGTCCGGGACACGACGACCGCGATCGTGGAGAACCACAAGACGCTGCGGGGCACGGTGCACCTGGGCGGCGGGATGACCGTGTGCCTTCACGTATTTCCTTCGCTGTTGAAGGAGTACCGCCGCCGGCATCCGGACGTCGACATCAAGCTGACCACCGGGGGCACGCCGCATTTGCTCGAACGACTGCGGGCAGGATTGGTCGACGTGGCACTGCTCACGCTTCCCGTCGAGGGTGCTGACCTGATTCAGAAGCCGGTGATGCGCGAAGAGCTGCTCCTCGTGACGCACCCCGCTCACCCGGTCGCGCGTCAGAGACGGATCAAGCCCTCCGAGCTCGAGGATCAGCCGCTCGTGCTGTTCGAGCGCGGCTCCAGCACGCGTCGAGTGATCGACGACATGCTCATACGGGCGCAGGTCCGTCCGCGCATCGTGATGGAAACGGAAAACGTCGAGATTCTGAAGGCGCTGGTGGCGATCGGGATGGGCATGACGGTCATCCCGTACCAAGCAGTTGCGCGCGAAGTGCGTGCCGGCCAGTTGAAGTGTGCGCGCCTCGATGGCGTGTCGATTATCAGGGAAACCGGGTGGGTCTACATTCGCGGCGCCCGCGTCCCGCGCCTCGTCCAGCAGATGTTCGAGGCTCTCGAGAGAACGCTGCCCCGCCTCAAGCTCGCACCGCCGCCGCGCTGATCGCCCATGGGGCGATCAGCGAATGGGCGATGGGCGATGGGAGAGATTGGCAAAGGCAAGGTGCTGTCTTAGACCTAGCCTTTGCCCATCGCCCTTTGCCCATTGCCCATTTACTTAGTAGTCATCCCCCCACCAGCTGTCGGCGGTTGCGGCAGACGGGACGCTGTAGGGACGCTGTGGCGCGGCGGGGCTGTCGAGGCGCTTGCGAATCTGTGCCTGGAGCCAGCCGATGGCGTCGGGCTCCTGGGCGCGCAGCTCGCGCCACTCGCTTTCGGAAAGAACGATGGTAAGAGTTCGTGTGGCCGATTCGGTATTCAACATGCGTGTAATGGTAGCGGTCGAGCCCATGCGTGTCGCGCATAACTTCTGCATCCCATCCATGCGTATTGCTTATAGATGACGAATGCCGAAAGCGCATGACGTGTATGCGCCAGCCATATGCCAATTGCATGGAACGATTAGGCAATATATTTCTCAAATAGCCTGTTGACAGGTAATATAGTGCCGATGGCCAACGACCTCCTGGCCTCGCTCGGGCAACGGGCACGCCGGCGCCGCCTCGAACGCGGCTGGACCCTGCGAGACGTGGCCGAGCGGTCCGGCGTTTCGCAGCGCTTTCTCGTCCAGCTCGAGGCCGGCCGTGGGAACATCTCCGTCCGGCGCCTGGACGACCTGGCGCGAGCGCTGGAAACCAGCGCGTCCGACCTCCTGACCGAGCCCGAAGCGCGCACCGAGCCCGTCGTCGCCCTCCTCGGCTTGCGCGGCGCGGGAAAAACGACGATTGGCCGCAGGCTCGCCCGGCGGCTGCGTCTCACGTTCGTCGAACTCGATCGGCGGGTCGAGCAGGCGGCTGACCTGAGCCTGACCGAGCTCTTCTCGCTCCACGGCGAGAACTATTACCGCCGGCTCGAGCGCGACGCCCTGCAATCCGTGCTCGCCGAACAGCGCGGCATGATCGTCGCCACTGGCGGCGGCATCGTCACCTCCGCGGAGACCTACGCAGCCCTGCGCCGGTCGTGCATCACCATCTGGCTCCGGGCGCGCCCTGAGGACCACTGGAACCGGGTCGTCCGGCAGGGCGATCGCCGCCTGATGTCGGACCATCCGCAGGCGATGGCCGAACTTCGTTCGCTGCTCGCCACGAGGGAACCGCTGTACGCCGCGGCCACCCATACTGTGGATACGTCGAACCGTCCGGTCGAACGGCTCGTGGACGAAATCGCGGCGCTGGTCCGCGCGCCTGGTGAGGAAGCGCGGTAAGATTCCGGGCGCATACTTGGCGTTGTGAGAGCTCTCAGCCTGCTATTTGCGCTTGTCCTGGCCGCGCAGGCGCGCGATCCGGGGCGCCCTGTCGATGTTTCCGGCGGCCGAATCCACGGTCGCGCCGTTGCCGCCGATACCAACCGTCCTGTCAGCCGCGCCGCCGTCAGGCTCGTTCGGGCGAACGAGCGTGCGGACGTGCAGGCAACGACCACGGACGACGAGGGTCGGTTTACGCTCGAGGGTGTGCCGGCGGGCAGCTACTCAGTGTTCGCCTCAAAGCCAGGAACGTTCGCGGAGACAGCATTCGGACAATCGAGCCCCGATGCTCCGGCTCGGCTTATCTCCATCAAAGTGGGTGACGTCGTTCAGATCGAGATCGAGTTGCTTCGCGGCGCAATCGTGTCGGGCAGGATTTTCGATCATACGGGCGAACCTCTTGCGCTCGCGGAGGTGACTCTGGCCCCGACGGGGGGCACCCCCTCGATGCCCAGGCCGGTACTATTCGACAGGAGCCTGGCAGCGACAACCAACGACCGGGGCGAATACCGGTTGTTCGGCGTTCGAGCTGGTGAGTACTTGCTCTCGGCGCACGCGCCGCGGCTACCGGCGGATCCCCGCCAGTTCGCATCGATCTATTACCCCGGCGTCAGCGACGTCGCCGCAGCGGCCAGGATTCAGCTTTCGCCCGGCCAGGAAATCAGCGGCGCGGACTTCACGCTCAGGCTCGTGTCGACGGTGACCGTCAGCGGGCTGGCGATCGGACCGGATGGACAGCCGATGCCTGGAGGCTCCATCGCTGCTTATCTCGCCGGGCCTGACGGCCGGATGCTGCCGAGGTCGCTGCAGACTCGTGTCATGGCCGGCTTCGACGGCCTGAGCGGTGTTGGATCGATCAAGACCGACGGCACCTTTCGAATTGACCTGATCCCGAACCACTACATCATCCGCGGACGCTACGACTCGCGCGGCGTACCGCCGGACGCCGTTCGTTACTCACGCGCGCTGATGGTGTCGCAGGCGGTGACGGCCGGTGAAACGGGCATCACCAATCTGATACTCAAGTTTTCGTACGGCGCCGCGATTACGGGCCAGGTCGTATTCGAAGGCACTCCGCCGCCGCGCATCGAACTCTTCAGGGTCGCTGTCGAATCCGGCGAACCAGGGGCCATCGCGAGTGCCCCGCCGGCAAAGGACGGAACCTTTACTGTTGGCGGAATCGAATCCGGTACTCGCCGGATCAAAGCCGTCGGTCCGCAGGATTGGGTGCTGAAAGGGATTTACGCCAGCGGTCGGGAAATTGCGGATGTTCCCGTCGAATTGGCTGAAGAGACGGTGATGTCCGATCTCACGGTGGTTTTTACATCGGTGAAGACGCCGTTGACCGTGACGGTGGAAGGCGCGAGATCTGGCGCAATCGTGACGGTGTTCGCGTTTCCTGAGGACGCAACCCTGTGGCACGCCGAAAGCCGCCGCACCGTTGCGCGCATGGCTGGTGACGCACCGACAGTGTTCAGCAACCTCCCTCCGGGCGACTACCTCGTGTCAGCCATCGCCGACGTCAGCCCGGACGCGATCACATCAGGCGACGCGCGATTCCTCGAGCGGCTCCGCCCGCTTGCGGAGAAAATCGCGCTGACTGACGGGAAAGCCGCATCGGTCAAGGTGAAAGTGCAGACCCTTAGGTAAGAAAAGTGCGCAAGTGCGCGGGTGCACACGTGCGCGAGTGCGGAAGTGCGGAAGTGCGCAAGTGCGCAAGTGCCGCAGCTACGCACTTGGGCACTTGGGCACTTGTCCACGTGCGCACTTGTGCACTCGCGCACTCGCGCACTCGCGCACGTGCGCACGTGCGCACTTGCGCTGTCAGTTAGCCGTCTGCCCTGGCTGCAGCACGAGCACATCGACGCCATGCGGATCGAGCAGGGCCTTGAGCCGCTCGGGCGTACCTGTGAGGACCGGGAACGTGCCGTAGTGCATCGGGACGACCTGGCGGACACCGAGCAGCCGGCACGCTCGCGCCGCGGCATCAGGGCCCATCGTGTAGTGATCGCCAATCGGCAGAAATGCGATCTCGGGCGCGTGCATCTCGGCGATCAGGCGCATGTCGCCGAAGAGCGCGGTGTCGCCGGCAAAGTAGAACGTCTGCGAGTTCTCCATCTTGACGACGAATCCTGCCGGGTTCCCCAAGTACACGATCGACTTGCCTTCGACGACGCTGCTGGAGTGCACGGCGGGGGTCATGGTGACCTCGAGGCCGGCCACCGATACCGTGCCGCCGATGCCCATCCCCTGCACGTTCTGAAGGCCCTTCTGCTCCAGCCATATCGAGAGTTCGTGGATGGCCAGAATCGGCGCGTTCGTGGCTCGCGACACCGAAACGACGTCGCCGCTGTGATCGGAATGCCCGTGCGTCAGCAGGATCACGTCAGCGGCGTCGATCCGCTTCCGGTCTGGAGGGCATTTCGGATTCCCCTCTAACCACGGGTCGGTGACGATGCGCTTGCCGCCGGGGGTGGTGATGATGAAAGTGGAGTGGCCCAGCCATGTAATCGAAAGAGCAGCCATCCGATAAGTATAATGATTGTAGGGATCGTGGTTCGTGGTTCGTAGTCCGTGGTTCGTGGCTCACGGACGACAGGCCATCGCCGGACTCGTACGCCGGTTACTCAATGTCGGACAACTGATTGACTCAGGTTCCTCTCAACTTCATCCGCGGCCGCAAGAAGCGTCCCGACGAGCTGCCGAAGACACCCAAGCCGGAGTGGCTCAAGGTCCGCGCTCCAGGATCCGAGAACTACCATCGCCTGAAGGGACTGATGCGGACGCTGGGCCTTCACACCGTCTGCGAAGAAGCCAATTGTCCGAACATCGGCGAGTGCTGGCACCATGGCACGGCCACGTTCATGATCCTGGGCGACACCTGCACGCGGTCCTGCGGGTACTGCAACGTCACGCACGGAACGCCGAAAGCTGCCGATGTCAAAGAGCCTGCGAACGTCGCCAGCGCGATCGAAGCGATGGGCCTGGCGTACGTCGTGATCACCTCAGTCGATCGCGACGATCTCGCAGACTGCGGTGCCTCGCATTTCGCGACGACGATCGCCGAAACGCGTGCGCGCAGTCCTCAGTGCCGCATCGAAGTCCTGATTCCCGACTTCAAGGGTGACGAATCCGCGTTGCGTACGGTTATGGATGCGCGCCCCGACGTCTTGAATCACAACATCGAGACGGTGCCGCGGCTGTATCGAACGGCGAGGCCGGGTGGCCGTTACCCGCGCGCGCTCGAGTTGCTCGATCGTTCACGGAAGTACGCGCCCGACATCCCGACGAAGTCAGGCTTGATGGTTGGCCTCGGCGAAGAGTGGGATGAGGTCGTCGCGACGCTGCGTGACCTGCGCGAAGCTGGTTGCCAGATCGTCACGATTGGCCAATACTTGCGGCCGTCACTCGCCAACCTGCCGATGGACCGCTACTACACGCCGTCCGAGTTTGCGGAGTTGAAACGGCTCGCGCTCGAGATGGGTTTCGGCCACGTCGAGTCGGGGCCGCTCGTGCGCAGCTCCTACCATGCCCACGAACAGACCGAGTCGTACGAGCAGCGCGCCTCGGCGCGGTAACGTCCGGTCCGGCATCACAATCGGTTCTCAGGCCAGTCAGCTCGGCGTCATTCGCGATCAGATTATCTCGTGCACCCGCTGCACGCGATTGCGAACGTACTGTTCGCGTATCGCACGTGAGAAAAAAGCCGCCCATCGCGCTGACGAATACTGGGGACGCCCTGTGGCCGGATTCGGCGATCCGAACGCGCGGGTGCTGGTGCTCGGCCTCGCGCCCGCTGCGCACGGCGCCAACCGAACCGGCCGCGTTTTCACCGGTGACGGCTCGGGCGACTTCCTCATGCGCGCGATGCACGCGACCGGCTTCGCGAACATCCCGACGTCGCAGCGGAGCGACGACGGACTGGCCCTGACGGGTGTGTGGATCGCCGCCGCGGTTCGCTGCGCCCCACCCGACAATAAGCCGACACCGTCGGAGATCGCCGCGTGTCACTCGCATCTGGTCGCCGAGTTCGACG
>Ga0114129_10011909_pt1 | contig 12370 bp, 10 predicted proteins | sample RhiMetdeltSRZDD1_FD_80071 | JGI IMG/M metagenome (GOLD analysis project Ga0114129, IMG submission 80071) | Populus rhizosphere microbial communities from Tennessee, USA - Rhizosphere MetaG P. deltoides SRZDD1 (version 2) (version 2) | ecosystem: Host-associated > Plants > Roots > Rhizosphere >...
AGCCCGCCTTCGGCGGGGGCTGGAAGAACGTCCACAAGATCCACTCGCAGGCCGAGCTGGTGCAGCAGTACGACGCCTCCGGTTCGCTCACGATGATGCTGCAGGAGTTCATCTCCTGGGACACCTACATCCGGGTGCCTACGATCGGGCGACGTTACGCGCGCGCGATCCGCTACGACCCGGCTCCAGGCGGCCTCGGCGGCTACAACCAGGACTACGAGATCCTGCCGCGCGCGCTTCGCGACAAGGCTGAAGAGCTCTCGCTGCGCTACAACCAGGCGCTCGGCTACGACATGAACGCGCTCGAGTTCGCCGTCAAGGACGGCGCCTTCTACGGCATAGACCTCACCAACTACACGCCCGACCTCGATTACCGGAGCCTCAAAGACGCGCACTTCCCCTGGGCGGTGGAGAAGATGGCGACGTTCGCAATCGAGAAGGCCCTCGCGCAGGACAGGGCGCCCAAGCCCCCCGACTGGAAGAGCCTGCTGATACGCTAGCGGCGTTCCGCGCAAGTTCCGTGGTCGGTGCCCAGGCGGAACGCCGCTTCCTGGGCCGCGCGGCATGGATTCCCGAAGCGAAGCCACGCGGCCGAACGAACGCCGTGGGCCGGAGAGAATTCCTGGACAGAGAGTGTTGACGGACTCTCCGGGGGCTAAGCGCCCCCCGCCCCCCCGCTGGCGTTACCAACCAGCGGGCGTGCCGAACTCGTCGCGCGGGAACAGGTCGCGGTTGAAGCCGACGCGGGCCGTCGGGTTGCGCGCGCCGGGAACGAACCCGGCGAGTCGCTCGCTGATCCCGGCGAGCGTTTCCGCGTCGAAGCGGCGTGCGACCGCGGGCGCGCGGAGGCGCGCCTGCCAGGCCGCGACGTCGATCGGGATCGGCTGGTTGCTCCCGAGCACCATGTTCCCGAGGTCCAGGACGTGGGGGAACGCCTCGGCGAACGTCAAGCCCACGCGCCGGCTAGGCTTTTGTGAGCAGACGAGCCCGCCCGGCTTCAGCCTGCGCGCGCACAGCTCGAAGAACTCCAGCGAGTACAGATTGCCGCTGCCGGCTGCCGTCAAGTGGAGCGCGTCCACCTCGATCACGTCGTAGCGCCGCTCGTCGCGCACGAGCGCCTGGCGCCCGTCCGCCGCCTCGATGCTCACGCGCCGGTCGGAGAGCAGCTCGACGAGGGACGCGAACGGGGCCACCAGCGACACCTGCCGCAGCAGCCCCGGCTGGCTCGCGGCGATCTCGAAGATGCGCACACGCTTCGTCTCGGGGCGACAGGCGACCGCCCAGGCCGTCTCGCCCGAGCCGAGGCCGATCACGGCGATCTCCTCGGGTGCTTCGTGGACGAGCGCCGGCATCGCGCCGAGCAAGGTGTGGATGCCCTCGAACGGCAGCCAGCTGTGCGGCAGGCCGTTGACCGTCACGCGCCAGCGCTCGCCCGCTGCCGGAAACATCGCGCTCACGGCGCTCGCGTCCTCGCCGACGAAGCCCGTCGGGACGGACGCGGCGATCCCGTGCAGCCGCCTCCAGAACGCGTCGTTCGAGGGCAGCGTCAGGACCACGACCCCGAGCGCTCCCGCCCGCAGCCACGCACCCCGAGACCCGAGCGGCTGGCGCGCGCGCAGCAGCAGGAACACGAGACCGCCCCCCAGAAGCAGAAAGCGCATGCTGCCCGCGGTGCCCAGCCGCTCGAGCAGCACCAGGCCCGTGAGCAGGCTGCCTGCGGTACAGCCCAGGATGTTGGCCGCCTGCAAAAGCCCGACCCTGCGCCCGCTCCGCTCGGGGTCGTCCTGGACCGCCCGCTGCAGCGCCCCGAACGAGAGGCCCATCAGCAAGGTCGGCAGGCCGAAGAGCGCGAACGGCAGGAGCGCGTAGAGCCGCAGCAAGCTCGCGGCGTTCCAGTCGGCGCCGAGGTGGAAGAAGCCCTCCTCGCGCCAGTACTCGACAAACCAGGCGTAGATCGGCGTCGCGGGCGGCAGCCATGCGAGGAGCGCCAGCCCCGCGCCGGCGCAGCCGAGCAGCAGGATCTGGAGGTCGAGGAACGCCGTGAGCGGCCGCTCGAGCCTTGCCGCGCGGCGCCCGCCCGCGAGGCTGCCCGCTCCGAGACCGAGGAGATAGAGCGCCAGCACGGTCCCGAAGGTGTAGGCGGTGCTCTTGACGCCCACATCCATCACGCGGAACCAGAGGATCTCGAGCGAGAGCGCCAGGAAGCCCGAAAGGCCGTAGAGCAGCAGGCAGAGCCCGAAGCGCGCCGGCTCGGTCGTGGAGCGGGACGCCTCGCCTGCTTCTGGGTTGCTCGGCCGAGCCTCGAGCGTGCGGCGGCCCGCCGTGAGCAGCGCGGCTGCGGCCGCCAACAGGTTCGCAAGCGCGCCCGCAAGCACGGCTCCCTCCATCCCGAGATAGCGCACGAGCACCCAGGGCGCGAGCAAGGCCCCGGCAGCGGCCCCGAGGACGTTGATGCCGTAGAGCGCGGCGATCACGCGCGAGGCCGTCGCGCTGTCGCGCACCGTCGCTCGCACCAGGAACGGTAGCGACATCCCCATCAAGGTCGTGGGCAGCAGGAAGGCGGCGAAGTGCGCGAGCGCCGTCCCGGCCGTGGTGCGGTACATTCCGGCCGCCAGCGCGCCGAGGCCTTCGTGGTACAGGCGGCAGCTCACCGCGGCGAACAAGCCCACGCCCAGCTCGATGAGCGCGAAGGCGGCGAGCGCCGCGCGCGGGCGCAGGCGCCCCGAGACAACGCCGCCCAGCTGGCTGCCGAGGCCGAGTCCCGCCATGAACGACGCCACGATCAAGGTGACCGACACGACGCCGATCCCGGTGTGCAAGGTGAGGATGCGCTGCCAGACCACCTGGTAGACGAGCGCGGCCGCGCCGCTCAGGAAGAAGGCCAGACCGAGGAGTGCCATGTGCGCGGGGGCTCAGAGGACCGCGAGCATGGCGAGCGCGATCGCGACCAGCAGCAAGGCCAGCAGCAGGGTCGCGCGACGCAGGCGGCGACCGCCGAGGCTGGCGCTGAGCGCGGCCTTTACGAACGTGTTGGCGAGGACCGCCACCACGATGCTGACGGCCGCGACGCCAAGGGCGGCCCCGCCGCCGCGTGCCAAGGTCGCCATCGAGAGCGTGATCGCGTCGACGTCGCTCAAGCCGGCGAGCGCGGCGACGAGATACGTGCCGCCGCCCGGGAAGCGCTGCTGCACGATCGTGACGAGCACCAACACCAAGGCGAACAGCAGGCCGAACTTGATGGCTGCCCACAGGCTGAACGGGTTGCGTAAGCCGACGGGCGGACCCGTCGAGGGCGACGTCGACTGCGCTCGCCGCAGCGACCAGAGTGCCGCGGCCAGCGTCACTCCCAGCATCGCGCCAATGGGAGCGAGCAGGATTCCGAAGAGCGGCGGGTGGACGAGCGCCACCAGCACCAGCACGCGAAGCAGCGACACGCCCCACGCGAGAAAAGTGCCGGCTGCGAGCGCGTCGTCGGAGCGGCCGCCTTCCTCGCGGCTGCGCCTGGCGAAGCTGAGCGTGACGGCGGTCGAGGAAACCAGACCTCCCGAGAGGCCGGTGATCGCGGTGCCCCGCTCCGGTCCCAGCGCGCGCGTCGCCACGTAGCCCACGAGCGAGAGCCCGGCGATCAGGATCACCAGCAGCCACAGCGAGCGCGGCACGAGCGCACCCCACGGGTCGATCGGCTCGGTGGGCAGCAGCGGCAGCACGATGAAGCTCGCGGCGAGCAGCTTCAGGCCCGCGGAGATGTCGTCGGGCGCGAGCTTCGCGACGAGCCCGTGAAGCGGCTCCTTGTAGGCCAGGAAGGCCGAGACGGCGATGCCGCCCATGAGCGCGATCTCCGGGTGACCCGCGGTGCACACGGCTCCCAGCAGACAGACGCTGAGCGCGGCCGTTTCGGTCGTGAGACCGATCGCCTCGGGCCGGCTCCGCGCCTGGATTACGTAGCCGGCGATCGCAAGCGCCGTCACCGCCAGCAGCGCCGCGGCCAGAACCATGGCACTCGCGAGGGCCTGCGCCAGCCACGCCGCGAGCGCACCGGTGAGCGAGAACAGGATGAAGGTTCGCAGCCCGCCGATGCCCAGGTTGCCGGAGCTCGCCTTGCTCTTCTCGCGCTCGATGCCGACGAGTGCCCCGATCAGGATCGCCGCGAGCAGGCTGGCGAGCAGGCGCGTGTCGAGGGAGCCGGGCATCGCTCCTCGGCTAGCGGGGCGACTTTACCGGCAGCAGGCACGCCGGACGGTCGAGCGTGAGGCTCGCGCCGAGCGGGCTCGGCATTCCGCTCGCCGGGTCGAGGCGGAAGAACGCGATCGAGGCGGAGCGCTGGTGCGCGGCGAGCAGCACTCCGCCTGACGCGAGGATCGTGAAGTGGCGCGGCCAGGCGCCCCCGACCGGCACGTGCCCGGCGAGCGCCAAGCGCCCGCTCGCGGCGTCGATGCGGAACACGACCAGGCTGTCGTGGCCGCGGTTCGAGCCGTAGAGGAAGCGCCCGTCGGGCGAGACCTCGATCTCGGCGGTGTAGCTCGATCCCGTGAAGCCCTCGGGCAAGGTCTTCACGGTCTCGAGCAGGCTGAGCTCACCCTTGGCGGGGTCGTAGCCGAAGCTCGTGATCGTGTTGCTGAGTTCGCTGATCACGTACGCGTGACGGCCCTTCGGGTGAAACGCGAGGTGGCGCGGGCCCGAGCCCGGCTCGAGCGTTGCCGCCCCGTGCGGCGTCAGTACTCCTGTTGAGGCGTCGAAGCGGTAGACGAACACGCGGTCGGCGCCGAGGTCCGGCGAAAACGCGAAGCGCTCGGCGGCATCCAGGTAGATGCCGTGCGCATGCGGCTTCTTCTGGCGGGACGCGTTGGGGCCCTGGCCTTGGTGGCTTTGCACCGACACGGCTGGCGAGAGCCGCCCGTCGTCAGAGATCCGGAGCACCGCGACGTTGCCGCCGCCGTAATTCGCGACGAGCACGTTCTTGCCGCTCCGGTCGACGACCAGGTGGCAGGGCGCTTCGCCCTGCGACGGCTGCTGGTTGAGGAACGCGAGGTCGCCCGTCTTCGGGTCGATCGCAAACGCCATCACGCCGCCCGTCTTCACTCCGGCGAGCTCGTCGGTCTCGGAGACCGCATACAGGAAACGGCCGCTCGGGTGAAGCGCCAGGAACGAAGGGTTCTTCGCCTCGGCGGCGAGCACGGGCGGTGTCGCCTTTCCGGTGGCGGGGTCGAGGCTCGAACGGTAGATGCCACGGCTGGTTCCGTCCGTGTAGGTACCGAGGTATACGGTCACTGGGGCCTCCGCGGCAGGAGCGAGCGCGGGCGACGCGAGCACTATGGCAAGACCAAAGCGGCAAACTCTATCAGTCATGGCCGTGATCCTGTTCTGGCGGAGGCGGGCCGTCAACGGCCAGCTGCCGCTCCCGGGCGCGGAGCTCGTATCCCGGCGGCGGCTGCGGCGGCGGGTGCGCCAGGAAGCAGGTCACGATCTTGTCGAGGTAGCGTGCGAGCGGCTCGTGACGAAAGGCCAGCTCGGCCTTCGCAAGCGAGGGGTCGAGGAAGGACATCCAGCGTCCGCTGAAAGGCGAGAGCGCGAGCGGGTCGAGCCCGGCGGCGCGCACCGCCTCGTGGCTCACCTCGACGAAGCGTGGTTCGGCGCCGAGCGCCGTCGCAAGCATGCCAATTAGCTCGCGCAAGGTCGGCGTCTCGTCCTGGGCCAGGTTGTAGGCGCGCCCGAAGCTCGCCGCGTCGCCGAGCAGGCGCAGGATCGCAGCCACTACCGATCCCGAGTAGACGTGGCGCGTGGCGTGCACGCCGCCCCCCGGCAACAGCAGCGGGCCGCCGTCGAGGAGCCGCCACAGGTAACGCTCGATCCTGCGCAAGTGGTCGCGCTCGCCGCTCACCATCGGGATGCGCAGGCGCGTCGCCGGAAAGCGCTCCTTGTCCCAGGCGCGCGCGAGCTCGTCCTCGAGCCCGCGCTTCTTGATCCCGTAGTCCCACTGCTCGCGGTCGAAGGCGTCCGCGGGCGGCTCTGTGAGCGGCCCGTCGTAGTCGCTCTCGCGCGCCGGACGCGGGCAGCCCGCGCGCACCAGGTACACCTGGCCGCTGCTGATCGCCACGTAGTGACCGACCCGGCCGCCGAGGAGCGCGGCCGCCCGCCGGCCGTCGTCCGCGTCGAAGGCCGCGAAGTCGATCGCCGCCTCGAAGCGACGTCCCGCGAGCAGCCGCTCGAAGTCGGAAGTGGTGCGGTCGCCGTGAAGCCGCTCCACGCGGTCGCCCAGGGCGTCCTCCCGCGTCCCGCGGTTGAAGAGCGTGACTTCGTGCCCCGCCGCGACCAGGCGCAGCGCCAGCTCGTGGCCCAGGAAGCGGTTGCCGCCGATGATCAGCGCCTTCAACGACCGGCCTTCAGGGCAGCTTCTGCTCGAGGATCTTCGCCGTCTGCTCCTCGCGGAAAGCGCGCAGCTTCTCGCGCAGCGGCGGGCGCGAAGCCGCCAGGATCGCGATGGCCAGAAGCGCGGCGTTGGTGGCGCCCGGTTTTCCGATCGCGAGCGTTCCGACGGGAATCCCCGCCGGCATCTGCACGGTGGCGAGCAGCGAATCGAGTCCCTTGAGCGCGGCGCTCTCCATCGGCACGCCGAGCACGGGCAGCAGAGTGTGGGCGGCCACCACGCCGGCGAGGTGAGCGGCTCCGCCGGCGGCTGCGATGATCAGCTCCAGGCCGCGGGCCTCCGCCGCGCTCACATAGGCCACGGTGGCAGCGGGGGTACGGTGGGCCGAGAGCACGCGGCACTCGTGGGCGACGTCGAAGTGCCCGAGCGTCTCGCTCGCGCTCTTCATCACCTCCCAGTCGGACTTGCTGCCCATCAGGATGCCCACCAGCGGTTTGCTGTCGGTCATGCCTCAGCTCCTCGTCTGCGGGCGGGCCGCCTGCCCGGCCCGCGCGGTGCGGGCTCGGGCCTTCGGCCGCAGCTTCTGCGGCACAAAGCCCTGCTCGATCCGGGCGCACAGGCGGGGCCGCGTCTTCAGAAGCCAGGCGAGGAACGCCGCGGGCGCACGGAACATGAGCGCGGCTTCGTTCGGCGCGTTCACCTCGCAGCTGCGGTTGTCGAAGCTACGGCAGATATGCGGTCGCTCGGCGTAGATCCCGCAGCGCAGGTCCTCGGCCAGGTTCCGGCAACGGGTCTCGAACACGACGGACCATTCGCCGTCGCCGTCCACGTAAACGCACACGCTCTCGTGGTAGAGGTACCACAACACGTCGGTCGCGAGCCGGACGGTCGTCGGGGCGTTGATGCCCACGGCGACGTAGCTGCAGCAGCGGGCGCATTCCGTGCACTCTGTGAGCGGCGGCGCCTGGGGCAGCACGGTCAGCGGAACGGGAACGCGGGGCATCCTGGAGCGTCGTGAAGCATACACCGGGATCGCGCGCAGCCCACCCCATCGCTTTGAATCGCGACGGCTTGACCCTCTTGGGGGGGGCGATTCTAATTAGCGGATTACCCGAATGCCCCCGCGCATGCCAGCGGGCTCCTGACGACGAGGAAAGCGAATGAGCCAGCGACGGGCCGCGATTACAGCGCTTGGGACCTACGTTCCCGAGCGCGTCGTCACCAACGACGACCTCGCGAAGATGGTCGACACCTCGGACGAATGGATCCGGACCCGCACCGGGATCGAGACGCGCCACTACGTCGAGCCGGGCACGCCCACGAGCGTGATTGCGGCCAAGGCGGCGAGCGATGCGCTGCGCCGCCGCGGGATCGGGGCCGAGGAGATCGATCTGATCGTCGTGGCCACGGTCACGCCGGACATGCTGTTCCCGGCCACCGCCTGCCTGGTGCAGGAGCTCGTCGGGGCCAAGCGGGCGTGGGCGTTCGACGTCTCGGCCGCGTGCTCGGGCTTCGCCTACGCGCTGACGGTGGGTGCGCAGTTCGTGGAGACTGGCCGCCACAAGCGGGTGATGGTGATCGGCGCCGACGTGATGACCTCGATCCTCGACTACAAGGACCGCACCACCTGCGTGCTGTTCGGCGACGCTGCGGGAGCGGTGATCCTGGAGCCGCGCGAGGACGGCAGCGGGATCCTCGACTTCGCGCACGAGGTGGACGGCTCGGGGGCCTGTTACTTGCAGATGCCGGCCGGCGGCAGCCTCAGGCCCGCGACCCACGAGACCGTCGAGCAGGGTCTGCACTACATCAAGCAGCAAGGCCAGCATGTCTTCAAGTACGCGGTCCGCAAGTTCGCCGACGCGAGCGAGCGGCTGCTGCTGCACAACGGCCTGACCGGCAAGGACCTCGATCTGTTCGTGGCGCACCAGGCCAACATTCGCATCATCGAGGCCGCCCAGCAGCGCATGCAGCTGCCGGAGGCCAAGGTGATCAAGAACATCCGCCAGTACGGCAACACCACGGCGGCCACGATCCCGCTCGCGCTCAAGACGGCGCTCGACGAGAAGCGGCTCGTGCCCGGGAACCTGGTGCTGCTGGCGGCCGTCGGCGCGGGCTTCACGGTCGGCACGGTGCTGCTGCGCTGGTCGGATGTTAGCTAGCGACGTTTCGCCAAGGTCCGTTGTCGGGAAAATGCGAAACGTCGCTCTCTGAGCCGGCCTGGCTTCTGGCTCGCTGGGGTTTTCCGTCGTTCCTGGCTGGTCTCCAGGCGTCGGTCCTATGATTCCTGGCTGGGCTGCCGGAATGGACCGAAACGGAACGACAAAGGCTAACGGACTTGTCCAGAAAGCGAGGTTCCGCAATGCAACAACAACGAACTTTGCGCGGAACCTCGCTAACTAGTCTCCTTCCACAAACTCATGCCCCGCCATGCGGACGGTGAGCACCGGGCAGGGGGCACGGCGCACCACGCGCTCGGTGGTGGAGCCGAAGAGGGCCTGGTCGAGCATTCCCTTGCCGTGGGTCCCGAGCACGATCATGTCCACTTCGTTCTCGGCGGCGTGGCGGATGATCTCGGCGGACGGCTTGCCCTGGACGACGAGCTCGGCGACAGCCACGCCCTTCTGGCGCGCCTCCCCGGCGAGCTTCGCAAGCTCGGCCTTGGCATAGCCTGAGATCTCCTGGAACACCTCCGCCATCGGAACCGGAAACAGGTCGCTGGCATAGCCCACCGTCAGGTTCTCGACGACGTGGAGCAGGACCAGCTCGGCGTGATACTCGCGTGCGAAGGACAAGCCGTAGCTGAACGCATGGCGGGCGCTGTCCGAGAAATCGGTCGGGACGAGGACCTTCTTGAGCTTGATCACGAAGGAATTCTAGTCCCGGACCCCACGGGCGTGAAGATGCTATTCTGAGCGTTCCATGCGGCGGGACTCGATGGTCGGCTCCATGGCTGCGCAGCGGATTCGCGGTCGGGCGGAGCCTTGATCCGCGGGCTGCTGTTCGTCGTGCAAGCCCTGATCTGGCTGCTGTTCGTGCGCCTGCTATTGCGCAGCTTCGCTGGCGCGTTCTCGCGCACGCGCCCGGTCCAGCCTGGATCAGGGGCCCCGCCACAGGTGCGCGCACCCGAGGACCTGGTACTCGACCGGATCTGTCGCACCTACCTACCGCGCTCGCGTGCCATCACGGCGCGCGTCGCCGGCCGCGAAGAGTCGTTCTGCTCGCCCGCCTGTCGCGACCGAGCGCTCGCCGCCGTGACGCGGGCATCGTGAGCGCCGACTCACTGCGCGTGTTCAACTCGAGGTCAGTAGGCGGCGATTAGGAGCTCATCGGCGCGTGCCTCGCGCTCCTCGCGAGCCACGCTCGCGCGGTTGGACTTGGCCACGGGCTCCGTTCAGAATCGCCCTTGTCTGGTGTTCCCTGCCCCTCCCGGGGCTACACGGGAACGGGAGAACGCGATGCTCTGCGTGCCGCTCCTGGCCGCGACGATGGCGTCCGAGGCGCCTGCTCACGACGCCTCCGCGGCCTCGTTCACGTCGCTCTTATTCGTGTTCCTGCTGGCGACCTTCATCGGCCTCGGTGTCGTCACCCGCGTCTCGCGCCTGCTGCACACGCCTCTCATGTCCCTCACCAACGCGATCTCGGCGATCGCGGTGGTGGGCTCGATCGCGATCGCGGGCGAGGACCACCCGCCGCTCGTGACCCTGCTCGGCGCCATCGCTCTCGCCGCGTCGATGACCAACATCGTGAGCGGATTCCTGATCACGGATCGCATGCTCCGCATGTTCAAGCGGCCCGGCGCAGACAAGCGGCCATGAGCTTCTGGCTGATCGAGGCCGCCTATCTCGTCGCGTCGGCGCTCTTCGTCCTCTCGCTGCACTGGATGAACGACCCGAAGACGGCGCGCAACGGCGTGCTGGCGGGCGTCGTGGCGATGGCGCTCGCCATCCTCGGCAGCTTCCTGAATCCCGGTATCGTCAACTGGGGCTGGATCGCGGGCGCCGTGGCGGTCGGATGCCTGATCGGCGCGCCGCTGTCGTGGGTGCCGCTCACCGCGGTGCCGCAGCGGACCGCCGTCTCGCACGCCTTCGGCGGCCTTGCGGCGGGTCTCGTCGGCACCGCGAAGTTCTACCTGTGGCAGGACGCACCCGTGAACCTGACGGCTTTTCGCACCTTCGCGATCGTGGCGGAAGTGATCCTGGGCTTTCTGACCTTCACCGGCAGCCTGATGGCCGCGGGAAAGCTGCAAGAGCTCCCGTGGATCCCACAGCGGCCGGTGACCTACCCGCTCCAGAACCTGACCAACCTCGGCTTGCTGGGCGTGGCGGTCGCGTGCGGCATCGCAATCGTGTTCCAGCCGGTGGGGCTTGCGTATCTGTTCCCGGTGATCGTGGCGCTCGCGCTCGCCTTCGGCGTGCTGCTCATCATCCCGATCGGCGGCGCCGACATGCCGACCGTGATCTCGCTGCTCAACTCCTACGCGGGCCTCTCGGCGGTCGCGATGGGCTTCGTGCTCGACAACAAGCTGCTGGTGATCGCTGGTGCGCTCGACGGCAGCTCGGGCCTGATCCTGTCGATCATCATGTGCCGGGCGATGAACCGCTCCTTCAGCAACGTGCTGTTCGGCGCTTTCGGCCAGGTGCAGCACAAGGCGGGCGCCGTCGAGACGCGCACCGCCAAGAAGGAAACCCCCGAGGGCGCCGCCCAGGTGCTCGAGATGGCGAGCCAGGTGGTGATCGTGCCGGGTTACGGGATGGCGGTCGCGCAGGCGCAGCAGCGCGTGCGCGAGCTGTACGACGAGCTGACGCGTCGCAAGATCGAGGTGAAGTTCGCGATCCACCCCGTGGCCGGACGCATGCCGGGGCACATGAACGTGCTCTTGGCCGAGGCCGACATCCCCTACGACAAGCTGATCGAGATGGACGACATCAACCCGGAGCTGCCGCAGACCGACGTGGTGTTGGTGATCGGCGCCAACGACGTGGTCAACCCCGCCGCGCGCCATGACAAGACGAGCCCGATCTTCGGCATGCCGATCATCGACGCCGACAAGGCGCGCATGTGCCTGGCGATCAAGCGCTCGATGAACCCCGGCTTCGCGGGGATCGAGAACGAGCTCTACTTCGCCGAGCGCACCTACATGCTGTTCGGCGACGCCAAGGCGGTCGTAGGCGACCTGGTGAAGCAGCTACAAACGACATCCTGAGGAGAACCCCCCGTTTAGGAATTGGGGTTCTCCGAAGGATCTCTGACCGTGCCGTTAGCTTGTTTTCGCCGGTCCCGTTGTCCGTTGTCCGTGTCCTTCGTCCGTTCCCCGTCGTCCGTTCCCCGTCGTCCGCCCGTCCGCCCCGGTCCTCCTCCGGCCATCCGTTGCGGTAGCCTCTGGCATTACGGTTGCCAGTGAATCCCCGCTCGCGCACGATCCTGCACGTCGACATGGACGCGTTCTTCGCGGCGGTCGAGGTGCGCGACCGCCCCGAGCTCAGGGGCAAGCCCGTGATCGTGGGCGCAGACCCGAAGGGCGGCCGCGGGCGCGGCGTCGTCTCGACGGCTTCCTACGAGGCGCGCCGCTTCGGAGTCGGCAGCGCGATGGCGATCTCGGAGGCCTGGCGCCGCTGTCCGCACGGCGTCTACCTGCAGCCCGACATCGAGCGCTACGTGCGCGAGTCCGAGCGAGTGATGGCGATCCTCGGCCGCTTCACCGACCTCGTCGAGCCGGTCTCGATCGACGAGGCGTTCCTAGACGTGACCGGTAGCGCGCGCGCGCTGGGCTCGGGGGAGACGATCGGCCGCAAGCTCAAGCAGGCGATCGTGGACGAGACCGCGCTCACCGCGTCGGTCGGTGTCGCCACCTCGAAGCTCGTGGCCAAGGTTGCCTCGGACATGCGCAAGCCAGACGGCCTGGTGGTCGTCGCGCCGGGGACGGAGGCCGCCTTCTTTGCGCCGCTGCCGGTGCGGCGGCTCTGGGGAGTCGGGCCGAAGCTCGAGGAGGCGCTCGCCAAGCTCGGC
>Ga0114129_10011910_pt1 | contig 12370 bp, 12 predicted proteins | sample RhiMetdeltSRZDD1_FD_80071 | JGI IMG/M metagenome (GOLD analysis project Ga0114129, IMG submission 80071) | Populus rhizosphere microbial communities from Tennessee, USA - Rhizosphere MetaG P. deltoides SRZDD1 (version 2) (version 2) | ecosystem: Host-associated > Plants > Roots > Rhizosphere >...
CAGGAGATGGTCGGCGTGGCCAATACTATTGTCACCTCGTATAACCGCAACTTCCCCATGCGCAACGATGGTCAGGCGACGACCATGAACTTCATCGGCAGTCCCGAGATTGTGACGGCCCTGGCGCTGGCCGGCAAGCTCTCGTTCAATCCCCTGACCGACACTATCACCGGAGCCGATGGCAAACCCTTCAAGCTGCAGCCGCCCAAGCCGGCTCCAGAAGTGCCGGCCCAGAACTTCGACAGGGGTCACTCCTCCTATATCGCGCCCCCGGAAGATAGCAGCAATATCACGCTGTCCGTGGCCCCGAACAGTGAGCGGCTGCAGGTGCTGGAGCCGTGGCCGGCCTGGGATGGCCAGGACTTCCTCGATATGCCCGTGCTGATCAAGACCAAGGGGAAGACCACCACCGATCATATATCTCCTGCTGGCCCCTGGCTGCGCTATCGCGGTCATCTGGACAAGTTCAGCGATAATATGTTCATGGGCGCCACCAATGCCTTCACGGGTGAGACCGGCAGGGGCAAGAATGTGGTCACGGGTGAGGGCGGACAGTCCATTGCGCAGATCGCCAGGTACTATAAAGCCCATGGTCTGAAGTGGGTCGTCATTGGCGATCATAATTACGGCGAGGGCAGCAGCCGTGAACATGCCGCTCTGTCGCCGCGGCTGCTTGGTGGCGTGGCGGTCATCGTGCGCAGCTTCGCCCGCATCCACGAGAGCAACGTGAAGAAGCAAGGGCTGCTGGCACTCACGTTTAGCGACCCGGCGCACTACGACCTCATCCATGAAGACGACCGCATCAGCCTCGTCGGACTGCAAGACTTGGCACCGGGGAAACCTGTCCAGTGCATTGTCAAGCACGCGGATGGCACTTCAGAGACGTTGAGCCTGCATCACTCCTACGGGCCATCGCAGTTCGAGTGGTTCAAGAAGGGCTCGGCGCTGAACCTGTTCCATACTGAGGCTGCCTCCTAGAGGAGGCCACGGATCACGTTATGTGGGGGCCTAGGGAGTGTATGGCCCTCAACTACATAGGAGAAGAGTGATGAAAATTCACCGACTCTATACGGATGAGAAAGGCGAATCCCACTTTGCCACTGAGGAAGTTGAGTACGTCGAGACGACGCCGTCCGGACGGCTCTCCAAACGCCTTCCAGCCACGGGCATTCTTTTCCGAGAAGTGCCGCCGACCTATGATCTTGACTGGCATCCAGCGCCGCGTCGGCAGTACATCATTAACCTGGACAATGGCGTAGAAATCACGGCCAGCGATGGCGAGTCGCGCGTCATTGGCGCCGGTGAAGTGCTTCTGGTAGAAGACACAACTGGCAAAGGGCACCTGAGCAAGGCCGTCAATGCACGTGTCCGCAACTGCATCTTCGTGGCACTGGAGTAAGTCCGAGGGACCTATGGCCACCTCCACGACTATACTGGCACGTCCTCTCGACGGAGTGCGCGTCCTCGAACTTGGCCAACTTATCGCTGGGCCATTGGCGGGCTGCATCCTGGCCTATTTTGGCGCTGAAGTCATCAAGATCGAGCCGCCAGAGAAAGGTGATCCCCTGCGGGTGTGGCGCATCCTCGCGCATGGCACATCGCTGTGGTGGCGCAGCCTGGGCCGCAACAAGAAGTGTATTACGACGGACTAGACACAATCGCAAGAATCTCAGGCGAAAGACTCCCTTCAATTTTGGGTTTGGGCCACTCGGGATGCCAGGTGACGGTAATGTTCAATGCTTCCAGCACCTGCCGCTTCTCTTCCAGGGTGGAGTGTTGTACTCCCGACCGTACACGGGCGCAATAGTCCATCAGCGACGCGTTTTCCAGCTCGGCCTGCTTGAGGAGGCGTTGCTGGTCGTCTAGCCGGGCCAGTTCCTGTTCGGCACTGGCGCGTCGGGTGTCCACCTCGGCCTTCTTGGCCTTAAAGTCGGCGAGGTCGATAGCCTCACCCAGATACGCCGCTTCCCACCGCTTCAAGTCTTTGTCACATTGGGCGAGTTGGCGGTGGTAGTGCTGCCGCTCGCAGTCCAGGTCGGCCTGCTGTGCGCTGGTGCCCTCTCTGCGTCGTTCCAACTCAGCAGCAATGAGAGCTGGGTTGTTTAATGCCCGCTCGCCGCTGAGCCACGCCGGGTGGCTGGCAGCCGGGCTGGCGGCGTGGGCAGCGCGGCGCGCCGCAGCCGTGGCCACAGCTCCCACCGCATCGCCGCGCCGCGCTGACCGGACCGCCGACTGCCGCGCTGACCGGACCGCCGACTGCCGCGCTGACTGCCCGCCGCCACCGCCGCCCGCCAGCGCGCCAGCGGGCCACGCGCCGCGCGCCCCACGCGCGAGCGGCCCGGGGCTTGCTGGCCAGGGCACAGCGGCAGGCTGCAGGCGAGTCGTCCGCGCGCCCGCGGCCCACACCCCGTGGGCCAGAGGGTAGAGCCAGGCCTATGAGGCGGCGCCGCCCCGCCCGCCACGTCCCATCTTGCTGTGCGTTCCTTCTCCTCATTGAAGTATGCCCTTGTATACTGTACATATGTACAGTATACAAGGGCATACTTCCTCTCCTACTCATAAACTCGATACTGTACGTAGGGTGCACGCATGACGCCTGCTATTACCACCTACGAACCCCGTGATCCGAGCAGTACGGTACTCTATAAAATGATCGCGGACCATCTCGAGACCTTTCTGGCCTCGTGCGAGGCTGAGCCTGATGCCAAAGGCTTACCCGCCTATGTGGAACGCGAATTGTACGACTACTTACAGTGCGGCGTCCTTGCGCACGGCTTTCTGCGGCTGGGCTGTGATACCTGCCAGCATGAGATGCTACTGGCCTTCAGCTGCAAGCGGCGGGGGTTTTGCCCGTCGTGTGCCGGGCGGCGCATGGCCCAGACCGCGGCCCACCTGGTCGAGCAGGTCATTCCCTGGGTCCCCACCCGCCAATGGGTCGTCTCGGTGCCCGTCCCTTTGCGGTATTGGATGGCCTCTTCACAGGACCTCACCGCCGCGGTCCATACGATCATTCGCACCACGATCGGGCAGTATTATGTGAACAAAGCCGTCACACGAGGCCTCGCGCGAGCCAACGTCCAACCGGGGTCGGTCACATTTATCCAGCGTTTCGGCAGTGCGCTCAATTTGAACCTCCATTTCCATTGCGTCTTCCTCGAGGGGGTCTACCTCGATCGCACCGACCAGGGCCTCAAGCCGCGCTTTCTCACGGGCGAGCCGCCCAGTGATGCCGACATCACCGCGGTGGTCCAGAAGATCAGCCGACGGGTCATCCGCAAGCTCCGCCAGCTGGGATACCTGGAGGCGGGCCTCGACGCACCTGCGGCCACCGGCTATGACCCCTTGCGTGATGACGCGCCCGAGCTCGCCCAGACCCTGGCGGCCTCGGTGCAGCAGCGTCTCGCCTTCGGGGAGCGGGCCGGTCAGCAGGTCCGGCGCATTGGCTCAGGCTTTGGCGACGCGGGCGAGACACCAACGCTCACCGGTCCCCGCTGTGCCAGTGTCCACGGCTTTTCGCTCCACGCCAACACCCAGGTCCCGGCCCATCGGCGCGACCAATTGGAGCGCCTGATCCGGTATACCGCTCGTGGTGCCGTGTCCCTGGAGCGCCTGACGCAAGACGCCGACGGCGATCTCGTCCCCACCTTCACCCATCCGTGGTCGGACGGGACCATAGGGATTCGGCGCTCGCCCTTGGAACTGCTCGAAAAGCTGGCCGCGCTCGTGCCCCTGCCGCGGGTCCACTTGGTGCGCTATGGGGGGTGTTTGGCACCGCACAGCCACCTGCGTGGAGCGATCATCCCCACGCCACGCCAGCAAGGCAGAGACGAGGAGGCGACGGACACCGGGTCCCCTCGCTGGACCTGGGCACGACGGCGCAAGCGCGTGTTGGCGCTCGCTATGGCGCGCTGCCCCTGGTGTCAGCGGGGGGCGCTGCGGATGATCGCGGCCATCACGCATGGGGAGGGCATCCGAAAGTTCCTCCAGCCTCTGCAACGGTCTGCAGACCCCCCTCCCATTGCCCTGGCCCGTGTCCGCCAGGCAGCCTTCGCCTGGTCCTCCGCCTGAGCGCCGCTGCCGTCTCCGGCTCCGCCTGCCGTCTCCCCACACATGGCGCAGGGGTGGGGAGGCATGGCGGCCCTGGGCCAAAGCCTCCTCAGCGCGTCTCGTGGCTGGTCGTGTGCCGCACCCCTGGTCTTGGCAGCGTGCTGCACGCCCGCACGCGTGTGCACCCGTCTCTCGTGCGTGCTCGCTGCTCGCTGCCCCATCGTGGGCACCCGTCTGAGCCGCCGCCCCCTCCGCAGCGCTTACAGCTCTACAAGCGCTTTTGTATCAGTCTCTTCACGCTTTCGTCGCGTTTGAATCAGTCCCCCCGAGGCTCCAGCCTTGCCGGCAGCCCGTCCCCAGCCCCCCGTCCTGTCTGTGCCCTGCGGCGCGGACCGGCGGCCGCCAGGGCGTGCGGCGCGGGGTGTGCAGCCGCTCCCCGCACGGGGTGGGCGCGGTGGTCGGTGGAAAAGGCCGTTTAATTTTCCTATACTCCAGGGCTGCACGCGGTGCTGAGCATCCTGCTGGCCTATATTCAGCGCCATAAGCCAGTGCAAGGGGTTGGTCAGGTTGTCGACGTGGCGATTTACGAGGCCGTTTTTAATATGCTGGAGGCGGTAGTGCCGGAGTACGACGGGGCTGGCGTGGTGCGCGAGCCATCTGGCTCAACGCTCACCGGGATTGTGCCGACGAATACGTATCGCTGCCGTGACGGCAAGTACGTCATTATCGGGGGTAATGGCGATTCGATCTTTCAGCGCCTGATGCGCACGGCTGGAAGACCGGAGATGGCCACTGATCCACGCCTGGCCAATAACGCCGGACGTGTCGTGCACGAGGCGGAAATTGACGCGGCCATTGCAGCGTGGACCGCATCCCTTGACGCGCCGGATGTGCTCCAGCAGTTGGAAGCGGCGTCTGTGCCGGCCGGTCCCATTTATAGCGTCGTGGACATGATGCAGGACCCGCATTTCCACGCTCGCGGCTTGTTCCAGGAGGTCGAGATCGATGGCAAGCCGCTCAAGCTCCCTGCCATCCCACCCTTCTTGCGTGCGACACCCGGTGGCACGACGTGGCCCGGTCCAGCCGTGGGGGCCCACAACCGCGAGATCCTGGGTGGCATGTTGGGGTTATCGGATGCTGCCCTCGAGGCACTCCGGCGTGAAGGCGTGATTTAACGTGTCTTTGCTCACTGAGGAGAGACCTATGAGCAGCCGTAACGGAAAAATGCTCGTTATTCAGCACGGAACCCTGATCGACGGCTCGGGACGGCCGGCCACGGTCAACGACTCCATCATCATCGAGGGCAACCGCATTCGGAGTGTCGGACGACTCCCGGCGGATGTGCAGATCGAAGATCAGGACCACGTGCAGGTCATTGATGCCACCGAACAGTGGATCATGCCTGGCCTCATCGATGGTCACTGCCATCTCTCCTTTGGCGTCCCATCGATGCCGAACATCCCGAGCGCGCGTGGTACCACCAACCCTGGATTCAGCGCCTTGCGGGCGGCACGCAATGCACAGCAGGTCCTGCGCAGCGGGGTGACCAGCATCGCTGTGCCAGGTGGCACCTGGTTTATTGATGTGGCTCTGCGCGATGCCATCACGGCTGGCCTGTACGAAGGACCGCGCATTGCCTGTGCCGGCCAATTTATCGTTACATACGGTAGCATCATTGATAACGAGCCCTCCTGGGTGGGAACGCCCGAGCACTCCATCGGCGTGCTGGCCAACAATGTGGACGAGATGATCACCGAGGTGCGGCGGCAGTGTAAGCATGGCGTAGATTTTATTAAACTCGCTGACAGCACGTGGGGCGATACGCAAACTATTGCCCCGGAAGAATTAGCCGCAGTCGTACAGGAAGCACACCGCCGTCAGGTGCGGGTGACCATTCACTCACGCGGCGCTGGCTCGACGCGGGCCGCAGCAGAGGCGGGGATGGATTGGATTCTGCACGCTGATCTGGCGACCGAAGTGGAGCTAGAAGCCGTGGCAGAGGCCGGCGTCCGCCTCATGCCCACCATGACCTTCTTGCAGCGCGCCTTAGAGGTCGGACACCAGTTTGGCCGCGGTGCACTCGAACTCGATATTATCAAACGCAACTGGGAAAGCAGCGTGCGTATGCTGGAACAGGCACGCGCCCTGGGGATCACGATCATGTGCGGAACCGACACCGGGAATTCTCTCCTCATGCAATATGGGCAGTTGCACGCGCATGAACCTGAAATCCTCGTGCGTTATGGCGGCTACACTCCTATGGAGGCGATCGTGGCCTGCACGCGCAATAACGCCTTCGCCGTCGGCCTGGAAAACGATGTGGGGGTCGTGGAGGCTGGCCGCCTGGCTGATCTCCTTATCCTGAAGCGCGATCCACTGGCTGATATCCGCGTGTTACAAGGCGGCCAACATCTCGCCATGGTCATGAAGGATGGCCGTATCGTGGCGCTAAACGGTCAAGAGGAGGCAGAAGACACCCCGGCCTATACCGCGTCAGTGTGGGTGTGAACTGCGCGCCATCAGGGGGCGACTTCACGCAAGAGCTGTGCCCATGTCTGGTGCTCGCGGGCCGGATGTACCAACGGCGCGAGGCGCGTGCACCAGGCGCTGAGTGCCTGGTAGAAGCGGGGCTCCAGCTCCACTTTTTCCAGTAACCGTGCCAAGGCTGTTGTCTCTTCAACGGGGAAGTATCCTGGATAATCTGCGCCCAACAAACCAATGGAGCCGGCAATGTGCGAGGCCACGATCGGCACCCCGAGCGCTAGGGCCTCAGAGATCACGTTCGCTCCACCTTCAGTGAGCGAGGACAGGACCAGCACATGACTGCGCGCCAGTACCCGCAGGGCCTGCCAGCGCGGTAGCTCTCCGAGCCAGCGGTAGCGGGGGTTTTCGGCCATCTCGGTGTGGGCACGTTCTGCCATATCAGCGCTGAGGGCCTTGCCCACGTGCAGGACGCGTACACGTGAGTCGGGTAGCAGAAGGCGGGCCGCCAGGGCGGTGCGAAAGGGGTCTTTGACCGGACGCAGGTGCCCCAGCACACAAACATCAAAGGTCGTTTTGGACTTGGATGGGAGCCCGGTGGGGGTTGGCACAGATTGGTAGATGACACAGACCTTTGGGTGCAGGTGGGCGGGCAGCTCGTCGATCCCCCTGGGCTGCAGGATAATGAGGCGTGTGGCCAACTCCAGGGATTGCTGCGCTTCGACGCTCGTACGAATGTCCCCGTACAAGTCAGTACCCGTCAAGGCGACGATCAAGGGCAATGCAGGGTACAGGCGTCGAAAGCAGTCAATAGCCGCGAAGCTCCGGCGGGCGTGCAAAGCCACCATGAGATCGTACGGGGTGCCGTCGTACTCCTGCACGATGGTGACACGGTGACCCAGGGCTTTCAGGATGCGGGCCCAGCGTAGCGCTGTGACCCGATTCCCTTGCCGTGACTGGGCTGGCACAGGCGTGATGAGGGCAATCTTCATGGGGTCCTCATCCCTTACTCCTCCCTGGCGCAGGTGCGAAATCCAGCATAGACATCATTGCGGGCTGGGGGGAAGAAATTGCGGTAGGTATTGTACGCCAAGCGCGAGCGCGTGGCCCAAGCCCCACCCTTGAGTACCTTGCGATAGCCAAACCAGGGGGCCGAATACTCTCGATAGGGATAATCCACGAGATAGCCTGGAAACGGATAGAAGGCAGACTCCGTCCATTCCCAGACGTTGCCCGCCATCTGACGGCAGCCAAAGGCGCTATCGCCGGCAGGGAAGGCAGCCACGTCGGCGCACCCCAGGAAGCATGTGTCCAGATTGGCACGCTCAGGCGTCGGAGGCTCATCGCCCCAGGGATAGCGGCGTTTGCGCCCGGTAATACCTTTTTTGTCCGGAGTCGGCTCGGCACAGGCGGCCATTTCCCACTCAGCTTCCGTGGGCAGCCGCCGGCCAGCCCAGTGACAGTATGCTTCCGCTTCATACCATGTGACGTGCGCCACTGGCGCATGGGGTTCCAGAGGTACCAGCGTATCGAAATGCTGCCGCAACCAGCCCTGTCCATCGCGTTGCCAATACAGCGGGTGCTGCGCCTGAGTCTTCGTACACCAGACCCAGCCTTGATAACTCCACCACTCCTTCCGCTGGTAGCCACCATCCTCTACAAATGCGGCAAATTCCGCATTGGTGACGGGCGCCCGCGCCATACGGAACGGCGCGACTTCCACAGGATGAGCCCATTTTTCGTTATCAAACACAAACGGCTGGTCTGGCGTAGCCCCCAGGTAAAAAGTCCCGCCCGGGATGTCCACATCTCCAGGCAGCGGGCCACTACCCAGGGCCGCTGGCGTGCTGCCCAGTTGTGGGGCCGGGTAGGATAATATTTGCCGCATGTACGTCAATGCTTCACCATGCATGTCCTCATGGAGTACAGACAAGAGATACAGATAGGTTTCCTGAGCGCTCGGGTCATGTCCCTGGAGCCGCTCCACGACTGCGTCCAGGACCCGCTGCATGTACTCGAGGGTCTGTTGGCGTGACGGGAGCGGCAACGACCAGCGGTCATCGTGGTCGATCTTGAACGAATCGTAGAGATCCTCAGCTCCCACGAGCAGGGGTTTGATCTGTCCCAGAAGCTGCAACACAAACGCTTCATAGAAAAACGTCACATGCCCAAGCTCCCACCGGAACGGATTCACGAGAGCCAGCAGCGGCACCTCGAATTGCGCCTCCTCCAGGTCCGCCACCAGCGCCAGCGTGCGCTCCCGTGCATCGTGCACCATGCGTGCCAGGGCCGCAGTAGAGAGAGTAAAGTGTTTATCGTGCAACGGCTGCATGGCTCTCCCGCCTCCTCGTGAACGTATATTCCGATAATGCACTGGCTCCTCATCGATGTATCCTATACAAACAGCGACAGCCTGTCAATCACCAGGGGATTACATCGTGAGGGTCAGCCAGCCGTTTTCTGAGAGATCGATCCGCACCTCATTCGGCAGATAGTACTTGACCTCGACATCCACGACACCCTGGCCAGTAGCCTTGCCACCGAGGGGTTGAAACGTCGCGCCTGCCTCTTCCACCTTCTGCCGTGCTTCCTCGAGGTCATCGACCTTAAAGCCAAAGTGATGCAGGCCTTCATAGCGTGGTGCGCCTTCAGTATACGCCGCGTAGTCATTCTTGAATTTGAGGATGGCGAGATTGATGTAGCCGTCGGTCAAGAAATAGCCGGTGGCGAGGTCTGAGTTCGCGACACCCACTTGTTTCAGTCCGAGAGCCTGCTTGAAGAAATGAGCAATCTGGTCAGGATCCTGGGTGGCAATAGCAATATGTCTGATTTTGGCTCCCATACAGCCCTCCTCTACGCTGCCAGCGGTTCGGGAGTATACAATAGGCCTTTACGAAGTTTGGCGGTACGACCCATTGTACTCTATACACTTGTGACTTGCCCCTTCTTATGCGTCCAGTTGCTGTAGTCGTGGTGGCAACGGCCATGGGGGCATGGAGGTGGCGGCGGTACAGCGTCTGCGGTCCTAGGAGCGTGCGTCTGGGGGGCACGCTCCCGTACCGCCGTCACACGAGGCGCAAGACAAGCGTGAGGTGATAGGCGAGTAACACCCCATAGCCGAGGGCCAGCCCGTGCAGGCCGCGATAGGCCAGGGGGAATTGTTGATGGGCCGCAAGAAACCACGCTGCCACGCATGTGATGCTGAGCTTGAGTGTGACAAAGAGGGTGGTGCCGTGCGCGAGCGCTACGTACATCAGGGGATTCGCCTCACACCCGCCCTCTTCCAGGTGGAGCAGGGTCAAAAGGGCATCTAGGAGGGAGCCCACACAGACCAGAACTGTGAGCCCCACGACACGCCACGCCAGACAATCGACATACGCATAGCACCCCTCCCCAGCCCGCCGAAAGCCTTTTCTCCGGCCATGCCATCGTATCGCACTCACGAATGTCGTGGGTCGCGTACGTCGATCAGCCAGGCTGCGCCGTTCGAGAAACTGTCCGTGCCGTGCGTGTTTCATATACGCCGTTTCCTCCCTGAAGTCATGCATATGCGACGACAGCAGATCATTGTAGCACTACAAATCTTTAAGTCCAAGATAAAATGGTAAATAAAGTCCCTTACAAAGGGGCAAAGGTCTAGGGTAGTGAGAAGTCTCACGCGTGGGGAACAGGTACGACGCGGGCTCATCTATGGTGATGGGCCCTGGCACGTGTATGCCGGTGTAGCAGTGCACGGGCGCGACTTCCCTAGCACGTTCACGCACCGCTGGGTATGTATGGGCTGTCGGGTGGAAGCCCAAGAGCAGATGGTCACCAGCAGTTTTCTATAGTACGATAACGGGCAGCGGGAATATGGTACCAGAGTAGATAACGTTGGAGGAAAACATGCCCATGGCCAAGGAGATGTACGTTGCTGGCCTGTCGATTCCTGCCGGTAGTGGCATCAGACACGCTCTCGAAGTCACAGAGCTGGCAGACGGCTCCAGGGTTACGCTCCCTCTGCTGTTGCTCAACGGCGCTTTCCCCGGTCCTCGGCTGTACCTGGGCGCAGCCATCCACGGGGACGAAGTCAGTGGCGTCGAAATCCTCTTTCGGGTCTGTGCTCAGGTGCAACCGGACACACTCGCCGGTAGCATTGTCTGCGTGCTGGTGCAGAATCCTTTAGCTTTTCAGGTTGAACACCGTGTGCCTGTCGGGCTCTATCTCAAATCACCGCTCGATCAGATGCCCATCGATCCCTGGACGAGCTTTCCTGGCCATACCGAGGGGAATATCACCGAGAGACTGGCGGCGACCCTGTTCAGTCTGATCACCACATGCGACTATGCCATCGACGTGCATACCCCAACGCGTGGTGGCCGCTATGTGCCCATTACCATCCTCCCCCACCCTGCCCTGGGAGCATCATTTCAGCGCGCTGCCGAGTTGGGACAGGCTTTTGGTTCAGGCTATATTATGCAGACCCGCGAGGGCATGTACGTCAACGACGGCATTCTGTGCGTTGAAGCAACCCGTGCCGGGGTGCCGGCCTTCACCTTTGAAATCGGTGAAGGCGGCCGGCTCGATGTCGAGCTGATCCCAATCGGCGTACAGTGCATTTTCAATGCGCTACGGTTCTTACGCATGCTGCCTGGCGAGCCCAAGCCACCGCGTGAGACCGTGACCATGACCCGATTTGTCGGGGTGCGGGCAAGGCGCGGCGGACTGTTGCACACCGTGATCCCGTTGGGGGCACACGTCAGACAAGGAGAAGTCTTGGCGCACGTGTATAGCGTCTACGGTGATGAGCTAGAGACCATCCGGGCCCCTATGGACGGTACGTTCGTGCGCATGACCACCTTTCCCAGTGTTGCTGCTGGCGAGCGGGTGATTACGCTGGGGGTGTAGAGCGCCGATAGAGGGGGAAGAGGCCGGGAAATTGACAAACGGGAGTGGGATCGGTAGCCTTGCAGGGGCAAGAGGCCATATCTATGGCCGAATTCCTTTCTGGTCGAGAGGAAGCTATGCGCCAATCGATGCCGTTCCTGTGGTTACTCTGGGGTGTACTGCTCTTGCGCGTGATGCCGCTGGCAGCCCATGAAGCCCAGACATACTTTGAAACCGGCGTGCGCGCCTTTACGGAGGGCAAGTATGATGAGGCCGTCACCGCGCTGACGCAGGCCATCACGGGTTATCCACACTATGCCCAGGCGTACTATATGCTGGGCAACACCTACTATCAGCAGCAAAACTACACGCAGGCGCGGCAAGCCTTCGAGCGCGCCGTGGCGAGCTACCCAGGGTATGCCGAGGCGCACTACATGCTAGGTGCAACGCTGTACCAGCAAAAGGAGTTTGGCGCTGCTGAACAGGCGGTGCAGCAGGCAGTGACCCTCTACCCGCGCTATGAAGAGGCCTACGACCTGCTCGCCGCCCTGGCGGAGCGCCAAGGCAAGGTGGCGCAGGCACTGGAGGCCTATCGTCAGGTACTGACAGTGAATCCCAAGAATCTTGAGGCACGTTTACGCCTGGGCTTTCTGCTCGAGAAGACCGATCAGCTCACTGAGGCCAAGCAGGCGTATCAGCAGATCATTGCCCAGCAGCCGCAGCATACCGAAGCGCTGCTCCGCCTGGGCATCCTGGCCGAGCGTCAGAAGCAACCCCAGGAAGCGCTCACTGCCTATCGGACCATCGTAGCGCAGCAACCCGACAATGTTGAGGCCCAGTACCGCCTGGCCGTACTGTATGATACGCAGGGTGATACCAAACAGGCCATGAGCGCCTATGCCCGTGTGCTCACGCTGCAACCAACGCACGCTGAGGCAGCGCTCTACCTGGGCATTCTGCAGGCGCAGCAAGGCGA
>Ga0114129_10011911_pt1 | contig 12368 bp, 14 predicted proteins | sample RhiMetdeltSRZDD1_FD_80071 | JGI IMG/M metagenome (GOLD analysis project Ga0114129, IMG submission 80071) | Populus rhizosphere microbial communities from Tennessee, USA - Rhizosphere MetaG P. deltoides SRZDD1 (version 2) (version 2) | ecosystem: Host-associated > Plants > Roots > Rhizosphere >...
AAGGCGCAGGAGTCGCTGTTCGCGGGCGGGGAGCGCTCGGCGCTCCAGCAAGCGGCCCGGGAGGAGCGGGACCTCGTCGCGGAGCTCGCCCGGGACGCGGCTGCGGTCGCGGCCGAGGCAGGCACGGCGGGCACCGCGGCACTCGACGAGAAGATCCGCGGCACCCTGCACGCGGCCGTGCTGGACGGGAAGACCGCCGCGGCGCTGGCCGCGGGGAGGCTTCTGCGTGAACGGGAAGCCGCCGGGCTGTTCGGCGTGCCGGCGAGCAACGCGCCGCCCGAGCGCACGCGTCCCGGCCGGCCGCAGCAGACGGCGAAGGCGAGGGAGCGCCGGCGCAACCTCGAGCGCGAGCTGGCGGCTGCCAAGGCGGACGAGCAGAAGGCGCAGCGGGCGCACTCGGCGGCCGTGAAAACCGCGGAGCGCGCGCGGAAGCGGGCCAAGGAGGCGGACGCCGCCCTGCGCGACGCCGAGCGCCGCGAGGAGGAGGCCGCCCGCCTGCACGAGCGCGCCGCCCGGGCAGTCGCCGCGGTGGAGAAGAAACTCGGCTAGCCGAAAAAAAGGGAAGGGCCATCCCTCCAGGGACGGCCCTTCCAACAGGTGCGATTCGAAGTGAGCAGCGGAACTGAACTCGCCGGCTGGGACGTACCGGCCCCGCGGCTCACCGGCGCTAGGGTGGATTCCGCCAAGCGGCTCGCACCCTACACGCGCCCCCGCCGCGCTCACGCGTCGGCGGGAACGGGCGGCCGCCTAGCGGCCCCGCACCTCCAGCGTCCCGAGAAGTTTGTGAATCAGTAGGACCACCTCCTTTCTCTGGTCCACTAATTGAATCACGCCCGCCAACGGCAGCGATCGGCCCCAGCTCGCCATAGCATCCGCGCGTGGCGTTTCACGTCGAGATCCGGCGTTCCCTGCGGCATGCTCGCGCCTTCAACCTGAGCGAGGAGCGACTGCGTCGTGGAGTCGTCGACCCATGGCGCGCCGGCAGGAAGGTCGAGCTCGGAGATCAGGAGTGGGATCCGGCGGACACCGTGCTCACGATCCTCGAGGGACCCGAGCTGAGCCAGCCCGACCTCGCCCTGGGCCAGGGGTGGAACAACGCCGAGCGGTCGGGCACGAACGTCACCGCGCGGGTGCTGGAGGAGGCAGCAGCGCAGGCGACGGTGGTGGCCGTGCTCGCCGAGACGCGCGCGGGTCACGAGGCCGCGACCCGCTTCCTGGATCGCATCGGCATTCGCCAGGCCGACTGGGTCGCGGTGCGGGCCCGGCTGATCGCCGCGACGATCGTCTCGGGAGTGGATCACGAGGTCCCGGACGTGGCCGTCCTGCTCGTGGTCGAGCGGTCCGCGCCGGCGCCCGGCTGGCTCTTCGACGCGGGCCTCGCGGTCGGGGCGCTCGGCCCGAGGGCGATCGTGGCGCAGGTCAGCGACGAGCCTCTGCCGGACGCGCTCCGCGAGGTCGGCGGGATCCGGCTGGACCAGGAGGAACCGGCGTCGCTTCGTACGCTCGCGGAGCGGCTCCGGACCCTCTAGGAAGGCGCGCGCGCGTCGAAGCGCACGGGCGTCCCGGCCGGCACGACGAGCACGGGCGAGTGGGCCGTCTCGACGACGTATTCGGACGCGGCGCTCAACTCGACGCGGCCGGGCGGTGCGCCCTGGCGTGATCCGACCACCAGGAGATCGACCGGTCCTCCGTTCCGCTCGGTGATCGAGGCGCCGAGCGTGTCCGCGAGCGCATGCGCGGTGATGCCGGGCGCGTCGTCGCCCGCCTCCGCGAGCACCCGGATGCGGCCGATCCCGGCCTTCGAGCTCGAGCGCAGGTCGGCCGGCGCGATCGCGACCGCTACCGGGCCCCCGTGCAACAGCCGCTGTGCCGAAGCCTGCGGCACGACGGCGCCGGGTGCGGTCCTGTAGTCGGAACCGAACACGACCGCATCCGCGTGCTCGCGCTCCGCGAGCTCGAGGAGGCCCTCGCCGGTGGACGCGTGGAAGACCACGTGGCGTGGCATGTCGGGCTTGCCGATCAGGCGCGCGCCGTGGTCCAGCAGCTGCTGCGCGTGCCGCTCCTCCTCCCGCTCGCGATCCCGTTCGGGCTCCTCCGTGTGCCTGACGTATGCGAGCGCGAGGTCCGCCCCGGGATGCGCGAGCAGGCGTCCCAGCGCGATCGCGTCCCGATCGTTGTCGGTGTCGTCGTAGGAGATGATGATCTTCACGGGCATTCGATCGGCCTCCGTCGGTGGGCTGATGACGGCTGGGAGGAAGCGGACCGCCCCCGGCCGAAGCCGGGAGCGGTCCGTCTCGGTGCGTCAGGCACCTTCGGGGATCGGCTGCGGTGGCCGCCCGAGGCCGGGACCCCCCGGCCCCGAGGGGAATCCGAGCGACGGCACGTCGGAGGGGTAGACCTCGTGGCCGTGAACGGCGAGGTCGCCTTCCTCCATGTCCTTCTCGTCCATGCGCAGGGGCACGAAGAGCTTCACGAGCCTCAGCAGGAGGAACGTCCCGATCGCCGAGAAGGCGATCACCCAGACGCCCGCGATCAGCTGCCACTTGAGCAAAGTCGAGTTGCCGTGGACCAGGCCGCTGATCGAGATGCTTGGCGTCTTGCCCTGGCCCGGGTACACGATCATGTTCGGGTTGGCCAGGACTCCGACCAGGAGGCCGCCGGTCAACCCGGCGAAGCCGTGCGTGTAGACCACGCCGAGTGTGTCGTCCACGTTCCGGAACGGGCGCATCCTGCTCAGGTAGTTGAGCGCGAAGTACACGAGCGTCCCGCCCGAGATGCCGATGATCATGGCTTCCCAGCCGTTGACGTAACCCGCAGCGGGCGTGATGCACACCAGTCCCGTGATCATCCCGTTCACGCTCGAGATGAGGCTCGGCTTGCGGCCCGTGACGTAGTCCCACGCGACCCACGACAGGAACGCGACGGCCGTGCAGAGGTTGGTGTTCAGCACCGCCGCCGCGGCGTTCGCTCCCGCGTAATAGGGGTCGCCGCCGTTGAAGCCGTTCCAGCCGAGCCACAAGAGGCCCGCGCCGGTCGCCACCATCAACAGGTTGTTCGGAGCGTCGACCTCGCGATCACGTTGCAGGCGCGGCCCGATCACAGCCGCCGCGACGAAGCCCGAGACCCCCGCGGCGAGATGGATCACATAGCCGCCGGAATAGTCCACCGCTCCGTGCTGGGCCCACCAGCCGCCGCCCCAGATCAGGAACGCGTTGACCGTGTAGATCAGGCTCGACCACAGCACAACGAACGGGATCCAGGCCTTGAAGTTGATCCTGCCCAGGACCGATCCGAGCATCAGAATCGGCGTGATGGCGGCGAACACGAACTGGAAGTAGGCCAGCGTCGCGGTGGGGAAGTGGAACGGCGGACCCGTCGTGATCGACGGGATCGTCGCCTGGCCCTCCAGCGCACCGGCGTTCAAGATCGAAGCGGGCTTCCCCCAGGCGTTGGCGAAGAAGCCGCTGTCCGCCCCGAAGATGTGCATCGGGCTTCCGAATGCCATCTTGAAGCCGAACAGCACCCACACGAGCAGCACGAGCGCAAACGCGACGAACGACATCATCATCGCGTTCACGGACCATCGCTTCTGCATCACCCCGCCGTACAAGACGACGAGGCCGGGCACGCTCATCAACCCGACGAGGGTGGCTGCGGTTAGCTGCCACGCGTTGTCGCCCGGATTGACGAACGTCGGATAGGCCGACCACATACAGAACCTCTTTCGTAGGGGGCTGTCGTGAAGAGGGTGCTTGATCGGCCCTGGCGAGCCTAGCGACGCGTGGCCAAACCTCGTGGCCGAATTTTCGCCCGGCGGTCCAGTTACACCGCTCGCGCGGCCCCGTACGATCGAATCGTGCCGCTCGAGGGACACTGGCAGCGCGTGCACACGCCGCTGCGGGCGACCACCCGTCGCGAGGTCCGCGTGGTCGCGATCGTCGCGGCCGTGCTTGCGGTCGCGATCGTCGCGCTGCTCTTCGCCGCCTTCCGGGGAGGGTCACCCGAGGGCGCGTCCGGCTGCGTGCGGTTGACGATCCCGAGCTCCACCGGAGGTGCGACCCTCAACGCCTGCGGCGAGACCGCGGCGCGCTGGTGCCGTTCGATGGCCGGTCGCGAAGACGCCCTGGCGCGTCAGGCGCGCGAGCACTGCCTGCGCGCCGGGTACCCGTAGTCACCACCATTTCCGCTCGAGCGCGCGGTCGGTGCCGCCCGTCTCATCGAGCGCGTCGAGCGCCTCCATGTCGGCGTCCGACAGGGTGAAGTCGAAGATCTGCGCGTTCTCCGCGATGCGATCGCGCTTCGTGGACTTGGGGATCACGGGGATTCCCCGCTGTACGGCCCACCGCAGCAGCACCTGGGCCGGCGTGCGCCCGACGCGTGCGCCGATCTCCGCAAGCCGCGGGTCGCGCAGGTTGCGGCCCGTCGTGAGCGGGCTGTAGGCCTCGAGCACCACGTCGCGCGCCTCACATGCCTCGATCAGCGCCCGCCGGTACTTGAACGGGCTGAACTGGACCTGGTTCACGGCCGGTGGGACGGTGGCTTCGGCCAGCACCGCGTCGAGTTCGCCCACGTCGAAGTTGCTCACGCCGATCGAGCGCGCGTATCCCCGCTCGTGGGCGCGCTCCATGCCCGGCCACGCCCAGGTCGGCCCGCCCCGCGGCCAGTGAATGAGGTAGAGGTCGACGTGCTCCAGCCCCAGGCGCTCGAGGCTCTTCTCTGCCTCGGCCTCGGGATCCCTCGAGCCGGGATAGAACTTGGTCGCGACGAACACCTCCTCGCGCGGCACGCCGGACTCGCGGACCGCCTTGCCGACGCTCTCCTCGTTGCCGTACGCCTGAGCCGTGTCGATGTGGCGGTAGCCGACCTCGAGCGCCCAGCGAACCGCGTCCTCGGCCTCTCGGCCGCGCCGCACCTGCCACACGCCCAATCCGAGCAAGGGCATCGCGTTGCCATCCCGAAGCACCCGCGCGCGGCCGTCTCGGGTCAGTGTCGCCTCTGCCATGCCCCGAGGCTACCGGTCTCCGAATTTGGGTAGCGCGATTGGGTGGTTCACACGTTTCCGCGCGCGGGTCTCGTTCCTAGAGTCGGGAGCCGGTCACATGAGCACCCGCGCACGCGCGAACCCACGTCCCGGCACAGAGATGCCGCCGAGCCCGCAGGTCGGCTGGCTGACCGTGGTGAGCGACTGGGTCGCCAGCCTCGGAGCCATCACGCGGTTCGGCGGCCAGGTGTCAGGGGACATCCTCAGGGGCCGCGTCTTCAAATTCTTCGGCGAAGCGCTGCGGCAGGCCGGGATCCTGATCCTGGGCTCGGCGCTCGTGATCTGGGGAATGGTCTTCATCCTCGGCCTCGAGTGCGGGATCGAGGGCGCCTACTTCCTTCGTGCACAGGGAGCGCCCGCGTACGCGGGCGTTTTCAGCGCCTGGTGCGACCTGCGGGAGATGGTTCCCTACATGTTCGGCTACATCCTGAGCGCCAAGGTCGGCACCGGGATCGTGGCCGAGCTCGGCGCGATGCGCATCAACGAGGAGATCGACGCGCTCGAGGTGATGGGGGTGCGCCCGATCACGTTCCTGGCCGCGACGCGGCTGTTGGCGGCCTGGATGGTGCTGCCGTTCATCTACATGGCAGCGGTGGGCGTCGGCTACCTCGCGAGCTACATCGCCGTGGTCCAGCAGGTTGGCGAGGTCTCCTCGGGTGGCTATTCACTCATCTTCTGGATGTTCCAGAACCCGCCCGACTTCCTCTACTCGGTGATCAAGGGCATGACGATGGCGACCGCGATCGTGGCGGTCGGGTGCTACTACGGCTACACGGCCTCCGGCGGCCCCGTAGGCGTGGGCTGGGCGACGGCGAAGTCGATGATCCTCAACATGGTGCTGGTGCACCTGATCGGCATGATGGGATCGCAGGTGTTCTGGGGCGCGAATCCACGAGCGCCGATCGGCGGCTGAGCGCTGCCGTCAGACGGCTTCGCTCGTCTGCTCGATTGGCTGTGAGCGCGCCAACAGGCTGGCGGCCGCGGCACGCGACGAGACCCCGAGCTTGTCGAAGATCCGCGACGGGTGTCGGTCCACGGTCCTCACGCTGAGGTAGAGCTCCTCGGCGACCTGGCGATTCGTCTTCCCCTCCCCCACCAGCCCCAGCGCCTCGAGCTCTCGGGCCGAGAGCACGATCATGGTTCCGTTCGCCGAGGCGGTGGCCCGGAATATGCTGGCCACATGCCGGAGGCAGACTTCGAGGTGATACGGCAGGCCTGGGCCGTCTTCAGCCGTGGCGACATCGAGGGGCAGCTGGATTACCTCGCTCCGGACATCGAGATCGTTCCTTTCGGCGCCAGGATGGAGGGAAAGTCCTATCGAGGGCACGACGGGGTGCGCGAGTGGTGGCTTTCCGAGATCGAACCGAACTGGGCGGTGTTCCAGACCCTGCCCGAAGAGTTCCGTCACGTCGGTGACAGCATCCTCGTATTCGGGCAGTGGATCGCCCGGGGAAGAACCAGCGGCGTCGACCTGCACGTGCCCGCCACGTGGATCGTCGACGTCAACGACGGCAAGATCACGCGCTGGCAGACCTACACCGATCGTGACGAGGCGATAGAGACGCTGGGCATCCGGCGGTTCGACTAACGCCGCATCACGAGGCGCCGGGGACTCCGGAGTGCTGTCGGAGTCTCCGTTCGAGCTCGGAATCCCGGCCCGCCGAAACCGCCCGCGCCGCGCGCGCCTCGTCCAGCGCCACACCCTGCTCCGCCGCCAGATCCAGAAGCTCCTGGCGCCGCTCGCCCTCCGCTGCGGCGCGTAGGAATAGCCAGGCGAACAGCGCGATCGTCACGATGCTGCCCTCGATCATCATGATCGAGCCGGCCAGGCCCTGGTCGGTGAGAGCGGTTATCCCGTGGTGCGCCTCCCCCACGTGGTAGTCGGGGTAGAAGACAGCGCCGGACCAGATCAAGACGTTCCCGAGCAACGCGCCCGCCAGCCGTACGACCAGCACGTATACGAGGCGCGCACCGTTCCCGAACCATGCGGGGGCTGGCAGCGGTCCAAGCAGCGCCAGCCACATCCCGATGCCGAAGCCCAGGAAGCACGCGTGCTCGAGCGCGTGGACGGGCGTGCTGTGGAGTGCCGCCTGGTAGAGAAACGGCGTGTGCCAGAGGAAGAGGTTGGCGATCCACAGCGGCAGCGCGACGAGGGGATTGGAGAGCACGCGCAGGCGGCCGAGCACCGGCAGGCCAAGGAGCGGCTGGAGCACCGGACCGGTCAATCCCAGAACGAGCAGGAGCGCGGCGAGATCGCCGATCAGCAGGTGCTGGACCATGTGCCACGCGAGCAGCTGGTCGTCGAGCGACGTGAAGGGCGGGAGCACCGACGCGTACAACAGGACCAAGCCTGCCGCGAAAGACACCCGCCGGGCGAACGGCACTGGGCGCCCCTGCCGGGCGAGCGTCGCGCACCGCTTGAAGTAGGCGACCGCAAAGACATCGGCGGGTATCGCCTGGACCAGGCTCTCCAACATATGCTGCGAGAAGCGTACTTCGGCACGCTCGAGAGTCGCGGCGGTTGGCGAAACCGCCTTGCTCTCAGCGCACGACGACGACGGCCGAGCGGGTCGTGCCGATCACGTTGTGCTTTCGATCAAGCGCGCGGAGGGTGATGCGGTACCGGCCGTGCCGCAGCCGGTGGCCCTTCACGCGCAGCGTCCAGCGCAGCCGCAACTGACCTGACTTGTGCCTTCCGAGTGGGACACGGCCCACCGTCCTGACGCGCAGGACGCGCCGGTGGTGTCGAGGATGTTGACCTTGCCGGTCGTGCCGTTGCCGACGGCGCGCCAGCTGAAGCCGCCGTCGGCGGCCGTGTTGGCGACGATGCGCGCGGCGAACACCTGCTCGTTGGCGCGGAGGCCGAGGGCGCTCGGGCCGGTCTCGTACCAGACGGTCCACGCGACCGTGTCGTTGGGGCCCGTGAAGGCGATGTCCGGCTCGATTCCGTTGCGACTCGGGTCGACGTCGAGGGTCGGGTCTCCGGTGGCCGACGACCCACCATTGGGCGCAAGCCGGTCGAGCCCGACCTGCTGCCAGCAGAAGAGGCTCACGCTCGCCGCCGAGGACGGCTTGAAGCCGGTGCATGGCTGTCCCGGCGATGCCTGCTTGACGCCCTTCGAGACGAAGATCTGCGGGTGGTTGCCCGATCCGCCGACGTTGCCGTCCTCCTCCTGCCAAGCCACCCACGGCACCGGGTCGGCGCCCGCGACCGCGGCTCCGCCCGCGACGGACGGGTTCTCCGCCTCCTTGTCGGTGTGGATGTTGAGCGACGGCACCCCGGCGCCGCGGTTCTGGCCCTCCGGCTGCCACAGGTTGGTCGCGGCGACGAAGCGGCTGGCGAAGATCTGCTTCTTCCCGCCGAGCGCCGGGCTCGGCTCATACCAGGAGTCCCACGGCACCGTGCGGCCCGCGCCGGCGAAATCGATCGACGGGGCTTCCGCTTCCACGTTCGGGTTGATGTTGAGCGAGGCCCCCTGCGTGACCCATTTGCCGCCCTTGAACGCCCGCACGAAGATGTGCTGAGCGCTGCCGGCGCGCTGCTCGAAGGTTCCCCACGGCACGCGGCCCCCGCCCGCCGCCAGCGAGCCCCCGACCACGTCCGAGACGCCCGCGCTCTGGTTCGGGTCGATTCCCGCACCGGGGTCGTTGTTCACCTGTGACCCGTCGGCGGGCAAGCCAACCGGCGTCGCGGGCGCGGAGCTCGCCAGCGCAAGCGCGGAGATTGCGACCAGCGTCGTACAGCTGAGAATCGAGGCCTTCGTCCGAACACCCACGATGACGGCTCCTTCGTTTCGTACGCCGAGAGCTTCGGGTCAGCCGACAGGCTCCCGGCACAGATTCGGAAGGACTCCGACGCTGTCCGTCGATGACCGGAGATGCCTTTCTTTTCCGCGATCGAACCGGCCTGTCAAGGCCGGTGCGTTTCCGGGACAATGGATCCGTGCCACGCGACGACGAGTCAGGGCGGCCCGCCCGGCATCGATAAGCCGCCTGATGCGGAAGGTGATCCATTCGATGACCGTCTCGCTGGACGGCTTCATCGCCGACCCGAACGGCGAGATCGACTGGTCGGCGCCGGACGAAGAGCTGCATCGGTTCCACAACGATCGGGTGCGCGAGGTGGGTCTTCACCTCCTGGGACGGCGGCTCTACGAGACGATGGTCTATTGGGAGACGGCGGACCAGAATCCGGCCGCAGCCGACTACGAGCTCGATTTCGCGCGCATCTGGCAGCAGTTGCCGAAGATCGTCTTCTCGAGGACGCTGCAGAGCGTCGAGGGCAACACCACGCTGCTACGCGAGGTCGATCCGGATGAGATCGCAAGGTTGAAGCAGGAGCCCGGCAAGGACATCGCAGTCGGCGGCGCCGGCCTCGCGTCCACCTTCATGAAGCTCGGCCTGATCGACGAGTTCCAGCTGTTCGTCAGCCCGGTCGTGCTTGGCGGCGGCACGCCCTACTTCCCGGCGCTCGACGAGCGGGTCAACCTCGAGCTGGTCGAGACGCGGACGTTCGGCTCCCGCGTCGTCTACCTGCGCTACCGGACTGCGTGACCAGCAGCGACCCCTACCCCAGGCCGCTCGGCAACGGCTGCGCTTTGGGCGGCGGATCGTCGAGGATCAGCCGCGGAACCGTCACGAGCCGGTAGCGCATCGCGCGCAGGCGCCTGATGATCGCCGGCAATGCCGCCAGCGTCTGCACGCGCGTGCCGCCGGCATCGTGCATGAGCATGATGGCCCCAGGCCGCGCGCCCTGGATGACGCGCTCGAAGATGACCTTGGCCCCCGGCTGACGGTAGTCGAGCGAGTCGACGGTCCACAGCACCATGAGCATGTGCAGCTTGCGGGCGACCGCGAGCGTGGTTTGGTTGAAGGAGCGGTACGGAGGCCTGAAGAGGCGCGGGTAAGGCCCCCCGTACAGGTGTACTCGATAAGCCTGATCGACGAGCTGCGAACGCTGATCGCGCTCCGACAGCTGACCCAGCGGCCGATGGTTCTCGGTGTGGTCCCCGATCACGAAGTGGTCACGGAGCTCGACCGGGAGCGTTTCACCGAAGGAGTTCAGCGATTGGCCCACGACGAAGAAGGTCGCCGGCACGTGGTGGCGGCGCAGGATTTTCAGCAGCTGCGGCGTGTACGGACCAGGTCCGTCATCGAACGTGAGCGCGATCTCTCGCCTGTGCCTCCCACCGACGGCGATATAGGGGACACGTGCGAGCAACCGCTCGATCGCGGCGTCGGTGGGCGAGTGCGAGTGACGCCTCGACAGCCTGGTGGCCACGCGCGCTCGGACACGCGCCGCAGGCACGTGCCGGGCGTGGGATCTGGTGGTCGGCTGCGCGAGCCCGACCGCCGCGAGCAGTCCCACCCCGAGCGCGAACAGGGCAAGCACGCGCCGGCGGCGAAACTCGGCTCGCCTCTTCGCCGCCCGCCGCACGCCGCGGCCGTGCGGATCGCCGGTCACGCCGCCTAGGGTCGCAGGAAACGGACCCGCGCGCGCCTTTTGGACGGTTTTCCGGAAAGCTCGGGCGACTCAGGACGAGCCCGCGCGTGCGTCTTGCTTAGAAAGCCCAGCAGCCTCGAGCGCTTCCTCCCTGTTTCGGAAGGCTTGTTCGCGCACGCATCGCCCGTCTCTCATCGTGAAGACAAAGGCGAAGCGATCATCTACGGCGATCTGGCTGACGAGACCGGTCCCGACGGTCTGCGCGACCGCCACCACCTTGTCGCCAGCATCGATCAGCTCGACGGGGACCACGTCGTAGCCGGACAGCGTCTTTCGGTTCTCCTCGTAGATCAGCCGAATGGCCTCGTTGCCGTGGTGCGTGCCCAGGAGCAGCGTCTCGAACACGCAGTCGGGGTCGTAGAACTCGACGAGGGCGTCCATGTCCCCACGGTTGTGCGCCGCGAATCCGGCACGGATCAGCTCGACGTTCTCCTGTGACATCGCCCGCCAAGTATCCCGCCTACGGTGGAGGCGCGGTAGGCTCGCCTCCATCATCACAGTCGACCGCGAAGACGTCACCTTCTCTTCGGGCGACGCCCGCTGCGCCGGATGGCTCTACCGACCCAGCGCGGCGGCGCCTGTGCCGGTGGTCGTCATGGCCCACGGCTTCTCCGGCACCCGCGAGCTGCGTCTCGACGCGTACGCCGAGCGTTTCTGTGCCGCGGGACTCGGAGTGCTCGTGTTCGACTACCGCAGCTTCGGCGCGAGCACCGGCGAGCCGCGCCAGGTGATCGACATCGCGGCTCAACACGACGACTACCGGGCGGCGGTCGCCTTCGCTCGCGGCCTCGACTGGGCCGATCGGACGCGGATCGCGCTCTTCGGCACCTCGTTCTCGGGCGGCCACGTCCTCGCGGTGGCTGCCGGCGATGCCGACGTCGCCGCCGTCGTGTCTCAGTGTCCGTTCACCGACGGCCCCGCGTCGCTCAGGTCGCTCGGCCCGCCGGCCGCGCTGCGGATGACCCTCGCCGGCCTGCGCGACCAGGTGCGCGCGCTGCGCGGTCAGTCCCCCTATTACATCCCCGCGATCGGGCCGCCGGGATCGCGCGCGGTGATGGACACGCCGGATTCCGAGCCCGGCATGCGCGCGCTCATGCCCGAGGAGACGCTGTGGCGCAACCAGATCGCCGCGCGCATCGCGCTGCGTGTGGGCGTCTACCGACCTGGACGGGACGCGAAGCGGATCTCATGTCCCGTGCTCTTCTGCGTATGCGACCACGACTCGCTCGCGCCCGCGGCCGCAACGGTGCGCCACGCCGAGCGGGCACCTCACGCGCGGGTGAAGCGCTACCCGATCGGCCACTTCGACATCTATGTCGGCGAATGGTTCGAGCGCGCGGTCACGGATCAGACCGAGTTCCTGGTCGAGCACCTGCTCGAGGCGAAAGTCACCGCGCCGCGCGCCGGCGCTCGCCCGGTCGCCTAGGCTATGCGTTCGGGATTCTGGATTCCGCTGATGAAACTCGGATTGACACCCGTACCGTCGACGTTCGCACGACCTATGGTGTTCTGGCCGTAACGGTTGACGCGAGAACGGCCACAATCCTTGACAGCATCCTGCCTCCCCCTTAGTCGTTCCGCGTGACGCTATCGAGTCCGAGTGGTTGAGGCAACGCGACTGTCAGCGACCGATCATCCGCCCATCGGCTCAGCCACCGGCAAGCTGGAACAGCACGAAATATGGCGCCACCTGAGCTTCGGTTACTGCATCCTTGAACGGTGTTGGGCAATCCGCAAGGGCTGGATTCGGAGGAACCTCTCCGAGCCCCGGGCTGACGAAGTTGAGCGGTCCGCCCGTAGTGGCCGAAGTGGTCTGAACGTTGT
>Ga0114129_10011912_pt1 | contig 12368 bp, 11 predicted proteins | sample RhiMetdeltSRZDD1_FD_80071 | JGI IMG/M metagenome (GOLD analysis project Ga0114129, IMG submission 80071) | Populus rhizosphere microbial communities from Tennessee, USA - Rhizosphere MetaG P. deltoides SRZDD1 (version 2) (version 2) | ecosystem: Host-associated > Plants > Roots > Rhizosphere >...
CAGAGTTTCCGGCATCAGCAAGTCAGAGGGAAGTGGATAACTATACTGGGGTCACGGAACACCCATCAACGGGCACTAAGGTAAGGCGGGAATGCTGCACGGCAGCCCAGTGGCACGATCAACCGCTGCGGGCGATGCCGGCGTGCGCAACCAGACCCGGATCCGCGCGTTCACAGCGCTCAACGGGTAGTCCTCCATTCCTTGTCTCAACAGCCATTCACCGAGGCCCGGCCAGGACGAAAAAAACACGCGTGAGCCATCGAGCATGACCACCACGCTGACGTGCTCGCGTTCAAGTTGCGCGCGCCCCCGCGCGACGTCGCGCGGATTGTCGTAGTACCCCGGAATCCAGGACGCGAGGCCGCTCGCGAACGGCCGATGCGCGAGCACAGGGATCTCCGGACCGAATCCGCTGACGAGCACGCGATCGCCTGGCGCCGTGCAGCGCGAGAGGTAGTCGACGAGCGGCGCGAGCGAAGGATCCGGCTGAATGTCCGGCGAGGCCTGTTCGAGACGCCGCGTGACGACCGCCGCGTGCCGGACGACGGCCGCGGGCGTCGGAATCGAGCGCACCCGCGCCGCCGCCGGGATGGCCGCCGCTGACACCGCCACCGCGAGCGCGAGCACCGCGGCACGTCCGACGCTGCGAGGCGACCAGACATGCCCCGCGAGCGCCGACGCGAGAACGGCCATGGGCGCGACGACATCGGCGACGCGCGCGGTGAGCACGTCGCGAAGGAACGCGACGTCGAGCAGCAGCACGAGGAGCGACGCCGAGAGGAGCTGCGCGGCGTCGAGGCGCGGGCCGCGCCGGAAGGACAGCGCCACGCCGGCCATCGGGATGGCGACACACAGGTAGAAGGCGGGGCTCCGCGGCCATCCCGCCGCAGTCCGGCGTTGCTCCGCGGCGGCAAAGCGAAGCGCCGACGCGAAGTATTCGCCGACGCCCTGCTGCCACTCCACGTAGGCCAGCCACGGAGAGACGAACAGGAGCGAGAGGGCCGCGTACGACCCGAGGCGGCGCGCGGCGGTCGTCGGAGATGCCGCGTGCGTCACGGCGAGCAGCGCGGCGTTCGCGATGCCCACGTACAGCGCGTAGTCGTGACGCATCAGGAACGCGACGGCCGTCCACGCCGCCAGCGCGACGAGCCGCCCCGGGCCAGGTCGATCACCGTATTGCCATGCGAGCGCGATGGCGACGACCGGGACGACGATCTTGGTCGTGTTGTAGAGGCGCGGGGAGAAGACAATCACCAGCGCAGCCGCGATCAGCGCGGCGATTGCGCTGCCGGTGGCGCGATGCGCGAGCAGGTACACCACCGCGGCTGTCGCGGCAAAGAAGACCAGCGAGAGCACCACGTTGACGAGGAGCGTCTCGCCGAAGAGCGCCGCCGCGGCGGTCGACACGAGGTAGGCGAGCGGCTGCCCGGGATCGACGAAGTCGCGCACCGGCCAGTCGCCATACAGGACCTGGAAGGCGCGAGCGAGCATCACGAAGTGGTCGTTCTCGATCGCGCCCGTCGTCAGGTAGCCGGACGCGAAGGCGGCGAATGCGACGACCAGCGCGGCGACCGCCGGCGAAAGGCGCTCGCGCGTCACGTCAGTCCCGCACCGCCGCGATGCCCATCACGTCGCCCGCCGCGATCGGCACGCGGGCATGGCCCACGAGGCGCAGCGGCAGGCTGGCCACATGCGCCGCGCGGAGGAACAGGCTGTCACGCGACACCTGGCGCAGGCGGCGCTCGATGTACGACAGGCGGTAGGTCCGGCCGAACGTGCGCCGCTCGGCGACGCGAAATCCAGAGGCCCCGATCAATCGCGTGAGGCTGGCCGCCGAGAACAGCGAGATGTGCTCGACGATGTCGATGTAGTACCAGTGCGAGCCAAGCAGGCGTGCGACCAGCGCGCCGGTATCCGGCGTGGTGATGAACAGGTGGCCGCCGCTCTTCAGGTATCGCCGGCAGCGCTGCAGTGCGCCTCGCGGGTCGGGCAGGTGCTCGATCACGTCGAACAGCGTGATGGCGTCGAAGCGGCCGACGTACTCGGGGTTCTCCGTTTCGATCGACCCCTGCTCGAGGCGCACGCCGAGATGCTCGCGTCCCCATGCGACGACGGTCGCGCTCGGCTCGATGCCCATCGCGTCGAATGTCTCCTGCGCCAGCTGCAGGAAGTGGCCGTAGTTGGCGCCGACATCGAGCAGCGCGCCGCCCGCGGGGACCAGGCGCGCGACCCACCGCAGCTTTGCGCGCGCCGATTCGACAGCCGTGTCGTCAAGGTAATAGTCGCGTTCGGTCGCGAAGATCGGTTGATCCGACTCGTAAATCGACTCGCCCGTGTCCGTGCGCGCGACGCCCTGCGGCACCCAGGCGAACCGGCAGTCGTTGCACCGCATCAATTCCCGGCTGCCGCTCTCCAACCAGCGCGAAGGGGCGCCGCCGCACATCGGGCATCGATCGCGTGACCGATCAGGCGCCATGCAGCGACGCGGCCGGCGTGCGGCGCACGCCATCGATCGCGGCCAGCGCGGCGCACGCCGCAACCCCGAGCAGGCTCATGATGATGCCGGCGCGCTGCGTGGTGGACGCCAGAGCAAACTCGACGGTGTGTTCGCCGGGCGGCACGACGACGCCCTGGAGGGCCACGTCGGCGCGGCGCACGGCAGACGGGTTGCCGTCGATCGTCGCGCGCCAGCCCGGGTAGTCCACCTCGCTCAACACCATGAAGCCACCACCCGGGCTCGAAACCCTGACGGTGATGTGGCCGTCCGAGATCCGCTGCACCGCGGCGGTGCCGCCGTCCTGCGGAAATGGACCGGGAGCGGGCCCGTCCTCCGGCGCCACAATCGTGATCTCACGCGGGTCGAAGCGCCGTCCATCGGGCAGAGAGCCGCGGTGAACGGCTTCCACGGCATCCTTGTCATCCAGCGCCACGACCCGCGACGTCATCCATGAGCGCGGGAGCGCTCGCGTGTTCTCGAAGACCGTGTACATCTGTTCGTTCGGCGCATCTTCGTCTGCGCCACGGTCACTCGTCCGCGACGTGGCGAAGTGCGACTCCTCACGCCAGCGTCCGCGATCATTCAGCCAGACGCCCGGCGCAGAGGCCGGGTGCGAATGGCCGTCCGCATCGACGAACGTCAGCCGATCGAGCGTCATCCAGCCATTCGTATCCGGCGTGTCGATCTCGATCCGCTTCAATGCTGGCGACCCCTCCAGCGCGATGCGCGTGAACGCGCGAAAGGCGCCGCCGGCGCCGGGATCGGCGAACACGTCAACCGGCGGCTGATGCTGCACGCGATGCACCTGCTCCGGGTCGTTCAAGCCGCTCTCGCCTGTTTCGACGCCGGCATGCAGCTGCCGCTCCTCGGCATGGCCATCTTCGTAGATGCTGCGCACGGTCGCGGCCACCGCGCCCTGAGGCAGCCCTTCCGAGCAGCGCAAGTGCGTCACGAGGCCAATCGCGGACAGCCGCACCCCCGGCGGTGCGGGTATCGCCGCGCTGCGCACATAGTGCAGGTTGCAGTCTGGGGGGCCGATCGGAAGGCCGAGCTCACGCGCATCCCACTTCATCCCCTGGGCGTCGAAGGTGGTCACGCCGGGAATGTCGTCTCGCTGCACGAGCAGATACCTGACCGATATCAAATCCAGCGACGTGTCCTCGGGCGCGAGCACGCTCGGACGCGGCGCGCCGTTGGTCCCCATCGAGGCCAGTTGCGAGTAGCGATCCAGGAGCATCGGCCCGTACCCGCCGGCAATCGGAATTTTCCACAGGCGCGCGAATGCCGCGGGCAGCACGGCGTCGTTCTGCGTCCCGCCGAGCGCCAGGGCCCGCTGGTGCAGTGGCTCCAGCGCCCGACCGATGCGTTCCGCATGGACGCTCGGAGAGGCCGCGACGCGCGGAATCGTGCCGAAGTCGATGCCCCGGAGCGTGACGGGCGACGGGAAGGCCTGCAGATCGTCCGCGACGAGCAGCGCTGCCGCAACGACGATGAGCGGCGTCGCCCGTCGCCTCGTCGACAGCACCCACATGGTCGCGGCCACGCCTGCCGCGATCGCGAGTTGCACCCAGACCCCGGTCGTCCAGATCGGCAGCGTGATCGCGGGATGGCGTCGGACTTCGTACACGATCGTCCCCGGCCAGACCGCTTGAAACGCTGCGGCGACCGCGAGCACGGCGACGAAGATGCCGACGCAGATGCGCAGATCGCGCCGCGACACCTCGCCGCGTTGAACGGCTGCGATGCCCTTGCCCGCGAGGAACGCGGCGCCGAACGCGAACAGGAACAAGTGGCGCGCGCCGACGCGGAACTTCGTATACAGCGGGATGACGGCGTAGGCGACTCGCGCGACGGGCGTGCTGTCGCCCATCCCTATCAACAGGGCGAAGAGCGCGGCGGCGATCCAGAAGATCGCGCGGCGGTCGGTTCTCGCGCGCGAGGCACCGATCATCGCGAACGCCAGCGTCGCGAGCCCCACGTAGGTCGGCGCCTCGCGCCCGTCATGCAGCACGGTCGGAAAGAGCACGGACAACAGTTCCTGAGGCGTATTCGCGTGGCCCGCAAACTGGCCGTAATTGACCAACTGTCTCGCCATCACGGTGCTCGCCTCGACGAGCGGAAGCGCCTTGTGCGCGGCGAGCAGGATCGACACCGCGAACATCGTCGCGATCGAGGCATAGAACCGCGCACCGGCGCGGCGGCCACCCACCGTCAGCGCGTACAATGCGGTCGCGTAATAGGTGTAGAGCGCGGGCTGCGGGTGGCCGGAGAGAAACGCGCAGGCGAGGCCGGCGGCGCCGATCGCGCCCCAGGTTCGCGGGCGATCGCCGTCGCGAACGTGATCGATCGCGAGGGCGATCAACGGCAGCCAGGCGAAGCAGTGCAGCGTTCCCAGGTGCGGAATGCGCTCGAGCATCGCTTCCGACATGCCGTAGGCGAGGCCGGCGAACGCCGCGGCGGTCCGCGAGCGCGTGACGCGGTACACGTATGCATACGTGAACGCCGATGCGAGGACGAACGCGGAGATCAGCAGTCCCGTCCAGGAGCCGATGACGCGCGCGAACAGATAGTGCGGCGGATACGTCGTGAAGTCGCCGGGATCGGCGAACGCCGGCAGTCCGGAGAACTCGAAGCTCGACCAGTTCGTGATCGGCGCGAGGAAAATCGGCAGGTAGTACTCGTAGAGATCGGACTCCGCGGGGTACGCGTTCCGCAGCAGGGCACCGGAGAACAGCCACGCAAACAGCAGCGTGTAGCAGGCGACAACGACGAGTGCGTGGACGGCGGCGCGGGCGCGAGATGATGGCTCGAGGCTCATTCAGGCCGGACCGCGATCGTACACCACAGGACCAGAGCGACCGTGGCGGAACCAGCAAAAGAAAAAGAGAAGACAACCGATCGGCCGATCGCCGAGAACCGCAAGGCGCGCCACGACTATCACATCCTCGAGACGTGGGAAGCCGGCGTCGCGCTGCTCGGCACCGAGGTGAAGGCGATACGCGAAGGACGCGTCAACCTCCGCGACAGCTACGCGCGCACCGAAGGGGGCGAGGTGTGGATGATGAACGTCCACATCAGTCCCTACAGCCATCGCGGCTACGCCGATCACGTCGAGACACGCCAGCGGAAGCTGCTGATGCATCGCCACGAGATCCGCAAGCTGATCGGGCGCACCGTCGAAAAAGGACTGACGCTCGTCCCGCTCGAGATGTACTTCAAGAAAGGGCGCGTGAAGGTGCTCATCGCGCTCGCCAAGGGCAAGCAGGCGCACGACAAGCGCGAGACGATCAGGCGCCGCGAAGCGGATCGCGAGACGCGCGCGGCCGTCAAGGCGAGGCAGCGGTGATACGATCGCGGCGCCAATCGTGACAGACGAAGACGTGACGCCACGCGGCCTCGCGAGATGGCTCGGCCGCCTGCGACGGTTTTTCGATCCGGAAGGCGAAGCCACCCGCAGGTCGGTCCGCTGGCTGGCCCACAAGTTTCCCGACCTCTTCGACAAGGCGCATCGGCAGTCCGTCGAGTTGCGCGGACTTCGCGAGGAGCTCGAGGCGCAGAACCGCCGGCTCGGCGCGCTCACGCGCGACGTCGGCTGGATGCGCCGCGCGACGACCCGTCAGCGCGCCATCACGGCGGAATTGTTCCAGATGGCCGGTCTCCAGGAGCGGGTGGTCGAACGTGAACGCGCGCTTCGCGAGCGGATGAGCCGCCTCGTGTCGTCGAACCTTCCGATCGTCGTGGGTCCATGGACGGGCGAGGTCGGCTTCGAGCTGCTGTACTGGATCCCGTTCCTTCAAGGCTTGCGCCAGGCGTACCCGATCGATCCAGCGAGGCTCATCGTCATCTCGCGCGGCGGCGTTCGCGCGTGGTACGGCCACGTGGGCGGTGACTACGCGGAGATGTTCGACATCACGACCGCCGAGGCGTTCAAGGAGGCGACCGAGGCCGTCAAGAAGCAGCGGAACCCGCGCACGTTCGAAAAGACGATCGTGAAAGCGGTCATGCGCGCCCGCGGGCTGACGCGCATGCACCTCATTCACCCGTCGCTGATGTACGAATTGCTCTGGCCGTTCTGGGCGTATCAGGCCACCGTCGGCCACGTGGACAGGTTCACGTCGTTCCGGCGGCTCCCGTCCGCGGCGGGATCGCTCCCACCCGGCCTTCCATCTGATTACGTGGCGGTACGCTTCTATTTCAGCGACTGTTTCCCCGATACACCGCCGAACCGCGAGTTCATCGCGCGAACCATCGATACGCTGACGACCCGGACGCACGTCGTGCTCCTGAACACGCCGTTTGCCGTCGACGATCATCGCGACTTCATGACGTCGCGCACCGATCGCGTGCACACGATTGCCGAGCACATGTCGCCGCCGACGAACCTCGCCACGCAGACGGCGGTCATCGAGCGCGCGCGGGCGTTTGTCGGCACCTACGGCGGGTATGCGTACCTCGCCCCGCTCTCCGGGGTGAATTCGATCGCCTTCTATTCACGGACGACGTTCAAGCGCCAGCATCTCGACCTCGCGCACCGCGTGTTCGAGCGGCTGGGACCGGCGCGCCTGATGCCCGTGGATCTCCGCGCCGCCGATGCCGTCGAGCTGGCGTTCGCCGGCGCAGCGCTCAGCGCAGCAGGCCCCGGTCCTCGAGCAGGCGCTCGATCCTAGCCGCGCACCCTTCCGCATCGGTATCGAGCGTGGTCAATACCAGATCCGGTGCGCGCGGCGCCTCGTACGGATCGTCGATGCCGGTGAGTCCCTTCAGCTCGCCGCGGCGCGCCCTGGCGTAGAGTCCCTTGACGTCGCGCCGCTCGCAGACGTCGAGCGGCGTCGCCACATACACCAGCACGAACGAACCGGCGCCGACCATCTGCCGTGCCTCGTTGCGCGCCGCCTCGTACGGGCTCACGACCGCGCAGATGACCGCGCCCCCGTGACGCACCACTTCGGCTGCCACGAAGCCGATGCGGCGGATGTTCGTGTCGCGATCCTCCTTGGTGAATCCGAGCCCCCTGGACAGATGCGTACGGACGACGTCGCCGTCGAGAAGCGTGACGGTGCGACCTCGCCGCTCGAGGCGGGACGCGAGAAGCCCGGCAATCGTCGATTTGCCGGCGCCGCTCAGGCCCGTGAGCCACACACAGCAGCCGGCAGCGGATGAAGACGGTGTCATGAGTCCGTGTTATGACCGTTGAGGCGCCGACATCACCGCGAGGCGATGCTTCGGCTGACCGATGCTCGTATGAGGTGCGTCTTCGATGTGGTCGAGCGTGAACCCGCGTCGCTCGAGGGCGGCGCGGAGCTCGTCTTCATAGTTGCGGATCACGAGATACATGTAGTCGACGCGCTGGTTCAGATACGCGCGCGAACGCCCGCGATGCAGCAGCCGCGCGACCACCAGAATCATATGGTCGGTCGGCCGGCCACGCACCGCGCGCAGGATCGCACGTACGGCGTTCAGGAGGCTGTTGTAGCGGCACCGGTAGGGCGTCACGTGAACGAGACGCCCGGACGGAGCAACGTCTCGCGCGATCGACGCGGCAAGCTGCTCCACCGCGACTCCAATGCCCTGCAGCGCCGACGATGAGACGACCAGGTCGAAGCGCCCGGCGTCGAGCGTGACGTAGTCGCCGTGGACCAGGCGAATCCGATCCCGATGGGGTGAGCGGTCGACGGCCATGGCCGCCAGTCCGATGCTCGCGCTGGAGATGTCTACTCCGACCAGCAGGGCGGCGGGCAGCGCCTCGGCCAGGAACAGCAGGACCGCGCCGTCGCCGCATCCGATGTCGAGCACTCGGTGTGGGAGCTTCGACGATACCGCCTTCAGAATCCGGCTGCCGAACCAGGTGACGTGCGCGGGATCGGCATTGAACGCCGGCGCCGACGGGCCGATCACGCGACCGCCGTCTGCGCGATGCGGCTCGCGAGACTCCATTCGAAGCGCGCGGAGCCTGCGACGAACTCGAGGAACTGCCGATAGGCGTCGAGCATCGGCGTGTTACCCGAGAATCGTTGTTCGCAGTGAGTGAGCAGCACTACGACGCCCCTGGCGCCCGCGATCTCACGTGCATCGTCGATCCACATGCGACCGATCTCCGCCGGCGAATACCCGAGGAACTGTGCGGTGCCGTCACGTCGCAGCGTGATGGGAATCTCCAGCGTCCGCCCGATCCTGAAAGGCCGGGCGGTCGCGCAGCCGTTGTTCGGCGCGGGAAATGGCCCGCCGGAGGTCGGGATGCTGGAGTCGTACTGAAAGTAATCGGCGAGATCTTCAAGCAGCCCAGACGTGCGCACCAATGAAGGCGCCCGGTAACCGGCAGGTGCGTAGCGCGCGAGGGCCGCGCGGCCGTCGGACAGGCGTCGCCGCCGGCGATCGCGATCCAGAAACGGCGTCCGGTTCGAATGGTCGTAGCCGTGCACCCCAATCTCATGACCGCGTGCCACGACCTCGTTCAGGAGGCCGTGATCGAGTTTCCACGCGCAGGGAACGATGAAGTTGGTCGATCGGCCGCCGAACGACTCCTCGAGGTCCAGGAACCGGTCCACGAGCCGGCGCAGGCCATCGGGCGAATCGATGTCGTGCGTCAGCAGCGCGGGCGCCTTGCCGGGCGTCGCCGGCTCGGTCGACATCCAGTCCGCCACGAAATCGGCGGAGAGGTCGAGCGGCCACCGGGGGAAGCGGCCCCACTCGTGCTCGCGACCGCGCAGCTGCCTGCCGATCTGGCGCGCGAGAAACGACCTCACCGCCGGCGGCACGTACTGGTAGCTGAACGGCATGGAGGCCGAGTGCGGCAGCTCGTCGGTGAACGCCGCGCGAACGCGAAGGTCGCCCGCGAGACCGTTCAGCGCGGGGACGTCGATCCGCGTCAGGTCGAGATCGGACGCGGCCGCCGGCACGGCGATGGACTCGAGGAGCGACACCGGCAGCGAGAATTCACGTCCGACGGCCCACTCGAGGCGCGCGGCACGGACGCCGGTGATCCGCACGCGACGAAGCGCATCACTACCCATGGCGCGCCGGTTCACGCGCGTCGGTCGTCGCGCTGATGAAATACAGCGGCCGGCGCACGACCTCTGCGTAGATGCGGTACAGATACTCGCCGACGATGCCCATCATCAGGAACTGGAGGCCGAAGAAGAGGGTGAGCGGCAGCATGACGCTGGTCCAGCCGAGAATCGGGTGACCGGCGAGCCGGTGATAGAGGATGTAGGCGGCCATGGGCAGCGTGAGGAACGACACGAGCGCGCCCGTAATGGTCATGGCTCGAATCGGAGTCTGCGAAAAGCCGATGAACGTGTCGTACATCGTCTTGACCATGCGCCCGTAGGTCCATCCCGACGTGCCGGTCTGACGCCGGCGCCGCTTGTATTCCACCACGTCCTCGGCAAACCCGGTCCAGGCGACCAGCGCGAAGGTGACGCGATTGTGCTCGTGGAAATTCGCGAAGCACTCGGCAACCTTCCGGTCCACGAGCAGGAAGCTGCCGGTGGTGAATTTGGACCGCCGCGGCATCGCGTGACGGCGGATCAGCCGTTCGAACATCCGGCTGGTCCAGACTCGCAGCGACGATTCGTCACGCGTGGTGCGCTTCCCCCACACGATGTCGGCGCCGCCCTTCCAGGTGTCGATGAATTGCGACACGACCTCGGGCGGGTCCTGCAGGTCGGACGCCAGCGTCGCGACCGCATCGGCGTCGCCGATGTTGGCAAAGCCGGCGCTCAACGCGATATGCGACCCGTAGTTGCGCGAGAGGCGGATGCCGCGAAAGCGGCCGTCGCGCGCGGCGAGCGCGCTGATCTGCGCCCAGCTGTCGTCGGTGCTGCCGTCGTCGATGAACAGCACCCGGACGCGGCAGTCCGTGCGCGACAGCAGCGTCTCGCGCACCGCCTGTTCGTACGCGGCGAGGCCCGCGGTCTCGTTGTAGACCGGCGTCAGGATGAGGACGATCGGGGTCTCGCCGGCGCTGAAATTCACGCCTCGTCCCAGTCGGCGAACTCGGGACCCACGAGCTCCACCAGCGCCTGCTGCGCCGGGGCGTAGCGCGTCCTCAGGCGCGCAAGCACCTCGTGCGGCATCGGCTCATTCCGTTTTTCCGATGGGTTCACGACGTCGAGTCCCGCCGCATCGTCCGGGCGCGGCGTCACGCCGACGAACCGGTGGAGCCGCGCCGCAACGTCGCCGGGCGTACGGATGATACCGTCGAAGTTCAGGCAAAGGATCTGCTCGCACGGGAATCGTGCGAAGTACGGCTGCAGCATCTGGGCGTAGAGCCCGCGGGAGAAGTAGGCGTGCGGCCGCGCGTACCGCAGGGCCGGTGCAACCGTGCGTTCCCGTTCCTCCTCCCTGGCCAGCGCGGTTTCGAAGTCTTCCTGTTCCATCCCGTTCATGCGCGACCACAGCCAGTTCGAATAGGCGCGCTGGGCCGGCTCCCGCAGGATGAAGACCAGCTTCACCGACGGCAGATGGAGGTGAATGCGCTCGGCGACCACGGGGTTCTCGAGATAGTTCGTGCTCTTCTCACCGGAGGCCGCGTACCCTTCGGCGCCCGCGAACCACGTGTCGAGGTAGTACTGGAGACCGCGCGCGTAGAGCTCGTCGACCAGGAAGAACTTCGGCTCGGGCCGCACCGGCTTGGCCATGTAAATGTCGGGGTGGCGATCGAGCAGCTCGTACAGCCACGTGGTTCCGGAGCGTGGCGCACCCGCGATGATGAAGGTCGGTCCGGGCTTCCTCATGCGGAAGGCTTCCTGACGACGGAGACGATCGTGGCCGCGCAGCCGACGAACCCGCGCCGGCCCACGAAGGGGGCGTCCAGGAATTTGAGCGGAAACAGCACGGCACAGAGCCCGAGGTAGATCACCGACTTCGCCCTCGGGCGATTGAAGCTCAGGATCGTCGCGAGGGCCTCGAGCAGTACGACCAGCGTGACGGTGACGGGTCCCGTCGGATTCGTCGTATCGATCATCTCCCAATTCGAGAACAGCATCCGCTGACCCTGATGCGTGAACCGGTAGTAATCGCCGGGTGACGCATGGTACGGAAACAGGAACGGTATGAGGTGGACGCCGTAGCCGCCCGGCCGCGTGCACCGGTGGAATTCACCGATGATGCGCGCGGGCGCCTCGACGTGCTCGATGACGCTGCGCGAGACGAACCCCGCAATCGAGCCGTCGCGGAACGGCAAGGCCTCGAGATCGCAGACGATGTCGACGGCCGCGTAGGCGAACATGTCGGCGCAGATGATGTCCGGATGAATGCGGTCGTTGCCGCTTCCGGCATCGATGACCAGTTCGGATCCCGGGTCGACGTATCGTCGAACGTGCTTCGCAAAATTGAAGGGAAACGTCGGCGCGATCACCCGGATGCCGACGGTGTAGTAGTACCGCCCGAGACGCCGTTTCAGCCAGCCCTTCACGCGATCCAGTTCGTCAACGCGCTCGGCGTCCGCGATGAAGTGGACGCGGCCGTCACGAATCGGGTACCTGGCGGCGCATGACGTGCAGGTGGCCTCGCCGGTCGCGTAGTCGAGAGGCCCGTGGCACCGCGGGCACACCAGCGCTCCTTTCGCGCGCTCGAACCGCCGCGCTCGCGCATCGGGACCAGTCACCGGCGAGCGGCGACGGCGTTGGGTGCGACGGCGGGCATGAGGGCGGACCATTCTAACGTGGCGCTCTCCCGCGCCGTACTGCCATGATCGTCGCGTGATCGAGCGTACGGCGAGGTCTCCGGCCACGCCTCTCGCACACGCGGCGCTGGTGGTCGCCGCCTTCACGGTTTTTTTCTGCTGGGTCTTCGCGCGCCTGCTGCTGTCGGACGTCTATCTCGCGGAGTCGGATCTCTACGACTGGTTCCTGCCGTTCTTTCTGTCGCC
>Ga0114129_10011914_pt1 | contig 12366 bp, 7 predicted proteins | sample RhiMetdeltSRZDD1_FD_80071 | JGI IMG/M metagenome (GOLD analysis project Ga0114129, IMG submission 80071) | Populus rhizosphere microbial communities from Tennessee, USA - Rhizosphere MetaG P. deltoides SRZDD1 (version 2) (version 2) | ecosystem: Host-associated > Plants > Roots > Rhizosphere >...
CTTGAACCCCACCCGCAGCTCATTTACGAAGGCCTTCGGCTGCTCCCAGGCGGCAAAGTGACCGCCCTCAGGAAGACTGTTGTAGTGGATCAGGTTGGGATATGCCTGCTCCGCCCAACTCCTCGGCGCCTGGGTGAGTTCATCCGGGAAGGCGCTGACGGCCACCGGAAGCTTCACGCCCTTCGGGCTAAAGAAGCTGAGCTTGTCACTCAGGTTGTACTCCCAGTAGAGACGGGCCGCGGAAACCCCGGTGTTCGTCAGCCAGAACAGCGTGATGTTGTCGAGGACGTCGTCGCGCGAGAGGCCTTCGGCGACTCCATTGAAGGAGCGCGAGATCAGCTCCAGGCTGCGCTCGTCGTGGTCGATTATGAAAGTGGCCAGACCGACGGGTGAATCCGCCAGCGCGGTCAGGGTTTGCGGACGCGTGCCCATGATGACAGCGTAGTAGACCTTCTTATAGAAGGCCGCCAGCTGCTCGTAGGCATGCTTTTCATCCGCGGAAAGTCCGGCCGGCACCGGCGCGCCGGCGAAAGCCGCAGCATCGATCGCGGACGGAACGACACCGGGCATGTTGGTGTGGATGCCGAGCAATCCCTTGGGTGCCTGCACGCCCATGTAGTCGACGACGACGGAACCCCAGTCGCCGCCCTGCGCCACGTAACTCGTGTACCCAAGGCGCTTCATCAGCACATTCCACGCGCGCGCGATGCGCTCCGGCCCCCAACCAGTCTCGGTCGGCTTGCCCGAAAAACCGTAGCCCGGCATGGACGGAATCACCACGTGGAAGGCATCGGCGGCGGTGCCACCATGCGCGGTCGGGTTGGTGAGCGGCTCGATGAGCTTGAGCTGCTCGACGATGGAGCCCGGCCAGCCGTGCGAGATGAGCACAGGCAAGGCATTTTCGTGCTTCGAGCGCACGTGGATGAAGTGGATGTCGAGACCATCGATCTCGGTGATGAAGTTCGGCACGGCATTGAGGCGCGCCTCGACTTTGCGCCAGTCATATTCGGTGGCCCAGTAGCGCGCGAGTTTCTGCGTGGTCGCGAGCGGCACGCCCTGCGAAAAGTCCGTGACGGTTTCCTTCTCCGGGAATCGTGTCGCCGTGATACGCCGGCGCAATTCGGTGAGTTCCGCGTCCGGAACATTCACACGAAACGGACGAATTGCGGTCTTGTCGGTTGCCTGCTCGCGGTGTTGTTCGGTCGCACTCGGGGTCATGGTGTCCTCCTTTTGAATAGTTTTGGTTTTCTTGGTTTGTGTCAGTCAGACGGTCAGCCTGTGAGCTCGCCGTCTCGACGCGACACGTGCTGACACTGCGGTTGATGCGGCTGCGATCAGCGCTCGTGGGACTCCGAAATACCGTGGCTCGAGACGGAATGCCGTGGCCCGACGTGGACACTTCTCTCGTGTTCCTCCAGAGAGTCTGAAGAAAGCCGGATCTGACGTGCCTCCGCCACGGAGCGCGAGCACGACATGCGCCAGATGACGCAACCGGATTCTTGGCGCCGCTCAACCTGAAGGTCTGCCAAAGGACCCGCCGATTACTTCAGACGCTGATCGTGACGTCGGGCTCGGGGCTCGCGCAGCGCTGGGGAGGCCCGATCGAGGAGATTCGGCCCGGCGACGTGATCTCGTTCCCTCCCGGTGAAAAGCATTGGCACGGCGCCGCACCGACGACCGCGATGACGCACATCGCCATTCAGGAACAACTCGACGGCAAAACAACGGATTGGATGGAGAAGGTCAGCGACGAGCAATACCGATAACACCCGGTATTCTTCGCAGCCCCACATGCATATACTGGCGGCCTGCAAATCGGCGCGCCGGCGCGGGCGGTAACGGCGGTGAGCTTCTTTTTCGGGCGGGCTGAAAGGAGAACACGTCAATGCGATTCCCGGCGAAGTGTCTGGCGATTCTGGCGGTCGTGCTGTTGCCGGCCTCTGTTTTTGCGCAAGCGTCCCTGACCGGCACCGTCCGCGACGCCTCCGGCGCCGTGCTGCCGGGCGTTACCGTCGAGGCCTCGAGCCCTGTGCTGATCGAGAAAGCGCGCGCGGCGACCACCGACGGATCGGGCCAGTACCGCATCATCGATCTGCGGCCCGGCACGTACTCGCTGACGGTCACGCTGCCAGGCTTCATCACCGTCAAACGCGAGGGTATCGAGCTCACCGGGTCGCAGACGCTGACCATTCCCATCGAGATGAAGGTCGGCGGTCTCGAGGAAACCATCACGGTCACCGGCGAGTCGCCGGTCGTGGACGTGCAGAACACGCGCCGCGAGCTCGTCCTCAACAGCGCGGTGATTCAATCGATTCCGGCGACACGGGCGGCCGGCGCGTTGCTCAACGCCACGCCCGGCATCATCGTCGGCGACGCGAGCCAGGCATTGTCGCCGACGATGACGGCCTTCAACGCGCGCTCGAGCACGATTAACTCGACGTTCGTGGGCGGTGAAGGGCGGTACGCGATCAACGGCTTCCCATTGACGGCGGCGCGCAGCGGCGGGTTCTCGTCGTACGTCTACGACACGGTGAACGCGGACGAAATCGCCATCACAGTGGGCGGCGGTCTCGGCGAGAGCGACATCGGCGGGCCGATCATGAACATCATCCCGCGCTCGGGCAGCAATACGTTCGCCGGCAACGTGTTCTACAACACCGCGGGCAAGTGGTCGAGCGGCGAGAATCTGACCGACGAAATCCGCGCGCTCAACCCGAACCTGCGGCAGACTCCCGGCGTCATCAAAGCCTACGATTGGAGCGGATCGTTCGGCGGCCCGATCAAGCGGGATAAGCTCTGGTTCTACGGCAGCTACCGCGACCTCAGCACGCAGGTCGCCATGGACGGCATCCAGGCGAACGCCAATGCCGGCGACGCGTCGCGCTGGGATTGGGTGGGCGCGCCGATCGAGGCGCGGCTCGTGCAGGACCGTCGGATGCTGATCGGCCGCCTGACGGGGCAGTTCGGCAAGAACCGCATCCGGTTCAACTCCGAGTACCAGCATCGCTGCGAAGGCACGCCGCTCAAGGTCGAATCCAACGGCTGTCACAATCGCGGCCAGGACTGGATCGGTCTCGGCAACAACCAGGCGCCGACCCAGATGTCGCCGGAAGCGACGTCGACCGCCGGGCGCGGCTACTTCGACGTGCCGTTCTATGTGAATCAGGGCACGTGGACGATGCCTGTCAATAACAAGCTGCTCCTGGAGGCGGGCTACAACGCGTTCCGCTACCAGCCGATCTTCGGCCACCCGGCGCCGGATGCGATCACCAACCTGATTCCGGTGACCGAGCAGTCGAACGCCGTCAATCCCGCGACCGGGCTGCGGTATGCACCCGTCGGGAACTTCAGGTATCGCGGCGTCGAGAGCTGGGGCCCTGCGACCGGCAAGACGGATGACATTCTGGCGTCGGCGTCGTACGTCACCGGCGCGATGAACGCGAAGATCGGCTACCAGTTCCGCCGGCTCGACCTCCTCGACAAGGACCAGGCGAACCAGACGCAGCTCGGGTACCGGTTCAACCAGGGCGTGCCGAACGCGGTCAGCTACTATCTGCCCGACTTCGGCCGGCGCACGATCACGTCGACGCAGAGCGTCTTCCTCCAGGACAGCTGGACGATGCGCCAGCTGACGGTGCAGGGTGCGATTCGCTACGACCGCGCGTCGAGCTACGCGCCCGCGGAATTGAACGGCACACCGAACACGTCGTTCCTGAACCCGCAGCCGATCACGATCCAGCGCACGCCCGGTGTCAACGCGTACAACGACATCACGCCGCGCGTCGGCGTCGCGTACGACCTTCGCGGCGACGGCCGGACGGCGGTCAAGTTCAACTGGGGCCGCTACCTCGCGTACGCGGCGAACGACTCGCCGTACACCTCCACGAATCCCGGTGCGACGGTCGTGCGCAATGTCTCGGGGGCGACGATTCGCGGATGGACCGATAACGACCGCGACTTCGTCGTGGACTGCGACCTCCTCAACCCGTCGGCGCAGAGCCCGGCGACCGGGGCGGTGGACACGTGCGCGGCCGCGTCCGGCACGGCCGTCAACTTCGGCAAGCTCGGCGCCGCCACACAGGTCGATCCGGCCGTGCTCAGCGGCTGGGGCGTGCGTCCGCACGACTACCAGACCACGATCGGCGTGCAGCACGAGTTGATGCCGCGCGTGTCGGCTGATTTCAGCTATACGCACCGGACCTTCGACAGCTTCTTCGTGACCGACGACCTTACGCGCCGCGGCAACATCGCGTCGAACTACGAGACGTATACGCTCACGGCGCCGCAGGATCCGCGGCTTTCCGGCGGCGGCGGCTACCCGATCACGCGGTACTTGCCGACGCCTGCGGCCCTCGCCGTCGCGCCGCGTTTGTTCCTGATGCCCGAGAAGGATCTGGGCGCCGAACGCGACAGCCGGTGGGACGGTTTCGATATCACGCTGACCGCGCGGCTGCGCCGCGGGCTGACGGGGCAAGTCGGCACGACGACGGGCCGGGGCAAGGTCAACACCTGCGACGTGAATGTGCGCTACAACAATGTGAACGCCGGCAGCGGCGCCATCGCGGGTCCCGACCCGCGCGGATGCAACGACGTCGAGCCGTGGCAGACGACGCTGCGCGGCCTGGCGAGCTACACGATCCCGAAGATCGACGTGCTCGTGAGCGCGGTGCTGCGATCGCAGGCACCGGCGCTCCTGGCGGCAACCGCGGACGCGACGGCGCAGTGGCAGGTGCCGAACTCGGTGATCATCGCCGCGCTCGGCCACTCCCACCCGTCGTTGACTCCCACCGGGACGACGGTGGTGCCGCTCGGCCACAACGACCGGCGCATCTATGGGGGCGAACGGCGGACACAGATCGACATGCGGTTTGCGAAGATCGTGCGCTTCGGCAGAACACGCACGGACGTCGGCGTCGATCTGAACAACCTGATGAACACGAATTACGCGACGGGCTTCAACACGACGTACACCTACAACCTGGACAACACGCCGCGGCCCGGTGGCTGGAGTACTCCGGCCAGCATCTACAATCCGCGGTTCGTGCGGATCAACTTCACGCTGAATTTCTAGTGGCGAGTCGCCGTCACGTCAACGCACCGAAGGCCGGCGCGCGCCGGCCTTCGGTGGTCGCAGCTGGTAATCTGCCAGCGTCCGCTACTGGCAGCGCAACGTGAGCTGATCGACGAGCAGTCCTGCTCGGCCGGAGAAACCGGTGACGGCCGTGCCTCCCGGACACAAGCCATCGTACGCCGTACCGCCAGGACGCGGTGTCCCGCCGAACGCCGTGTCGCTGGAGCCGCCGCCGCCGATGCGCATGCAATGAGCGGCGAGCGCGTTGATCGACCCGGTGAATGTGCCGAACACGCCGGTCACGGCGAAGCCCGCCGGACAAACGAGATCGGACCGTGCTCCGCCGCCGGGATTTCCAGCCAGCGCCGTGTCGGTCATTGCACCCGTCGTTGCGCCGACTCCGCCGAAGCCGAGGCGGACGCTCGCAATGGGTGCGCACTTCAACCCGAACGCGTCCATATCGTTGCCGGCGCGAACGATCACGCCGACCGCGAGTTGATCGGCGGGACAAACGATGAGCCCAAACGGGCTGCCACCGTTACCACCGACTGTGTTCGACGACACCGCGGGACCAAAGGTGAAGGTGAGTCCGGGCCCAGCGGGTCCCTGCGGTCCCTGCGGTCCTGCCGGACCCGCCGGGCCAATCGGACCCGCCGGACCAATCGGACCCGCCGGGCCAGCCGGACCGGCCGGACCGATCGGCCCCGTGTCGCCCTTGTCGCCTTTGTCGCCCTTGTCGCCTTTCTCGCCTTTGTCCCCTTTCGCTCCGACCGCGCCAACAGTGAGGACGAATGACGCGACCCTCTTGCCGTTGTCGTCGTCGTCATCGCCACGTCGCTTCAGAAATCTGCTTTGCACGAGCAGCTGATAACTGCCTGGCGGAAGCGCCGGCATGTTCGCCGACAGCGCGGTGCCGTTGGCGTTGACCCTGACGCCACCGAGCAGCATCGCGTCGAGCGCCACGAGCGGCGCCGAGCCGAATCCGGTTCCGGTGACGAACAAGGTCGACTGATCGGCCGAGACCGTAGCGCTGATGATGGTGGTTCTGGGCCGACGGTCATCGTCATCGGCCCAAGCAACGGTTGTACAGACGACCGCGAGTACCGCGCTCGCCGCGAGCGCTGAAGACAATCGTTTCATCGTTCCTCCTGACTTGCCCCGCCAGGGGATTTGCGGGATTGGAAGCAGGGCAACTGCGACCGTTATAGCAGCGCGACGTGTCGATTCCAGGTCAAACGCGACGTGTAATTTTTAAAACTGTGAAGACAAGACGCTCATCGTGGTGATAAACGGTCGTCGACGCATACATCGAGTCGTCTCGAACACGCGAGCGGCTGCTCGGGTCCGCGTGTAAAGAGGCCGTGCGAATCTCGGACTGCGAGAATCAAGAGCTGATTACTCGTTCTTTACTAATCGGCTTTGAGCGCGATGATCGGATCAACTCGCGCGGCGCGACGCGCCGGCGCTTAGCTTGCGACGAACGCGATTCCGAGCAGCACGACGCACGCAGCCGCAAACGATCACGGATCGTGTGTCGTCACGCCGTAAACCATGCTGGACAGAATTCTCGTCGTGGCGTAAGCAGAGGCGAGCCCCAACACCACCCCAGCGACGCTCAGCCGCGTGGCGTGGCTCACATACGAGGGTCGACGCTCGCAACCGCTCGACGAATGTTCGGCGTCACTGTGACAGGATCACCATCGACGCGCACGAACAGATGTACGGCGCGGAACGGTCGCTGCGAATAGGGCACGTAAACGGTCAGCGGCGCCGCAGCCGCGAGCCCCGAATACTTCACGTCGGCAACGACACCGACGATCGTGATCGGATCGCCTTCGAGTCCGGCCGGCAGCTGGCGTCCCACGGCATGTCGCTCGCCAAACAAGGTCCGCACGCGACCAGAAGCACGAATGAGGCGCCGTCTGGACTTATACTCCGCCCCGTATGAGAGCGATCGCGGCCGCAGCGGCTGGAGCGATTCTCGGTGCGGCGCTCGCGGCGTGTGGCTCGTCGCCGGCATCGCCGACGACGCCTCCCGCGCAGAACACGGCCGCGGCGGCAATCAACGTCACCGGAACGTGGAACGGAACGGGCTCGGACTCGTTTGGTCCGGAGCTCGTGACATGGGTACTCACGCAGTCGGGTGCGACCGTCACAGGGACCGCGGAGCTCAAGGCCGCGGACCCGTCGGATGGCTCGTGCGGCTCGTGCCACAAGGTGAGGAAAGGCACGTTCGCCGGCACGCTCTCCGCCAACTCGCTCTCAGTGTCGATGTCGTTTCCCGCAGGCGGCGACGTGCCGACGCCGATTTGCGTCACCGACTTGAGCGGCACGGCGACCGTCGTCGATCGCCGGATCACCGCCTCGTACACCGGCACCGATACGTGCGAAGGCTTCTTCGCCGACGGCAAAATCGAGCTGACTCGCCAGCCTTGAAAGCGACATATTAAGACACACTGTCTCGCCGAATGTCCCGCAACGGAACAACCGCAGCCGAATCTGTGATCGACGGCTTCGGTTCCGCTCGTTAGACACCAACGGTTTAGCGTCCCGGCCCACTCAGAAACGGCGCGGTACGTTTCGTGCGAAACCGGCCGCGCTGGCTCACCTCTGTTCCAGCATCAAGGGTACCCATGGCGCTTCAATTCCGGCCGACGCCGATCCGTCCCGTCGTCAACGCGCCGGCACCATCTTCTTCTTCGTCGCCGGCCGGCGTGCGTGCGGGCGCGGCGCTCGGACAGGTTCTCCTCGAACGCAGTCTGATCACGAAGGAACAGCTGACGATCGCGATCGATCATCAGCGCACGTCGAACAAGCGTCTCGGTCAGGTGCTGCTCGATCTCGGCTACACCACGCCGGACGCGATCCTCGGCGCGCTCAGCGTTCAGCTCGGCGTGCCCGCGGTGCGCTTGAACGACTTCACCGTCAGCGCGGAGGCGGTGCAGGCGTTGCCGGAGCGCATCGCGCGCAAACACTCCGCGGTACCGCTGCAGAGAGTCGGCATGATGCTGCAGGTCGCGATCGCGCGGCCGAACGATCTCGCGGCGCTCGACGATCTCCGGTTCGCCTGCGGCTGCCACATTCAAACCTCGGTCGCGCTCGAGAACGAGATTGCGGCCGCGCTCGATCGCTTCTACAGCGCCGCCGGCACGCTCGACACCGCGCCGCAGGATGAGAGCGAGGCCGCGCTCGTCCAGACCGTCACGATCGAACGCCGCGATACGGGCGATCGGCGCCGCGGGGGCCGCAGGAAAACGGACCGCATCGACGACGACAACGACGTATTCGATCCAGCGACGGAGGAGACGGCGGTCCGTACCGTCGATCGCATTCTGGCGCGCGCCGCGACGGCGGGCGCGAGCGACATCCATCTGGAGCGCACGTCCGAGAATCTGCGCGTGCGGATGCGCGTCGACGGCACGTTCGTCGACATGGGCTACATCTCCACGGCCGTGGCGCCCGCGATCTGCGCGCGACTGAAAGTCCTCGGCGGCATGGACATCACCGAGCACCGCCTCCCGCAGGACGGGCGGATGTCGGTGAATATCGGCGCGCGCCGCCTCGATTTCAGGGCGTCGACGTATCCGACCATCCATGGCGAGAAGCTCGTGCTGCGTGTGCTCGATCAGTCCGCGCTGAAGCTCGAGCTGTCGACCCTCGGCATGCGCTCGCCGCTCCTCGACGACTTTCGCGAAATCATCCGCAAGCCCGAGGGGCTGGTCCTCATCACGGGACCGACCGGCAGCGGCAAGACGTCGACGCTCTACGCCGCGCTCAGCGAGCTGGTCGAGACGGGCAAGAACATCACGACGATCGAGAATCCCGTCGAGTACGAGCTGCCCGGAACCAACCAGGGCCAGATCAACGAGAAATGTGGATTCACGTTCGCCAAGGGCCTGCGCGCGGTGCTTCGCCAGGATCCGGACGTCATCATGGTCGGCGAAATCCGCGACGGCGAGACGCTCAACACGTCGGTCGAGGCGTCGCTGACGGGGCATCTCGTGTTCTCGACGCTGCACACCAACAGCGCCGTCGGATCGATCACGCGGCTGATCGACATGGGGATCGAGCCGTACTTCCTCGCGGCGGGCGTGCAGGCGATCGTCGCCCAGCGTCTCGTGCGCCGCATCTGCTCGCACTGCGCCACGGATCTGGCGGTGCCGGCCGGCGTCCGGCATCTGTTCGGCGACGACGTGCCGGACTCGCTGCGCCGCGGCGTCGGATGCCCCGATTGCCGGGGCACCGGATTCGCCGGCCGCGTCGGGATTTACGAAATGGTCCGCATGACGCAGGACGTGCGGGAGCTCGTGCTGGCCGGCGCGTCGGAGCACGCCGTGCTGACCGCGGCCAGGAAGGACAACATGAGCTCGCTCAGAGAGGAGTGCCTCGCGCGCGTCCGCGAAGGACAGACGACGCTCGAAGAAGTCGTACGCGTTACCGCGTGACGTTGATCGTCATGTCGGCGGGCGTGCGCAGCAGTCCGTCGTGCGCGAACGCACGGATGACGTACGTGCCCGGCTGCGAGAACGTGGCTTTCACCGTCGACTTGCCGTCGGCGACTTTGACGTAGCCTTCCGGATCGAAAGCGACTCCGGCCGGACCGCGATACACGAACCACCAGACCGACAACCCTCCGCCCTGCGGCGGCCGCGGGCGGGTCGGCATCGGCACGTTGACCGGCGTCGGCAAGCCGTTGTACTTGAGCGACGGTTCCACCGGCCGCGGCTCGCGCCGCCGCATGTTCGGCGGCGGAATGCCATCGTCGGTGACGTTGGCGGTGAGCGCGACCGGCGTCCCAGTCGTGACGCGCGACACTGGATCGATCGTCACTGTCGGCGGTTGGTCCTTTGCGATCAGCGCGTTGCTGGTCTGGACGCCGCCACCGCCGGCGCCGCCGTTGTTCGAGACTTCAACCTTTCGATCGATTTCCCAGATATCCATCAGCGTCGCGCGCGCCTGCTCGGACTTGCCGCGCACCGTCAGCGTCCAGACGAGCTCTTTCTTCTTGTCCCAGTCCTTGGGGATGTTCACACGGAAGATGAAATGATTCTCGCGCGGGTAGAAGTACGCGGGCTGCCCGCGATCGGCGGGACCCGGCTCGAAGTTGTTCTGCGGACCGACCGGCAAACTGATTTGCTCGACATGATTCCGGTTGAGATATCCGAACACCATGTCGAAGCTGCCGTCGGGCACGCGCTCCCATCCTTCGAAGATGGGCGTGATGCTCTGGCCGGAGTTGAACTTGGTGTGAACTTCGAGCGACTGGGACTGTGCGAGCAGCCCCTCGACCGGGCTCGGGGCAGGCCCGATTGCCGACGCGAAGACGGCAATCGAGCCGCACGCCACGATCATCCGGCTACGAATCATTGCGGCTGACCCGGACTCGCCGTTGTCGTGACCTTCTTCGTGCCTTTGCGCGCGTCGAGCTCCGCCTTGTACTCGTCGTCGGTCATGTCGTACCAGCTAATCCACGCGAAGCCCATCTCGTCGATCGTCCGGTTGCCCTGACCAACCCAGTTCGTCGGATCCGGGTTGCCCTTGCGCGCGGAGTTGTCGTGCCAGCTGATGACGTGCAGCACCGTCCCCGCCGGATAGATCGGCGCGACATCGTCCGCGTACACATGGACGATGTGCCAGTTGAAGCTGAAGTTCGTACAACTGATCTGCTCGGTCTTGTTGTCCGGATAGAGCAGCTCGATGCACTGTCGTTTGCCGCGCGTGTGCATGTGCGGCTGGAACGCCGTGATCTTGCCCGCGGTGTGGAACCGCTGATAGCCGTCAGTCCGCACCATGCTCGCGCCGCCCGGAATGTCGATCGGCTCGGTGGGCTGGCCAAGCTGTTTTGAGTACTCGACGTGCTTCGGTGTGTAGCCCTTCGGATAGAGCACGATGCCGAGCTGCGACTGGTCGGTGATCTCCTGGCCGACCGAGTGATAGTGGAAGTCGAAGCGGATCTTCGATCCGGCTTTCAACAGCCGCCCGGCGCCCTCGGGGAACACGTCGCCGTTCTTCCCGACGGCGAACTCGTTGAGGAACTCGCCCGCTTCCGCACTGCTGTCGTCGCCGTTGCTGTCGGCGTTGTCATCGCCCTCAACCGCGTACGTCAGCAGATGATGGACGACGGCGGGTTTGCCCGCCTTGCTCTCGATCGCTTTGATGTAGCGATCTTCGGTCAGCCCCGTCGGCACGACGTAGCTGCCCCACCAATCCGACGCTTCGGCCGGCACTTTGTGCGGCGGCGAGGTGACGAGGATGTCCGGCTGGCCGATGTGCCATCGCGCGGAGTCGTCGAACTCGCGCGGCTTCGGCATGTCGGCGGGATTGCCCATCGGCGCGCCGGCGTCGACCCACTTCGCGATCTTCTCGATTTCGTCCTCGCGCAGCGACGGATCGTTCTTGAAGCTCTGGATGCCGATGTGCGGATCGATGCCCCACGGCGGCATCACGCGATCCACGACACTTTGCTTGATCGATCGCGCCCAGGGGCGGACGTCCTGGTACGTGAGCAGCGACATCGGCGCCATTTGACCCGGCCGATGGCAGTTCTGACACGACTTCTGGAGAATCGGGGCGATGTCTTTGGTGAACGTGGGTGACGCCGTGCCGGCAGGCGCCTGACCATTCACGGCCACAGGCGTAATGACGGCGACGACGATTGCGGCTGCGAGCGCGACCGCAAGCAGACCGGCCGTTCTGAGCGCGCGACGCATAATTCCTCCTCAGAAACCGGGACGAAGATCCGCGTCAGTCTAGCACCGATGCGCTATAGTCGGCCGCACTTGTGACGCGGGATCGCGCGTTTTTTCTCGGAATCCTGGTTGTTTCGCTGGCCGCAGGCCTCTGGGCGTTTGCGCGGCGCGACCGGGTCGTGCCCGAAGCGCGGGTCACCGGCCGTCCCATCCAGCTCGAGGGGGACGGCTACGTCTCGTCGCAGACGTGCCAGGCCTGTCACCCCAGTCAGTACGCGAGCTGGCACCGGTCGTATCACCGGACGATGACGCAGGTCGCGACGCCCGAAACCGTCGTGGCGCGATTTGATGGCGTCCTCGAACAGCGCGGGCGAGAGATCTGGGCCCAATTCCCCGACCCCGATCGAAGTCAGAGTGAAGTCGGAGTGCACTCCGACTCGAGTCAGAGTGGAGTCGGAGTGAAGTCCGACTCGAGTCAGACTCGAGATGATCGGTTACAAGTCCGGCGGCGGGTGGTGATGACGACCGGGTCGCACCATCAACAGATCTACTGGTACGAAACGGGAAGCAGCCGGATGCTCGGGCAGCTGCCCATGATCTGGCTGA
>Ga0114129_10011915_pt1 | contig 12366 bp, 14 predicted proteins | sample RhiMetdeltSRZDD1_FD_80071 | JGI IMG/M metagenome (GOLD analysis project Ga0114129, IMG submission 80071) | Populus rhizosphere microbial communities from Tennessee, USA - Rhizosphere MetaG P. deltoides SRZDD1 (version 2) (version 2) | ecosystem: Host-associated > Plants > Roots > Rhizosphere >...
CCAGCGGGCATTCGTAGACTTCTGTCGCAGTTTCGATCTCCCGCTCGATCACAGTGAGCGCGAGGCTGCATGCTTTACCGTCAATGAGTGCTGGGCACTTTCTTTTTTCAATCTCGCCGATCAGAGATTTTTACGGTGACCCCGCGGACATTCATAAATTTCCGTTTCGGCGTCAATATCCCGCTCGATCAGAATTAGTGTGAGACCGCATTCTTTACCATCGACGAGCACGGGACACTTTCTGTTTTCCATATTGCCCCCCCTCGGTATGCACGCTGGTTTTCTCTATTTCAGAGTGGCGCGCTGCGTATGTGGAGTCAAGTTTGCTCACGAATGCTTGCCAAAAAAACAAAGAATTCGGGCGTAACGCTTTCGGAATCAGTTCTGATGAACCTTTTAGTTGCGAAGCGGCGACTGCAAGGGCTTGCCGCCAGAATCCGTTTGATCTATGACTTAGACAGCAAAGATGATGAAGACGCGAATTTCAAACTGATCGCGGGAGGAGAGAGCCATGAAAGATGGATTTAAAGTCATCGATGCCGATCGGCATATTTTGGAGCCGACAGATCTGTATCAGAATTACCTACCGGAAAAGTTCAAGAATCGGGTTCGTCTTGCCGGACCGAACCAGACCGTGCGTGAAGTCGACGGCAAACCGGTGTCCGACTCGGCGCAGCGGCCGGGGCGAGTGATGGAAGACTATGGTTATATTTTTTCTTCATCGAAACGCTGGCGCGAGTGTTTCGCCGACGCGTATGCGAATAAGTTCGACCCGGCATCCAATATTCGCGACATGGAGCGCGAAGGTATCGATGTTTCCGTGCTCTTTCCGACCATCGGGCTCTACATCATGTGGCGGGACGATATCGATCCGGAGCTGAGCGCGGCGATCTGTCGCGCGTATAACACCTGGCTGGCTGATTACTGCGACTACGATCGCAAACGGCTCTACGGCGTGATGTTGATTCCGTTACAGGATCCAGTGCGGGCGGTTGAAGAATTAAAATACGCACGCGAGAAACTCGGTTTGGTTGGGATCTTTTGGCGCCCCAATAAGTTCTGTGGCCGCACGTTCACGAGCCCTGATTATTACCCGATTTATGACGTCGCATCGGAATTGGGAGTGACGGTTTGCGTTCACGAAGGCGCGCGGACGGTCCTGGCGCAAGCGGGCTCCGACCGCTACAGCGAATTCGGCCGCCATGTCGCTTGCCATCCGCTGGAGCAGATGCTCGCATGCCTCAACTTCTGCGCCGATGGCGTGCTCGAAAAATTTCCCAAACTCAAAGTCGCCCATCTCGAGTCCGGCTGTGGCTGGGCGCCGTTCTGGCTCGAGCGCATGGACGAGCACTGGGAACATGAGTCCCACGGTTCGGCGAAAATCACCAAGGAGACGCCGAGCACGTATTTCAAACGCAATTGCTGGATCAGCTGCGAAGCGGGCGAAGAACTGGCGCCGGCGTTCATCGAACATGTCGGCGATGAGTATTTGATGATTGCCACCGATTACCCACACAGCGACGCCATCGACAAGTTCCCGGACAAGACCGTCGGCGCGATCAGCAGCAATGATAAAATCTCCCGGGGATCGCGCACAAAGATTCTCTGGGATAATCCGACCCGAGCGTTTGGTCTAGGGGCGTAACGCAAGCAAAGGGGGCGCAAACAGCAAAGAGCAGAAAGGCCTAAGTGAGCCGCGCGGAGAAATTCGTCCCACGGCTTTGCTTTTATTGAAAATGCTCTCTAAGAATGGAGCGGAATGAAATAAGGCACTGAAAAAGTGAAGATTGAACCTTCACCAGGATGACTTTCGACGCGAATATCGCCGTTCATCAACTCAAGATATTTTTTGACAATATTTAGGCCGAGGCCGACACCATTAAAATCTCCGGTATGCGCTTCCTTTATTTGCTCAAAGGCGCTGAAGATTCTATCCATATCGTGCGCTTCAATCCCGATCCCCGTATCGGCGACGGTAAATTCAATACGGTCGAGCTCCCGGATATTCCGAACTCGCAGCTCTATCCGGCCTCGAGGAGTAAACTTAAAAGCATTGCCGATAAGATTTTGCAAAATTTCCTTAAGCTTGGTCACATCCGTGACAATGGTGGGAAGGTCCCGGTCGATATCCCAGTGAACCTGCAAACGATTCTGCCGGTTAAGTTGTTCGATCTGGCTTTGAGCGTGAGCGACTACTTCATCGAGGTCGACGGTCGCCAGTTCCATTGACATCTTTTTTGCGTCCAACCGCGACAAAGCCAAAACATCGTTGACCAGTTTGAGGAGAAACTGAGAATGATGCTGAATCTGCGTCATGGATTTTTTTTGTTCGGGATTAATATCCCCGAAGAAACCGTCACCGGTCAGCTCCGCGTTACCCATGATCACGTTGAGCGGGGTTCGAAGTTCATGAGACATTGCCGCAATGAACTCAGTCTTGGCTCGGTTCGCCGCTTCTAGCTCCTGGTTTATCTGCGCCAGTTCGGCAGTTTTCTGGTTCACTTGCTCGAAAAGCCGCGCATTTTCTGCGGCGACGCCGATTTCCTGGGCAATGGACTCGATGAGTTGTAATTCATCGGGAACGAAGTGACGTCTTGCTTTGGTGGCAAGGTGTAATACGCCAATGACTCTGTCCTTGGCCTTGATCGGGAATCCGGCGGCGCTAGCAAATCCCAAGGAGACTATCCTATTTCGAGGACTGAGTTGCTTGTATCCTTCGTCATTTTGTAAGTCCTCAAATACCAATCGCCCCCCCGTCTCGAAAATCTTGCCACTGACCCCGGCTGTTAGATTTTGTCGCTCCATCGAGCGAACCGCTTCTTCGCCAAAGCCCTTGTACGCCTTAAGACGCAGTTCCTCTTCAGACGGATTTAGGATGTATATCCAAGACGCGTCGAAATTGAGCGTTTCGATCATTTTTTCGATGGCCTCTTGCAGGACCATTTCAAGATTCAACGACTGGCTAACCGCCGCGCCAATTGTATTGAGCACGGAGAGCTGCTGAGATCTCTTCTCCGATTGCCGGAACAAACTCGCCTTTTCAACGGCCACGGCAAGATGTTCGGACATCGACGTGAGCAACCGCATTTCGTCGCTCGTCAGTTTTCGGGGAGATCGTGCGTTAAGAAGTATGGCGCCAAAGACGCGAGATTGGGTTTTTATCGGAAAGACCGCAAAAAAGCTCTGCTTGGCGCTGTACTTCGCTTTAGTCGCGCTCAGTACGGCATAGCGTGGGTCCGTGCGGGTGTCTTCGAATATCATTGGCTCCCCGGACTCGGCAACCCGGCCGACGATGCCTTCCCCGCGTTTGAATGTGCGTGTCACGGTTGAATGTTTCAGATCCCCTTCAAAAGACGCCCGCAACTCCAATTCTTTCATCTCGTCGTTAAAGAGGTAAACCCGCGTGCTCTCAAAACGGAATATCTCCGCGATCTTTGCAATGACCGCGTCCAAGATGTTTGTCAGAGACAAGGATTGATTTACCGTTGTCGTGACACTATAGAGTGCGGATATTTCCTTGGTCCTCTGATCCACCTTTTGTTCCAAAGTCGCATAGGAGTTTTGGAGAGCATCCGTCATTTTGTTAAATTCAGCCGCTAACTCCTCGATTTCGTCGCCGGTTCTAATATCGGCTCTGTGTTCGAGATTGCCGGCTCCAATCGTCGCCACGTGTTGCCCTAGTTCTTGTATCGGCCTAGTAATCTTTTGGCTGACCCAAGCAATGATGGCGGCTCCGACGAATAGACCCACCACCAGGAACAGCAGCGCTGAGCGCTTCAATATTTCCACGTTGGCTAACGCTGCATCGACGGGCTCCTCCAGGATAACCGACCAGCCTAATTCAGGTACCGGCGCATACGTGACTAACACGGGGCTGCCCGTCAATCCTCTCCCTTCGTGGGCGGGAGTGGGATCTGAACGGGTAGGGTTGTGCAGGAATCTCTTGACTCCATCAACTTGTCCAAGGTTCATCCGCTTCAATACCAGCGTCGCATCTTTATGGGCGATTAGATTTCCATGCTCGTCTACTAAGTAGGCATATCCAGCAGTGCCGAAGCGAATCTTTCCGATCGCTTCCCAAAGAAACGAGAGATCGGCTTCGGCTGAAACCACGCCGACGATACTCTGCGCGGCTCCCCAAAGCGGGATTGCCAGGGTGACGTACGGCTGGGCCCGGGTCGAAGTGTGAACCGGGCTTATATAGTCCTCACCCTTGAGCGCTTTGACTAGTTTGGGCGATGTACTCTGGTCGGTTAGATCGGAAGGAAAATAAACTTTTCTGTCGGATACCTTCACGACCTCCATACCCTGCGAGTTGATAATGGAAGCGTCGGTGAAGCTGCTGTCGTTTTTGACTAGAAGACCCAGCAGTAACTGTTGCTCTTTGCTCGCCAACGGATAAAGACTTAAGGCGTCGGCATTATCCGAAAATCGGTCGATCTTGTGTCGAACAAAGTTGTGAATTTGCTCCCCGGTGACCGAGGCCAGCTCCGACTGCAGCGCGGCGGCGTCTTGCCGGATCTGTCTTGCCATATAAAAGTAGCCGGCGACGACGACAACCAGCAATGCAATCCCAAAAAGGCTAAGGCCCCACATCAGGAGGCGACGCCGGATGCCGCCGCCACGAAGAGGAGCTAGCATTTTTTTCCAAAAATCCCGCACAATCAGGGCCGATGGGATTACTTTGTCCACAATCGGTACTATTTCATTGGGAGAGTTATGCCCCCATGGAATTGCAGGCTTGGAGGGGGGAGTGGGCTCGTTTCTTAGTCCCACGCATTAATTCCGATTCGCTGTTTTCGATTCATCTCCGACACCTAACACCCCGGACTGTCGTACTAGGAATGGACCAACGGACTTCGGATGCAACTTCAGAAGGCTAACTCCGGCTCGGACGCTCATATTCTTACCACGCGAGAATTCTCTACAGCAGGAACTATGCCATGCTATTGAGGTTGAGCTATGCAACCCTAAGTAGGCGGTTTCTAAAAAAGATTATCGTGTTTGTCCTAGCAGGGTTCGGCGTTGTTGATGCCGAAAACATCAATTATGCCGAAAATGAACAGATTTGTCGCTATTCAAAGCGACGTGTAGAGATATCCGTTTTTAGAATCTGGTAACTTCTTGAGAGGCGGCATGCACGCCTGCTCTGTCAATAACTTAACACCTTGTGTTTTCGCGACCGGCATGCTCCCTCTGTCGCAATCTAGAACCGAATCGCTGGGACATTCGAGCACCCATATAAAAGTCAGGACAGGTTCCTGAATCAAATTTTTTGTGAGAGCCGATGATGAAAATCTAAGCGGAACGAGTCACATACGAAAACAACTGATCGTATCAGGAATCTGAGGGAAACGCGTGTCTTGGTCGTTCCATGATGTGCGCGCGAAGCCGGATTTCTCACGCGCTCCGCGGATCGCGTATAACTGCGATACCGGGGGCGTTATGTGGAATGAAAAAGTTGTGCTCGCAGTGAAGACAAGGTTGCTTAGCCACGGCCAGAAACAGCAAATGGAAACTGCCGGCTGGGAAAGCGCTCCGTTGTCAGGTGGCGGATTCGTTGTGGCGTTTTCTCTGTCCCGGTACAAAGCGAGTTCGCGGTAATAGTGGCAGGCTACTTAATCACCTTATCCGCCTGAACTAGAACGTGCTGCGGTATCACGAGGCCGAGTTGCTGGGCAGTCTTAAGGTTGATGAAGATCTCGAATTTTGAGGGCAGCTTAACCGGCAGATCGCCAGGTTTAGCCCCCTTCAGGATCTCCACGACATACTCGGCGGCACGGCGATATAAATCGGCCACGTTCGCGCCATAGGAAATCAGCCCGCCAGCATCTACATATTGACTTTCCTCGTTCATCGACGGCATGCGATTTTTTATGGCCAACTCAAAGATTTGTTTTGCATGCCGACCCATGAGGGGGTTTCTGACGACGATCAGCGCCTCTGCGCGCGCCGCTTTTGCAGCGTGGAATGCTTTATCGAGATCAGGTTTGGGCCCATGCACATCGAGCGATCGAAGTTCTAGTTTAAAAGCGTGCGCAGCCGACTCATATTCCTTAAAAGCGATCGCCGGACCCGGGCCGTCAGCGTCCCAAAGAACACTGACTCGCGACATCTTCGGCAGCAGTTCTTTAAGCAACTCCACGCGTTTTGCGCTTAAATCGCGGCTAATGGTGGTAAGTCCAGTAATATTCCCGCCGGGACGCGCGAAGCTGTTCACATACCCAGCGGCGACTGGATCGACAGAGCTCACCATCACAATAGGGATAGTTTTAGTCGCTTCTTTAGCGGCTCGGATCGCCACATTGTTCGGCGCTACAATCACATTGACTTTCTGTTGCACAAGGTCATTGACAAGCTCCGGCATGCGATCCAACCGGCCCTCTGCATAACGGGGTTCGATCAAAATGTTTTTGCCTTGAACGTAACCGAGCTCCTGTAATCCCAGGCGGAACGCGTCGAATTGGGGCAACGGACTTGTAGGAGTGCCTGCAGAGTGTACAAACCCTATCCGTGGGATCTCCGCCCGTTGCTGCGCTTCAGCTAAGTAGACAGAAGCAAGGAGGAAGATACCGACTACTGGAACGAAAATCTTTTCTTTCACAACTTACTATCCCCCATTGGTGTCTATTTCTTTCGCCCCACCCCGGCTACGGCTATAAGCTTATGCCGCTGGTGGAAATAGGCGAGGAAATTCTGCCAGGTGGTCTTAATAACGTTGGCGGCCCATTCAACTTCATGAGTTGTCCATGGGCAATCAACAGGCTACCAGCGATTTTACGCTATGCGGGCAGGAGTCTGCAAATTCTAAGTCTAGGCCAAGTTTTTCCCGAGGCTTGGTATCATTGATGAACGAGCATCTAACCTTCTATTCCTCTGTACCGACCTTGTGTATCAAGAGCGACGGCTGTGATTTGCCGCCCGTCCGCGGAGAAGTGATGTATGGTTTTCAGTTGCCGCGCGAATGCCGCGACTTTGCCAAATTGTGTACCGACCAAGCTGCCTATTCGAAGCCGATGTTCCCGCCCGAGGCTCGCGACATCGTGCACCGACCACTCCACCGGAAACTTGATGCCGCGATATCTGCGACGTTTCACGTCAATGAGCCAAAGAGAGCTTCGATGGATATCGACGCTGGCGAACAGGTCTTCCCGGAGCTCAGTCGTATTTTGCAAATACTCCGATAAGTATGACGATCGCGCAATCCCGGGTGTCCCCGCGAGTGCAATCTCATACTTAGGACAATATCTTTCATCCAAAAAAATCAGCTTGCCTCTCCTGGTATCGGAGATGAAGTATCCTCCACGTTCTCGTCTCGAGAGCTTGTGCGGGTTGGAAAGACCGGAAATGACTTCTTGGGCCTCACCTGTATTGCGGTCGACTACATAGCCCGCTCCTTGATGGAAGAAAGTGACAAGAATTCTTCCATCCGAGTCGTAGCCGGCGCTGTTGAGATGTGCCGGTTTTTGACGAGTGGGAATGCCGAATTTGTAATTCTCCGGGTCGTCCACCAATAATACTTCGTGACCCATGGCGGCGAGCGTTCTGCATCTTGTTGCCGAACGAACGACGTAGTGGCCCAATTTCGATCGGTCAAAACCATGGTCCCACGCGAACCACTCCCAAACGACTTCTCCACTCGTCGTATCGAATTCAAAAACCGCATCGAAACCAGCCGAGCCAACCAAGAGCTTCTTTCCATCCGCCGAGAACTCGACCGTGTGTGCCTGACTCATCCAAGGGTTGTGACAAGACCTCGCCTCTCCGGTATCCATGTCGATCAACTGGAGGTAGTTAGCGCCGGCCAACGCCATTTTGTTTCCCCAGGCGTCCACCCCATAGGGCTCAATCACGGAAAAAGCCCATTTCGACTCGGCCAAGGTCCAATCGAACCGGTCATGGGCTAGAGAGAATGCCGCTACGACGCCTGGGACATACGGCCGGGCAGTTTCCCGTCCAAATACCGCATTCGGCCTTCTCATGTGCTCTTCCTGACGATCGTTCTTATCCACCTGTAGCGTTGTCTTGACCGTCATCATGATCTCTTCGTGCCGCGCGAGGCCCTGATCGTACTTGTAGGCGATTAGCGGTTCGGATAAGAAGCCCGGTTCCGCGCCGGCAGTACCGCGCGAAGAGCGGGCAGTTCTCGGCACTTTTTGCTGTCTTATAAAGTCCGTAACTTTTCTCAGATCATCGGCAGGTGCACTCTGAACGGTTTTCACTTGGCGGCTGGATTCGTCCGAATTATGCGAAAGAAGATTGGGTTTCTGCACGAGCGAATGTGGTCGTTTACGCTTTTCTACGGACTTTTTCACCGGAACCGTCTCCTCGTTCGCCAGTCTTCTTGCGGTCGGATGATGTACCACTATCTAAATTTAATAAAAATTAAGATGCAGACTGACCGTCAATAAAAAACAATGCACTGTCGTATATCCGATGCAGATACGACGCGCTCGCACTTCATTGGTCGACCTCATGTAATTTTCCATATCGAACGACTAGGATGGTGTTCAACTAAGCGCTACGCTGCGCGGCTAGAGAAACGGCGCAGCAATGGATCGTAGGCAATCGAGAGCGGTGCGCTACGAAGTCCTTCTTTGAGAACATCGACCTTTGGGTGCACCCCAAACACCATTCCTACTCCGCCCTTGTCCGTCCCTGCACGCGCCGCTTTGGCTGCACCGCCTAACTGCTCAATCTTTTCGATCAGTGATCGTACTCGCCGCGGCACGACTCCCATATTTACCTGTCCTCTGTGGTGATCAGGCAGTACAGTAAGAGGGTCTTCGCCGGACAACAATCTCTCCGTGCAATTGCCTATTGTCTCTATCGACTCCATGAGGATGTTTTCTCTTGGGGCACGTTCCTTAAGCCGCTGTATAATTAGGGATGTCGGTTCAGCAGGAAGGCCTGTGTCAACGAGAAAGGCGTTTTGTAATTGCTTCGGCAGCTCAACGAATTCGTACTTGTCTTTTCTAATAACGATCGGACGCTCCTCCCAGATGACAGCAAAATCGATGCCGCTGTGACCTTTATTGATAATATTTTCAATAGCGAGCGCCTCATCCTTGCAATTCTTTCCCAAAAAACAACGTGCAAGTGCAGCGACGATTGATGTAGAACTTCCCATCCCTTTTCCTAGAGGGAGTGTGTTATAGATCGTCAACTTGCCCGAGAGAGGACCGACTCGTGATTCGATAAGCTTGCTAATCTTGCGGGCAGTGTTAATCCATACGCCGTCTTCGCTTTGGCCAGCCCAGACAATGCTCAACTCCTCCTGAGTATCATGACTTTTGTCCCACGCGGCGGTTATGTGCATATCCACGGGGACCGCAAGGGCGCGTTTGCCGAATGTGTTCGCCATGTTGCCACTGACGATGATCTTGCCACACGCATTTGCTAGTTTTTGCGTCATAATCGCCTCCCCCCCTCATCAATACCGCTTACGATTAGTCTCCGTATCCCCTAGCGCTCTCGTAAGCAGCCGCGTCGCGATTGTTTTCTGAGGCGTGATCTTCGAATGAGAACCCGAAGCGCTCGACGAGCTCGCGGTCCCGAATCCATACTAACTCCGCGAGATCGGTCGTATAGTAGGTCGACTCGTGAAGGTGTTCTGAAGTATTCTTTTTGTCCAGACGGAGGATGTAGTCTCGCAGTTCACCGGTGGCTACGCCGATTCTGTCGAAAAAGACTACGAGATCTTCTCGCAAAGAATCAAGTCGGCAGAAAAACACGTCGTCCGCTGTTCCGAATAGTTGATTGAAGCGGAAGGTATAGTAGCCAACCCCAGTCCCCCGGACTATGCGCATTGAATCTTTGGTAATGTTAGGAATGTTTCTCTTACCGTAATCGACATGCTCAGGCAGCATCTCGATCAGAACATCTAATCTTTCGTCGTTGACACCGAGGTTCAGGGCGTTCCGAGTAGTCTCGATGAAACCAAGCTTTCCGTTGTCGCTTAGCCAGGAAAACATAATGCTCGTAGTATTTCTGGGTCGGACGTGTTCATACCAGGAGACATAAAACTCCCAGGGGTTGCGGATTACGCCTAGTATAGGCAGGTGCAAATACTCTCGGGGTAGAAGTTCTCGCGGAAAATGATAGCCAATTTCACGAGCCGATGGGAAGAATTTCCTGACAACCTCGTACACGAAGGTACCGCCCGCCCGCGGCAAATGGAGAAATACAAATTTATCAGTGACGAGCATCTTTACCCACTATCCTTGTCTTCAAGCTAAGAAAAACATAACAAAGCGCTGTTACGTGCATAAACAGCCTGCTTGATATTGGTTCGACGTGTGAGCAATATTTGGACCGCAGGGTAAGCAGAAGAAAATTTCACGTATTTTAAGGAACTTACGAAATGGAGAAGAGCTAAAAGAAGGCTAACCTTGTCAATTGCTGTCAGATTGTCGAATGAGTGACAAAATTCATGGCAAATATGCGATTTGGTACCGTTGCTTGACTTCTGGCGGTGGTTATTCGGCAGCGTCCGAGACATTTTAAAGGAATCGTAATAGTTCTGTAATAAATTCTGTGCGCCACAATAGCGCATAAATAATAACTTTTGTCAAACTCTGCCAAATAAGGACAACCTCGTCGTCAGGACAGAATGAGACAAGAGAGGTCCTGGCACCGTGTGATCAGGGATAAAATAAATGTAGGCCGAGAAAGCTACGAGAGTTTGAGCTATGACCTGCGCGTACTTTGCTAGCTGCAAACGGGAAAGGCATCAATCACTGTCCAACTAGTAAAAAAGAAGGGCGGATCTGCTGACGTAATCGGCGAACGTTGACGCGCTTAAAACTTGTAGAAATAAACCCAAGGAACTTTGGGGTCGGTTACTTCAAGGTCAACTGCGTCGCTGATCGTAATCCCGTCACACAAATGCGCGCACATTCGGATGGCTGCTCTTGTCTGGCCAGCCAATAGCACGGGTTGGCCATTGTACCGTGGGAGCACTTCGTCAAAAAATGATCGCCAGCGGCCGAGACATTGGAGCCAGCTCTCCCCGCCGGGGTATGCTATCTCTACAAAATCGTGCGGTGACTTCATGCCCGATAGTGGTTGTCCCTTGAAATTTCCATAGTCGACGGCGTCCAAACGCCCATCCGAAATGGGCGCCGGTAGTTTGAAGAACTCACAGATCAGCCTCGCTGATTCGATGTGCCTCGGGCTTGATGGGCAATAGACAGCCTTAAAGATGCGAAACAGCCTGACGAGCCTCTCCAGAAGATAAGGATCTTGCTCTTGCAGCCGCTGGAACTGCATCTTGCGTTTTTCCATCTCTTCCGGCAGCACCGGCTGCTCTGACCGGGCAACGAGACCGTCTCTGTTGTCTGCGCTCGGCAAATGATTCCACACGTAGATAGGAACGATTCCCATAGGACTTCCTTTCGCCGCTCTTATCTTAGGTGAGGATCGATGTCCAGTATTCCAAGCTATCAGGCGGGAAAAAATATCGGAACGCTGCTCAAGTTGGCCACCGATCCGATCGTGAGCCAACAGCAAGCAGTGTTATTCAATCGTTACCTTCCATGCAGGATGCCTGCCGTTTAGTTAGCGCAGAAAACTCAAAATTGGAACTAACACCGGTTTGTGGTAACAGCAATCGAGAGTCCATGTGCTACCTCGGGGCGGGTTTCCTGAGTGCCTTCAGTACTGGTCTTGGACCTCACGACTGACCGGATTGAGTGTAATTCGCTTTCTCTTCAAAAACCTTTATTCCCAGCTCTTTCGAAGCTCGGTGTTTTCCTGCCGCAGTTGCTCTATTTCTTGGAGGGCTTTCTCTAACTCGGTTGTCATCTTTTCTCCCATCCCAACGATTCGGGGGCACTCGACGAACGTCTGTAGGTTCGACTACGAATAACGTGATGATTATTGGCCAGGGCATTTGGTGCGATCACCCAATGAATTAGATAAAGCGCTACTTGCCATCTTTGTAAAGACGCATCTGCGCAAAGCTACTTTCGAATTGTGGAGCAAAATAGCCGTCGTGGATTGCTGAGATTAATTTAAGACAAAAACCGTGGTGCGCCCGCCGAGAATCGAACTCGGACTTGGGTTCCGGAGACACGGAAGACAAATTCCTAAGCTGCCTAACTTGCGAATATTTTTACAATCCGCGGTTCTTGACCTGTCCAGTTTAGGTCATTTTCAGTTGGAATAGGTTGCTAATTTGGCACAGTGTGCCACGGTCTTTTCGGTCCTACCGCTTCGGCAATAGTCGCCCACAACTTCGTCTGATTGTGAGATTAAGTAGTAGGAGAATTCAGTTTAATCTAGGGTTAACGTGCGGTTTGGTTCAGATAATCATAGCAGCGGACAACATAAAAACGGCGCACGATTTTACCTCGTCTCACAATC
>Ga0114129_10011917_pt1 | contig 12365 bp, 12 predicted proteins | sample RhiMetdeltSRZDD1_FD_80071 | JGI IMG/M metagenome (GOLD analysis project Ga0114129, IMG submission 80071) | Populus rhizosphere microbial communities from Tennessee, USA - Rhizosphere MetaG P. deltoides SRZDD1 (version 2) (version 2) | ecosystem: Host-associated > Plants > Roots > Rhizosphere >...
CGTCGAAGACGTTCACCTCGCGCGCCTGGACGTGCGGCACGCCGTTGCGGACGGCATTCGCGCGGATCCGCTCGACGGCGTCGGGTGAGATGTCGAGCGCCTCCGCCTCGGGACAGCTCCGCGCCAGGCGCAGCGCGAAGCCGCCGTTGTAGCTGAAACAATCGAGGAGCCGTCCTCGCGCGTAGCGGGCGGCCGCCTCGCGGTTCTCGCGCTGATCGAGAAAGAGACCGGTCTTCTGTCCGCGGCGCAGGTCCACCTCGTATTCGATCGGGCCCTCGCGCACCACGATCGAGTCCGGGACCTCGCCGTGCAGCACGTCGACGCTTTGCGGGAGCCCCTCGAGCGCGCGCACCTTCGGATCGTTGCGCGCCAGGATGCCTGCGGGCTTAAGCATGTCGACGACTATCGTCGTGATCGCCGGCAGCAGGCGATCCATCCCCTGCGAGAGCGCCTGGATGGCGAGGTAGTCGCCGTATCGATCGATCACGAGCGACGGGAGGAGGTCCGCTTCACCGTGCACGAGGCGATACGCGGTTGCATCGAGGCCAAGCGACTGTCGGAAGTGGAGGGCGCGCTCGATGCGCGCTCGCAGCAGCGCGTCGTCCACGATGCCCGATTCGCCGACCGTCATCATCCTGACGGAGATCTGCGATCGATCGCTGAACAGCGCGCTGCCGATCCTGCGACGTCGTGGACCAATGACGTCGACGATGTCGCCTCCTGTCGCTGAAACGTCCACGACGTCCGCGCGGTAGATCCACGGATGGCCCGAGCGAATGCGCTGCTCGCCGCGCGCGGAGACGACAACGGTGTGTGACGACATCGCAAAATGTATACGACACGAGCGACGATCTCGGTAGTTTCTTCACGATCGCCGACAAAAACGACGATGTGAGGGCTCTGCGCACCGCATCGCGACCACGCGACGCGCGCGCGACGACGACATTGTTTTTTGCCTTCAAAAGCTGTCGTTGAGCTTCATGTGATCGTGACGCGCTCACGCAGAAATTACGGCAACAAACGTCGCGGCATATCGGTTGCACAAACGGCCTGCGTCGTTCACCCCCTTCGAACGCCAAACCCCTTGACATCGCCTGTTCCCGCGTAACCCCAGAGCTCGGGTCGTTCGCAGGCGCTACGAAAAAGGAGCTCGATGATGCCAGCGAAGGGTCCCCGTGCGTTCTCGGTGTTTCTGTTGGCGCTGCTGATCCACTCGTCCTCCGCGTTCGCCCTGCCGACGATGATCCGGCTTGGCTACAACAGCTGCGCGGCATGTCACGTGACTCCTCAGGGCGGTGGATTGCTCACACCGTATGGCAAGGGCATCGACACCGCACAGAGCCTGCAGCGCCGCGAGATCACGGCACCCGACGAGCCGCCCCGATCGCTCTACGACGTCCGCGTCGTGCTCGGCGCGAGCCGGATGGAGTCGGAGCTCGGCGCCAATTCCATGACGTCATCGAACGTTCGCATGATGCTGCGCAACATGGTGATGCTCTCGTCGCACGCGTCGGTGTCGTATCAGGCGGGCCTCGATACGGCCGTCGCGAAGAAGCCGGCGGGCAACGCCGGGACGGCGGACTTCGTCGTCAGCAAGGCGCTCTTCGAGTACCGGTTCAGGGAGGGGATCGCCGTCCAGGTGGGGCGTGACACGCTGCCGACCGGGCTGGGCCTGCCGGACCCGCAGACGTTCGCGCGGAAACAGAACGACCTCCTCGGCACGGCGTACCCGTTCCAGGCGAAGGCGTTCATCGGGGCGCGGCGATTCGAGCTCGCGCCGTATGCGTTCGGTCCCGGCTTCGACGAGACCACCCACGCCGCGCGGCAGCACGGTGGCGGCGTCGTCGGTGGCATCGACGTATGGAAGCAGAACGCGGTCCTCGGCATGACGGCGCGCGCGTCCAACTCGCCTGCGTTCGATCGCCGCAGCGTCGGCGCGTATGCGCGTCTCGGGTTCGGCCGGTGGGGCATCCTCAGCGAGCACGACGTGACGTCGCGCGTCGCCCGCACGACGGCCGCGCTGCCGGCCGACTACGTCGCCGGCTTCACGCAGTTCTTCGTCGCCCCGAAGGAGTGGTTCGTCACCTCGCTGCTCGTAGACGACGTCGTGACGTCGGGTCCGGGCACCAAGCACCAGTACCGGCTGGCGCCCACGGCGCAGATGCGCATCTCGGACAACGTCACGTTCGTCCTGAGCACGCGCGACGAATACATCACGGGCGTCGCGGCCAACTCGCGCACCTATTCGGTGACGGTCGCCGTCAAGTCAGTTCGGTAACACAGCCACAGGTCAGAGGAGGATCGCCATGTTCAAAGCTACTTGTCTGCGCTCGGTCGGCATCGCCGTGCTCGTCTGGTCGTGGTCGGCCACACACGTCGCCGCCCAGGATCGGCTTCACGTCGCCGGCGGTGAGGTCACCGTCGTGTGCCCGCTCACCGTCGGCGGCAGCTTCGAGGCGAGAACCAAGGCGCTCACCGGCGACGTCGGCCCCGCGCCCCAGCAGGCTGGAGGCGTCGGCGGCACGCTGCTCGTCAAGCTCGATACGCTCGAGACCGGCATCGGGCTGCGCGACCGGCACCTGCGCGAGACGTACCTCGAAGTCGGAAAGGGAAACGGCTACAACGTCGCGACGCTCGAGAACATCCGGGTCGACAAAGCCGACGGGAAGGGCACGTTCCGCGCGACGCTGCTGCTCCACGGGCAGAAGCGGGAGGTGACGGGCACGTCCACGGTGCACCGCCGCAGCGACGGCATGACGCACGTCGACGCGGAGTTCCCGCTGAAGGTGTCGGAGTTCGAGATTGCGAAGCCGACCTACCTCGGCGTCGGCGTACGCGACGAGATCCAGGTGAAGGTTGCCTTCAACGCGACGCCGGTGACCGCGACCACCGCAACGCGGTAAGCAGCGCGGCGGTCGCGATCCGCATAGTACAATCGCGCGTCATGCCGACTTCTGCTTCACCGCCGTCGTCGATGTACCGGTCGCTTGCGGAGGCCGATGCCGAGATTGCCGCCGCCATCTCGAACGAGGTGCGGCGGCAGGCCGATGGGCTCGAGCTCATCGCGTCCGAGAATTTCGTCAGCGCGGCGATTCTGCAGGCGGCCGGTTCCGTGATGACGAACAAGTACGCGGAAGGCTATCCCGGCAGGCGGTACTACGGCGGTTGCGAATTCGTCGACGTCGCGGAGTCGCTCGCGATCTCGCGCGCGAAGCAGCTGTTCGGCGCCGATCACGTGAACGTGCAGCCCCATTCGGGCGCGCAGGCCAACATGGCCGTCTACTTCACGCTGCTCAAGCCGGGCGACACGGTGCTCGGGATGAACCTGGCGCACGGCGGCCACCTGACCCACGGGCACCCGCTGAACTTCTCCGGCAAGCTCTACACGATCGTGCCGTACGGCGTCCGCAAGGACGACGAGCGGATCGACTATGACGAGCTCGAACGGCTGGCGCACGAGCGCAAGCCGAAGATGATCATGGTCGGCGCCAGCGCGTATCCGCGCGTGATCGACTTCGTGCGCATCTCGAAGGTCGCCACTGCGGTCGGATCGCCGATGGTCGTCGACATGGCCCACATCGCGGGGCTCGTCGCCGGCGGCGTGCACCCGAGCCCCGTGCCGCACGCCGAGTTCGTCACGACGACGACGCACAAGACGCTGCGCGGGCCGCGGGCGGGCATGGTCATGTGCCGCGAGCGGTTCGCGAAGGATCTCGATCGCGCGCTCTTTCCAGGCGTGCAGGGCGGGCCCTTGATGCACATCATCGCGGCCAAGGCCGTCTGCTTCAAGGAAGCGCTGGAGCCCTCGTTTGCCGACTACCAGCGGCAGATCGTCGCCAACGCCGCCCGGCTCGCGGGCTCGCTCGCCAGCCACGGCTTCCGCCTCGTCAGCGGCGGCACCGACAATCACCTGATGCTCGTCGACGTCTTCTCGAAAGGGCTCACCGGCAAGGTGGCCGAGGCGTCGCTCGGCAAGGCCGGCATCACGGTGAACAAGAACGCAATCCCCTTCGATCAGAATCCGCCGATGGTGGCCAGCGGCATCCGCGTCGGCACACCGGCCATCACGACACGCGGCATGCGCGAGCCGGAGATGGATCAGATCGGCGATCTCATCGCGCGCGCGCTCGCAACCCCCGACGATGATCGCGCCCTTGGCATGGTCAAGGACGAAGTGGAACGACTGTGCCGGAAGTTCCCGCTGTATCCCGAGTTGCAGTAGCACGAACCGGCGAACTGGCGAACCTGCGAACCGCCGTCGAAGCCGCGTTTGCCGATGAGGGCGCGCTTGCTCGCGTGGTCCCGGGTTACGAGCCACGCGAGGGACAGCGCGCGATGGCATCGGCCGTGGCGGATGTCATCGACAAGGGCGGCACGCTCATCGCGGAGGCGGGCACCGGCACCGGCAAGACCCTGGCCTATCTCGTTCCCGCCATCCTCAGCGGCCAGCGCGTGCTCGTCTCGACCGGCACCAAGAACCTCCAGGAGCAGATCTTCTTCAAGGACCTGCCGACGCTGCGCGAGGCGCTCGGAAAGCCGTTCAGCGCGACGCTGATGAAGGGGCGCTCGAACTACCTCTGTCTCCACCGGTTCGAGACGTATCGCGACGGCGTCGAAGGCGGCACGTCGGCGGGCGGCCGGCTCATCGAATCCGGCGACCGCGTGATGCTGCCGATCGTCGACGCATGGGCGAAAAAGACGACGACCGGTGACCGCGCGGAGCTGCGCGATCTTCCCGAAGACCTGCCGCTCTGGAAAGAGATCGCCGCCGAGGCCGAGACATGCCTCGGGTCCGAGTGCCCGCGCTATGGCGACTGCTTCGTCACGCTGATGCGCCAGCGCGCCGCCGAATCCGACGTCGTCATCGTCAACCATCACCTGCTGTGCGCGGACGCGCAGTTGCGGAAGAGCGCGTACGGCGAGGTGATTCCCTCGTGCGTGACGCTGATCGTGGACGAGGCGCACCAGCTGGAGGATGTCGCGACGCAGTACTTCGGCATCGCGGTGAGCAACTACCGGATCGACGATTTGATCCGCGACGTCGAACTCGGGCTCTCGACGTTCGCGGGGCGGGCCTTTACGGCCCGCCAAACCGATGACATCGCGCACGCGACCTCACGCGTCACCGAACGCGCGCGCACGTTCTTCAGCGCGCTCTCAATGGCGCGGATGGAGGCCGCCGAATCGAAGGCGCGCTATACCTCCGAGACGTTCGTCGATTACTTCCAGGACGGCGCGATGCTGGCGGGGGCGCTGGAAGGGTTGGAGGCGACCCTGGTGCTGGCGGGGCGTAAAGCCCCGCCCCACGAACGAGAAGAGATCGGAGACGGGATGGAGGAGGTGCTGGCGACGCTCGCGCGGCGCGCGCGCGACCTCCAGCAGGAGCTCTCGTTCCTGATCCGCGCCAACGACGACACCTTTGTCTACTACGTCGAGAGCCGCGGCCGCGGTCTCTTTCTCCGTGCGTCGCCGATTGACGTCTCGCGCCTCGCGAAGGAAGCGCTGTTCGATCGCATGCGCACCACCGTGCTGACGTCGGCCACGCTCGCGGTGGACGGCTCGTTCGACTACTTCAGGAGCCGCCTCGGCATCCGCGAGGCGAGCCAGGTGCGTGTCCCATCGGAATTCGATTACGCGCGGCAGGCGCTCCTCTACCTGCCCCGCCGCGTGCCGTCGCCGAAGTCGCCGACCTTCAGCGCCGCCGCCGCGCGCGAGGTGATCGAGATTCTCAAGCGCTCGCGCGGCCGGGCATTCGTGCTCTTCACCAGCTACGCGATGCTCCGCTCGGTGCAGCAGTTCGTCGAGATGTCGCTGCCGTTTCCCATCCTCGTGCAGGGGACCGCGCCGCGTTCGACGCTCATCGAGCAGTTCCGCTCCACGCCGAATGCCGTTCTGCTCGCCACGTCCAGCTTCTGGCAGGGCGTGGACGTCGTCGGCCAGGCGCTGAGCTGCGTGATCGTGGACAAGCTGCCGTTTGCCTCGCCGGCCGATCCGATCACGGCGGCCCGCATCGAGTCCATCAACGCGGCAGGCGGCAACGCGTTCGCTGACTACCAGGTGCCGCTGGCCGTCCTGGCCCTGCAGCAGGGGCTCGGACGGCTGATCCGCCACCGGACGGACCGGGGTGTGCTGGCCGTGCTCGACCCGCGCTTGCGCACAATGGGATATGGGCGTAGATTTTTAGATTCGCTCCCTCCGGCGCCCGTAACGCACGACCTGGCGGCGGTGGAACGTTTCTTCGGGTAAACTACGGGCTAGCCGTCGGTTAATGGAACCGAACGCCCCCGAAGTTCGTTAATTAACAGAAGAGAGGATTGACGCATGCGGACCCATCTGTACCGGGGTGTCCTGGCGCTTGCCGTGGCGCTCATGTTTTCGGCCCCCGCGTTCGCCCAGGGCATCGTGAAGGGCAAGGTCGTTGACGAGAAAGGCCAGCCTGTCGCGGACGCCAAGGTGACCATTCAGGGGCCGGCTCGCAACGCCGAGACCAAGACGAACAACAAGGGCGAATACGTGCAAGTCGGTCTGCAGTCGGGTGCCTACACGGTGACCGTGACGAAGGACAAACTGGTCGCCGCGCAGAAGGTCAACGTGACGCAGGGCACGCCTGCGGAGGCGAACATGACCTTGATCCCGGCGGCCCAGGTCGGCCTGAGCCCCGAGCAGAAGGCCATTCAGGAGGCGGCCGGCGCCGCGATCGAAGCGCTGCGCGCGGGGCGCGATGACGAGGCGATCACGAAGCTGAACGACGTGGTCGGCAAGCTCCCGACCTGCAGCGACTGCTACTACAACCTCGGTCTCGCCTACACGCACAAGCAGCAGTGGCCCGAAGCCGAGGCCGCGCTGAAGAAGTCGATCGAGCTGAAGCCGACCAACCCCGATCCGTACAACGGGCTCGCCAACGTCTACAACGCGCAGAAGCGCTTCGACGAAGCGCTCGCGATGAACCAGAAGGCGACCGAGCTTGCGGGGTCGACGGCGGGCGCGGGCGGCGCCGGCAACGCGGAGGCGATCTACAACCAGGGTGTCGTGCTGTTCAACGCCGGCAAGTACGCCGACGCGAAGGTGCAGTTCGAGAACGCGACCAAGGCCGACCCGAACAACGCCAACGCGTTCTATCAGCTCGGCATGACGGACCTGAACCTCGGACAGATTCCCGAGGCGGTCGGCGCGCTCGAGACGTTCCTGAAGCTGGCGCCGAACGACCCGAAGGCCGCGCAGGTCCAGGGTTCGCTCCCCGCGCTGCAGCAGATGATTAAGAAGTAGGCTCCGGGCTCAGGGCTCCGGGCTCCGGGCATCAGGGTTCTTGCCGGAGCCTGGCGCCCGCGCCCGAAGCCTGCAGCCCCTCGTCGATCTCCTGCTGGCAGTCAGGTTCGTTGTCGAAGTAGTACTCCACCACCAGAAATCCCGCCGCGCTGTTCTTCGCGCTCGCGCCGACGAAGACGCTGGTCAGGTGCGGCCGCAGGGTCGCGCGGGTTTCCTCGTTCCAGTGCGCGAACAGGAGCCGTTCCCGCTCGGCGAGACCTGCCATCCAGTCGCGCGGTCCCTCCCAGATGCTGTCCGAGAGCAGCATGTCCACGGTCCGGGAACGGCCGTAGGCGGCGCTCATCTCGTCGCGCATGCTTTCGAACTGCAACCGGAGCTCGGTGCCGTACGCGCTCGTCCGCACCTGTTTGCCGACGCCCTTGATGTAGCAGAGGCCGGTGCGGGGGCTCACTTGCGCAACGTAGAATTCCAGATCGGGATGCGGCACCGGGACGGAGGTGAGCTTGTACATGCCGCCGCCGACGTCCGCCGCCTGTCCGCCGAGCTCCTCGACCGACATGCCCTGTTTGAGGCCAAACGGCGTGGCTGCTGGCGCGGACGGCTCCGACGGCTCCTGTCCGTAGCTGGTCCACGCGCCGAACACGACGATACCTGCCGCCAGCGTAGCGAGAGCACGAGCACATTTCATGGTCGAACCTTCTTCTGAATCTGGGTCGATCCGTTTACGGGCGGGAGGTAACCTTCTTTTCGGCAGATCCAGCCGACTCGGCCATGGTATCCCGAGAGGTCACGGCTAGTGGCCGGAATCGCCGGCCGTTTGGCTGGAGTGCAGGACCGGATCGCCGCTGCCGCCCGGTCCGCAGGGCGGGATCCCTCCACAATCCGCCTCGTCGCGGTTTCGAAAACGTTTCCGATGGACGCAATTCGTGAGGCCTACGCCGCCGGCCAGCGCGATTTTGGTGAGAACCGCGTCCAGGAAGTCCTACAGAAAATAACGTCTGGGACCGACCTAGAGATCAGGTGGCACCTCCTCGGCCATCTGCAGGCGAACAAGGCCCGGAAAGCCGGTGCCGCGTTCGCGATGATTCACTCGGTGGATACGGTCGAGCTGCTTCAGAAAGTCGATGCAGCCGCCGCTGAAGCCGGCCGGACACCCGAGCTGTTAATCCAGGTCGATCTGGCCGGCGAGGCAACGAAGTTCGGGGCGGCGCCGGAAGAGGTGCCGCGGCTGTTCGAGGCCGCGGCCTCGTGCCGGGCGGCACGGGTGGCGGGCTTGATGACGCTGCCACCGATGCCCGAATCGCCCGAAGACGCGCGCCCCTGGTTCGTCAGGCTGCGCGCCCTGCGCGACCAGTGGCTGGCCGCGGGAGTCCCGGCGCCGATGCTCCGGGAGCTGTCGATGGGCATGAGCGCCGACTTCGAGGTGGCAATCCAGGAGGGATCGACGATCGTCCGGGTGGGAACCGCAATTTTCGGGAGCCGATATGTCCAAGCCTGAGGAAATGGCCTTGACCACGAGCGAGCCGCGGCCGCGCATCACGTCGCCGGAGCGCAACATCACCATCACGCCGCTCGACATGCGGCAGGCGCGCTTCACGACCTCGCTCCGCGGGTTCGACAAGGCGGACGTCACCACCTTCCTGCAGGAGGCGGCCGAGGGGTTCGACCACGCGATGCGCGAGAACGAGCGCCTGCGGATGGAGATCGTCCGGCTCGAGGCGTCGCTGAACCAGTACCGCGACCTCGAAGGGAGCCTGAAGACGACGCTGATGAGCGCGCAGAGGGTGGCCGACGACATGCGGGAGAACGCGCAGCAGGAAGCCGCGCGCCTCGTGCGCGAGGCCGAGGGGCACGTCGACCTGATGATGCAGAAGGCGCACGCCAGGACCGAGGACATCGAGCGCGAGATCGACGGGCTGCGCATCAAGCGGCGCGAGGCGGAGACGAACCTCGAGGGCACGATCGCCGCGCTGCACAACACGCTCGACTTCATCCGCGAGCAGGATCGCCGCGAGCGCGAGGATCGCGTCGTCCAGCACTGGCCGAAGATCACGCCGGTCCCGGCCAGCGCGACCCGCGTCGGCTGACCACGAAGGCCGCTGACGCGGCCAACACGAAGCACACGAAGAGGGTTTACTCTCTTCGTGTGACGCACCTGACCGTCCGCGTCATCCCTCGCTCCAGCAAGCCAGGCATCGCCGGTATCCGCGCCGGGGCCCTGCTCGTCCGTCTGCAATCCCCTCCCGTTGAAGGCGCGGCGAACGACGAATTGATCCGGGTGATGGCGGAGACGTTCGGCGGCGCCAGACGCGACGTGGAGATCGTCGTCGGCGAACGGTCGAAGCTGAAGCGTGTCGCGCTCAACGCCGTCGAGCGGCACCATGTGGATGCCGTGCTGCGCGCGCTCGGCCTGAACCCGGCCGACCTCGCAGGACACGTTCGATGACTCCCGCTACAATCCGAGCGTGCCGCTTCTGGCGGACTTTCTGATCGAACACGCCGATCTCATCGCCACGTGCGCCGGCCCTGCACCGCGCCGCGGCCTCGCGCAGCGTGAAATCTCCTCCCTTCAGAACGGCGTCGTCGCGGCATTCGAAGGACGCATCACCTACGTGGGCGCCGCGGAGACGCTGCCGGACACCGTGGAGGTGCAGAGAGGCGCCGTGCGCATCGACGCGCGCGGCTGCACCGTCATCCCCGGCCTGGTCGACCCTCACACGCACGTCGTCTACGCGGGAGATCGGCGCGCGGAGCTGCAGCGCCGCCTGGCGGGCGAGTCGTACGCGGCGATAGCGGCCAACGGCGGCGGCATCGTCAGCACGGTCGGCGCGACGCGGGCGGCGACCGAAGACCAGCTGGTCGCCGCGGCACGCGTCCGCCTCGACGAGATGCTGGCGTGCGGCACCACCCTCTGCGAGGCCAAGAGCGGCTACGGCCTCGACGTGGAATCCGAGCTGCGCCAGCTGCACGCGATGCGGACGCTCGACGAGGAGCACGCGATCGACGTCGTGCCGACGTTCATGGGCGCGCACGAGATTCCGCTCGAGTATCGCGACCGGCGCGGCCAGTACATCGCGCTCGTGATCGAAGAGATGCTTCCGCGCGTCGCGGAGGAAGGGCTCGCCGAGTACTGCGACGTGTTCTGCGAGCGCGGTGTCTTCACGCCGGAGGAGTCGATCGACATCCTCGAAGCCGGACGACGCGCCGGCCTGGTGCCGCGCGTGCACGCCGACGAGCTCGCCCCGAGCGGCGGCGCGAGCGTCGCCGCACGCGTGCGGGCACGGTCCGCCGATCATCTCGTCCACGTCGACGAGCGCGGCGCCGATGCGCTCGCCGACGCGGGCGTCTGCGCAACGCTCCTGCCCGCGGCAGCGTTTTACCTGATGCTCGATCGCTTTGCGCCCGCGCGCATGCTCATCGACCGCGGCGTCGCGGTGGCGCTGGCGAGCGACGTCAATCCGGGCGCCGGCTTCTCGCCGTCGATGCCGTTCGCCATGACCCTCGCCTGCTTCGCAATGCAGATGACGCTCGAGGAATCGCTGATCGGCGCCACGCTGAACGCCGCGTGGTCGCTCGATCGCGCGGACGCCGCGGGGAGCCTGGAGCCGGGCAAGCTGATGGACGCGGTCATCGTCAAGGGCGGCCTCGCGGAGCTCGTGCGCGTCGGCGCGCCGGCCATCCGGATGGTCGTCAAGCGCGGAAAGGTCGTCTCATGGACACAGTGAGTTTTGGCGAGATGGCGGTCGCCGACCTGATGGACGCCTTCGCATCGACGGATGCGGTCCCCGGCGGCGGCTCCGCGGCGGCGCTGGCCGGCGCGACAGGCGCCTCGCTGCTCCTGATGGTCGCCGGGTTGCCGAAGACGAAGAGCGGCGCACCCGAAGAGACCGCGGATCTCGCCGAGGCCGCTTCGCGCCTGCACCCCTTGCGCGATTCGCTGCTCGAGCTCGTCGACCGCGACAGCGACGCGTACAGCCAGGTGATGGAGGCGTTCCGCCTCCCGAAGAGCACGGACGAGGAGAAGGAGGCGCGCAAGCAGGCGATCGAGCGCGCCACCCGCCTGGCGACCGAGGCTCCGCTCAACACGATGCGCGCCTGTCAGCAGGCGCTTCGCGGCGCCGTCGTCGTCGCGCGGAACGGCAACCGGAGGACGACCAGCGACATCGGCGTCGGCGTGGAGCTGCTGCGGGCCGCGCTGCGCGGCGCGCAGCTCAACGTGGAAATCAATCTGTCGTCGCTCGACGACGCCGCGTACGCGGCACGGGTCAGAACGGAAATGGAGCAGCTCGAACGCGACGCGGCGGCCGATGCCGACACCGCGCGTCGGGCGTTGCGCTGATTGGTTGGCAGGCCGGGTCCCGCGATGCGGCGTGAGCCATCGCCGTCGCGGACCCGGCGCGGAAATCGAGCGCTATCGATTTACGAGCGGGTTCCCGCCGCCCGGGTTGGCGCCCTGCCCCAGGTTGAGCCCCTCGACGGTGAAACTGAACTTGATCGGGTACTTGTAGTTCGGGAACACCTCGACGGGCTGCGTGTAGGCCGCCTGGGCGGTCGTCCTCAGGCCCTCGCGCGTCACCGTGATGTCCTCGAACACCAGCGGCAACTGCAGGTCGGTTGCCCGTTGCAGGATGTGATTCTGCAGCTCCCCCGGCGACGAGTTACTGCCGAACGTCAGCAGTTGCTGGGACTCGTCCTTGAGCTGGTAGTACGTGGCGGCCGCCAGGCCGACGCGCGCCGCCGCGTTGATGATGGCAATGACGATCAGGAGCTTGATGATGGTCTTCATGGAACCCCGGGCGCCGGGTCCGAAAGGACCCGGCCTACCCTACGCTTTTCGGCGTCTCTTCCTCGCGTACGTAGGGCGGGTCCTTTCGGACCCGCCAAATCAATGAATTTGATGGAAGAGCCTGCTCCAGCGAATCGTCGTGAAGAACCGTGCAATCCCGCTGGACGGCTGCCCCTCCTCGTTGTCCTCGAACGACCAGTAGATGAAGGCGGCCTTCCCCTTCACATACTCTCGCGGCAGGAAACCCCAGTAGCGGCTGTCCTCGGAGTTGTCGCGGTTGTCGCCCATCATGAAGTAGTGGTCGGGCGGCACG